>JACCDQ010273770.1_pt1 | contig 317681 bp, 452 predicted proteins | sample 7446031 | NCBI WGS metagenome assembly JACCDQ01 (sample SAMN15323442, study PRJNA562643) | freshwater metagenome | isolation source: river surface water | place: USA:Blue River Watershed | collected 2017-08-17
TAACCTATATGTAGCTAGAGCTAATATTAGTGATTATAGTTTGGTTTCTTCACTTGATACCGGAATTTATTATCCTACTTTTGTTACTGGAAATGCCGGATCGGTCTACAAATCTCTCGTTGCAAACTCTGCGTTCAGTGCTAACCTAGCAAATGGATCTATCACTGCACCAACTTTCATCGGTACGTTGAGCGGCGCGGCAACCAGTGCAACTACTGCCGGCACTGTTACAACGAATGCACAGCCTAATATCACTAGTGTCGGTAGTCTTACATCGTTGAATGTAGTCGGAAACACTACATCAGGTAATTTTGTCGGTGTATTCGCTAACGGAACTACGAACATTAGTATTCCTGTATCGGGAAGTGCAGTAGTCGTAAACGTGGGCGCGACTGCAAACGTTCTAAACATCAATGCAACCGGCGTAAACGTCTCAGGCACATTAAATACAGGCACCGGTAACGCAAACGTCGGTAATCTCGGATTCGGTACTGGACAGGTAATTGGTACTGGTAATATCACTGCTGGTAACTTCATCGGTGCAATTGCTGCTGGTTCGAATTCGATCACTACTACTGGTAACGCAAACGTGGGTAATCTTGGCTTTGGTACTGGACAGGTAATTGGTACTGGTAATATCACTGCTGGTAACTTCATCGGTGCAATTGCTGCTGGTTCGAATTCGATTACTACTACAGGCAACATTACTGGTGGAAACTTAATCGGTCCTCATGCAAATGGAACGAGCAATGTTAATATTCCGACAGCAAGCGGCAACGTCAATATTAGCGTTGCGGGTACTGCTAATGTAGTAGCTGTCGCAAATACCGGCATGACAGTAACTGGTACTGCAACTGTTACTGGTAACGCAAATGTAGGTAATCTTGGCTTTGGTACTGGACAGGTAATTGGTACTGGTAATATCACTGCTGGTAACTTCATCGGTGCAATTGCTGCCGGCGCGAACACAATCACTACTACTGGAAACGCAAACGTAGGTAACTTGGGTACTACAGGACTCATCACTGCAACCGGCAATATCTCAGGCGGAAACATCAATACTGCTGGTAAGGTAACAGGTAACACATTAGTATCGAACATAGCAACCGGCACTGCTCCATTAACAGTGACTTCAACTACCCGTGTTGCAAACTTGAACGTCGATTACGCAAACGTAAGTGACTTTAACAAAGTTACCAACACTACTTCGGGTGTATTTTATCCTACATTTGTCAATGGCAGTGCAACGGCAAACTATGCGCTTGCTGCAAATGCTGCATTTACTGCTAACCTTGCAAATGGATTCTTAGGAGCAACAGCCTTAGGCGGAACTCTCACAACCGCAGCACAGCCCAATATTACAAGTGTTGGAACACTTACTGCACTCGCAGTATCAGGAAATATTACGAGCGGAAATGCTACCTTAGGAAATGCGGCAACTGCCAACTTCTTCGTAGGAAACGGTTCGCTTCTAACCGGTATTACAGTAAGCGCCGGAAGCTTCATTGTTAACGGCAACTCAAACGTAAACATTCCTGCTGCAAACGGAAATGTCAATATTTCTGCCGGCGGCGTCGCTAACGTAGTTGTCACGACTCCAACTGGTGCAGTAGTAAATGGAAATCTTTCTGCGACTAACATCACCGGTGTCAACGTAGTATCTGCGACCAACTTCACAGGTATCGTCAACACTGCATCACAGCCTAACATCACTAGCCTAGGAAACCTCACTTCTCTCAACATGGCAGGTGTTGCAAACTTAGGTCCAATCGGAAACGTCAAGATCACTGGTGGCATCAACAATCAGTTCTTAGTTACCGATGGAACAGGCAATCTAAACTGGCTAACGCCTACTACGTTGACTGTTGCGCCGGGCGCAAACACTCAGGTACTGTTCAATGACTCAGCGAACTTCGGCGCTAGCGCACTATTCACTTTCAACAAGGTGTCTGGAAACGCAAACGTAGGAAACATCGGCGCGACAAACGGCGTGTTCACAAATGTAACTGGTACGTTGATTACCGCAGCACAACCCAACATCACTAGTGTTGGTACACTGTCTTCATTGATCGTAAGCGGAACTTCAAGTCTCAATACAGTAAGCGCAAAGACCGCAAGCCTCAATTCAGGTACTGTATCTACAGCTACCCCTGCGTTGTCAGTAGTTCAAGAATGGAGCAACGCATCGGCGGCATTCACTGGTATTTCAGCTTCAATTACAGATACAAGCAGCTTAGCAACATCTAAGGTAATGGACTTGGTAGTTGGCGGGTTGAGCCAGTTTGCAGTTGATAAGGGCGGAAACGTCACGTTCACTGGTATCGCTTTCGGGAATGGTTCTGGGCTGTCTTCAATCGCGGGTTCTAGCATTACTGGTTCTCTACCGACCTCAGTCACGAATAGCATTTCAAACGTTGGTACTATCACTGTAGGTACTTGGAACTCCCTAATTGGTTCAAGTGCAACATTTGCAGCAGGGCTAAGCGGTGCAAACTTGTCATCCATCACTGGTGCAAATGTCACTGGATGGGTTCCAAACGCAAACGTATCTAACTATTCAGTAGTAACCTCTGCGGGAGGCGGCGTGTACTACCCTGTGTTCGTAGGCGGAAACACCTCAGGAAATTACATTACGTCATCGAACACTAACCTTTCGTTTAACGCCACAACAGGAACGTTAAGTGCATCGGCACTCACTGGCACGTTGACGACTTCGGCTCAGCCCAACATTACTAGTGTCGGAAGCTTAACTAGCTTGTTCACCGGTCCCATTACAATAACGAATGGGGCTGCTAATGCTATCACATCAATCTTAGCTTATAGCGGGGCGGACACTCAATTCCAGCTTACTACTCAGAATGGGTCAGCAATTGCTGGCGACGGAAATGAAACAGCAAGAATCGGTCTCAAGTACGGAACTGGTAGCTGGGATTCATTTACTCAGTATGTAAGAGGAACTGGTCCTTCTAACGGAAGACAAGTTCTTTGGGCAGCAAATACACCGATCGCAAACGTAAGCTCATCTGGTGTTGCAGTTGCCGGTAACGTAACCGCTACAAACCTAACCGGTACGTTAACTACAGCGGTTCAGCCCAATATAACTAGTATTGCTCCATCAGGAGTCGCATTCACTATCGGAAACATTTCAAATGCTGGTACGTATTTTGATGGTCAAAGCGGCGTAACTCTTAATTCAAAGACTGGCGCCGTTGAAGGAGCACAATTAACTTTTGCTTGGAAGGGAGTGTCTGGTATTACTGGACAGGCCAACGCCACTTGGACAATAGATTCTGATTCATCAAACAACTTTAGATTGTTCTACCAAAATGCAACAGGTGGACAAGGTATTCCGTTCACTGCATATTCTGCAAACGGTGACATGACATTCTCAGGGAACACAACAACTAACGGAAATGTGAACACCCTCGGAAACGTAGTCGTGTCTTCTTCAGTGAACGCCCCCTACGTTATTTTGAACACTTATGTAGCAAACAACAAGAGAACAGGTCTTTCATACGCAGCGAACGGATTGATTCAATTCGAAACCGGGGTTGATGTAGCACTCAACAACTCCAGAAACTACTACATATATGACAGCGTGAGTTCCGCAACTCGTTTAATCATCGATCCAAACGGAAATGTAGGTATCAGCAACGGCGCACCGGCACATACTCTATCAGTTACAGGCACATTTTCTGCATCAGGCAACGCAAATGTCGGTAATATAGGGGCAACTGCTTTCTACGGCTCAGGCATTGGTCTAACATCTGTTCCTGGTGCAAACGTAACAGGAACAGTTGCAAACGCAACTTATGCAACAAGTGCAGGCTCTGCAACTACTGCAACAAGTGCAACTACTGCTGGTACTGTGACTACTGCGGCACAACCGAATATCACTTCGGTAAGTTCGTCATTCACTAACTTGACGTTTGCTGCTAATAATGGAATTACGTTGTCTGGTTCGACTTCATCGATCACTGGTGCGAATCTAGTATCTGCAACAAACATAACCGGTGCACTTACGACCACATCACAACCGAATATCACTTCGGTAAGTTCGTCATTCACTAACTTGACGTTTGCTGCTAATAACGGAATTACTCTGTCTGGATCGACTTCATCGATCACTGGTGCGAATCTAGTATCTGCAACAAACATTACTGGTACATTGACAACTGCGGCACAACCGAATATCACTTCGGTAAGTAGTTCATTCGGTAACTTGACCCTTGCTGCCAATAACGATATTACGTTGTCGGGCACTGCATCATTTGTTTCAGGTGCAAACCTAGTATCTGCAACATATCTTGCTGGTAACGCTTCGCTAGTAACAGCATTGAACGCAAGCAACATCACAACTGGTACTCTCGCGCAAGCAAGATTAGCAAATGCCGGAATGGTCATCAATGGTACTGTTATCGCGCTTGGAAATACTGCAACAATTACTGCTAACACTTCGCAAGTATTGACTCTAGGTAGTTACTTGACGGGTACCTCATTCAATGGCGGTACTGCTGTTACGGCGGCAGTTGACGCAACTACTGCTGCTACCGCAAGCAAGATCGTTGCAAGAGACGCAGCGGGTAATGTCGCCGCTAGCTTCTTCATCGGTAACGGTAGTGCATTGACAGGTATTATCACGAGCGTTTCTAACGTAACAAACGGAACATCTAACATTAGCATTCCGGTAAGTGCTGGTAACATCACTATGGCAACTGCTGGTGTTGAACGAATGAGGATTGACACTACGGGTAACGTCGGAATTGGTGTAACCGCACCTGTTCACAGACTTGCAGTTTCTGGTACAATGAACGTTACAGGAAATGCTAACATAGGTAACGTCGGTGCAACTGCATTCTATGGATCTGGCGCTGGACTCACTTCGATTCCAGCAGGAAGCATTACTGGAACTGTCGCCAATGCAACCTACGCAACAAGTGCAGGTTCTGCAACTTCTGCAACAACTGCAAGCACTGCATACAGTGTGTCTGGTGCTAACGTGTCAGGCACCGTAGCAAATGCAACTTACGCAACAAGCGCAGGGTCTGCATCATCGGCAAGTTCTGTTCCTTGGACTGGAGTATCGGGTAGACCAACTGACCTAAACCAATTCAACAATGGTCCGGGGTATATAACTAATAACGTGACAGGCGATATTACGTTGACCGGTGAATTGAACATGGTCAGCGGTACAACGACCGGACGATACATCGATCACCGCGGTGATCTGTATATGAGATATTCCGATAACTCAACGTTCTTCAACAATAGATTCTTAGTAGGCGGCGCAACTAACTACTGTCATGCTTACGGCAATCTTGAAGCTGAAGGTAATATCACTGCATATTCATCTGACCGAAGATTGAAGTTGAATGTAATTCCTATCCAAGATGCACTTGAAAAAATCAATCGCATCGGTGGTTACACGTTCGATTGGGATATGGAAACATGCGGTAAGTATGGATTCACTCCTGGAAACATTCACGAACATGGTGTTATTGCACAAGAAATCGAAGCGATTATGCCGGACGTTGTAACACATGCGCCGTTTGACAAAGTTACTGGACTTGACGGTACGATAAGTAGTAAGAGCGGAGAGTACTACAAGACTGTTAACTATGACAAGATTGTTCCACTCTTGATTCAAGCAATCAAGGAACTCTCATCCGAAGTAGAAGAACTTAAGAGCAGGTTAAAATGACGTTACCCAGCAGTGGTCCTCTCGCACTAACAAATCTACAGACTGAGTACGGTGGCGCAAATCCGATTGGATTAAACGAATATTACGCCGGATTGAATTATGTTCCATTAGGAGCAACTGCCATTCCGCAGTCCGGCGCAATTAATTTGAACACGTTTTATGGAAAAAATCTTTCTCCGAACTACGTTACTACCGGTATTTTGCCTTATGATACTAAATATGGATCAGGTACACAGTATGGATGGAACGGATCGTTAGGTTCAATCAATAACGCAAACGTGCAGTATTATTACACTGACAAATTCGGCGGCCTCCAAATAGGTACTATTGCTTGGGGCTACTGTTATTGGGATACGACAGGATATCTGTACTTAAGAGCAACAGGAGACTATAGAACATATGGTCCTGACAAATGGAGAGTTGGTAATACTATTATGAACTTGTCTGCATTCTCCAAGTCATATAGCAATCCGTATACATATTTCTCTATTGCAATCGCAAATCCGTTTCCAACAACAGCAGGATATAGATGCAGAGTGTCTAACTTCTATAGTTCGGTTGGTGAAGTTCCTGGATAATACTAGATGTTGGTAATTGCTCCACCTCGCTGCGGCGCAACTAAAATTTGCATGGACTTGGCCAAGAGTCTTAACTTATCCTTCGTTGGTGAGTTAAACCCAATGTACATAGACTCATGTAATGAGATAAACGAGAAAGCGAAATATCACGAAACTTTATTCCAACCTTCGTATTCGAGTGAACTCTATCTAACCGCCTTGACAGAACACGAGAACTTTGTGGTACTTGTAAATCAATCACCTCATCTATTGGTACACCATGCTGATCTTGTTATTCTTAGAAAGAACATGAAGAATGCATTCCTAAGTCAAGCAAACTTCTTCATAAAATGTAGACCTTACTTAAATGGTGAAGGGATCATACAGCATTTGTACTTGTCATTCTTTAGTTATTATGGGTTGATCACCTATCTTGATAAATATCACAAAGATATAGTATGGTATGAGGATTATTTCAATATGAAAGAAACTTGTATTTCCGAAATTGAATCTCATAAACACGGAAAAGCTATTATGAAATATATCGACAAGATGTTTGCGCAAAATGACTCATCTGCGGTATTAGAAAGGTTAATTAAGCAAAATGAGCAAAATTGACAAACGATATTTTTTGTTTGGAGCGCAGATAACTACCCCATTCATCGCAATTTGGGCACTCTTGTACTATGGGTTCTCAGTATGGCTACTTGCTTCATTAGTAGTTTTCTTTCTTATGCGGTGTGTAGGAAGTGTTATAACATATCATAGAGTCTTAGGTCACAGAACTCATATAATGCATCCGGTAGTAGAAGCAATTTGTACTGCGTTCGGCTTCTTTGGAAGTTTGTCTTCTCCTATTGAATTCTGTGCATCACATACCAATCATCACAAGTTTGTTGACACTGAGAAAGACCCGCACCCAGTTAAGTATCTAGGTTGGAAGGTGATGTTCCCTATTTTCTGGAATGAAAGCGGACCCGACGGCGGCGACATTCGAACCGTCGTTCGCCTTAGAAGAAACAAAATTGCTTATTTCTTCCATCGTTATCACTGGATGCTATTACCTCTTCCTTTGTTGCTTTTGCTGATTTCAGTTAAAGTGTTCATGTTCTTTTATTTGATTCCATTAGCACTTACTTTGTGGTCATTGTCACTCTCGACACTCAACCATGATAAAAACGGTCCTAAAGACATGGGCACCTTGTACGGAATACTAACAGCCGGAGAACATAAACATGTTTGGCATCATACTAACCCATATGATACTTCGGGTGAAGGCTGGCTCGATACTGTAGCAAGCTTAATTGCAAAAAGGAACACTAAATGACATTTCAATTTCAAAAGATCAATACATTAGCCGAAGTAGACTTTGACGGGCTTTTCACTGAGTCCTTCCCAGACTTCGACATTAACTTTCTTTGGCAACCCGAGATTACAACCATTGAATTGAAGAAAGACTTCTATAAGAATCAGCTTGAAGCAGCGATCAATGGAATTTCTCCGCTTATCGCACCCAATGAATCTTTTATGATGTACAAAGTTTCTCAGGATAACGTTGATATATTATTGTGCGCAGGATTCATTGAAGAAGACGGTATTAGCTTCCGAGGACACTGGTACTTGTCTAGACCTATCAATGGATCAAGAAGCTGGATTCACTCATCTGACATGATTGCAAACCGTAAAGCGTTCTTTACGAATGTGGGCGTTACTTCTCTTGTTTTCCCAACTCATAATTCATCATTGATGTACAAGACAGTTAAAAGAAACCCATTGTTTCCTTCAGTAGATGAACAAGAGTTTAGTGCAACCAAAACAGTGTTGAGGGTGAATTTATAAAGTGAAATTCTTGCTTTGTGTCGGTGCGGAAAAGGCCGGCACTACATGGCTGCATAACTATTTCATGTATCATCCTGAGTACCATAATCTGGGAAAAGAGTTAAACATAATTCAGCGGGACGATTTAGTTCCGATCTTTGCTGATGTTACTGACTACAGAAAAAATATCAATTCGTATTTTGAGGCTGTCGGGACGTTCGGAAAAGTGTCAGGAGACTTCACTCACTATGAAGGATCAAGTGAAAACGTCTTTAGACTGATTAAAGATGGGTTCTCAAATGCAGGTATAGATGTTGTTCCTGTCTATATCATGCGAGACCCTATCAAACGTGCAATCTCGGCTTGGAACATGTTGGGCGGCGGATCAACTGATATGCCAAAGCCTGCTAAGTTCGTTATGACCAACTTTCTATCATGTAAATACAAAGAGACAGTTGAAGCGTTAGATAACGTCTTTGATAATCCATTGTATTTTTTCTATGAAACATTTTTTCAGCAAAAGAATCTTGATATTATCACAGATAGCCTAGGGATGTCAAGACATTTTGCTACAGTAGATGCAAGAATAAACCAAGGTTTGCCACAAGCGGTAAATGACGACTTTGTTGAACTATTCGGAAAGAGCGAAAAGAATCGTAATGCAGTCACTTTCATTAAAGAACGATTTTCCAACGTCCCTTGGAACTTCGAAGATTATACATAGATCACAAATCGATCCAAATAAAGTTCAAACACTATTGGATCATCCATACTTTGTGGAAAAGACTTTCGAACAACAAACCACGTTCATCTATAATAGTGAATCAAAGTCAATCTTTGATGAAACAGTTATATCCTTCCTACAAGACGAAAACATAGATGCATCCGATAGAATTATCGAATATTGGTTCCAAGAACAAACAACTGATCAAGACTTAAAACCCCACTGTGACTTTAATCACATTGCAAGAAGCATCCCTGATAAACTGATGACATGGATGGCTAATGATCAAAAAGAGCTTTTTATGTCTCCTTTTACTATGGCAGTTTACCTAACAATCAGCGATGATTTAGAAGGCGGAGAACTATGCATTTCAAGTGTTTCTTGGGAAGATGACGGGTTCTTTCACAAATCACTAGAACAACTTATCGATCACCCATTTGAAAAGTTTAATCCTTCTGTGAATGATGTTGTGTATTTCAACGGAAGTTCACATTTTCATTGGATTTCACCAGTTAAACAGGGTACAAGACGAAGCATGTTGATCAATTTCTGGCCCAATATACTACTGGACCAATTTAGATAAATACTTAGCATCTAAAAAGGAGAAGTAGGATGGCAAAACCAAAGACAACTGGTTCGTCAAACAAGGCTGGAAAAATCAGCTTTTCAGACAATCACAAGGGCGGTACGACAATCGGCAACGGTTCGATCAAGTTCAGTACAATGAACAAGAATAAGCGCAGAAGCTTTAAAGCTTACCGAGGTCAGGGTAAGCCGTAATGTCTCAGGTAACATTAGATTTGCTCAAGCAGCTTTGTCCCGGGACAAAGGCACCTGTTTTGGCAAAATATGTTCAGCCTCTTAACATCGTAGGAGAGCATTTCGGTCTCTTTGAGAATCCAAAACGAATGGCTGCGTTTTTAGCTCAAGTCGCACATGAATCTGGCGGCTTCAACTTCACTAAAGAAGGGTTAAATTACAGCGCACAAGCTCTCAACAAAACGTTTAGAAAATACTTTCCTACTGTTGCTTCTGCCCAGCCATATGCTCGGCAGCCTGCTAAAATTGCCAATAAAGTTTATGCAAATCGCATGGGAAATGGGCCAGAATCATCAGGTGATGGGTACAAATTCTGTGGTCGTGGTCTCATTCAATTAACCGGAAGAACAAACTACACGAAATTTGCACAAGCAGTCGGTAAGTCATTAGATGACGCAATTGCATATTTGGAAACATCTGAGGGTGCAGTTGCAAGTGCAGGATGGTTCTGGGATATTAACAAGCTGAATATCTATGCAGATAAAGGTGATTTTGTCGGTCTAACTCGTCGCATCAACGGCGGAACGAATGGACTTGCTGATCGTCAACATCATTATGCAATAGCGTTAAAAGCACTTTCTTAAGGAATAACAATGACACAGCCCGTTTGGAGTACCGCTGAAGGAACACTAGGAACCTACTATGGCGGTTCTTCTATCAGTTATCAGTTGGTAGCATCTCCGGTTCTTCCGGCAACTTCTATTAGATACACACTAGTAGGTGGTATTCTTCCACCGGGCCTACATTTAACTTCAACTGGGTTAATCACAGGAACTTCTTCAAGTGTTTCTAATTCTATTCAATACAATTTCACGGTAAGAGCAACTGATAACCTAGGTGCATTTTCTAGTAGAACGTTTAGTATTTTATTGACTGTTGCACAACCTGTTTGGAATACCCCAGCCGGTAACTTGGCAGGAGTCGCGTCTAGTTCAGAAATTGCCCCAATACAACTTAGTGCTAGTGCTATACTGCCGGCAACATCATTAACATTTAAAGTTATTAGCGGTTCTTTGCCTACAGGCCTAAGTATGACCACATCAGGGTTAATATCAGGCACTCCTGCTCAAGTATTCGAAAATACCACATTTGCATTTGTTGTGAGAATAACAGATAACCTAGGTCATATTAGAGATAGATCGTTCTCTATGGTTGTTTCTGGTGTTGATGCTCCTTCATTTAGTACACCAAACGGAAAAATTTTAACTACTCTTGACAGTGTTTGGGTTGAATATCAAGTTAATTATTCAACTCCTATCACAGATACTCCGGCGACTGTTAGATTGATTCAGGGTATGCTTCCGCCGGGGTTAGAACTCAATGAGTTTGGATTGATTCGCGGATATGCAGATCCTCCCTACATTGTCGTCAATACGGGCACTGTCACGACAGCATCAATTAGGGTTGAAAATAACACTATTGTTTGCTATAGTACAAACGGCTTTGTCCCGGGTAGACCTGTTCAATTCTCTGGCATCGTTATCGGTGGCGTAGTCGAAGGTGTTACATACTATGTTCACTCAATCATCGACCTCAACACCTTCACGATTAGCTCAACATTAGGTAGTGAACCAATCACATTGACTGATGCAGTTGGATACATGGTTATCACATTGCCTGATATCTCAACCGGACAACCAACTGTAAGATCATATGATTTCACTCTCAAGCTAGAAAGCGAGTTTGGAACCGCAGTTGGATCATATACAATCACTGTAAAGAATCAAAATGCTCCTCTTTCGATTGGCGGACCAGGATATCTACAAAACACTAGAATCCCTACATTGTTAAATACTAGACCGTTGTCATATGATATCTCAACCGACCCATTGATTTATCGCTACTATTCTTTACCTGTTGATAGTCATGGAAATACCTATCCAATTACAGAGCCGGCTTATATTGGAAAATATACGAGTGATAACTTGTTTTCATTTAAGATTCTAGGTTATGATTTCGATGGAAATGAACTTGAGTATATCGCAACTGGCCTTCCACCCGGATTGTCAATTGATGCAAACACAGGATGGATAACTGGTACTCCAATCATCGCGGACAACAGTATAAGTCAGTTCGGCTTTACTGCATATGTGAGAAAGAAGAACAATCATTCTATCGTTTCTTCTGTATTTGAGTTTACCTTTATACTTAAGAACGCAGTAAATGGCGTTATTGTTTGGACTACTCCCAGTGACTTAGGCATCATATATAACAACACTGACAGTATTCTTTCAGTAAATGCAGACTGTGAAGTTCCTCTATTATATGAATTAGTTTCAGGAACTCTTCCTACAAATTTAGAATTACTAAGTTCGGGTGAGATTGCCGGAACTGTTGCATTTAATGCTAGTACAGAATTACTTGTACAAGGTGACACTACTCAATTTACCTTCACTATTAGAGCATTTTCACCTCAGTATCCTATCGTAAAAAGTGAACAGACATTTACTCTTGTTGTAGCACAACTATTTGCTAATCCAATGGATACTGTATATATTAAGTGTACACCTAGTATTGCAGACAGACAGTTACTTGACTCTTTACTTACTAACACAACACTAATACCAGATGAATATTTGTATAGACCAGATGATAGCAATTTCGGTAAGTCAACCTCGGTGATATACAATCATGCGTATGGTATTAATGCAAGTAATTTTGATGAATATATCGCTGCGGTAACTAAAAATCACTATTGGCGAAATATTACATTGGGTCAAATAAACACTGCGGTTGCTAGAGACCAGAACACGGGTGAAGTTCTTTACGAAGTTGTTTATAGCATGGTATACGATAATCTCGTAAACTACCATGAATCAACTTATCTGGTTTCTGGCCAAACCGATCTAGTTACCCCACAAGGAACAAGCGTATCTAAAGAAGTTATTTGGCCTCGGCCCATTCCGTTGAATCCAGAACACACGGCTTATACTTCAATCGTGTATCCAAATTCACTTGTTAACATGAGACAACAGATTGTTGATTTTTTAGGTCAAGAAGAAAACACAAATATCTTCCCATTATGGATGACTAGTCAGCAGTTAAATGGATCTTCATTAGGATACATTCCAGCCTGGGTAATCTGCTATACACAGCCGGGTTATTCAGAGACAATCAAAAACAACATCAACACCAATTGGAAGGATGTTGTGGGTAGACCTCTTGCATTGAATCTCATCAATTTCAAGATCGATAGATTCACTGTCAATAAGAGCATGACATACGACTATGACACCACTCTTATTCCACCCGCATGGACTGAACTTCCAAGTGCAAGTCCACAGCCTGATCCTATTGATGCTGATGACTTCTATGTTTGGTTCCCTCAGCAAACAATTTTACCCGACCAATAAGTACGACTATAAATACAGTTATGGATGAAATATTATGAGTCAAATCAACACAAACGGAATTAATGCTAACTATCCTGTCCCGGGGAAGAACAATAGCACACAGGGATTCAGGGATAATTTCTCTCAGATTAAGAATAATCTGAATACTGCTTCTGCGGAAATCACAGACTTGCAGAATAAGGTAGTTCTAAAGGCTGCACTTGACAATTCTTCAATCAATAATGATATGGCTAATACTCTTATTAGCAATGCTGCAACTAGCGGGTTTAGAGCAACTACTTACAATTTGGGTAATGCACTATCAGGTACTGTCATTGTAAATGTAAACACAGCAGATGTTCATTATGGAACTGTTACTGGTGACGTTACACTACAGTTTGCAAGCTGGGCCCCAACTAATACTGAGAGTAATGTTCAGCTTAGGCTGTCAATCGGCAATGCAAACGCAAAGATCATGCTCCCGAGTCAGTGCATTCAGTCAAACAATAACTTTGGCGTTACCCTACTTGAGAACTATGCAAACGTAGGAAATGTTGCAACTCTCACTGCACCTGCTAACTCAGAAGTACTTGAATACACATTCAGTACGATTGACTGCGGAAACACGATTACAGTTACCCCAATTAACAGACCATATCAGTCAACTCAAATCATTAATCGTGATCCTCCCCCGACTGGTCTTCCTGGTGACACTGATGGAACAGTCGCGGTTGGTGTTTCAGTTGGACAGGTATCAATCACGAACACATATGCCAATGATGAAATCTTGACAACTAGCACAACTAGTCTATACGTTGACATGCCGATTACTTTCACTGGTACAACGTTCGGTGGGATCACCGCAGGAACCACATATTATGTCAAGGCGATCCCATCCTCAACTCGCTTCACTGTTGCAGCTGCCGTGGGCGGGGCCAACGTTGATCTTTCCGCAGCATCGGGGACGATGTATGCAAACCCAGCAAGCTATATGTATGTTTGCACCGGCTCATTTGCTTCAACTGTATATCCAAAGGATGTAATCAATACATATGCAACTGGAAATGTAATTACGTTATCAAGCACTACTAACTTAGCTGTTAATGCACCTATCATCTTCACCGGAAACGTAGATACAGCAAACACTAAGTTGCTTGCCAACACTGTTTATTACATTAAGACTATTAGCTCGCCTAATATTACAGTAAGTCAGACTCGCTTCAATGGCGTTGCCGGAACTGTTTATGCAGTGGGTGATAAAACCGCAGCAGATATCGTTGCAACTGGGTATGTTGGACCAGATATCTGGAAAAAGATTCAGTTAAGTTCTTGGTAATATAAAATGGAACATCCTTTTGCCCCTGATTTGAAAGAAAAAACCCTCGAGGAACTCCAAGAGGGAATTTCAAATCTCATGAATAAGCTAACATTTGCATATCGTACTGGAAACAGCCCTCTAATTGGACAACTACAAATGATGGTTGAAAGTTATAGAAATCAGTATTCAAAGAAGATGGATGAAATCTTCGCAAAGCAAAAGTTAACTTCACAAATTAACATTCAGTCGAGCGATGAACAACACAAGAATTGAGAAAGATTTCTATTTTCATGCAGCGTTGCATTTTGAAAATAGTTTCTACATCAACGTGTACGATATTACCATCTCCTTCCTGGTAGAATCTGATTCACCGTATGAACAGACTATTGCTATGGAACGAGTCACACATTTTATCAACGATGAATTGAAAAACTGTATATTTGTGTATGCTACTGACGATAGAGCAATAGAACGCTATCTAACTGCCGGCCTACGAGTATGCGAACTTCCAGAAGAACCGTATGACCAGATCATTTCTATGGTGTTGTTGCAAAAAGTTAATGCAATCACAGAAGGCAGACTACACGCAACTGACATGACCCTTTCTTCCGTTATGAGTGATGGAGTAAGATATAACATGGTTTACGAGATAGCAGAACATGCACTAGATGGTGACTTTTGGTGGAACTCTCCCGACAACTCCCTGAACAGAGAAGATGCACAGGACAATGTCGTTCAATTATTCAAGCAAGACGTATGGGATGAATTAGGTCTTGCTTGGCGAGAAAAGGCATCCGATTAACTTGCACGATAAGATATAATCTGCTATAGTGACTCTATGGAAAGAGATAAGTTCGGACAGCAAATCTATTCAGAGAAAGACTTGTGTGAAATCTACATGACCAATCCCGATATTGTTTTGAAGGAAGTTCTGGTCTCTGATGATATCTCTTTCCCCGATATACTTTCACTTGAAAACGTTCCCAATCTAATTAAGTATATAGTAAGCAACGAATCGATTGAATCGTTCGATCTAAAACATACAAATCAATGGTATATTCCAGAAGAATATAAGAACTTTGATATTGCTAAGTTCGTTTTAGATCAATGCAAAGACGAAGCTGAACTACAGAGGGCAGGCGAAGAACTGCTCCTTTACCAAGAACGTGACATGTTTATTCTACTCTGTTATCTAAAGTATCTAGTAGATACTATGCGAAATAACAATATAATTTGGGGAGTTGGAAGAGGATCAAGTGTAAGTAGTTTTGTGTTGTATCTTATTGGCATTCATCGAATCAATTCACTTTACTACGACCTTTCAATTAGTGAATTTTTGAAATAGTCGTTGTTTAAGATATAAATACACAAGAAGGAGTGACAAATGTCCATTTATAGAACAGCACAGGGAAAGACAGTCGATATGGCTGCATTAGCTTCCCGCAACGAAAAGGTTAGAGCAGTAGGGAACATGAGTGTTAATGCTCGTGGTGACACTATTGACGCTGCTGGTAAGGTTCTGGTTCCTGTAACCAAGAAGGTCGGGGATGCTTATCAGAAGACCGTTTCGAATAAAGCAGCAACTTTAGCAAGGCGCAGAGAAGAAATTCCACAGCCAATTGAAACGGCTCCTGCACCAGAAACTAAGATTGATGTGACCGAAGAGCTTGAATTGCTCGCCGACGAACTCGAAATCGATAATGACGAAGACGCATTGGCAATTGAAGCATTGAAGGCTCAGGAAGCAGCTCCTGCTTTCGTAGTTAAGCCAGCAAGCGAAGCACCTGACTTCTTTGAACCATCGGTGAAAAAAACTAAGAAATAATTATGGCAGAGAAACGTAACTTATCTACTACAAGGTTTACAGAGTTCCGAGCAATCGGAGATCACATCCTAGTTCATGGGATGGAATTTAGAGAACGCATTAGTCGCGGTGGTATCATCATGATTAATGACGACATGAAAAGCGCAGGCATTCGTCCACGTTGGGCGCAAGTCTACGCAATAGGACCTAAAGCAACTACTGACATAGAAGTTGGTGATTATATTATGATAGCACACGGTCGCTGGAGTCGAGGTATGACAATCGAAGACTCAGAAGGCGAGAAAACAATCCGTAAAGTAGATCCAAATGATATTTTATTAGTAAGTAAAGAAAAAGTTAACGATTATACTATGACTGACAAGGAATACTGAGAAACATTTCTACCAGGGCTGAGTGCCGAGAATCAATTATTCGTTGTCAAGTTTAGAATGAGAAACATTGATCCTTTTAGATTGTTAGATAAGGTCATTCTAAGCTAATAATAAGTACATACATGAAAAAACAATATAAAGTAGAAATGGTTGCTCTTGTTACATTAATTGGTGTAGCAGGAGCAGCTACCTATGCACTCATGAAAACTTACAAGTCGCTCAAGGGTTTGGACAACATGGAGCTTGACCTTGGAAACGATGTTGTGTTATCTTCTATCTTTAAGAAGGGATAACATGTGAATTGGCGCGATTTGGTAACTGATCCCCCGACCGGGGAAGAATATGCAGTGTTGCTTTTCCCTTGCAAATCTGACTGCGGTGTCTTATATATTACAAGCAACCCGCAATATGCAATCGTTAATGCCGCAAAGCAAGGCTACACTCACTGGTGCGAATTTGAATTAGCACCTACGCACAATCAATGGAAAAAATGGCAGGACAAACTGAATGAAGAATAATCTTTGGGTAGAGAAGTATCGCCCCGATTCAATCAAGGACTACGTGTTCGTTGATGAGCGACAGAAAGAACGAGTGGAAAGCTGGATCAATGAAGGGATGATTCCCCATCTGTTGTTCTCAGGTGATCCGGGTACGGGCAAGACCACACTTGCTAAAGTGTTGATCAACGAATTAGGTGTCGAGGACTACGATACTATGTATATCAACGCTTCACGAGACAATGGCGTAGACTTCATTCGTGAGAAGATTGAAGGCTTTGTCCAGACAATGCCATTTGGTAAGTTCAAGGTCGTATTGCTTGACGAGGCTGATTATCTTTCCCCGAGCGCGCAGGCAGTGTTGCGTGGGTTGTTGGAACAGTATTCAGAAACCGCACGTTTCATTTTGACTTGTAACTATGAATACAAGATTATCCCTGCATTGCGCGAATCTCGTTGTTTCAAGATGCAGATTGCGCGTCCTGATTTAACGGAATTCACTGTTCGTGCCGCAACGGTTCTAGTCACTGAAAACGTCGAAGTCGATATGGATGTATTGGACACGTATGTCCGTGCAACTTATCCTGATCTTCGCAAGTGCCTGACTCAGTTACAGAACAATTCGAAGACCGGTGTTTTGCTTCCTGCACATTCTGAGGGTACCAGCGAAGATGAAATTCTCATTGCTGCGACTGACCTGTTCAAGAACGGTAAGATTATTGAAGGTCGCCAGCAGTTGATGCAGTATATCAGCTTGTACCCAACTCGCATCGAGGACTGCTATCGATGGATGTATGATAATCTTGATCTTTGGGGTTCGACCAACGAAAGCAAGGATGCAGCAATCATTACGATTCGTAATGGTCTAGCGAATCTTCCTCTTGTCGGTATTCCTGAAATTTCGATGGCCGCAACTCTAGTAGAGTTGACTTCGTGACCGACAAGCAATTTACATTTCTGTTTCTAGGGTTAGTGAATCTGTTAATGCTTAGCATGACTGCATTAACTCTGGTAACAGGTGCAATGGAAGGGTTTGCTGTTTGCCTTATAGTCAGCATCATGATTGCAATGGTAAGCATTTTCCATCTATATGAGGTATTAACATCATGATCAATTTTTCATTCAACCTCAACTGGCCTTGGTTTAAACCCAGCAATAAATTGTCCACGGACTATTTCTATAAGTATTGGAGTGTGACCAAGCATAAGACCCTTGAAATACAAGTTAGCCGCGGTGGCAATACCATTGTAGGGTGTGACTTTCGCTGGGACGTAAATTGTGACCATGCAGGAGTCACCTTTACTATTGATTTGTTCCGCAGATTCCTGCATGTGTCATTCTGCGATAATAGACACTGGAACTACGATGAGAACCGTTACGTCAACTACGACAATCCAGACGAAGTTGAGAAATATTGGTGAGAAACATTCTTCAATACCCAATGACATACGAAGAAGCAGAAAGTATCCTTGATAAATTCAAAGATAGCTGCGATAAGAATTTGGTCGGAGACATTCGCCCCTATGCGATTAACTGGATCAAAGAGAAGTTACGAGAACATAAGGAAATGACAACATGCGATACTTAATGGTAAGTTTTTTGCGAAAAGTTGGCGGACAGATTGACGAAATGGTTTCGGTTGCTAAACGAATTCGTACTAGCGACATGAATAGTGCAAACGTCATTCTGGACTTTGCTGACAAGAAGGTGGTTAAGTGCATCATCGAGGGTAGTGAACATGATACTACATTCGAACAAATGCGTAACTATTATTATAGAGTTTATCCTAATCTAGTGGATCAGCTTGAGCGAGAAGCGTTGATTACTGCTACTCAGGAAGAGCCTATGAATAGGAAGACTCGCAGAGCAAAGAAGTAATAAACGGGGCTTTCGCCCCGTTTATCATTTGTAGATATTTAAGATGTGTTCAATGATCTTGTGTCGTCTAATGTCTTTAACAGTAAATTCACAAGCTTGCATACCGGGAACACGGTGTTGCTGAATTTTAGACTTTAGGTCTAGCAACCCATTGTCTGGAGTTTTTCTGTCGGTCTGTTCAACGTCGCCAGTAATGACAATCTTACTGCCCTCACCAATTCTTGTCATTAGCATTTTCATCTGACTAGGCGTTGCATTCTGAGCTTCATCCAGAATAATCCAACTGTGCTTAAAGTTGCGTCCTCTACAGAAGGCTAATGGGACAATTTCAATAACTTGTTCATCGATCATATACTCCAATTCTTTGGTTGAGTAGTGTTCTCTCAACACATCGAACAACGGTCTAACCCACGGTTCCATCTTTGCATTCAAGTCGCCGGGTAAGAACCCGTGCTTTTCATCATCAACGGCAACCGCGGGTCTTGTTAACAGAATCTTGTCACAACGACCTTGCTTCATAGCTTGAATTGCTGCTAGCATTGCAAGATATGTTTTACCCGTACCCGCAGGACCACTTACTACGACTATATCAAATTCAGGATCTGTCAATGCGATAATGTATTTTTCCTGGTTTACCGTCTGCGGTATTAGTTCGATAGGTTTTGTGACCTTCTTGGGTTGGGATTTAGTGAAGTCAATTGTCTTCGACTCGTCAACGTAAGCTGTTCGATTATCATAGCTTCGTTTATTCGTTGGTCTAGCATCCTTTTGTCTAAGTGCGCTAGTTTTTCTTTTCGACACACAGTTCTCCTTGGTATTCAAAGTTGTGAAAGAATTTCACAGAAATATTTAAGGTCATGACCCTGCGCTAACTAAACATACTTCAAAAATAGTTTTCTATGATAAATACATTGTCTTGAAGAGGACGTTTCCTCTTTATCATTACACCAATGATAAATACTTTCATGACTAGTTTACCAGCAGATAGATTCTTCAACGATATCGATTTCGTTTCCATTGTAGATACCGTAAAGGGAGTCTACATGAGTGACGGTTCAATGTCCACGTTATTGGACTTTGAGCGCGTCTTAGATGAAGCAGACCTCTATGCCTATAAGAATTGGATATTAGGGGAATTGGTTCAAGGTCCTGTAATCGGACGATACACATGTAAGTGTGTGTTCATGTGGCCTCACAAACTAATGCCAGATCCAAGAGGTTCATTGCGCCTGATCAACATCGGATGCAAAGTTACATTTGGAAAGGGCGAAATAGAAGTTCCTGTTGAAGTCAAGAGTTATGATGACTTCCAACCAAGCACTCGTTACCCCAAGATGAAAAAGAGAAAAGTTTGGTTCGTTGAGGTTGTTATCCCAGTAGAACTCATGGATGATATTAAAGAAGGTACAATTGATCTTGCTGACCAGACGATTGACTTGTCTGACATTGAAGATGCATATGACGAAGACCTTGATGATTCGACCAAGGAAGAAACAGATGTTGACACAATGGCTGATGAAGCACAACCTCAAGAGCCCGGCATGATGGGCGGCGCACCTGCCCTTGGAATGGGAATGTAATATGAACACTCTTAATGAAAGCCTAGATTACCAGGACATGGAAGGACAATTGAAAGACATTGTTACTGTTGACGAGTATGCAGCTAAAATGGGTGATGATGCTTCAATCGTCACATTGACCTTCACTGTCAATTCTAAACTCGCCGCACAAGACTTAGTTACTTGGTTCGAACGAGGATATGATTTCGTTCTTGACGCAAGTGTAAGTGACGGCGAAATTGAACCCGGCAAATGGCTGGTGTTCGTTGAAATGGAACGTAGATCAAAGGTTCCAAATCGCATTTGCACTATGCTTACTGATTTGGAAACACTCACTGGACGTAAGATAGGTGAGTGGAAGATCGACATTGCCGGTGATGAAATTGAAGCTGACGAAGATCGACTTCGTTCGCTTATGATTCTTAATCCCAACGAATACAAGAAGATTAAAGAAGTCGAAGGCGAAGGCGAAGACGCTGAACTAAACGAATTTAGAGAACTAGCAGGCTTAGAAGTTAAAGCTGTATATGAAGAAGATGAGTATATTAAGAACTTAAAAGCAATGGCAGGAATGTAAAATGGGTGATATAAACGTTAACGTTGGAATGTCTCTTCCGCAACCAAACACAAGTGAAGAAATGCAAGTTGTTGCAAAGAATGATGAGCATTATGATTCAATGGTTAACGATCCTGACTTCTATTCCAAGATGCAGGAAAGAAACGATCAAGCAAATCAGCTTGCAAATCTAAGTAATCCCGCTCTCACTCAAGCAGGCAACAATGCTGCACAGAATGCAGAAGTATTGATTGCTAACGATAACGAACACTGGATCAACAACAGATGGCGTCCTATGATGGGATGGTTGTACTTCACTGTTTGTATTTTCGATTTCATTCTCTTCCCCATCATGTGGTCTATATTACAAGCTACGATGGCAGGAAGTGTAACCACTCCTTGGCAACCGCTTTCATTGCAGGGAGCAGGATTGTTCCATGTTGCAATGGGTGCAGTACTTGGTATCGCAGTTTATGGACGAACCAAAGAGAAAATCGAAGGTGTCGTTAGCTCAAAATAATTGACACATAACAATATATGTGTTAAATATCACTATGGATTATTACAATGTTCTGGGGGTCACCAAGACTGCAACACCAGATGAAATTAAGAAAGCATATCGCAAGCTAGCAATGGAGCATCATCCCGATAAGGGAGGTGACATTACCAAGTTTCAAGAAATTAATAGTGCTTACGAGACGTTAGGTGACCCAAACAAGCGGGCTGCATATGACAACCCTGCCCCGCAATTTTCTTCTCACCCCGGTGGATTCAGTTTTGACGCAGGCGCATTCGACCTTAATGATCTATTTGGACAGGTATTCGGTCGCGGCGGAAATCCATTTGCTCAACAGAAACCAACATATCGAACACGAGTCACCGTTTCACTAGTTGATGCCTACACTGGTAAGGACCATCTTTTACAACTGAATACACCGGACGGGTTGAAAACCATAACCATAACTGTTCCTCCTGGAATAGAGTCAGGTAATCAAATTCGGTATGAGAACGTAATTCCTAACTCAACCCTTATTATTGAGTTCCATGTTTTAACCGATGTTAGATTCGAACGACATAGAAACGACTTGTACACTACAGTAGATATTTCTGTACTAGACTTGATCATTGGAACTAACATAGAAATTAATACTATCAGTGGCAAAACTCTTAACGTTACTATCCAACCAAAAACACAACCATCGCAACACATTAGGATTCCCGGGTATGGCATGCCAACAGGAAAAGGTACGCATGGTGACCAAATCATCTTGATTCGCCCAGTGATTCCTGATAATATCAGTAATGATGTGATAGAAAGCATCAAACGTAACCAAGTTAACTAAAGGAAAATTATCTTGATCCAATCTCCTGAAATTGAGAACATTATTGAACGTGCTATCGAAGCTGCAAAGTCTCGACAGCATGAATATGTGACCGTGGAGCATTTGCTCTGGTCGCTTGTTACTCACCCGCCATTCAGGAAGTGTCTGAATAGCTTCAACGTTGATACCGATCTAATGGTTCAAGAAATTGAATCTTATCTGGGCGGCTTGCAGTCTATTGTTTCTAAGGACCCGAACGTCCAGCCAAAGCGCACCAACACTCTTGAACGTGTTATGAACCGCTCGGTTACGCAGGTTCTTTTCACCGGTCGTCGTCAGGTTGCTACCATCGATCTTTTCGCCAGTATCGCGTCAGAAAACACTTCACATGGTCACTACTTCTTGCTTAAGTATGGTGTGACGAAGGCAGAATTCCTCACTCACTGGACTAAGAACTACAAGGGCGGCGAGTTTGTTGCTGCCATCACTGATGCCCAGGCAGAAGAAATTCTAGAAGAATACACTATCAACTTCACCCGTCTTGCACGTACTGAAAAGCTTGAACCGGTTATCGGTCGTACTAAGGAAATGGATGATATCATCAATGTCCTTGCTAAGCGTTTCAAGTCTAACGTGTTGATGGTCGGCGATCCGGGCGTCGGTAAGACCGCAATCGCAGAAGGTATTGCCCAGGCAATTGTCAACGAAGAAGTTCCTGAATTCCTCAGGGGATATGAACTCTACAGCCTAGAAATTGGGTCCTTGCTTGCAGGTTCTCGCTATCGCGGTGACTTCGAAGAAAAGGTCAAGCAGGTTCTTGAAGCTCTCGCAGTTAAGAAGAACTCGATCCTCTTCATTGACGAAGCACACACTATGCAGGGAGCGGGCGGATCTACTACTGGTTCGGTTGACTTCTCTAACATGATCAAACCTGCTCTCGCAAAGGGCAACATCAAGGTCATCGCTTCAACTACTTGGGAAGATTTCTATGAATCTTTCGAAAAGGATCGCGCCCTAATGCGTCGATTCTTCCGTGTAAGTATCGATGAACCCAGCCGCGACTCGACCGTTCGCATTCTGACTGGTCTTGCCAGCCGCCTCAATGACTTCCACGAAGTGGCTATCACCGATGAAGCAATTGAAGCCGCAGTGGATAATGCTGCACGTTACATCCATGATCGTAAGAACCCTGACAAGTCGATTGACTTGCTGGACGCTGCTTGTGCAAAGCAGAAGGTTCTTGGTAACAAGGATGCAGCTATCACTAAGCAGTTGATCTATGAGCAGGTAGAAAAGTACACTGGTGTCCCCGCTGATAAGCTCTCAGGTGATAACATGGACCGTGTGCATAATCTTGAAATGAATGTCAAGAACAAGCTCTATGGTCAGGATGAAACTGTTGACAAGGTTCTTGAACGTGTCTATGTTTCGTTCGCTGGCATTGGTAACGACACCAAGCCTATCGCAAGTTTCTTGTTCTTGGGCCCAACGGGCACGGGTAAAACTGAATTGGCTAAGTTGCTGTCCAAGAACTTGGATATGCCGCTTCTCAAGTACGACATGAGCGAGTACGGAGAGAAGCATAGCGTAAGCAGCTTGATTGGTCCGCCCCCGGGCTACGTGGGCTTTAGCGACTCGCAGGTGCAAGGCGGGCGCCTAATTTCAGACATGAGCAAGAACCCTCATTCGATTTTGCTCTTTGACGAAGTTGAAAAGGCGCACCCTGATGTTTTCAACATTTTCTTGCAGATGCTGGATGAGGGAACCGTAACTGGTTCGAATGGTAAGCAGGTCTCTATGAAGAATTCTATCATCATCTTGACTAGCAATCTCGGTAGTGCTGACAATGAGCGCAACAACATCGGCTTTGGTGATCTTGAAAGGACCGGCGAAGATGATAAGGCACTCAAGCAGTTCTTCAAGCCTGAGTTCCGCAATCGTCTTGATATGGTTTGTAAGTTCAGCAAGCTGGACACTCTTTCTATTAAGAAGATCGTTATCAAGTTTGTTGAAGACCTCAAGAAGTCATTGCTTGAAAAGCACAACATCACTTTGAACCTCAGCGAAGAAGTGGTTGATCATCTTGCTAAGGTCGGATACGACAGCAAGATGGGTGCCCGTCCGCTTGCTCGTAAGATCGATGAATTGATTCGGGTGCCTCTATCAAAGAAGATTCTCTTTGAGCGAATTGCAAACGCTAACGTGATGGCAGTTATGGAAAATGACGAAATTGCGTTCAACGTTACGATTAAGCAGACCGCCCGCATTGATGAGAATGGAATCATTCAAGTTGAAGGTTGAGCTTAGAGATAAGCTTTATTGGGGAAAATATCTATACAAAGTCCATATCAAGACTCCAGGGGTATATTATACTTCTAAAGTCTCTGATATGGACGAGTACAGAGAAGAAGTCCAAAAAGCACTACAGTTAGCTAGTAGATATAAGGGCTGGGTGCCAAGGCATCGTGCTAACCTAGATTCACTAACACCTGAGAATTTGGAAACCATCGAAGCAGTTATCAATTTCCGCATTGCATTCAACGAATCCAAGAAGGGAAATGATAGGGTCGAAGGGGACGGGATATCGTTTTACAGCAGTGATCTATCATTGATACAGGCTGTGTCAAATATCCCTCATGTAAAGCCTAAGTTCTTTCAAGCTGATTTGTCTCCTGACGGGGTTAAACAATTCAAAAAAGAGCCGCCATCAAAATTCAGGGTCTATCTCAAGTCGGTTAGAATCACATCTGAATTGAGAATTGAATTTGCCGAATACCTCGAAAAGACTCAGGGTGCAGAGCCTAGTGATTCATTGCGTCGATGGTTGCATAGACCTACTGTGTCGTATCCCACTTGGTCTCAATCATCATATTATGTTAACTACGATAATAGCAGTGATTATACAATGATGGCTATCAAATTCTCTGAATTAATCGGAAAAAATTACAAACTAGAAAAGAAAGCCTAAGATAAATACTCTTATATATTTGGAGTATTACAATGGCTAAAATGATTGAAGACGTTCTGGTGATTAAGCTTTCGAAGCTTGTCAAGGACTCTGATGGAGCTGACCACATCGTTAATGATGAAATTCAGCTAGCATTAGAGCAAGTCGCACAAGAACTAGCAGGCAGTGGGGTCTTAGTAGAAGTTGAGAGGGCATAATGTCTCAGCAAACTACTTTGATCCTATTGCCACAAACAACTTATAGCAATCCAGGAAACGGTGCACCGTATACGGTAACTGGCAACACTCAGCCGGCAGCCGCTTATTATCTTGGAAACAGAGATTTACAAACTGTAAATATCGGATTAAACACTTGCTCTGGCAACATCGTTTTAGAAGCAACACTAGCATCTTCACCGGTTGAGGATGATTGGTTTAGGGTATACGAACTTGAAGCCAATGCAAACGCAGTTGCTAATTCAGCTCCGCAGATTGCAAGCAATGCAAAAATGTACACAAACATTGAAGGCAACTTTGTTTACATGAGAGCTAAGGTAGAAGATTTCCAGGGCGGGATCGTAGAATATATTAAGCTTTCATATTAATTGGAACTAACATGAAAATTTCACACATCACCGAAAGTCGAAAGAAACTAACCGAAGGCGGCAATCTTGCTGTTCGTGGCTATGAAGCTCAACACCTCGATCTTAAAGTCACTGATAGAAGCTATATTGTTCCCATCCTCAACAAGCTATTAACTGCAATCGATAGCACTTTCCAAAAGCAATTCGGTGAGCCTCTTTGGAATCCTGAACTATTAAAGTCACAGGAATTCTTGAGCGGATCAAGCCTACACTTCTTTAACGTCAAGGGCGTTTCTGATGTTGAATTCGTGAATAAGAAACCAACCGTCGGTGATATGGACACGATGGTTAGCAAAGAAAAAGAAGAACAGTTGCGAGAGTTCCTAACTGAATACGAAGACGAACAAGTTGGTCCGGCAGTATTGCGCGGTTTCCAACGAGGTAACGAACAGTTTAGTAGTCTCTGGGAATTGCAGTCTCCTCCCATCACGATTCAGATTGACTTTGAGTTTGTCGCATTCGAGGGTGATAAGCCAACTGACTGGGCAAGATTCAGTCACAGTTCTTCATGGGAAGATTTGCAGCAGGGCGTGAAGGGCGTTTTCCATAAATGGTTGATTCAGGCATTTACTGCCTTGACAAAGCAAGAATTTTATCTTAGAAAGATGGTAGGGCGCGGCAAAGCAAAGACCGAGCAAGATATTCTTACTGTTGACAACATGTACAGCTTTGCAGTGTCGTCCAAAGAAGGTGGCGGCCTAAGAGCAAAATACGAACCAGTGATCGATGCTGCAACTGGTAAGCCAGAGTACAAAGACGGTAAGCCTGTCATGAAGGCTGCTCCAACCTCAGGTTATCAGCAGAATATTGGTCAGATTTTTACAACTATTTTAGGTAAGCGTTTAACCCCGCAGACTGCAAACGCAGTTTCACAGAAGTTTTGGTCATTCGCTGGCCTCGTTGATCTGATGAAAGAACTCTTGACACCGGAAGAAAAAAATGTAGTATTGCAAGGATTCTTGCAAAAAACTATCGGACCAGGTGCACAGGGCATGTACAAGAATAACCCAGATAAGGATATTGCAGAAAAAACAACTGCTATCAATTATCTATTAAGCACTCTTGGTATGGAAAAGCCTGATAATTTTGACCAGATGATGGCTGATTATCGTGCTGCATATAAAATGACTCCAGATGGTGCTGAAACAAATGAGGTTGTCAAGTCAATGGCAAAGAATGCACTAGACGAAGCTGCACCTAGCTACAAGCGCAAAGGCATTCCTCACATCTATAACCCAGGTTCAACTGTAGAAATGAAGGACAAAGACTTCATTGACATGTGTGTTGAGCTTGCGGATATGGGTGGCAATCTAGCAGGTGCTCCTGTTAATCTAAAAGTTGACGGCGCTGGCATCCGTTTCGGCAAGGATGAAGAGGGCAGGCCATTCTTCATGACTTCAAAAGTCACTGAACCTAAGTATGCTGAGAATTATGGTGATTTCACTGCTTATGGACAGAGCATCGGACAAGATGCAGAGCGGTTAGCGTTCACTAAGAACTATGACGAAGCCCTCAAGACAATCGTAAATGCAAACTTTATGAAAGATATTCCTGCTGATACAATCGTGCAGGCAGAAATGCTTTTCACTCCGATGGGTAAGATGGAAGATGGCGGCATTAAGTTCGTGAACATTCCTTATGATCCACAGAAGCTTGGTACTGTTATGACTCTTGTACCATTTAGCGTTCGACAATACAGTACTGGTGACGCCCGTAGGGATGCAGGTAAGATCAAGCAAGCATTGCTTAAGGATAGCACTAAAGAAATCAAGTTAGTCAACAACCAACTGAAACAAACCAACTTAGACGTTTCTTCGATTGTTGATCCAATCGCAAGAAATGCTGATGGTCTACTAGCTGCATTGAAGACTAAGGGTGATAACGAAAAGAAGACTAAAGCAAAAGAAATCATTACACAGGCTCGTAAGCAATTAAGCGATACTATTATAAATAACCCAGAGTTGATTGGTAAAGATCAGTTGGGTGATATGATTGAAGGCTTAGTGGTCAATCTTCCTAGTGGCAGAATCGTCAAAGTTACTAGTCAGCAGATGAAAGAAATGATGGCTGCTAAGTTAGCTGCGAGTAAAAAGCCCACGACTGATAGCAAGAGAGTTAAGCCAGCAGTTGTTACAATTGGAAGCTTTGCAGGCCATAGAGGACACCAACAACTTATTGATCAAACGATTGCAACTGCTAAGAAACTCGGTGGCGATGCATTCGTTTACGTAAGTCCTGTTGTTGGCCCGGACGATCCGATTCCAGCGCAGATGAAGGTAGCTACCTTACAGAAGCTTTATCCTCAAATTGCAAACAACATTCAAGTTTGGGATCCAGCTGGCAATGCAGTAAAGAAGATCGAAAAAGAACTTGTTCTTCCGGCAAACAGCCCTTATAACAAGATCGTTCTACTAGTAGGCAGTGATCGATATGACGGCTTTAAGAAGTGGATGGATTCTCTTGAAAGAAGAATGAAGGATCCGGTTGCTCTTGCTAAGTACGGCGGAACTCAGGATCAAGTTGATTTCGAAACTGTTAGAACAGAACGCGAAGAGGGCAAGGGCGGCACTGGTATCAGCTTCACCATGCTTCGTGATATTTTGAAGAATCCAAATGCAAGCGAACAAGATAAGTTGAATCTTTGGACTAAAGCATTTGATACTCAGAAGCTAGGATTAGATTGGGTGAAAAAGCTTATGGACACGACTGCAAAGAACATGCAAGTTCAGCAAATCAAAGAATACATTTCTCGTATTAAGCCTATGTTGGGAGAAGCCACAGTAGCACAAAAGGCAAAGTTTGTCAAGCTATTGAGCGAAGCAAAGAAGTCTTTGATTAGCGAATCTGTTTATTCAGCAAGAATGGCTAATATCATCGAAGACCTCGGAAATGGATATTTCTTAGGTGATGATAGCTATTACGATGATGAAGGCTTTGAGAAGGAAGGATACGTAGTTTACTTCCAAGAAGGGCCTGATCAATTCAGACAGGTTGGGCACGTTAACGTAAGTCCATATAGACCAAAGCCAGAAGATATTCAGCGCGAAGTCGAACGACTCATTCAGCAGGATCAACCATTAGATGAAGATTCCGAAGATGGTGTTAAGCAGGCCTATATGGATCCTGAGACACATGAAATCATGGCTTACGCAAAGCAGCATTATCCTGACGAGCCTGATTTACAGGCAGCATTTGTGAAGTTCACATTGCGCAGTCTCAAGCATTCAAAAGAAGATGATGAGCGCCAAGATAGAGAAATCGACTTGCTTATGAAGCGAGTTAATTCTTTGCAGGACCAAGTAGAGAAGAATAAGTCTTCCCGAAAAGTCGATGAAAACCGTGATTATCTAGACGAAAAATAATTCCAGGGTCCTCTTACGCTGTAAATATCATTACTAGTTTACAGAAAAGAGGACTACATGGCACGTAAACCCAAGACTACAAAGAATACTACTAACACAGAAGCTACTATTCCTGTTGAGCAGTTGCAGGAAGCTGTTCAGGAAATCAATGAACAGCAGGCAGCCGAACAGGCACCGCAAGAAGGTCAGATTCAGGTTGATATCGACTATTTGAGAACTACTAAAGTTCATATTGCCATGCCATGTTATGGCGGCATGTTGACTGAATCAACCTTTATGAGTTTCATTAAATGGGCAAACACCGCCCGCCAGTTGGGCATTGACTGGACACTTGAAACCATGGTCAATGAATCACTCATTAGCCGCGCACGAAATACACTCACTGCAAAGTTTCTTGACATGCCCGACGCAACCCACTTGTTCTTCGTGGACGCTGATATCGGTTGGGAACCCTGGCATTTGCTAGTCCTCTTGAACAGGGACGTTGATGTTATTGGCGGACTCTATCCAATGAAGACTATGCCCATCAAGTGGGTTGTCAATGGCTTTGACGGGGCAGAAGAAGGTACCGACGGACTGCAGGAAGTTTCGAAGGCTGGTACTGGCTTCTTGCTTATGAAGAAGCATGTTTTTGAAAAGCTCAAGTCGCATCCTGCTGTAAAGCAGTACAAGAACGATATCGGTCTTGATCCCAAGTACGATCAGCACTTGAAGACCTATTTCGATACCGCAGTTCGTCAGAATCGCTACTACAGTGAAGACTGGACTTTCTGTGAAAACTGGCGCGATCTTGGTGGCCGTATTTGGGTTGACAAGCGCGTTCTATTACGTCACTCAGGCAGCTATGTTTTCTGTCAGGAAAATCAGCAGTATTTGATGGACAACATCGGTCCTATGTTCTTGCAGCAGCAATTACAGGCTGGCAAGGTTAAAGTTGTTGATGAAAACGGCAACGTAATCGACTAACAACTTGATATAAAAAATCAAGCAAACTTGAGGTCTCAGAAATGGGACCTCTTTTTTGTTGTAAGATAAATACTATATTACTATATAGGAATGCTTCATGAAAATTAATGAATTCATCAACGAGAGTACAACTGCTGGTTCGATTGCAACTGTAGCAGCACCGATGACTACACAAAAAAGAAATAATATTGGCAAGGGCGTTTATGGCAATGAAAAGCCAGGAACATTACTTACTGGTAAAAAGACTAATAAGAAATATGCCAACTCCGTCAACGAAAGCAAGATGAAGCAAGTGGCAGTCGACCTCGAAACTATGCAGGACGGCAATTTCAAACAAAAGTACGGTAAGTCAAAAGAAAAGATGATGGCATTGCTAGGTACTCCTGCGAACATGAAGCCAAAGAGCAAAGCAGAAGTAAACGAAGCACAGCTTGATGAAGAAGACAAATTAGTTGATCCAAAGAAGGGTCACAAGAGAAAGACCGGGCTTCACGGCAAAGATGAAGAATCTCGTTTGTCACAGTTCAAGGGTCCGTTCAAGGCATCAGGTGATTTCGTAAGCGACAGTCGCGGAAATTCAGTATGTGAATGCGACAATGAAGACCTAGCCAAAGAAGTAGCTAAGGCGTTGACTGCATACGTTCGCAAAGATGAAGGCGTTATTGCCGCCGGCGGAGTAGGTGAAGGAATTGTTGATAAGGTCAAGGGTGCTATTCGTAGAGAAAAAGCTAAGGATATGCCATTAGTTCAAACTCGTAGAGACTATGCAATGGGTAAAGCAGGTCAGGCATATGAGAAGGGTGACCCACGTAAGGGCGCACAATACAGTGCATGGGCTGAAAGAGATCGTAAGAAGAAGGGTGACCCAACAACTAACCCAGCTGGCACATATCGTACTAAGACAAGTGATTATACTATGGAAGCCCAATCAATGTCAGGTGCATTAAAGAACAGCCTCGCTAAAGCTGAGCCAGGTTCTAAGCTCGACAAGAGCATCAAAGCGCACAATGCAAAAATCAAAGCCGGTGAAGCCGGCAGCTTAAAGAATGCCCCCGAAGGATATCACTTCGATAAGAAGGGCTATTGCAGATTAGGGGACAAGTAATGTCAAATATTATTAAAGGTATTGTAGACGAAAGCGAAAGCGTAGCAGTTCTTTACATTGATGGTAAGCCATCAACAAAGTATGCAAAACAACATGAAGCTGACGCAGACGTAAAGCGTCTTCGTGCAAAGTTCCCAAATAAGAAAATCGAACTTAAGCAGGAAGTTCGTGAGACAGAAGCTATCAAGGGTGCAGACGGCAAGCGTTGCTGGAAGGGCAAAAGATATGCTGGAACAGTGAATGGCAAAGACAAGTGCATTCCAGTTAAAGAATCAGCATACGAAAAAGACTTACAAGATCATGAGCCCCGTACTGTACAAGGCGTGTATGGAATGAAGTCAAAGCCGTTCAGTAAGAAGTTCAAAAATCAGGCACATCAGGATCGCTTCTTTGATCATCCTGATCGTGAAGGTAATTACGAAATTCATTATGTTCAAAAACTACATGAAAATTCTGAAAGGATTGTTGTTCAAAAGCCAGGTAGAACTACGATTGTAAACCGTGCAACTGAACCTACCCCAATGGCACGTGCTGCCATGAGTGCGTTAGCAAATCATTACCAATCAGAACTAGATGATTTGAATAAAAAGCGTGAAGCAAGACGACAAGGAACAGTAGAAGAAAGCACGGGCGAAAATACATATGAAATCGGTCAGCAACTTATGGACATTGCTCAAGAAATCAAAGAACTTGCTGACAATGCAATGCGCCTAGTTCGCGGAACTCCAGAAGAAGGCAGAGCAAAATCATATTGGTATCCGCATATCGTAATGGCCCTAGGGGAAGATCATGGCTACATGGGTAAAAACATGTTCACCATGCAAAATTCAGCCGAAGCACTTATGGGTAGCGAAGATGAAGAATATATGGACGAAGCTCGTGAAATGAGTCCTGCTCTTAAAGCAGCACAGAAGAATCTTGTTGATCTTGCATCAGGTGAAGTGCGCAAGCGCGAAGACGCTAAGAAAGCAGCCGCAAAGCGCGAACGCGAATATCAACGACAGGCTGCTAGAGACGCAAAACCCAAAAAGCCAACACTTGATCAAATCTGGCAGAAAATTGAAAATGCTATCTCAAACTATTTCCCAGACGGGGACCCGACTGATTATCTAGGCCCATACATGGATAGAAACAACCTAACATGGGACGATATCACAAGAGCATGTAAGAGACAGGGTTACAAGGATCTTTGGGACTACTGGAACACTCTTGCTCAGGATATCGAAAACGATGCATACTATGATTGGCACGCTGCCAAGAGACCAGAAGCTCCTGTAAATCCTCTTTCAAAGGATGCTGCAAACATTCAACATAGTAAGTGGACAGCAAAGAATCCACAAACTCGCCAGCGCGCACCATTTATGGAAGACCCAGACACATCTGGACCAGTTGGAACTCAGCCCGGCGGATGGCGCAAGACGAATGAATCTCGTAGCTCTATCCTAAAGGGAATCGGGCGTGCGCGCTAAGGAGTTTCTTCCTGAAAATAAAGGTCTCCCTAACCCGGGTACATATGAACAAGAATACGGGGCCGTGCAAAAGCATGGTCCCCGTAGGATTACCGCAATGACCTATGAAGACAATAAAACTAACACAGTGACCCTTTCTGATTTATATGACGGAGACTATCCAGATGATGATGAAATGATTTGGAATTTCGTTGGACAGATGGATTTTGATATTCCTTTTGTTGTCAATACTATTAGTCCCACGAAACTTAAATTATATTTAACTAGCCAGTATCATGTTGAACACATTGATGAGTTGTTTGACATGATGGACGATGATCAACGTGGGATAGTTGACTACTATTGCAATGACAGTTCTCTCCCAAATCAAATAATTGTAATAGCAGACGGAAGAATTATAGATGGTAATCATCGCGCCATGGCGGCAGCATTGACTAATAAGCCAATCAAATACATTGATGTTGCCGAAGAACAATTGAATGAAATTGATCATGCTTCTGAAACGACACCAATAAAATGGGATCCTTCATACAAAGATAGATGTGAAAAAGTAGGTTATACTGAAGGATTTGATATATATTATATGCCAGATGGTTCTAATAAAATGTTTATGGTATTAGATGATGATGGTAAATTGTTAGCATATGTGACGGTGGGACATTCTAAAAACTTTCCTGATAGAATGAGCATTCATAGAATTGAAAATGTTTCTGGTAAAGCAGGATTAGCGACTACGTTAGTCGCTGGTCTTAGGCAAATGGGAGCGAAATTTGTAATTGATGCAGATGAACCGCTTACTCCTTCTGGGTTGAAGTGGGTACTGTCATTAATTCGTTCCAATAGACAGGCGTTTAATATAATGGATCAGGATGGTAATCCAATCGAACCTAACAAGTTGGCCAGAGAACGAGAAGATGCGATATTCAATAAGGGACCAGGACCGACCTCAATTTTAATTGAGTTTAGTGAAGTTGTCCAACAAAAACTAAAGAAAAGAAACAGTGAATGGCTACTTGAAACTCTACTGAAGCCTTACTATGTGTATCTCGGAGACGGAAGACTACTATGAACGCTTGGTTAGAAAAAATCCTGTTTGCATTGCTCCCTGTATTGATTTCAGGAATAATCTACTTATTTAACACTGTTGTTACTCTACAAGAAGACATGGCACAAGTCAAATTAGAAGCTGCATTAGCAAGGCAGCAAGTAAAAGACGAAGTAGAAGACGATATTCACGCACTTGACAAAAGAGTTACAGTAATCGAATCAAAACGCTAAATATAGTCAATAGGACTATAAATTATGCTAGCAGACACACTTAAAACACTTTTGGCAACAGCCTATGTCTTTTCAATCAAGACACAGAACTTCCACTGGAACATCGAGGGTCCAGACTTCCCTCAGTATCATAAATTCTTAGATGATTTATACTCGGAAGTTTATGACAACACCATCGACAAGTTGGCTGAGATTATTCGCCAGCTTGATGTTTATGCGCCTGGTAGTCTAACTCGTTTCGCTGAGTTATCACAGATACAAGACCAAGTAAAGATTCCTAGAGCAGAATTAATGCTTAAGGAATTATATGAGGACAACTCTATCATCTTAGGAATGTACAAGCAAGCATTCCACGTTGCGGAAGAAGCCGACGAACAAGGAATTTGCGATTTCATCGCCGGTCGTATTGACGCACACAGCAAACATCAATGGATGCTAAGAAGCATTCTTAAAACAGCGAGAGCATAATGAGAGCAAAAGATTTTCTACTTATTGAGACACAAAACCTGTTTGAGGTAAACATGAGCCCTTCTAACTTGAAAAAGTTGGCTGGACAAATCCCTGCTAAAGTTGGCATTGAGTTTGAAATGATTGTTCCTGATGTTGGGTCAGTTGATAGCGATTATGATGAATACAGTGAACCAGAAGAAGACATGGATTATGACGAAAGAGTAGAAGACATTGACGATATTTGCAGATTCTTTAATGATCGTGAATACAATGTAAGCAGTGATATTAGCGAATTACGCGATGAGTTAAACGACAAATTTCAAGACTGGCTTCACGACCAGGTTCGTGAAGAATGGAACACCTCAGAAGGTAGAGAATTTTTTGCTAAGTGGTGCCGCGAGAACGTAAGTGATGAAGATGTTGCGGATCAAGTTGACACTCCCGAGGATCTATTAGGTGATAGGATCCCTAGCAAAGAAGACTGGGAGAAGTTCATTGAAGAAGAATGGGAAGATCAAGGTAGAAACTACGATAACGCATTCGATGAATTCCGTGACGAAAAAGTAGACGATGGCGACTTTGATGAACATGCATTCTTACAAGACCTTGGCATCAATTATATGTCAGATGTTGCTAGCCGAGTACGCGCAGACATTACATGGCCTCACTGGCAATATCCAGATTCAGAAGGTGGCGATGCTGAACTTAATTTGCAGCAGGTAGCTGATGATTTCTCAGAAGCAGTTGGTATGCCAGCAAACTACAGCACAAGCTATCACGGCGGTTATCGACAAGACGATGCATACGACATTGAACCAGATTCGAGCTTGCATGGCAGAGGTGACGATGCAGGTCTAGAATTTATTACTCCGCCATTGTCACTAGATGATGCATTGGAGCAGATTAAACTTGTTAAGAAATGGGCGGATGGGCGCGGCGCATATACAAATAGCTCAACCGGTCTTCACATGAATGTCAGTGTTCCTGATTTTGACCAAGATAAGTTAGACTTTGTTAAGCTGACATTGTTGTTGGGGGACAAGTATCTATTAGATAGATTCGGTAGAAACGCAAACACTTATTGCAGAAGCGCAATGGATGTGATTGCTGAAGCACCTAGCCCAGAAGACAAGGAACTTCTTTTCAAGAAGCTAAAAAACAATCTCGACACAATCGCAAGTAAAGTTATTCACAGTGGTAGAGTCGGCAAGTTCACTAGTATCAATCCCAAAGACAACAGAGTTGAATTTAGAGGTCCTGGCGGCGACTGGTTAGATCAGAACTTCGACAAGGTAGAAGACACATTGTATCGTTGTGTGGTTGCACTTGACGCCGCAGTTGATCCTGAGAAATATAAAAAGGATTACTTGAAGAAGCTAACCAAGATGTTTGCTCCTACTAAAGGCTCTTTAGAAGATGTGTTCGTTCAGTACGCAGCAGGTAATATTACAAGAAGTGAACTTAAGTTCAAGCTCAAGACTGCGCAAGCTGAAAGAAGCCGCCAGAAGCTTACTGACCAGGGAATTGTAGAACTTCCATACTTCGGCGATGCAAAGCCAGGTGACTGGATTGTTGAATATGAAAATCCGGGCAACTTCCAAGTACAACGCTTGTTGTTGAAGAAAACCAATCAAGTTGATACTGACAGTAAAGCACTAACAGCCGCAATGAAAAGCGAACCGAGTTGGTTTAATCCAGAAGGTATTGAGAACATTACTGTTACTGAGAACACCGGTCGCCATGATTTTGTTATCTTAGATAAGGATAATAACAAGATCACTAGCGAATACGCATATACCCCGTTGCAGGCTCTTGAATTCGCGTTTGCTAACAGACCTAATCTAAAGCAAGAGCGCGATTCACTTACTGTTAGAATGGAAAATGAACCAGAAGCAGAACCTGAAAACTTAGGATCATCTCCTAGAATGGCTCCGGGTGAATCGATGTTTGTTGTAATCAACAACACACTTGGGCAGCAAGTAGAAATCGCAGCAAGAGATTCTGCAACAGCACTAAGCAGAGCATTGAGAAATAATCCAAGTTGGGACTCATACACTCAACAAATCAGAGTGCTTTCAACTTCGCCTACTCAGCGCGAGCCTGGCACAGAATATAACTTATATCGCGTAAGAGGAAATGGAGTTAGCCAATACATTGCTGCAAGATCGACTAATGAAGCAGGAAGAATTGCATTGACCGTGTACCCTGAAATAGGAGATACTGTTGCCGGGCTAACCGATATTGTGTTACAGGATTCTGATCCAAACGTAGTTCAAATGTACCTACGATCACAGGAAAGCGAACTAGAGAGGCGCAACCGTATTCCTACTAGACAGGCCTCTGTTCAAGCTACAGTAGGGCAACCTCAACCCGCATTCGGTAACGGAGTCGCATCAGGTCAGCCCGGGGAAGGTCAGTTCTATGATGTGAATGATGCTGGTGCTGGCGCCGGGGGCGTAAGAATCCGCGCTAACAGCCCTGAACATGCTATCGAACGTGCTAGACAAGCCTACAATCTGCCACCAGAAAGAGAATTAGAAGCTACTCCGGCAAATTAATGGTTGACACGGGTCTTCAATACTGATATAATACGGCTTCAATCACAAAGAGGTGACATATGACGAAGCTTTTCATCGAAGACCCCGACACTGACAAGGTCCCCAACCTCGTTGTTCAGATTCGAAAGAGCATGGACACCGGAGGCATCAAGCCTATCGTGTTCAAGGACGGCACCTCGTTTGTCCTTCCCCTCAACTCCATGACTACTTTTCTGGACCTTTATGCTTCCTTGAAGCCCATGGACCGTGAAGAAGTGCAGTATGTTGCTCTCCGTAGCAAGAATGATTTCGTGAAGGTTCTGACTGGCTGCAATAAGCCTAAGGCACCTAAGAGCATCTATTGAGTTGCCCGAATAAGTTGCAATAGCAGTATATAGCTGCTATATAGTAAAGACTGACTAACGATAGTCAGCATTTGAATTGAAAAAGGATATAATACATATGAAGACTTTTATTCTCGCTACCGCAGTTGCACTCGGCCTCACTGCCGCTCCTGCAATGGCATCTGATTTCACTGGCCCGCGTGTTGGCGTAACTGCCGGTTTCGACAAGCAGGCTGAAAATCCTGGTGCATCGGTTGGCGGTGTCGTCGGATATGATGTTAAGGTTGCTGGCCCTGTTCGCGCAGGTGTTGAAGTTACCGCAGCAGCATCGACCGTTGACGAAGGTTTCGTACACAGCAATCTCGACCTCGGCGCGAATCTTCGCGTAGGCGTTAAGCTTCTTGACCGCGCCCTTGTTTTCGGCAAGGTCGGTTATGCTCGTACTGACTACGGCATCGGCGGTGACCTAAAGTCAACTCAGGAAGGCGTTCGTTTCGGCGCTGGTGGTGAGTATGCATTGACGGATCGCGTGTATACTACGGTTGAGTACTCTCGCACTGAGTATGGTAACGGCCTCGTTGCTCGTGATCAGGTACTCGGCGGGGTTGGTTTCCGCTTCTAATTTATAACTAAATTAGACTAATTAAAATGGCGGCAGAGCAATCTGTCGCCATTTTTGCGTCCATGATAAATACATCATGAAAATTTCAATTCTCCTCGAATCTACATCTGATGATCTTTATCGAAAGATCGATGCCCTTGATGCGATGATCAAGGATACCGCCACTACTACCGGTGAGAAAGAAAACGCAGCAGCATTAAAAAAGAAAATTGAAGCAAAGCTTGCAAAAATGTTTCCTGGTGCTAAGCGTCCTGAAAAGGTAAAAGCAACAGACACTTCATATAGCTCTGGGTTTGGTAACAATGATTTCTGGGCAGGGATGGCAAAAGCTGCAAAGGATGCTCAGGATCTAGAAGATTTAAAGCAGAATGATCCCGAAGCATATAGACAACGCATGGAAGCTAAACTAAAGACCATGCAGGATAAGCTTGCAAGAATGCGCAAGTATCATCTTTCCGGCAACGTTGAAACAGCATATCAGATTAAACAGTATGCAGCCGAAGTCGAACGATTCTTGGCACGAGAGTTCCCTGAGAAGTACGCAGAAATCGTAGCTAAGCGCGATGAAGCTAATCACAAAGCTTACCAGGCCCGAAGTAAGAAAAAGGCAGATAAGGAAAAAGCTGCAAAGGATGCTGTCAAGAAATCAGGTAAATTGACTTGGAAAGAGCAAGGCAAGACTTACGAACCAGCATTAAAGGCTTTGTACGATCAACTAGTCGGACTAGAATATCGTCCATATGGATACAAGTCAGTTGTCGGTCAAGGTATCGATAAATGGAAGTCCGGTGATAAATTCATGATCAGCATCATACAGATGCCGATGGGCGAGATTCGCAAAGCGTGGAATAAGTTGACGCCTGAGTATCAGCAAGATTTACGCGATGCAGTTGAAGGGACAAACACAATGGGCTATAAGCAGCAAGGTTATACTGCGGCTCAACAGAAAGCTATCCTCAACGCAATGTCACCGTACAAGAATCCAAAGGTTAAATAAGATCATGCTCGGAAATGAAATCATATTAGAATCAGCAGCTAGTGAATTAGCAAAAAAGCTCCCTTCATTAGCTAAGCATGACTATGACACTATCGACAAGTTGATGCGCAAGATTGCACAGAAACACCATATTACTGGTAAGGCCCTTCACGACCTCTTTGTTAAGAAGTACAAGAGGACACCTGATAGATGGATCAGCAACAAACTTGATGAAACTGACGTTGATGGTGTTGACATTGAACAAGAAGTAAAGAAGTTTGCCGAATGGGCCATGCGCCGTGTTCACCTCAAGAACCCTATTCAAGTAGAGCTTAGCCAAGATACACAAGAGGCACAAGATGGTCATCACACTGGCAGACACGTTGAAGGTGATCCTACAATCTGGGTTTATGCTAAGAACAGAAACTTAGTTGATATTCTTCGCACAGTGTTTCATGAAATCGTTCACTGCCGTCAGGGTGAGCTTGGTATGATTCAAGCAGGCGATAGCTATCCGGGAAGCCCAATCGAAGCAATGGCGGATATGCTTGCTGGCAAGTACATCAAAATTTACGGCGAACAGAATCACCACATCTTCCAATAAACGGTCAACTTGCCCGATAAACTTATTGCATATTGCGTTCAATAGATATATAATTACTCAAAGAAGGAGAAAATATGTCTAGAACTTTTAATGCCGAAGCTAAAGTAAAGTTAACACAAATGATAAACGAGGGCATTTCCGTTCTTGTTGAAGTTGAAACGCTCAACGAAGGCTTGAATGATACTGTCAAGGCAATTGCGGAAGAGCTTGAAATTAAGCCAAGCGTTCTCAAGAAGGCAATCAAGATTGCACACAAGCAGCGCCTAAATGAAACCAACGAAGAAAACGAAGAACTCAACAACATTCTACTTACCGTAGGAAAAGCTTAATTAATGTCATATATCGATGCTGTACTTGATGCCAAATCAGATAGGATTTTTGTAGTTGAGCGGGACTCTCAAGGAAAACGACAATATAAAGAACATCAAACTTCCTATGTATTTTATTATGAAGATCCTAAAGGCAAGTACCGCTCTCTGTTCGGAGATCCGGTATCTAGATTTGCTACCCGGAAGAAGGCTGAATTCGAGAAAGAAAAGCGAATCCATCGCGGAAAGAAGCTTTTCGAAAGTGACGTTAACGTAGTTTTCAGATGCTTATCTGACAACTATCTGAATGTAGAACCTCCCAAACTGCATACTTGCTTTTTCGATATTGAAGTCGATTTCGATCCGGAACGAGGATTCAGTCCTACGGATGATCCATTCAACGCAGTAACAGCAATCTCTATGTATCTGGATTGGCTTGACCAGCTTGTAACGCTGGTTATTCCACCTAAGCACATGAGCGATGAAACTGCACAGGATCTTGTTAAGGATTATCCAAACTGTTTCCTGTTTCGATCTGAAATCGAAATGTTTGAAACGTTCTTCGACTTGATCGAAGACGCCGACGTTCTTACTGGTTGGAACTCAGAGGGATACGATATTCCCTACTGTGTCAATCGTGTAATGCGAATCATGAGCAAGGACGACACTAGAAAGTTTTGTCTATTGGGTCAGCTTCCCAAGACTCGCACTTATGAGCGTTTCGGTAAAGAAGAACAGACTTACGATCTTGTTGGTCGTATTCACATGGACTATCTGCAACTGTATAAGAAGTACAATTATGAAAGTCGCCATAGCTATTCACTAGACGCAATTGGTGAATATGAACTAGGTGAACGCAAGACTCAGTATGAAGGTAGTCTTGACCAGTTGTACAACAAAGACTTTAAGAAGTTCGTTGAATACAATAGACAAGATACGATGCTTGTGTTTAAGATTCACAATAAGCTTAAGTTCCTTGATCTTGCAAATGCTCTAGCGCACGAAAACACTGTGTTGCTTCCGACTGTTATGGGTTCGGTGGCAATGATTGAAATGGCAATCTATAACGAAGCGCATAGTCGTGATTTGATTGTCCCCGACAAGAAGCGCAAAGATCATTACGGTGATGAACAGCAAGCAGCAGGTGCTTACGTTGCTGTCCCTAAAAAGGGCATTCATGAATGGGTGGGAGCAGTCGATATTAACTCGCTGTATCCGTCTGCTATTCGTGCATTGAACATGGCTCCTGAAACGATTGTTGGGCAGTTGCGTCAAACACTCACTGACCAGTATATGTACGAAAAGAGCATTCGCCTCGCAAAAGAAAAGCGTAAGAAAAAGAACGGTGACGATGCCGATGCGGTCACTGGCGCTATTCTCTGGGAAGGCTTGTTCGGCTCGTTAGAATACACCGCAGTCATGAATCAAGAGCGAGGGACTATTCTCACAATCGACTATGAAGATGGTCGAAGTGAGGAACGAAGTGCAGCAGAAATCTGGAAGATGATCTTCGATAGCCATCGTCCCTGGATTCTTTCTGCTAACGGCACCATCTTTACATATGAACAAGAAGGTGTCATTCCAGGACTTCTTTCACGTTGGTACTCAGAACGTAAGAGCATTCAGAAAGAAGCAAAAGCAGCGTATGGCACTGATATGTTTGAATACTACGACAAGCGCCAGCTAGTTCGTAAGATTCTTCTGAACTCTGCATACGGCGCACTTCTCAACGAACACTGCCGATTCTACGATAAGCGTATCGGTCAGTCGGTTACGTTATCTGGTCGTCAAATCACTAAGCACATGATGAGCCAGATCAATGAAATCATCACTGAAAAGTATGAACATGATGGCGATTCTATTGTGTATGGTGATACTGACTCATGTTATTTCAGTGCATATCCTATCCTCAAGGATCAGATTGAGAGTGGACAACTTTCGTGGTCTAAGGAAACGTGCATCGAATTATATGATCAGATTGCAGAATTGACCAACGCTAGCTTCCCGTCTTTCATGGAGAAGGCATTCCACTGTCCGCGAAAGAACGGTGAAGTGATTAAAGCTGGCCGTGAACTTATCGGTGATCGCACTCTCTTTATCACAAAGAAGCGTTATGCAATCAACATCTACGATCTGGAAGGCAAGCGTCAGGATATTGACGGCAAGATGGGTAAGGTGAAGGCTATGGGCCTTGATCTTAAGAGAGCAGACACTCCTAAGTACGTTCAGGAATTCTTAATGGAAGTTCTGATGATGGTGCTAGGTGGTGCTCCTAGAGACGATGTTGTTACCAAAATTCGAGAATTCAAGAAGTGGCTATCCAAACAAGATAGCTGGACAAAGGGTTCTCCGAAGTCAGTTAACAATTTGACTAACCATACGATTAAGTTTGAAAAGACCGGTAAGTGTTCAGTTGGTCATGCTCGTGCTGCAATCAATTACAACCATCTTCGCAAGCTAAACGGCGATCAATATAGTCAAAAGATCGTTGATGGCATGAAAGTAGTTGTTTGTTCATTGAAGGACAATCCTCTCGGGTTTACAAACGTTGCTTATCCAACTGATGAACTTAGACTCCCGCAGTGGTTCTTGGATCTCCCGTTCGATGATCTTGATATGGAACGAAAGCTAGTTGATGAAAAGATTGACAACTTGTTGGGAGTTCTGGAATGGGAATTAAGAAGCGATACTAATACTAACAGTACAGTTGACGATTTCTTTAGTTTCGGTTAACTGTACTATTGCTTTTAACAAAAAATTCCTATATTATACACAATATGAATCCCTAAATATTACAAAGGAACTGATTAATGAAGGATTATCTATTAGACCTCATCGCACACACTCACGGTCTTGGTGTGGTTGAGCTTGTTAAGATCGAAGGAACCGACACTGAAACGAAGCTTTCTGCCTATGCAGAAGACAAGTCGGTTATCGTCACTGGTGTGTTCAACACCCCAATTGACGGGTTTCAGGGAATCTTCGGTATGCCGAATCTCTCAAAGTTGAAGACTATCGTAGGCTTCGATGATTACGATGATCAGGCTATCATCAATGTCACTAGCAAGGATGACAATGGAGTAAAGATTCCAGCGACTATTCACTTCGAAACTAAGACCGGCGACTTCGTTAACGATTATCGTCTCATGGCTAAGTCCATCGTAGAAGATAAGGTCAAGACTGTCACGTTCAAGGGCACTAACTGGGACGTTGAGTTTGAACCTAGCGTTGCAGGTATTCAGCGACTTAAGAAGCAGGCATCTGCTAACAGCGAAGAACTCAATTTCATCGCAAAGACTGCTAACGGCGATCTAAAGGTCTTCTTTGGTGATCCTTCGACTCACTCGGGTAACTTCGTCTTTCAGCCCGGTGTCAGTGGAAATCTGACAAAGGCTTGGCATTGGCCTGTTAAGGTGTTTCTTGCAATCATGGATCTGCCCGGCGAGAAGGTAGTTCGTTTTGCTGATGCAGGAGCTGCCGAAATCACAGTTGATAGCGGACTTGCAAAGTATCGTTATCTTCTCCCTGCTCAGGCAAAGTAAGATGATCAAGACTATTAACGGTGCTAGTAGATATGTGATGGTCAACGGTGGAATGCCGTCGCCCACTTATATCAACAACCATAGCACAGGGCTTATGAACGTTGGTGATGTTAGATACAACACCAACGTTCAACGCTTTGAACTCTACGATGGCAACATGTGGGTTGCAATGGCTGAATCACATGCTAGCATTGGTCTAACCCCAGAAGCCGAACGTCTACTTGATTGGGCAAGGCAGAAGATGATGGAAGAGCTAGAACTTGAATCATTGGCTGAAAAGAACGCAACTATCAAGGATCTAGTTAACCAAATCAAAGAGACGCAAACTAAGATCAAGGTCGTACAGACATTGATCAGAGACGAGGTAAAAATTGGAACAAATTAATCTTTCCGCATCACACAACCCAGATTGGGCATTATTCTTGCCTGCAATCTCAAGCTTCTTTATCAGCGGCTTGGGGAAGCAGCGCGAGGGAGAACAATACTTCGACCAAGCTAGAATCCCTGCTGGATTAAACGGTGATGTGGAAAAGCTTAACTTCTTTAACAGCAAAGAAGGGTTGTTCACTTATAAGTGGGGCTTGTATTCTGCTGGTCACGCTAACTTAGACATTACGAAGGATGACAATAACGAGTCGATTATTCGTAAGAGAGAAGAAGGTACCTTTCTATTAGGAGACTCGGGAGGCTTCCAGATTCTCAAGTGTCAGTGGCCAGCAGATTGGAAAGATCCTAACTGTCCTCGTGCAATGAAGAAGCGTCAACAGGTTCTTACTTGGATGGACGAGTACATGGATTATGGCATGTGTCTCGATATTCCCTCACAGTCTCTTACAACTTATCACATTAAGGATAAGAAGACCGGCAAATCTGCACATGGAATTAGCACGATTGAGGAAGCAATTACTGCAACTCATATCAACAACGAATACTTCATCAATAACCGTGACGGTCGTTGTAAGTTTCTAAACGTTCTACAGGGACGTAATCATACTCAGAGTGATAACTGGTATGAAGAAATGAAGAAGTATTGCGACACTAATATTTACGGTGATCGTGCATTCAATGGTTGGGCATTCGGGGGTCAAAACAAAATTGACATTCACCTGATGCTTCGTAGACTTGTCGGAATTATTCATGATGGCTTCTTAGAAGAAGGCAAGCATGATCTTATTCACTGTCTGGGAACTAGCATCATGGAATATGCAGTGTTGTTTACTGACATTCAGAGAGCAATTCGCAAGCATCACAATCCAAAGTTCCAGATTACGTTTGACTGTGCTAGTCCCTTCTTTGCAGCGGCTAAGGGTCTTGCTTATAACAACAACACGTTTGAGCATGACACTAAGTGGACTTATGCAATGGACAAGACTGCGGAAGCCAAGAAGTACGCAACGGATACCCGCAAGTTTAGTGACGGTGTGTTAGCAGACGGCATTCACAAAGTCTTCACTGACAGTCCTGTAACTGACAAGTTATTGATGAAAGATATCTGTTATCGCGGACAGGGTTTCTTGGGTCAGCACGGCAAAGAAACAAAGACTTCTTGGGATACATTAAGCTATACGTTGATTCAGGCACACAACGTCTATCAACATATGGTTGCAGTGCAGGAAGCAAATCGTCGCTATGAACAGGGAATCAAACCAAAGATGGTCATGGATCCTCTCGGTCACTTGAACTTTGGTGAAATCGTTGATGAGATTTTCTCGCTCAAGGATCGTGAAAAGAGTCTGGCCATGATCGACCAGTATAGCAAGTTCTGGATGCAAATGAAAGCTGGTCAAGGATTCAGCGGTAAGAAAACTGTAAATGCCCATACTATGTTTGAGCAGTTGTTTGCAGTAGAGGATGTTCAGGAAGAAGATCCGGAAATCGATGAAATCATTGAAGATAGTGACGATGCTATGGCAGAAGCACTTAACCAAAACAGTTGATAATATATACACAGGTGATATAACAAATCTATGGACATTGATTCAAACTATAACTTCGCAATGACTGAAAAGCGAGACCGAATTAAGAACGCAGCAAAGCGTATTATTTGGGTTACATTTCAGCGCGAAGGTATTCACAAGTATCCCGGCGCAAAATCCGATCCAAGTTTAGCAACCGGTGACGAATATGATGTAAGTTTTCTAGGTTATCCCCATCGACATATCTTTCATTTCAAGGTGGGGATTCAAGTATTTCATAATGACAGAGACATTGAGTTTATTCAATTCAAGCGTTGGATTGAAAACTCATTCAAGGATGAAATTCTTCAACTTGACCATAAGTCTTGTGAAATGATCAGTGATGAGCTATATGAGTATATAGCGACTCGCTACCCCGATCGTGACATTGAAATCACTGTATCAGAAGACGGTGAAAACGGTGCAACGATTTACTACAACACAACAAAACCCTATCAATCACTCGCCATCTAAGGAGTTTATAATGGCAAAGCATAATACCAAGACTGTCTCTCGTGTCCATCAGGTCTTCGAAGACCTTGATAAGTACCGCAACTTCTGCCGTGATCATGGCTACAGGTTCGATGAGGCTGACCTTTACAATAGCAGAAGCTATGTGTTCCGTCAGTTCCAGAAGTTTGTCGCAGGAAAGCCCGTTAAGAATCAATGGGAAGTTGACTACGCCAAGTGGAAAGAACAGGAAGCAACTAAGGTTCGTGTCTAAGGTAGTTATCATTACAGGAGGGTTTGATCCTCTTCATAGCGGGCACATTGATTATATCAAGGCTGCACGTTGCTTAGGTCAAATTCTCGTTGTCGGTGTTAACAGTGATGAATGGCTGGTCCGTAAAAAGGGCCGGTCATTCATGCCATTTGAGGATCGGGTTGATATCATCAATGCACTTTCAGAAGTAGATTATGGAATCCCATTCGATGATCGTGATGGTACTGGCAAAGGGGTAATCGCGTGGGCGCGCAGGGTATGGCCTGACTATAAGATTATCTTTGCTAACGGCGGAGACAGGACTTCTGAGAATATTCCTGAAATGGATTTTGAAGACGATAACCTCGAATTTGTATTCGGCGTCGGAGGCACTACAAAATCAAATAGTTCAAGTTGGCTATTGAATGAGTGGAAAGCACCAAAGACCGATAGAACCTGGGGATATTACAGAGTGTTACATGAAGACGGAAAAGAAGTAAAGTTGAAGGAACTAACAGTCGAACCCGGCTGCTGCCTTAGTATGCAGCGCCACAGGAATCGTTCGGAACACTGGTTTGTTGCATCAGGAACGGCAACCGTGTATACTGTTAACAACAGTTCAGATACAGAATTGATGGGTGTGTACAACAAGTTCGATCATGTGCATATCCAAAAAATGCAATGGCATCAACTCGCCAATGAAGGGACAGAACCACTTAAGTTGGTCGAGATTCAATATGGCGAAGAATGCGTTGAAGAAGACATAGAAAGAAAGTAATGCGCAAACTATTTTACATGGGACTTGAAGCATATAATGCTCGGTATACCCTACAACTTACAGAGTGGAACCGTCGAGTGTTCGAACGTCGAGGAATCGATGTTGTGTACGTTCCGGGAGAAACACTAGATAACAGTCAGAGAATCAGCGTAGGTCAGGTTCTTGACGCACACGGTCGTTCATACTTTGGTATGAGCCAGATGATGAATCTCGTAAAGATGATGCAGCAGGGGGAAGTCACTAGCGAGGACGTAATCTATTTTGAAGATATGTTCCAGCCGGGATTCGAATCACTGCCCTACATTATTGATCAGCTTCCTGAACATATGTGGCCTCGTATCTATGTTCGTTGTCTCGCACAGTCAATTGACCCAGATGATTTTGTTCACGTTTGGGGAATGGATCGTTGGATGAGAGCGTATGAACAGATGGTATGTTCAAGTGTAGCGGGTGTGCTTGCGACTAACGAAGAAATGGTTGCTCATATGCGAGTTGCTGGTTGGGACACTCCTCTCTATAATATCTCTGGTCTTGCGTTCGGCAAGGATGAGGTAATCGAACGTGTCGATAACTACGTCAAGCCATTTAGTTCTCGCCGTATGCGTGTGGTATTCTCTGCACGTTGGGATCAAGAAAAACAGCCAGACTTCTACATGGACTTGATCGAAGCATGGCACGAACGTTATCCTAGCAAGGATGTTGAATTCGTCATTTGCAGCGGCGGAGAGTTGAAGTCGAACAACGATAGCTACATGGAGCGCACCCACAAGATGGCAGAAGATGGTAAGTTGATCATCTACGATAATCTTGACAAGAACAAGTATTACGAAATCATAAACGATAGCCGAGTTGTGTTCAATTGTGCATTGCAGGATTGGGTATCGAACACGGTAAGCGAAGCTGATGCACTTGGGTGCAATGTTTTGTATCCTGCATATCGTTCATTCCCTGAAACGTTTGCGAATGATCATGAACGTATGTACGTTCCTTGGTCAATTGATGATGCAATCGCAAAGCTAGACGTATTGCTTAAGAAACCACATGAAAACATGGGCAAGATCAGCGATTGGACTGACAAGACAATTGATCGCATTTGTGACATTCTTGAAGGCAAGGGTGAACAATGGCGGCGCGATAGTTTTGACTATCGTAAGCACACTAGGGAAGCAAAATACTGATGAAAGCTACCCATGTTGATTATATGCACAAGGGACACCTTCGTGTAGTCACTGGTAAGTTATACCTCTGCTACGATAGTCGTGGTTATTATGAAACTGATGCAGAATGTGTTTCGCCGAGTGCAAAGGTGTACAAAGAGTTGTACAAAAGCAGTCTACCCAAGTGGCCAGCTGGACAAGGCCGCACCATTGTTAAGATGCGTCCTGATCTAAACGGAGAATAAGATGAAAGTAATCATTGCAGGTACTCGCTACAAAGATAAAGCGAACAAGATTCCGTTTGATGATTTCAAATTGGTAGTTGAAGCTGTTGAACGCAGTGGGTTCGAAATCACTGAGGTAGTTTGCGGTAAGGCTATTGGGGTTGATCTATTAGGTGAACAGTACGCTACTATGAAGGGCATCGCAGTTAAAGAAATGCCTGCTAACTGGTATGCATACGGCAAACCAGCTGGAATGATTCGTAATCGAGAAATGGCTGAATATGCTGATGCGGCTGTGATTGTCTGGGACGGAGTAAGTCCAGGATCACGAAACATGGTAAACGAAATGATCCGCAGAAAGAAGCCCTATCATCTGGTTCTCACTGAGTCAAAAGATGTTCCACCAGAATAACGTGACTAAATATCAGTGTCACACAACGGTGACAAACACATATCATAATCCGTGTAAGGAAGGAAAAGAATTATGAGCTACAATAAAACTAAGACCGATCCCGATCTGGGCCGCAGAGTCCATGAATATCTCGTAGGCAAGGGCGTCGAAACTCCCGTATCAGAAACAGACACTTATCTTGACCGCAAGGAAAAGATCGATATCATTGAAGCGCATTTTGCTGGCATCATGCGTACCCTCGGTCTTGATCTTAAGGACGACAGTCTCGCCGAAACCCCTACCCGTGTCGCTAAGATGTACGTCAACGAAATCTTTTGGGGCCTTGACTATGAAGCATTCCCCAAGTGCACCACTGTTGAAAACAAGATGGGACATGATGAAATGGTTGTTGAGCGCGGCGTGTCAGTGCAGAGCAATTGCGAACACCACTTTGTAATCATCGATGGTCTTGCAACGGTTGCTTATGTTCCGAAGACTAAGGTTCTCGGTCTATCGAAGATCAATCGTATCGTTGAATACTTTGCGAAGCGTCCTCAGATTCAGGAACGTTTGACAGATCAAATCTTCCACGCTCTTTGTTACATTCTCGAAACTGACAACGTTGCTGTCATGATTGACGCCAAGCACTATTGCGTTGCAAGTCGAGGAGTTGAGGATACTGGTTCTCGCACTACCACTAGCCGACTCGGCGGAGGATTCAAGACTGATCCAGCCGCCCGTGCTGAGTTTCTCAGCATTGCCAGGACGGGCAGGTAATCAGTTAACATGACAAGAAACGAATTCCTTGAGCAGATAGGAGAAAAGTTTCTTTTTGAAATTATGGATGATCGCACGTTGACACAGGTTAGCAACTATGCTACAATGATGGCTAAAGAACATTGGCCAGAAGTAAGTTTCGTTACCGCAACGTGTGATTATCATGATTTGTCGATCCATCTGGACTTTGCTTTCAATAGCACCGAAGATGCAATGTGGTGGAAGTTAAAGAACTTATGACAAGTACAAATATCACTATTCTAAAGTCTAGAAACATTGGCAAAACAATGCAGCATATTACTTGGAGCATGGATGTTATTAAGCTAGCGAAGTGGAAGAAATATCCACACGAAAAGTTTGCTGCTTATAAGATTTATGATTCGGAGGTCTGGAGATGGGTCGAGCACCAGCCTATTCATATGTGGAAGTATGATGATGCTGGTGACGGTAATAACTATTTGTTCACAGAAGAAATGGAAGCTTGGTTTTTGTTGAAGTGGTCATGACAGCTAGAATGATGTTGCCTTTTAGTATGGGAAAAGTAGTACACACTGATCCTTATACTCTTGCGCCGGTCATTGAACATCCTATCTTAGATATCGGTAATAGCTACAGTAGCGTAAAATCGCACATAATGGATTGGCTGATTGATCGCTATGGCAATTGTTTTTGTGTAGGGTTAGACGGTGAGTATTACATTGAATTCCCTACAGAAAAAGACATGCTTTGGTTTAAGTTAAGATGGCTATGAAAGAAGTCTACGCCAATACAATAGTTAAGTGGGCGGTCGTTAATGGCCCTCACGGAGACGTTGCGAACTATAACGAACTATTCCCCGGAGCATATCGTGTGGAAACCTTCATCGGTCGTGACAACTTCATGATGTATCGCGTATTTGACACAGAAGAAGAATACATTTGGTATACGTTGAAGTATCAATGACAGACAAGTATCTCGCTATTATTGAAGCTATGCGTAGACAAACCGAAGAGCGTATGAAATGGCCTCCGGAGAAACTGAAAGCATGGATTCGCCAGATACATGGTCCTGAAATGCGAGAGCTTGTCGGTGAAGAAGCGGAACAAATGCTTATTGTTCTCAATTTGATTGGTCATTACACTGATACAAACAATCAACGAACACATACGTATTTTTACAAACACAACGGTAAAGAATATAGAGTAACATATGGATTGGGGGACGATCCATTAGTAGAGGAAGTATTACCATATGAGCAGGGATGATTCTGTCAAGCAAATGGTTGAAGCGTTCAAGCGAAATGACGAAGCAAGAGAACGTTATAAGCGTTTGCGCAACAACCCATGGATGCGAGAAGCCAAACTAACAAGATTGTTCATGTTCATTTTGGTGACACTGACCGTCGGTTCATGCTTCATGGGACTGTTCTATCTAGCTTATCTAGTAGAAGGTGGCTGGTGGTGGTGGCTCAAGTATTATAGCTATGGTATGGGAGCAATCGCCGGTTGGCGACTATCAAGACACAATGAGGTATTTCCATGATTTTCAATAAAATTAAAGAGCTTAAGGAACAGGGTTTAAAGATCGGTATTACATTTAGTACGTTCGATCTACTTCATGCGGGTCACATTGCGATGCTTGCAGAAGCTAAGAATCACTGTGATTATTTGATTGCAGGACTACAGACTGATCCTACGATTGATCGCCCTGATACAAAGAACAAGCCTATCCAATCAATCGTTGAACGGCAGATTCAATTAGCAGCGGTAAAGTACGTGGATGAGGTTGTCGTTTATCAGACTGAACAGGACCTAGTTGATCTATTGTTGATTCTTCCAGTTGACGTTCGCATTCTCGGGGTTGAATACGAGAAGAAAGACTTCACTGGACGAAAAGAATGCCTGCAAAGAAATATCGAATTGATCTTTAATGGCAGGGATCATAGCTTTAGCTCCAGTAGCTTGCGCAAGCGAGTTGCGGACGCACAGATAATGGATAGGTTAAATGCGTGACAATGAGCTTGACCTTCATGGAGTAAGACACCAGGATGTTGATATGCTTGTGGAGAACTTTATTTTGACCAATCAGAATAAATTTCCCTTGACAATCATCTGTGGAAATAGTATAAGAATGATAGAGCTTGCCAATTCTGCGATAAATAGGATTGGCTGTGAAACTATATCGCTTAGGTATGGTGTTATAACAGTGAGGAAATTTACATAAGTGCTTTATCTATCTTACGGAATGAATACCAACGTTAATCAAATGTCTTATCGATGCCCAGCTGCAATCAGTCTGGGCCGTATTGACATTCCTGACCATCGTTTGGTCTTCCGCGGGGTAGCCGATGCGGTGTATAGCCCGGGTAATACATTACAGTGTGTTCTCTGGGATATTACTCATGACTGCGAAATCGCCCTAGATATGCTTGAGGGGTATCCTGACTTGTACGATAAGAAGGAACTCCCAATCACGTTTATGGGCCACACCAACTATGCTATGATGTACTATATGGTTAATGCCTATCGTACTTCACATCCGAACAGTTCATATCGCCAGATGCTTGAGGAGGGTTATCAGTCTCATGGACTTAACATTGACCAAATCTATCAGGCTGAAGGGTTTGATACGAACAATTACGTTTACTAACAGTGGTCTTTGACACTCACTCCCACTATAAACATTCTGCGTGTCATCTTATAAGGAAAACAAAAGATGGCAAATCAACCAAGAGTTTACAAGTACACTTCAACAAAGGAATATCATGATTCGTTTCCATGCGCTTATCGTCAATGGCGAGCAGACAGCCACTGCAATCTTATTCATGGCTATAGCTTTAGTATCAAAGTGTACTTTGGTACCGATGAGCTAGACGTTCGCAATTGGGCCGCCGACTATGGTGGTCTAAAGGAACTAAAGAAGATTCTTGAGGATCAGTTTGATCATACGTTGCTCGTTGCAGAAGATGATCCTGAACTTGAAACTTTCAAGATGTTACAAGAAAAGAAGATGGCTCGCTTGACTATTCTTCCTGCATTGGGTTGCGAAGCCCTAGCTGACATGATCTATAAGTTTATCAACACTGTCTACATTCCCGAATACTATGGTCCATCTGAGGCTGAACGTCTCTGGTGCTATCGTGTAGAAGTGCGCGAGACTCAGAGCAACATGGCTTTCCGTGAAGGCCATCGTGAATGGGACGAGGATCTATCATCATGAGGTATGATTCTCAATTCAGGATTTCGGTCTTCTTTCCTACTAGGAATAGAGTCGAACCTCTCAAGAAAAGCCTTTCTTCATTGATCAATACTGCATCAACGATGGATGGCATTGAAATTCTGTTGGCAGTGGATGACGACGACACAGCAACTATCGAGTACATCAACAATGAACTTGTTGCTGCGTTGAACGAAAAGAATATTGCTATGAGAGCATTCACTTTTCCTCGGCAAGGGTATGCAAATCTGCATCACTACTACAATCACCTTGTAAAAGAATCATTAGGCAACTGGATGTTCCTTTGGAACGACGATGCAATCATGAAGGCTGACAATTGGGATTTGGCAATTGAAAAGTACAATGGTCAAATGAAGGTTCTTCGTTTCAGCGACAACCATGATGAGCATCCTAATGCAATCTTCCCTTGTATCCCTAGAGATTGGCTCTTGCTGTTTGGTGAATTCTCACCGAACCAACATGCTGATTCTTGGGTAAGTCAGATTGGATATTTGACTGATTGTATGCAGAACGTACCCGAAGTAGAAATTCTACATGACCGACATGATCTTACCGGCAACAATGATGATCAGACTGCACAAGAAAGATCATTGCTCGAAAGCAATCCGTCTAATCCCAGAGATATCAATCATCCTGATTTTCTCAATTTGAAAGTTGAATGGTCTAGTAGACTGAATTGGTATTTGCATAAGACTGGTCAGAATACGGGCTGGTTTGACAGCTTCATGGCTGATAATAAATTTGACGTTTGGAAAAAGTACCGAGAAACTGATATCAACAACCAGTGCTTCATTCTGCCTCCGCCGGAGTAACTATGTTTCAGAATTTCAAACGAGTATGGTTCAAGGCTTTGGGCGAAAAAGCTAGTGACTGTGACAAAGAATCTGATAAAGTAGCATGGGTTAGAACGATTCTTGTTCTTCAAGCATTCGTTACTAATTTTGTAATTATCGCAGGTGTGGTGAGACATTGGTATGGTTAAGAAATTGAAGTATAAGTTTTGGTTACTTACCCATCCCTATGTCAGTGTTACTCCTAGCGCAAGTACATCTACTTGGGGATTCGAAAGAACCAAGTATGGATTTATTCTTTGGACCCCTGGTAAGAAGTACAAAAAGTGCGGTAAACGAATTCACGTTTCTTGGAGAATGTTAATTGACTAATAAAGTATATTACACAGACAAACAGATTGACACGATGATTCACGGCATCATCCGTCAGATGGTGAAAGACAATTGGGTACCTGACTACGTAGTTGGTATTACTCGCGGTGGACTTATTCCTGCAATCAAGATCAGTCAGTATCTTAGTGTTCCTATGGAAACACTTAAAGTAAGCCTCAGAGACGGCGGCGAATGTGAATCTAATTGTTGGATGGCAGAAGAGGCTTCTGGCTGGCAGATGGACTCTCCCAAGAAAATCTTGATCGTTGACGATATCAACGACACCGGAGCAACGTTAAACTGGATTAAGAATGATTGGGAATCTAGTGTACGGTTAGATGAGCGTGAGTGGGAAAAGGTTTGGAATGAATCTGTTCGCTTTGCTTCACTTATTGACAATGACGCAAGTCCGTTTCAGATCAACTACGTCGGAGAAAGCATTAACAAAGCTGAAAACGAGGTGTGGGTAGTTTTTCCCTGGGAAAACTGGTGGCATGGTAGTTGACAATGGAAGCAGTTTACGTTACAATGCTAGTTATATTCTGCGCGATAGCATCGATAGTGTTATATAAACTCTGGTTGCGTGAAAAAAATGATGACCAGAGTTTTGAACCTAAATACGAATGCTGCGTTACTAAGGGAGACATGTATTGTGGTCACCCCGATTGGTGTGATGCAGAAATTGCATTGTTTCCTGAGCAGTATGAAGCAGAAATGAAAAGAGCAGAAAATGACAAAAATTAAGATCAGTGAACTTTTTTACAGCATTCAAGGAGAGGGACGATACATGGGCGTCCCTTCCGTTTTTCTAAGAACGTTTGGATGCAATTTTACATGCAGTGGCTTTGGAATGCCAAAGGGAGAATTATCAAATGAACGAGAACGAATCAACCCCGCAGAACACAACGAGTACGGGCAGCTTCCGCTCGTCTCTACGGGATGCGACTCGTATGCATCCTGGGATCCTCGTTTTAAGCATCTGTCTCCCAGCAGGGACATTGATTCCATTGTCGATAGTATTATGGAAGTACTACCGTTCAAGGAATGGAAAGAAGAACACCTAGTAATCACGGGCGGCGAACCTCTTCTTGGTTGGCAACGTGCTTATCCTGAGCTATTGAGTCATCCTAATATGCAGCGTCTTCAAGAGATTACTTTCGAGACGAACGGCACTCAGGCTTTAACTCCTGAACTTGCGGACTATCTTGAACAGTGGTGGTGGGACGGCGGAAAGCCGGGTTATGGTTCTGATGTTAGGGATCGTGAAGTCACTTTCTCTGTTAGTCCCAAGCTGACTTGCTCTGGACACACCACCGAAGAAGCAATCAAACCTGAAATCGTCGTTGGATATGAAGAAGTCGGATACACCTATCTCAAGTTCGTCATCGCAACCGAAGATGATGCCAACGAAGCACTAGAAATGACCCAGCGTTATCGTGATGCAGGGTTCGAAGGTCCTGTTTACTTCATGCCAGTTGGCGGCGTTGAATCTGTTTATGCGTTCAATAACCGCACTGTAGCTGAACTTGCTATGAAGAATGGCGTTCGTTACTCTGACAGATTGCAGGTTCCGTTGTTTAAGAATGCATGGGCAACGTAAGTGCTGCGACTTGAATATCCTATCGGGATTCTCTCCTTTGAGGAGCTGATTGACGAGTGGTACAAGGACGCTAGCCGTGATGACCTGCTTATTGCAGCGCGTGATGATGGTAGCAGAGGAAAAGCTGCTATCATAATCAGTAGAAGTACTAGAGGTGATGCATTGATTTCGCATTTTTGTTTGAAGCATTTACCGAACCCTGCAATCAAGTTGTCAGGTACGAGTGAGACAGCACAATGAGCTTGAACGATAGATACAATCCCGCTGCCTTTTCAGATGAAGAAGACGAATACAACGTAGCAACACCGATGTACACTGATGGTCCAGTAGTGAAGCTAAAGTTCGTCTGGTATCCTAAAACTTGCAGTCTTACGAAAAAGCGACTTTGGCTTACTACTGCATACAAGTCAGTTGAGCGATACTACAACAACTATACCGATGATGAAATCATATACACTCATTGGATAGACAAGCACGAATACATTATTTGGAAGTTAACGAATGGATAACGAAGACCTAAAGAAAACGATTGTCGATTACTGGAACCGACAGCCGTGTAACATCAATCATAGTTCCAGTGAAGTCGGAACGTTGCAGTTTTTCGAAGAAAACTCTGCTAAGCGTTACCGAGTAGAACCTCATCTTAGAGATTTAGCTAAATTTGAACTTTATGCAGGCAAGCGCGTTCTAGAAATAGGATGCGGCTTGGGAGCAGATGCTGCCGAGTTTGCTAAGCACGGCGCCGAATATGTAGGCATTGATCTTAGCAAGGAAAGCGTTGCGTTAGCGCAACAGCGTTTCGCCGTTATGGGACTTAAGGGTCAGTTCTTCGTTGAAGACGCAAGCAATGACCTCACTAAGTATGGACAGTTTGATCTTGTCTATAGCTGCGGCGTCTTGCATCACTATCCAGACATTAGTGGGATTCTAGAGAACATTCATGCAATCTTGAAGCCTGATGGTGATCTTCGTTTTATGGTATATGCGAAGGACAGTTGGAAGTATGCAATGATTCAAGCTGGTCTTGATCAGTTCGAAGCCCAATCAGGATGCCCTTACGCTGATGTTTACACTAAGAAGGATATCCACAATCTACTTTACGGGCGGTTCAACATAGAATCGATTGATCAGGCGCATTGTTTTATGTACAATGTTCCAAAGTACAAGCAGCATATCTTTGAACTTGAACCCTGGTTCGAAGCGATGCCAGAAGAAATGCGTGAAGCTGTAAAGAAGTATCTAGGTTGGCATCTATTGGTAGTGGCGAAGAAAGTATGACATATCACAAGCGTATCGGATTTTTAGTAAGTTCACAGACTTTGATCCCGCACGGAGGAATTGGTCAGTTCACGAAAAGCTTTTGTGAGTTGATGAATTCTCATAACATCAAGGTCGATATCATTACTGATAAATCACCGCAGGGCATAGCAGATGATTTTGTTAACGGATTACCTGCAACAATCATCTACCCTGAGAACCCATTGAAGTACACTGACCACAGTGCTATTTTCATGTACGGTGACAGTTTTTGCTATGAGAGAATGGCGAACTTTCGTGATGCCGCGATCAAGGCCCTCTCTACAAATCTGTACGATGCGTTTGTGTGTAATACCTACGAAACGATTCAAGTAATCTCCACGTTAGGGCTTTCGGAATTCATTCAGACGATTGCTTATACACACCTTGAAAGTCAAATCTTCAAGGACACGAAGAATCCATTCTTGAACAACGTAAACGACATGATGCGACTACAGTTGCAGATGCCGGACATTACTATTGGAACGCAAAGCATCTTCAATTCATTGCGTTTTGAGAATGCGGTTCACCTTCCTATTCCTCTTCCCGAACAGGACCTGCTACAAGAATACGACAATGACCGCGAAGGTGTGTTGTTCATTGGTCGTTGGGAAGAAGGTAAGAATCCTGAACTCTATCTTGAATTGATCGAACAGACCAAGCTTCCTGCTCGTGTTATGACTAACGCGAATGGTGCTAAAAAGTTTGAAGACCGATTGAAGAAATTGGGTGTTGACTACAAGATTGCCGTCAGTATCATTGGGCAGGAGAAGATCGACTTTATCAGGAATTGCCGGGTAGCATTCAATCCAAGTACAGTAGAAAGCTATGGAATCGCTTTCCTTGAACAGTTGATCCAGCTTCCTACTTTTGCTTTGATCAACCAGCGATGGACACAAAACTTCCCAAGCACACAGTTCTTTACGACTAGCAAGCGAAACATGGCAGAAGATGTACAGAAAGTGTACGATCAATATCCAACTTCGCGTTCTTGGTATAAGGCATATGATTCAGTGAATCACTTCAAGATTCACGAAGAAGCGGTGTTTCACAAGTGGAATCATTGCCTAAACGAGTTTGAACCTCGCAAGTCGAATAGCAATACTGCTAAAATCTGCAATGAAACTACAGTTAAATACGCGGACTTTATCGAAGACTTAAAGCGCCGTATTATCTGCATCGATGATGTTAAGTCAGTGTTGTCTAATAAGCACAAGTTCAGAGTTATTCATACTGACACTGATACTTGGTTGACTAAAGACCCATCATTTGAACCAGTCGAAGAAGTAACTGGCTCGGCGTTGTTTGAGTTTTGACATGAAGAAGATTTTAATTACAGGTAACTCAGGTTACATCGGTTCTCATCTGTGTAAGATGCTTTTAGCAGACGGCAAGTATGAGATTCATGGGTTAGACATACAGGAACCGCAATGTCAGATCGATCAATTTTTCAAGATCGATATCACCAAGCCATTTTCTTCGGATGAAACATATGATGCAGTCATTCATTTGGCTGCATTAGTAAACGTTAGCGAGAGTGAGACGATTCCTACACAGTACTATCAAACCAACGTGTTCGGAACATTAAACGTCCTTAACCATATCAATTGTGATAATTTCATTTTTGCATCGACGGGAGCAGCAGAGCTTTGTCAAAGTGCATATGGTATCAGTAAGAGAGCCGCAGAGGATATTGTAAGGGAACGTCGAGGAGATGAACCTTATACTATCTTTAGATTCTACAATGTTATCGGCTCGTCGGGTTATAACCCCACAAACCCAGATGGTCTGATGTACAATCTTATGAAGACGAAAGAAACCAGAGAATTCACGATTTTCGGTAATGATTACGAAACGATTGACGGGACCTGTGTGAGAGATTATGTTCATGTAGATGAAATCTGCTATGCATTGAAGTTGGCAATTGAACGCCCTGCTAACAAGATCGAATGTCTTGGACATGGTGTAGGTTACACTGTGCGAGAAATGGTTGACATTTTTGAGCGAGTTAACGAAGATATTCTATATGAGAATGATCCAGACGCAATCTCGGTCAAAATTGGGCCCCGCCGCGCGGGTGATGCCCCATATAGCGTTCTAGATGAGGTGTCAAACTATATGGTGAATCTCTATAACATAGAGGATCTTTTGAGGTTGCCGAAACAAAGTGGTTGACAAGGCATATATAGTAGTATATTATTCGACTTATGACAACAAACTCTGATATCCATCGCCTTGGTTTTGCCTGCAAGTGGGCTGAAATCAATCATAAAAACGAAATCGTCAGTACTGAGGGCCTCAATACTGGCGGCACAACCTATGCCTGGGCTAAGCGTAATACGCGCAATAAGGTCGAGGACAAATTGATTGAAGTTGCTAAGAAGAATATTCTTAACACCCATGCTCTAGTCAAGAAAGTTGCTACACTTCCTCCCGAGCTTCGTATGCTGCGCATTACCAGCGATATGCTTAGCTTCTATACAATGGACGAATATCAAGACTTCTGGACTCGTCAAGACATTCAGGACAGTCTTGCTCGTTGGTTCGCTCCTATTGGCAAAACTGCGCGTGATAACGATGTTCGTCTAAGTTTTCACCCTGATCAGTTTGTCGTTCTTGCTAGCGACCGCGAAGACGTAGTTGATAAGTCTATTGCTGAATTCGAGTATCATGTTGACATAGCTCGTTGGATGGGATATGGTAGTAATTTTCAGGATATCAAGATTAATGTTCATATCTCAGGTCGGCAAGGTCCTGACGGTATCAAGCGTGTTATGTCACGCCTTAGTCCCGAGGCGCGTAACAGTCTCACAATCGAGAATGACGAAATGAGTTGGGGCATTGATGCAAGTCTTGAGCTGGTTGACACCTGCCCGCTCGTTTTGGACATTCATCATCATTGGGTAAAGACAGGAGAATATATTGAAGCAGACGATGACCGCATTAAGCGATTCATTGATAGTTGGCGCGGGGTGCGCCCTGTTATTCATTATAGCGTTAGTCGTGAGGACACCCTTCCTTCCCACTGCAATAGCACTCGGCCTGCTCTGGATCTATTACTAGAGCAAGGACATAAGAAGCAAAAGCTTCGTGCCCACAGCGATTACTATTGGAATCATGCAGTCAACGATTGGGCAATGTCCCATAACGATTGGGCTGATATCATGTGTGAGAGTAAAGCTAAGAATCTTGCCAGCTTCAAGCTCTACGATACATATGTTAAGAAAGGTTAATTATGTTTGAGAAATTAAAGAAACTGTTGGCACCTGAGTTATATCACAATGGATACCAACCTACTAAGTCAGAAGAAGGCAGTCCAACTCCCCCGAATCAGGGAACGGGAGCTTCGGAACCTGAAAAGCCTAAGGCTCCTCGCAAGCCCAAGCCAAAGCCGGAAATGAGTGCAAAAGAGAAAGCAACACTTGCCGGTGAACCCTACATTGCAATCACTAAGGTCGATCTTGACCCGAACGATATCAATAATGGAGCGTTCGATCTTGACTGGAACGACAAGTTCTTGGTGAACCTGATCAAGCAGGGATATAAGCTGTCAGCAAATGACACTGATGCAATGATTGTTGATCGCTGGTTCCAAACTGTATGCCGCAACATTGCGCTTGAAGTATATGAGCAAGAAATGGCTGATCCTGACAAGCGCGAGTCTGATATGCGAATCATCCAGCAACGTGATCTAGGCGATGGGTTTACGGAAGTAAGTTGATTTTGGTTGACATTCGTATGAATTTCTAGTATAAGAAGAAATCAACTAACTCTAATTCTTGAGGTTCAGTATGACCAAGTTCCCCATAACCTTCACTAAGTCTACCCCCATCCCTCTAGCTAGGACCATCCGACATGATCTAAAGCGCAAGAAGGGTGAGTATCGTACTTCTAGTGTGGCTGATCTGGTATTAGGTCCGCTTTCCTCTAACACTGAATGGCAAAAACACATCAAGAAACTTCTGGCCGACGGGGTTACTTATTCTCGTGACCAGCGAATCAAGTTCAAAGCTGTGAAAGTGCGCGACATTTTCGTTGACGATGATGTACAGCGTTCACTTTCCCCTAAGCATTGCGCTGATATCGGTAACCCTGAGACTTTCAAAGTGAGTTACTTGTCAGCAATTCAGTGTATTAAAATTCCAGGTAAGGATGAATATCATTCCTTCAACGCACAGCACACCGTGGTAGTGGAAGCAGCATATGCCTTCAATGGTATTTGGGCAGGGTATGACGGCGATTGGTTGGATTTGGAAGTTCCAGTAACATACATTGAAACTGATGATCGTTCAGAAGCTCGCCAGGCTTTTCGGGTGTTCAATGGACACGGTGCGTTGAAGATTAGTCCTTACCACATGCACAAAACTGACGTTCTCATCTATCGGGTAGACGGTAACCTAGACTTGGAATTTAAGCAAGCTCATGCTTTGCAGGAAATCACCGAATCTTTGGGTTTCGAATTTCAGTCAGACAATCCAGATGATCCCAACATCGGGTTGCCGGGCTGTATTACTCATATCTCTGCCGCACAAAAGTATTATGATAGGCCCAATCACTGGCGCTTCATTCTCTCTACGCATAAGAAATATTGGCCTAATCTCCAGCTTGCTGGTATGGAAATCGACTTGTATGGTTTCATGTATGAATACATGAGTAAGATTGCAGACGTTAACTCCCCTGAGTTTGAAAAAGAATTCTTGGAACCAGTACATGCTATCATTCAAAATCTATTCCAAACACCAGCAGTGTTCGGAGTAGATAGCAGCAATACGTTCAAGCGTTGGTATGCAAAGACTTGGGACGTTGATGAAAAGAAGTCTAAGGTTGATGCTCAGGGTTCATTTGTTCTCTTGTTGAAAATGTATCGCAAGCTTAAGGGTACGCACAAACTTCCGGATATCATCGATCTGTACGATAACCAAAAAGCCGGGGACGTAACTGCATATCTTCCTGACGCTGCAAAGAAGGTATTGAAAAAGTATGGCTGAAACATATGGATTTCTCTATGGAATAGAAACTTCGCACTTTATCAAAGTCGAGGATGATTTCCATCAAATTCAGGGTTTCGGAATAACCACTTCACCCAAGAAACGAGTATTGCAGTATAGTGACCACTCTGGTACAGAACAAGAGTTTCATGTTCTGTACTTTGGTCCTATTGCGGCAATTAAGTCTCTTGAAAACATTGTAAAGCAAATGGTTTCCAGCCAATCTCATACAATTTATGGACAGAAGGTCGAGTGGGTAGCACCCAAAGCAGCTTTTAAAAAAGCAGACCTAGTCGATCTGATAGAAAAAATCATACATAGTCAGAACCTGCAGGTACAAAAAGTCAAGCGCACGTATCTTCCGTTCGATAACTCAGCAATACATAAACGGCTTACGGCCAAGCAGATTTCCAACAACCCTGAAAAGTACCTCGATTTAAAGGTTGACAACGAGCAGATTATAGCGTAAAATGTATGAATATTAATAAACAGGAACCTACATGAAATACGCACTTATCGATACCGCTAATACCTTCTTCCGTGCGCGCCACGTTGCTTCTCGCAGCTCCGACGCATGGGAAAAGATCGGCATGGCGATCCATCTTACTCTCTCATCTGTGAATATGATTGTTCGCAACTACGGTATCGATCATGTGGTGTTCTGTCTTGAAGGTAGGTCTTGGCGTAGGGATTATTATCCTGCGTACAAGGCCCATCGTCGGTTAGACGAGAAGGCAATGACCGAGGCAGAGGTTGAGGAGAACAAGCTGTTTTGGGAAACTTACGACATTTTCACGACTTATCTACGTGACAAGACTAATGCTAGCGTCCTGCGCTGCGCAAATGCAGAAGCAGACGACCTCATTGCTCGTTTCATCGATCTCCACCCTGACGATGAACACTTTATCATTTCTTCTGATAGCGATTACATTCAGCTTATCAATGAAAATGTAAAGCAGTACAACGGTGTCACTAACCAGCTTATCACAGTTGATGGATACTTCAATGATCGCGGTAAGCCGATCAAGGACAAGAAAACTGGCGAAGTCAAGCTTCTTGAAGATCCTGAATACGTTCTGTTTAAGAAGATCATTCGCGGTGACGCGACTGACAACGTTTTCAGTGCATATCCCGGTGTTCGTGAGAAGGGCACTAAGAATAGTGTAGGCATCAAGGAAGCGTTTGAGGATCGTAACAAGCAAGGTTTCAATTGGAATAACTTCCTGTTGCAGCGTTGGGTAGATCATAACGGTGAAGAACATCGCGTAAAGGACGACTACGAACGTAACAAGATGCTTATCGACCTTCGTGCGCAGCCTGACGATATTAAGGAAGCACTTGACAATGTGATCAAGTCTGATGTTCGCACAACGACTACTCCTATGGTAGGCATTCATCTGATGAAGTTTGCAGGAAAGTATGAACTTACTCGTATTGCTGAACAGGCTGAAACGTTTAGTAAGTGGCTCAACAGTCCATATAAGGGAAGTCTCAATGGCTGATAAAACGATCCCGTGGTTTGAATCATTCCAAAAGATGGGACGAGGATTTCGTCCGGGAATGCAAGTGCAGATGATTTCTGCTGGAAGGAACGTAGGCAAAACGCTTATCATTGATTACGAAAGCGACGATTTCAAGCCCTGGAAAGACTCTCTTAGGGAAAGGTTTGCAACGCACTACGCAGAGTATATGGACTACGAGACGGGCGAAACGTTTTGGAAGAAGTATCCACGTAAGCCCGGATCTAGCCAGCTATATACAGCAAACAACGTCATTAAGCAGAATGACGATGGTACGTTCTCCTACATAAAGAATCGTAAGACCGGAGAGTTGAGTCAAGTTCCCGAAGAAGAACTTATGTGGATAATTCTCAAAGCAGGATAAGTGACATGAAAGAACCTACTGATTATTTGTGCAAAGACTGTAAGAACGCTATGGTATCTACCATTGAGAAAATTCTTTCGTTTGGTAACCCAGCTTCATATAGCTACAAGTGTAGAAAAGCGTTCACCGAAGGTCACCTCGAATACGATGCAGTCACTGGACCTACAAAGGTTTCTGCAAAATACGAATATTGTTCGGTAGCACGGATCGATAACAAACAGTGCGGCAAAGACGCAAAGCTTTGGGAACCAAAGCACAAGAAAGACTTGTTCAAATTTTTGGCAAAGGAACACCATGACTGAACTTATTGCAAAATCTATTATTAAGAATCAATTCTGGATCGTTACTGACGGACAGAAGAAGGTTGGCAACATTGAAGCCAACAATGCCGGCTATGGCGTACAGATCAATGGCACTTTCCTACAATTCAACAATACAGACGAAATCAAGAAAGTAGCCAACATCAAGTTTGAAACTACAAAGTCGGCATCGGCTAGTCCAACTCACCCATATCCCGAGTATCCGACCCTTCCTAAAGTTTACAACTCAATGCTAGATGTTCGTCGCGGGCTTCATTTGTTCACGACCACTCGCAAATCGAAGTGCTATCATGCAGCAGGATATTTTGTTATGGAGCAGAATGGTGCCCCTGCTGTAGTCTTCTGCCCCAAGTACATTTTTGTTCAGCGTTATCCATATAAGGGTCCCTTCAAAACTGAATCAGAAGCATTAGTAGAGATAAATACTACGTTATGATTCATTTAAAACAATTTATCGACAAAATGACAGTGGTCGAAAGCAGGCAGAACAAAGACGTAGTTCTACCAATCAACGATGCTCGTGGGCTTCGGGATGATATTATTAGATTGCTAGCAGATTTGCATGAATTGTCAAAGAAACAACCTTCTACTAACAGCGAAGTCATTCAGGTTGAAGTGAAGGGCGGGTCGTTCAAATGAGCAGAACCCAACCTACCGTCTTATTGGAATATGTTGACAAGAAAACATATAAGTGCGACCAGATTGTCGAAGCCGCTGGGATTTGGGCAGTGTTCTATGATGACCAGCCTATCAACCTCAAGTCGTCTCACTATCTAGCCAATGACGCTGCACCTAAATACAAAAAAACTAGTTTTTCTAACCCAGGTCATGCTAGAAATCTATGCAGAAAATTAAACGCACAGTTCAAGACTGACAAGTTCACTGTGGTGTTCATGAACTCGGGTAGAACGGTCTATCCAGATGACCTATCTCAAGACCAAGACTAACATAACCAAACTCGTGATGAACGAGTTATCTGATAATGAAGATAATATCTGGAAGGACCTTTCAGTAGATGCAGTTATCTTCAAATGGTGGGTCACTGGTCGAGGTGGGTCAGGGTTGCGACTTTCTGATCAGGGTGCAAAAGCGTTTGAGGTAGCTAAAATCGCACACTATGAATTCCCGCTTGAGTTGAGCACCTTCAAAACAGAGGTTGAGTGGGACGCTTTTGTGAGAAAGTTAGCCAAAAAACTTGCATGTCCATACTATCTGAGTGTATATAAGAAGAAAGACAACAAGTTTAAACAGCAACTTCGGATTTATGATCATAAAATTGCAATGATGCTGACATTATACGGAAATATCAACGAATACATTGAGTCTGTAAAATAGTTCTATTTTATCCGGTGTGTCGTTGACTAAATATTGAGTAGCTTTGCTACTACATAACACACACAGGAAACAGATATGATTAAGACAACTATTAAGACCTTCGCGGAATCCTTCGCAACTACAACAGTAGATTCAATTCAGACTGCAAAAAAGATTGCAGTAGATACATTCGTAAAACATGAAGACTTAGCCAAGTCACTTAATGACTTTGTAGACGCACAAACTACCTACACTAAGCAAGCAATTAACGCCGGCATCAAGACTGGCTCCGATGTGATTGACGCAATCACCGATAAGTCGTTTTACACTGATACCATCAAAGCTGCACAAGAAGCTGCATCAAAGTTCACTAGTGGAAAGTCAAAATAGTGTGGCCCTACACTAATGAAGAATGGGACTGGTTAACCAGTCCCAAATAACACACACAGAAAGGAAAATAATATGGAAAAGTTAGCAGGAAGCATTTTTGACCCAGATACCCCAACTGTAATCAAGGTATCGAGAATTGCAGGCGCGGCGGTATTGACTGCATGTGCTGCTATGTTCTACATGGTTTTGGCTCTCTAAGAGGATTATACAATGAGTGAAAATAAGATTCCCGGTGTACCCGAAGTAAAGTTCAACAGAAACGGATATGAAATCCGTGCTGATATTCTTGCCATTGCTAAGGACCTAGTGCAGACTGAATATAGCATGAAGTTTGCGGGCTGGGAAATGCAACAGTATCGTGATCCTGAAACTAAGCAGATCGTCGCCAAGGTCGATATGCCAGAATTTCCGGGGCTTGATAAGGTCCTTGAGACCGCTCAAAAGATGTACGATTTCGTGAACCAAAATCCAAAAAAGTAATTTTTTGGTTGACAATGGGTCTCCTTGGAGCTATAAGCATATTATAGCTTCTAAGGAGATTTTTTTATGGATCACTATAAGTCTTGGGCCGAACTCGAAATGTCTAAGTTTGATCAACTGTCTCCCGAATGGCGGGCGCTGGTCAGGGAATACAACATTTTTCCTATGAGGAATGAGTCCGTAGAAGAATACCTGGCTTATGTCAACAAGACTTCGGAGCGTGTCTAATGTGCAATTCGTATGATGTAGTAGATATCATCCTTATTTCTATCATGGGTATCTCGGCATTGTGTGCTTCCGCTCTCATGATCAAGATCACTATCAACTCCTTTAAGGGATTTTAAGATGAACCGCAGTGAAGCTCTTACTCCGCTCAACGCCGGCGAAGGTCGTTTTAACCTGACTGCTGGTATGGCAGTGCGTGGTCAGATCCGTCGTGCAGCACTTATGTATGGTGTTGATTTCTACGAAGAAAAGGGTTGGCTCGAATCCGTGTTTGTTCTTCGCGGGCCTGCAAAGAAGGTTATCAGCCTCAAAAATGCGCTCGAATCTGCGTTTGGAGACGACTAATGAGCAAAGCAATTTGGAAGGTCCGCAGGATCGCATCTGATTATTGGTTCGCTACTAAGAAGGAAGCAGAAGCATTCATTGACGGTTCGAATCCGCAGGGCTGTGACCTTGAGAGAGTTCCGATTGGTTGCTATCTGAATCCAGACCAGCTTGTTCAGTTTATTAAGACCAACTTCGGGTCACCTTTTCAGGAGTATGAAGTATGACCATTCGAACTCTTTATGATGCTGGTTGGGACGATGGTCTCACCTATCACAGTGAATTAACCGAACTCAAGCGAACCCGTGCAGGCTGGGGAATGATGTTGATGCTTCTAGGAAGTATCCTTGTTGCGTGTACACTAACAATTCCGTTTTCAATGTGGTTGGTAAATGATACCATTTACAATCCGATGCCGCTTGTATATCTCGTTTTTTCTACATGCGGAATGATTATCGGTGGTTATTATCTTGACAAGCGCGATGAAAAGCGTTATAAGCAGCGTGAAACTGACTTCTACACGAAGTGGGTCAATCGTTGGGACGAACTAGGTTTCTCAGGAGACTAAAATGACTAAAGAAGATTTCATCATCTACGTTCTCGATTTCTATAACGGCGAAAGTGGTATCTACAAGGATGTGGACGCCACTTTCTGTGAAGTAGTTGATGCCACTCGCAAGCTTGAGCGTATGTATCGTTCGCACGGCGATAAACCCTGCTTCGATTCTATCGACCGTGAGCGCGTTCGTGACTTCATTTTGGAAGGTCGCAAGTAATGCCTTATACGATTATCGATGCAATCAAGGACGAGATTAAGTTCCTCACCACGCTTGAAAAAGTTGAGGAAAACGAAAAGCATACCTTTGCAGCCGCAATTGCTGCCCAGCAGAAGGCTAGCTTGCGCAGGATCCTTCGTAGGTTCGATAGCGGTTATGAATATGAAATCACCAGAGACACTGTTACCGGCAAGCCTGGCATCGGATACAAAAAGACCGATCGCAAGACACTTGAAGATGAGTATCCTGCTCTCAAGAAAGCTGCTGAACAGTACGACTTGGTAAAAAATCTCATTGATAGCACTCCTAGGTAAACTTTTTGGTTGACACGGTTGCCCAAAAAGTGTATAAGTGTCATATCAAGAGCAAACGAAGGAACGTTCAAATGACCACGATTGCAAACACCCAGATCGCTCGTAACGCTATTCGTTCTGTCAAGAAGAATGCTGAAATTTGGACCAACAAGTATGCTAGCTGCCGCACTGTGAAGTGCTACGTCTATACCGACGAAGAAATCAACGCTATCAACGCTGCTGTTGCTATTGCTCTCCCCGAAGCTACCACGAAGATCATTCGTCGTTCGTCGTGGAGCATTTCGCTCATCGTTCGTCTGCCGCGCTAAGTTAGGAGATATGATAATGTTTAAGTTCGAACTTGATCAGGTTATTTTCTACATGCGCGAGAATCGTCTTCACAGCGCAAAGGTCCTTGCACGAATGCGTGTAGAGAACCAGTACGAACACTGGGCCTGCACTGCTGCACAAGAAAAGCTGTTCACTCCGTTTGGACCCAGCCGCGAAGTTTATTCTACGTGTCACGGTTTCATTCCAGCAGAAGAAGCATTCGCGTCCAAGCAGGACCTTGTTGACGCTCTGGTATAAGGAATCGTTCAGTGAGCTTTATCAAGATCGAACCTGTTCGTGCAATCAAGATTTATGGCAAGAGCTATCGTAGCGCCCATCAGGCTGCACTAGCGTATGCTGATTCCGCAACTAATCAGCTTAACTATCTTATGCACAAGCGGCAAAGCCCTAACACTCCCCCGAACGTTGGATTCCCATATATCGCATGGCGTAAGGCAACACTAGATCGATTCTATCGCCGATCCAAGCCGATCTTTGATCGCTATTTCAAGGGAGCGTAATATGCTTATTGTTTCTACTGATAAGTGGACGCTCTATTTTGATGGCTGGCGTCCCAAGATTGTCAAGACCTGGATCAGCGGTGTTGAAACTGCTCTGCTTCGTGGAACTCCCGAACAGCAGGTTGAGGAACTCAAGGTTCGTCTGCGTTATGTCGGTGTGAAAAACAGCGTCACTGGCTTGCCCAGCAAGCAAAAAAAGACCAAGAAGCGGTAATTTTTGGTTGACACTCTTTGCCCAAAATGTTATAAGCATCGTATAGCAAGGAGATAAAGATATGTTTGGTAAGCTCAATCAAAGCTGGCATCAGGTTCCGGCAGGCACCGAACTTGAAATTCTCAAGTCTGTGGTTTCGTTCGGCAACGTGCTTCACGAATGCAGTCGTGTTGATGGTGAAAATCTTCCCGGTCCTTGGGGCATGGGCAAGACTGTTCCTATCGCTGCTTCGTTCATCGACCTTCAGGAGATTTAATCATGAACACTATCCTCATTATTCTTATCGTGCTTATCGTGCTGCTTGCGATTATCACTGCATATATGTTTGGAAAGCTCACCGAGCGCCAAGCATGGAACAAGCTCATCGAAGACGGAATCATTCCTGCTCCGCGAAAAAGGTAATTTTTTGGTTGACATAGTTACCCAAAAAGTGTATAATTAGCACATCAAGACAACACAGAGGTTCACACATGATTATCAAGAACAAGATTGACAACGAACCGATTCTTTCGAACGTTGGTCAGGTTGGCGAGTTCCGCATTCGCAACTCTGCTAAGGCTTTCGGCATTCTTTCGTCCGGTCTGTACGCTAACAAGATCCGCGCTATCGTGCGCGAATATTCGTGCAACGCCGTTGACTCGCACACCGAAGCCGGCAATCTCAACACTCCGTTTGACGTTCATCTTCCGAACGCACTTGAACCCTGGTTCTCGGTCCGTGACTATGGTGTGGGCCTTGACGAACAGCAGGTTCGCAATATTTTTACTACCTATTTTGAATCCACTAAGACTGAAACCGACGATCTGATCGGTGGTCTGGGTCTGGGCTCCAAGAGTGCTTTCAGCTTCACCGACAACTTCACTATCGTTGCTGTCAAGGGTGGCATGAAGCGCGTTTATACTGCTTTCATCAACGAGCAGGGTGTTCCTTCGATTGCCCCGATGGGTGAAGAAGCAAGCAATGACCCGAACGGTGTCGAAATTCGTTTCGCTGTCGAAGACGCTTATGACTTCCGCAAGTTCTACGAAGAAGCCCGGCATGTTTACAAGCATTTCAAGCTTCGTCCGGTCGTGAGTGGTGGCATCGGTGAATTCAAGTTCCTCGATCCCGAGTATACCGATCGTGACATTGTTCCGGGTATTCACACTTTTGCTGCCGAAGGTTATCGCGGTGGTTATCGTCGTAGTGTTGCTGTCATGGGCAACATCGAATATCCGCTTGATGTTCCGGGCAATGCTGACCTCGGTGGTCTTGAGCACCTGCTGAACTGTGATCTGGTTATTGAGTTTGCGATTGGTGAACTCGACATTCAGGCTTCGCGTGAAGGTCTGTCGTACATTCCTGAAACGGTTGCTGCTATCAAGGCTAAGCTGGAAGCATTGAATGCTGTCCTGGCTGACAAGATCGCAGAAGAAGCTTCGAAGGTCAAGAACAAGTGGGAGAAGGTTTTCTTCTATCAGAATAAGCTGCAAAGCTCTCTCTGGGCTGCTGCTACTAAGAAGCACCTGACGGACATCAACTTCGATCTGGTCAACTTCAATCGCTACAACGAAGGCAAGACTTTCCAGTTTAACGAAAAGGACCTTGCTAAGAAGTACAACATTAAGATTTCTGGCTTCTACATGCGCGGCGGTTGGGAACGCACTGTTTCTACGCTTAGCCAGAACAACGTCTATGATCGTGACACTGGCAACTACACTCCGCACTGGGTGATCCAGATCGATCCCCAGGTTCAGTTTGTCGAAAATGACACTACGGTTGGTGCTTGGACTCGTGCTAAGTATCACTGGCGCGAGTCTGCCGAACAGGGCAATCACGATAAGGTCTATGTTCTCGAAAAGGCTGACAAGAAGCAGGAAATGAACCTCAAGGCGTTCTATCGTGCTATTGCTAATCCGGCGGCTGAACGCATTCGCAAGGCGTCTACGCTCAAGCAGAAGGAACGTGCTAAGGGCATCGGTAGGGACGTTTCGATCCTGCATCTTGAAAAGCGCGATAACAAGGGTCACATGCGTAGCAACGATATGGTCTGGCGCGATGCTGGTTCTATGTCGTCGTTTGACGATGCTACAACCTACTACTATCTGCCGATGAGCGGTTTCGTTGCTCTTGGTGTCGCTGGCGAAAAGGGCTACGACATGAAGACGTTCGTTACTGCGCTTCGGGAGTCGAACATCCTGACTGAAAAGGTCTATGGTGTTCGTAAGGCTGACCTTGAAGCTGTCAAGGGTAAGTCGAACTGGGTCAACCTGGACGAGTATGTCAGCAACAAGCTGGCCCAGAATAACGCTCTTGATATCAAGGGCATCATTAAGGAAGCGATTGGCTTTGATGCTTATTTCCGCTTTGCTTATGTGCAGAACGATATCAATGACGTTGATAGCCCGTATCTCAAGCTGTTCAATGAGTTTGTGGGTGTTACGGCTGTCAGTCAGAGCATTCGTCGTGGTTTTGAAGCTCTCTGCCGTATCTATGATGTTACCGCAGGAAAGGTTAACGTCACTGACGAAATCGCTAAGTACAACAGCGAAATGAAGAAGCTTGAACAGCGTTACCCGCTGATCAACGAACTGGGTCGGTATTTCCGCGACACGAAGGCTGTCTCTGAATATATCAACGCAATTGATTTGATGAAGAAGTAAGTTTTTGGTTGACAACATACACTAAGTTTGATATAACGTAATTCTCGTAACAACACACTCTCTGATTGAAAGGTAATTTATTATGTCGTTTCCGTACATCGTCCAGGGTTCGAACATCACTGTCGTTATCGGCACTACGCCGCATACTGTGAACAAGAGCCACATTGCATACAATAAGCTCCTCAACGCTATCAAGTCTAACGACTGGGATACGGTTCAGGATATCATCGAACCCAAGAAGGCCGTGATCAACTTTGGTCAGGGCAACATCGAAATCGAGGGTGACAAGATTTTCTGGAAGGGCCGCGAAATGCACAACGCCCTCACGAAGCGCATGGTCGCTATGATCCAGGAAGACTTCCCGGTCGAGCCGCTGGTCGCTTTCATGGAAAATCTGATGCAGAACCCGTCGAAGCGCGCAGTCAACGAACTGTATGGCTTCCTTGAGAAGAACACTCTTCCGATTACCCCGGACGGTTGCTTCCTCGCTTACAAGAAGGTCCGTGCAAACTACATGGACTGTCACTCGGGTACTGTGCTGAACAAGCCGGCTATCTATCTGACTGACGAAGACAGGGCTACGATTGCCGAAGCTGCTGGTAAGCGCAACGAAGTCGAAGTCGAAATCGTTGATGGCGTGACTGTCGTTTCGATGGAGCGCAATCTCGTTGACGATGATCAGAACCGCACTTGCTCGGTCGGTCTGCACTTCTGTTCGCGTGATTATCTGAACCACTTCGGTGGTGAGCGTATCGTCGTTCTCAAGATCAACCCGCGTGATGTTGTCAGCATCCCGAACGACTACAACGATTCGAAGGGCCGTGCTTGCCGCTACGAAATCGTTGACGAAATCGATAAGGATAAGGCTGACGAGGCTTTCGCTAAGGCTGTTCAGGCTAAGGCAGAAGCAGAAGCTGGTGCGATTGCTGAAAAGGAACTCGCTAGCTTCATCAAGGCTGCTCGTGCTGCTGCACTTGAAGCCGCTAAGGAGCAGGTTGCTGCTACTGACGGCGAGTAATCGCTGAAAACTTTAGCCCGGGGTCAACTTTTTGGTTGACTTCGGGCACCTTTTTGTCTATAAGAGACGTATAGTTAAAAGGAAATTGATATGCGTATTTGTGTTGAATATGATGAAATCTGCACTCACAGCGAACGTGAGCCCGAACAGTACGGAAGCTGGAGCGAAAGCTACTCTAGCTCTGTAACCGGTGCATATCGCATTGGTGAAGATGAGAAGGCTCCGTATGGGACTGAAACGTTCATCATCCCTGATGATTCTACCGAAGCCTTCGTTGTCTACATGATCTATGGAACTGGTGACAGCTTCGGACACTCTGATGGTCAGATCGACATTATCCACTGTACTAACAGCGAAGAATCTGCTGACAAGCTGGCTAAGTACATCACTGAACACGACCACGAATATACGATCAAGTTCACTGATGATTTCGGTCGTGACATTTCAATTGACAACCGAGGCGCAGGATATTTCGAGCGCATTGAGTATGTCGGCGTTGAGAAGTTTTCCATCGGTTCTGGAAAGAGCAAGCGCCGCTACTACGTCAACTGATTGGAGAAAGACAATGCAGGATTTTACTCAACTGTACGTGAATGCGCTAGTTGAAGGGTGGATCGTTGAACGAGTCGCACTATATGACGAAGAAGGAGTAGAGGGTTGGAAATGGACCTCCCCTGAGGGATATGAATATAGCGAGGTTGGTAGCTGGGAAGAGTTTCCGGCTATCCCTCAGGAAGTTTTTTTGCGCCTAGACTACTAAAAAAGGTTGACACTGGTTGCCCAAAATGTTATAAGACTCTTATAGCAAGGAGATATCACATGGCTCGTTACACTCGTCCTTCTTTCGAAACTGCTACTGCTTTCGCTGCTGCTGCCGCTGCTCATCGTGTTAACGGCGGCTACCTCAAGCAGGATGTTGTCACGTTCCATGACGAAGGTGGCTACACTGTTGAGAAGGTTGCCAACAAGAAGCTGATCCATCAGTTCCTGTCCGGTGACTTTGATATCACTGATGCTGACCGTACGATGGGCGAGAAGGTTCGCCAGCACTGTCATGGTCTTTCGTTCAAGATCATCACTGGTACTACCCTGAATGATTTTGAGCTTGCTATGCTTCGCATTGCTGAAACCGAAACTCTTAGCAGCAACTATGACCTCGCGGTCGTCGCCTCGCTTCCCGCAACGTATGAACGTGCGCAGGTTCGTCAGGAACAGACCGTTCGTCTCCGTGAAGCTGCTGGTACGCTCTCGAATGCAGTTGGTACTAAGGTTGAACTTGAGATTGAAGTTGTTCGCTGCAATTTCTCCAATCAGTGGGAAACCCATTTTGTAACTGCTATCGTTGATAACGCAGTGGTGTTCTTTGCACAAAAGAACAAGATTGAGCTTGGGTCGAAGATTCGTATCAAGGGCAAGGTCAAGGACCACAAGGTAGATCGCACCCAGCTTAGCCATGTGAAGGTCCTGTAATGGCAAACGTCAATATGATCAATGACAAGGAATTTGCCTACAAGTTTCTCCAGTTGTATGCGCAGGTTAAACTGAGCAATGACATGGCGTTGAGGCTTGTAGGTGAAAGCCACAAGCAACCTTGGCATACGCGAGACGAATGGATCCTAAGTGAAGCAGGAATTATCTGCGAGGAAGGAACTACTTTTCGCGTGATTTATCCCGACCGGCTCACTTATGCAATGTTGAAGTATTCATGACTTTTCTAGTATCTCTCCCGCTTGACCACAAATCTCGTCCTGACTGGTTCGTGGAGAAGTTTCGAGCATTGTCAGACGATATTATATTTGGTAGAATGCCAGATGACAAACCATGGACATGGCACTGGAATGCCAAGTACGAGAACAAAGTTCGGATACGTGAGGGCAAGATTCAGCTTGAATTTGAGACAGAAGAAGCGTATACTTGGTTCATATTGAAGGAACTTTGATGAACCGTTATGATATCACTGATGTAAATGACTACGTTGATGCCCGGATATACACATGGTTGAAAGAGACGTTGACCGAAGATCAATACAGCATTGTAAATTTGGGTTTTCTGATCGATCATTATTACGTGAAGTTTAACGATCCTGCTGCTGAAACAATGTATCTGTTGGTCTGGTCATGAAGATGTTTCCTCGTCAGCTAATTGTAGTCGATGCATCTGAAATGCCATCGTATCCCTATTGGGTAAAGACTCGCAACTTGGCTAAGGGCGAGTTTGAAGACATGTTCATGTGGAATGAATTGCACGTTGCATGGGGAGCATGGGAATATTATTCCACTGACTTCTATTTCCGCAACGAAGCTGACAGGACTGCATTCTTATTGAGGTGGCAATGAAGTACGTTACTGACTACGATATCAACAGCATGTATGCGTATCAACCACAGGTTATGGGTTCGTTCAAGAATTTTGTACGCGATGGCGTCTATATGCCAACTGGTTGGAATGTATATCAAGTTCTTGAACCAGTCGGCGCTTGGATTGGAATTCAAGATGTTAAAATGTGGGATTGGGTTCCAGAAGCACGAAAAGGATTTATGCAAGGTTATGCATTGAGTCCTGAACTTGAATCTTGGTTTTTGTTGAAGTGGGGATGATGAAGAAAGCTCTGATAGCTCCTGACATTCTAGACAAGGTTTGGAACGATTGGCTGGAGCAACAATCATTGACTGCGCATGAACGCTCGTGGGTACTCGGGCGTCCGTTTGGTGCCGGTAGTCGCAGAATGAACAAGAGACAGCGTTTCGAAGACTGGTTGTTCAGTCAAGGTGCAACGATCAAGCGTATCAATAAGCAGTTTTACATCGAATTTACTGATCCAAAGCAAGCATCATTTTTCTTATTGAGGTGGTCATGAACGTCATACAGCAACTTAAAGAGCGATGGAAAGGCTACAAAGAGCGAAACTTCCTAGAGTCTCACGGCTGTAAGACCTGGCGCGAATATGAGCGCAGATATGACAGTGATGTTGGATACATGGCTCGTTGGGCACACACGTTCTATCACGGCTACCCCTACATCTTTCCTCTTGAGCCACAGGGACTAAGAGACTATGGCTTACATGGTGTTTGTTCATATCACGATCAAGTAGAAAACATGATGGCTTGGTGCGAAAAGAACTGTCAAGGCAAGTGGCGCAATGATTGGCATCGCGGCTTTTGGGATCACCAAGGAAATTTTGAGTTTAACGGAATAGGCGGCGGCGACATTATGTTCTTCGCGTTTCACGACTCTAAGGATTTTGTAGGGTTTAGATTGGTATGGGAATAGAAGGTCCTTATCTGCCGACAACGTATCATGTCCAAAAATTCTCCGGTACGATAGTGCGGTCCACTCCTCTTTGGGATAACTTCATGTATGAAACGGGCAATGATGGAGTTGTCTCAACTACGGAAAAGCTCAAAGAGTTCAATGGAACATTGATCAATGACGTTATTGTGTTCAACACGGAAGCAGACAAAGCTTGGTTCATATTGAGGTGGTCATGATATTGTACAATCCTTCTACAAGAGAAGAACATTCATTGCGAGTAGATTATGTTAACAGCCCCGGGTTCAGTTACCTAGACTTCAATGGATATCGCAACTATGTTGTCAACAATGTACCTGGAGTAATCGAAGTGGGATACCGGGGAGGAGACGACCCTGACACAGTTGAGACAATGGCATTCGAACACGAACAACATCTAGCTTGGTTTAAATTGAGGTATTCATGAATATTATGCGAGTTAATAAGAAAACGTCTGGCAAGATCCTCAGGTCGCATGAGAAATTTGAGTTGTATCGCGCGGCCCCTGTAAGGCCGCGAGGACGCGGTGCCAAGTTTCAATGGAACTCGGAAGCTGAATATGTTATAAGCTTCTATCGTCTCGGTGAACCTCTTAGGAAGTTCAAAACATTAGCAGAAGCGGACAAAGAATGGGTATATCTCGTTCTCAAGCATTCATGAGTCTTATCAAGATGCCTAGAAAAAAGTATAAGATCGTTCGTCGCGGACAAAAATATTGTGTTCGTGTCAAGGGTACAGTGAACACTACTGAAACGTTTCATTTCTGCCGTGAAAGAAAGATGAGCTATCATATCAAGCAGTACTGGACCATGTCTAGACCTCGCATAGTGTTCGATTGGGACTATGACTTCATCTTTGATAAGGAGTATGAAGCAACTGCATTCATCATGGGTTGCATTATCTAATGCAGGTGTTGACCATCAATGACGAGAACAACCAAACACGGCAATGGTGGATCAATTTTTTACTAGGGACAGAATGCGAACACCGAGTGTTTGATTTGGAAAAAGAGTTTAACAAATGGGGCGCGAAATTTGTGTCAGCCGAGTGCGTTGGTATGCATGACGCTATTGCATTCGAGAATGAAGAAGATATGACTTGGTTCCTGTTGAAGTGGTCGTGATTTTTCGTTTGACAACATCCATGGCCTCTGCTATAATGCTGCTATAATTTGATAAGGAATAACAATGTCTGCATCTTGGATCAACAAGCTCAACGAAGATAACGGTCGTCTCCATAAGGAAGATATTCTCAAGCAAGCACTTGAAGCCGCTACCCTGGGCAGCGAGAATTCGCATTATTTTTTGAAGGGTATTCGTCTTTGCTACAATCCTTTCGTGACCTTCGGCGTTAAGCAGGTTCCTGATACTATCGGAATCACTAACGCGACTAATCCGTGGGATGAGTTTACCGAGCTTACCGAACAGCTTGCTTCTCGTAGTCTGACTGGTCATGCTGCGCGTGATGCAATTGCAGATTTGTCCGAACGCTTCAATAGTGATGAATGGAATCTGTTTCTTGCTCCTATCCTTCGCCGCGATATGCGTTGCGGAGTGAGCACCACAACTATCAACAAGATTGCTAAGAAGACTGAATACGAGATTCCCGTGTTCAGTTGCCAGCTTGCCACTGACAGCGAAGGTCGCCCTGAAATGAAGGGCATCAAGCGTCTTGAGCCCAAGCTCGACGGCGTTCGTGTTCTTCTGGCAGTTGGGTTCCCGGACTACGGCGGTGTTAACGTTGTATGCTACAGTCGAAACGGTAAGGTCTTCGAAAACTTCCGTCACATTGAGGAGCAGATTGAAAAGGTCGCGTTTGATCTTCTTGAGAAGGCAGGCGTACCTGATGATGGATTTGTTCTCGACGGTGAAGTAGTCGGCAACAGCTTTCAAGCGTTGATGCGTCAGGCCCGTCGTAAAGAAGATGTACAGAACGATGATAGCGTGTTTCACGTATTTGATATCATCCCTATGCGAAATTTTCTTGAAGGGCATCACAATGCACAACAGAACAAGCGCATTGCTATTCTCGAAAAGATGGCAGAAATCATCGATGAATTGCCCAACGTTGAGCTTCTTGGGTACAAAAACGTTGATCTGGATACCGAAGACGGACAAGCCGAATTGCATGAATATGCGCAGGCGATGGTCGCTGCTGGATATGAAGGCATCATGATCAAGGACCTTGACGCTCCTTACGAATGCCGTCGTAGTAAGTCTTGGCTCAAGTGGAAGCCCACGATCACTGTTGACTTGCAGATCATCGGGGTTGAGCAAGGTACTGGACGCAATAAGGGGCGCATGGGCGCGCTCGTATGTGCTGGTATGGATCACGGTAAGGACATTGTAGTTAACGTCGGTAGTGGATTCAGTGATAGTGAGCGTGACCAGTACTGGACTGATCGCAGTTTCTTGTTTGGCCGCAATGTTGAAATTCTAGCTGATGCAGTAACACAGAACCAAGACGGGACGTACTCGCTTCGTTTCCCGCGCTTTGTTCGCTTTAGGGATGATAAGTGATGCATATTAATGTAATTGATGAATTGATTGATAGTCCGATGATGGCGGACTCCTATAAGGACAAATTGCGTCAAATTTCAGAATATATAAGTGTATTGGAAAATCAATTCAATCCTGTTCGGAACAAAAAATTTAAGGTTACTCCAAGTGAAGAACTTGGAGAAAGGTATGGTTACCGAATTGAATTTGAAAATTCGTATGAATTGGAACATGCAGCGGAGGTAGCAAGGACCATTTGGGGTAGGGCACAAAGATATGATCGTTATGTAGATGGTTACTCAAATTGGCAGTTCCATTGGCACGGCGTTAAAAAAACAGCATTGGTGGTTAACGAAAAATGGCAAATCGGTGTTATCGCAAAGGAACTTTATGATTGGCATAAAGTGTATGTATCCCCTACTGCGCCCTACGAATCCGTGCGGAATTTTGTTGATGAACTGGTTCCTGATACTGCGTTCTATGTCCAGTGTGGTGGTTGGGTAGCATTCCAAAATCACAAAGATGCTATGGTCTGTGAACTTAGGTTTGGATGATAAGTGATGGGCTACTACGCAGAACGCAATGGTTGGGTAGACAACGGTAAGAAGCTGAATAATCGCAAGTGTCCTAACTGTAGTAGCACCAACTTCCAAGAAACATTGTCTCGTGAATATTGCCCTGATTGTAAGTTAGAATGCAACTATTGGGGTGCTGGCGCTAACGAAGTTTACGATAGAATGTGTGAACGCAAGTGGGCCGCAGAGGAAGAACGGCGCGAAGCAGAAGTTCGCAAGTATTACGAAGAACACTATGGCGAGCCTTACGATGATTAAACGATTTATCAGGTTGGTTCTAGGAAGATGTACTAATTGCGGTAGACCTCACGAATACGATTGTTTGATGGGCAGACTCTATTGTGAATGTGAACGTAATGACCCGAATAAGGTAAACTTCCATCACTATGATACTTGTAACTTATGTTTGTCAGGTGACATTTGTGAAAACAGCACTGCCCATCCTAATTTTTGGAACAAGAAATGACAGTTGAATATGCTCTTGTTGCCCTCTGTATTATTCTAGTGCTTTTGCCTCCGAAGTGGGATCCTGCGATTCGTATCAAAGAATGGCAGATCAAGAAGGGTATTCATCCCGAAAGCGAACGATATGACGGCTGAACGACTTTATATCAAAGAACGCAGTCAGATTCCCTTTAATACGCTGGTAGGCGATTTTGAGGGGCTTAGTGAACGGGTTAGAACGTATGCTATGCAAGTCAAGAACCCTGATAAGTTTCGCAACCATGTGCTTGTCACAGACGGCGGTTGGGGAGAAGAAACTTATCTTTCAGTCGAGGCAGAGCGCCTCGAAACTGATTGGGAAATGAAGCGTAGAATCGCTAAGGAAGAACGGACAAAAGCTAATCATGAAAAGTATCTGATTGAGCGAGAGGCGCTTGAACGTGCTGCGTATGAGCGTTTGAAGGAGAAGTACGGTGACACTTGAAGAACTAGAACATGTGTACAACTCTATGATGGAATGCGGACCTGACGTTGAAGATTTCAGTTGGGGTCCTACATACGAATTTGCAATGCAGCGCAGAGAAACCGCGTTGAAGATTCTTAAAACTGCGATTGAGGAGAAGAGAAATGGACATTGATTTCAAGTGGTATATGATCGGTATGGCAGTGATTATGGGCGCAATGTTTTGCTCAATTGCATATTCTGATCATGCAAAATCAGAATGCAAGATCGAAGCAGTCAGGAACCATGTTTCTGTTGCTGATGCTGAAAAGCTCTGTAACTAATGTCGGGGCTTGGATATATAGCTGAGGAGCCGCCCCAGCGTTGCACAAGCTGCGGAATCATCGAGGAGACCAGACCATATGGCCCAGATGGTGAAGAAATCTGCTATGAGTGCGGAATGAAAGATCCTGAAACCACTCAACGCAAGATGATGGAATATCTCTTTGGAGACACTAATGAGTGAAGACGAGTGGGACGATAGACCCAAAGTTGAAGATTTCCTATATCTGGTAGGAGAATCTTATACGTTCGAAGACCGGGATAGCATTGAGATTATCCAGATCAAGCGCAGAGACGACGGTCCGTGGGTGACAGTCCACATTACTCAGGGCCCTGGTATTCCTAGAAAACTAGTTATGCGTATTGATGAATTCTTGGATTCATACGGACATTTGTTCGACATCAAAGAATAGCGTGGAATTTCAGGGCAGGTTTGACTAAATACATCATGATGATAACAAAAAAGATATTCAGCTTTGCCACTATTACATTATTAGTAGCACTAACATTAAGTAGTATCGCAGCATGGTATTCCATTTTGGGATTAACTGCTATCTTTGCTGCGGCAGTAGTGCCTATTATGATTATGGGTGGTTCTCTCGAAATTGCTAAAGTTGTTACCACCGTATGGCTGCACAAATATTGGAATCGTGCAAGCTGGAAGATTAAGTTATATCTAGTGCCGGCAGTTGTCGCATTAGCGTTTCTTACTAGCATGGGCATTTTTGGATTCTTGAGTAAGGCACACAGCGACCAATCATTGGTTAGCGGTGATGTTCAAGCTAAGATTGCAATTTACGACGAGAAGATTAACACTTCGAAGGGCAATATTGAAAGTGCCCGAAAGACTCTCCAGCAGATGGATGCTGCGGTTGATCAGGTAATGGGACGTTCTACTGATGTTAAGGGTGCCCAGCAGTCAGTTAACATCCGTCGCTCCCAAGCAACCGAGCGCAAGAGATTACAATCTGAAATCGACACCGAACAGGCTAACATTGCTAAATTGAACGAAGAAGCTGCTCCAATCAGAGCCGAAGTTCGTAAGGTGGAAGCAGAAGTCGGACCTATCAAATATATCGCTGCATTGATCTATGGTGATAATCCAGATTCAAATTTGCTAGAACGTGCTGTTCGCTGGGTAATCATTATCATTGTGTTTGTATTCGATCCACTCGCTCTTACTCTAGTGCTTGCTGCACAGTCGAGCTACAAGTGGCTAGAAGAGGACGAAGAAAAAGCTAAAGAAGAATCTGACCTCAAAAAGATCATTGACGAAGCCGAGACACTGGATCACAAGTTGGACGATATTAAAGACGAACTAGATCATATCGTGGCCGCACAAGAGCGACACAACGAAGAAGCGTTTATCGAAGCGTTCATGGACAGTAAAGGAACAGTTGACCCTGACCTAGATTTGGGATTCGAGGAAACCCCCGAAGAAGTTAACGAAGAACCAGAAGCAGTAGAATCTAAGCCGATAGTCCCAGAAACTCCTGTAATCACAGAAGGAGTGACTATTCAAGAGACTGACGGCGGCTATGTTCAATATCAGGGCAAATCAGTAAGCAAGTCTGCTTTGCTCGGAATGCATCCTGAGTTGTTTGCAGCAAGCCCAGACAACGGACAATCTAACACAAATTTTGGTACAAACTTTCCCAAGATCGCAAAGAAAGGAGATATCTTTGTACGAGTCGATATGTTGCCAAATCGAGTCTACAAGTTTGATGGATCAAAGTGGATCGAAATAAACAAGAACTTGACTGAATCATACTTATATGATGATGCGTACATTCGTTACCTTGTTGGAAAGATCGAAACCGGAGAGTATGATATCGAATTGCTATCAGAAAACGAGAAACAACAAATTGAAGAATTCTTACAAAAGCAGCAATAAGAAAAGAAATTAGAAAATGCCTGACAAGAAACTACATCATTGTTCTTTTTGTGGAAACCACAAAGATGAAGTAACCAAATTAATCGTCGGAGAAGAAGTTGCAATTTGCAGTACCTGCATTGAATTGTGCAACCAACTCATGGTCGAAGAGAACGCAAAAGCTTCTGTAAAGAAGGACCTAACTGCATTCGATGCATATAGCATCAAAGAATACCTAGACAAGCACATTATCGGTCAGGACAGTGCAAAGAAAGTCTTATCAGTTGCGATTGCGAATCACTATAAGAGAGTGAACCACCCGCCTAGCAACATTGATATTCAGAAGGGCAACGTCATGCTTATCGGTCCAACCGGATCAGGCAAGACCTTACTTGCAAAGACAGTCGCAAAGTACCTCAACGTCCCGTTTGTTATTGCTGACGCGACTAATCTCACCGAAGCAGGATATGTAGGTGAAGACGTTGAATCTATGATCGGGATGCTGTTGAGCTTAGCTAATAATGACGTTGCATTAGCAGAGCGCGGGATCGTGTTTATTGACGAAATCGACAAGATTGCGCGCAAGAGCGAAAGCACTAGTATAACACGCGATGTTTCCGGTGAAGGCGTTCAGCAAGCGTTACTCAAGCTTGTAGAAGGCACTAAATGTCGGGTAAGCTTAGCAGGGAAAAGAAAGCATCCTAACGCAGAGAGCATTGAGGTCGACACTAAGAACATTCTGTTCATTTGCGGCGGGTCCTTCGTCGGGTTAGACAAATTGATCAAGTCCAGAACCCAGCACTCTGTAATTGGGTTCGGTGCAGATATTCGAAGCAAGAATGAAGCTATTGATATCTCTCAAGTTACACCGGACGATTTGACTAGATTCGGGATGATTCCAGAATTCATCGGCAGATTCACAACTAATGCCGTACTAGAAGAACTAAACCTGGAGCAATTGATACAAGTGCTTACTGAAATTAAAAACAGCTTCATTGAACAATACTGCTATCTATTCTCGCTGGATGGGATCGCATTAGTATTCACCGATGAAGCAATTGCAAAGATTGCGCAAAACTGCATCGATCTAAAGACAGGTGCTAGGGGATTACATACGGAACTAGAACGAGTTCTTATGCCGCACATGTTCCATGTTAGAACTTATAAGGAACGCGGGTTGACTGAACTAGTTATCAATGAATGTCTAGTAAACAATCCAGATTCACTTTTCTAACCAAAATACTAGATTTTTATGCGAAATAGTAATATAATAAATAATGTTGTAGATGCTTTATAGGTCTACAACATTAGTCTTGCTTAATAAAGGAGATAACAACATGACTAGAGAACTAAACCTTCGTGCCCTCGACATTCCGTCAATTCACAAGTTCGGAATCGGATTCGACAATATCTTTGACGAATTGATGCGGGTCAATGCACAGCAAACCAACGTTAATTACCCTCCATACAACATCGTAAAGCATAGCGAAGACACATTCGCTATTGAACTTGCTGTTGCCGGGTTCCGCGAAGGTGATATCAACATCACAGTTGAGAAGAATATCCTCACAATTACAGGGGAGCAAGCCATCAAAGTCTATAAGGAAGGTGAGCTTGAACCTGAGTACGTTCATCGTGGCATTTCAGCCCGTGACTTCGCTCGAACCTTTACCCTTGCTGACCACGTTGAAGTGATCGGCGCAACGGTAGAGAATGGTATTCTCAGTGTTCAATTGGAGCGTCAAGTTCCTGAGGAACAGAAGCCCAAAACAGTTGCAATTACTTACAATAAGTAATATAAATATCAATGTGCTTGCGGGTAATCATGCCCGCAAGCATGACAAAAGGAAAGATTCACTATGTCCAATGCCGAAGTTAAGAATAAGATCAAGCCGAATCTAGCTCTAAAGGAGCCGCCGATGTATAAGATCATCTACATGAATGATGATTTCACATCGATGGAGTTCGTAGTGTCTACTCTTATCGACTACTTCAACTATAACAACGATACCGCTGCTACGATCACCACTGATATTCATGAGCAGGGTAGCGCAGTGGTTGCTGTTCTTCCATACGAAATTGCTGAACAGCGAGGAATCGAAGTTACGCTGGAGGCCCGCGCGCATGGATTCCCTCTTCAAGTGAAGGTCGAACCAGAGCGTTAAACTGTAATAGTTATACGCTTAGGCCAATAGGGGCTTTCTACCGAATACGGGTTATTAACATAGTTAATAGAATTGATATTCGTGTCAACAGATTTGTTATAGGTGCCAAATACCCAGTTCGTAACTTTATGTTCTGTGTCTGCTTGTAAACATTCATGCAGCGGTATTTGGTTATCTACTAATTCTGGTTTCTCTTTGAAGTACAGATCATCGTGCGGTACTGCACTTGTTACAAGTATAATTTTCTTGATATCTAAATGTCGCTGTAGCTTAGAAAGAGACTTTCTTAGATATGTGAAATCTTCCATTCTTGCTGCTGACATTACAATGTTGGGTATAGAGATACGATCTTCGATTGCTCCCCATCCATTTGCACCCAAAATAGCGACTCCGTCAATCACAACTACATGCTGGTGTAACATACAAACGTTGGGAATGTTTTCGGCAATTAAGCTAAGTTCTTCTGTTCTCTTAGTGAGAGTGGAGGCAGTCTCGTATTCTAGTCTGCCGGGAACAAAAAACACCCCTTGGTAGATCCTTGAAAGTCTCAACAAGACCTTCAAGACCATTTCAATGTTCGTGCTTATGTTCCCGGCAACTATGCAATACAAGCTTGTGGCTTTGCCTTCCCAATCGAAATCATCAAACGGTTCTAAATTTAGATCGCTGATTACATCAAAGCCGTTTGCTTGCATTTTTACTTAGCAACCTTCATAGTGGGCTTCTTCTTCTTGGGAGCAGCCTTTGCCGGCTTTTCCCCGTCAGTTTCAGTCTTAGCAGTAGTCTTCTTTGCAGGTGCCTTTTTAGGGCGCTCCTTTTTAGGTTCTGATTCTGCGACCGGAGCAGGAGCTTCGACGGCAGGGGCAGATTCAACAACTGCTTCCACAGGAAGGTCAAGTACAGTAGGTTCTTCCACTGTCTTGATTGTTTGATAATACTTGTAGCCAATGTATGCACCTAGCACCAAAATGACTACAGCAACTAGAAATTCCATATAGTTCTCCTATTTGTTGGGTTTCTGTATATATTTATGACTGTTGCCCATAACTTTAGAATAAATACTAGATGATACGCGATTTACTCAACACATTAGAATCACTCAACGAAAGCACTGGTTTGGCCAACAGAAAGCCCGGTGACGTTTTTCGTGACAGTTCAGGCAATGAACTAGTTTTCAACGGGATTACCTTCTATCCAGAAGGCGGCGGTAAGTTCACTCCAGAAGAACTAACACAAACACTTGAGCAGTTTGGAAACACCGTTCAGTGGTTGAACACCCGTTCAAGTCGCTCAGGTGGTTTTGGCATTGCAAGTTTCGAGAGTCCTGATGGCACGGTGCTTTATGGGAGATTTCTCGAATCCATCAAGCCAGACGTAACCGGAAACTATGTTCCAAACCAAATAGGTGACTATCGTTTTGCAGGTGCGTCCGCTGCTAAAGCAAGAGCAGGACTTAGCCCTCAGGATCTTCTCACTGACAAGATTGACCTCACCGCAGATGATATCTTGACTCAGTTATCAGAGAAGTTAGGGACTGATAGTCCGTTGTATGGCATTGCCGTGCAAGTTGCGTCAGGTGAAGCTCTTCCCATAACAATCGAAGCCCCAGAGAACATTAGTTTTGCAGCGTTCAGGGATTACTTCTGTGAAATTTTACAGCCTATCGCGCTACAACAAGGGCAATGCACCGGTGACGCAGAGAAAGCAGCCAAAATCTTCTTAGGTGGCACCTACGAAGGAACATTGATTTCATTCGACACTAGTAAGACTGCCGGGCTAAGTGACAGCATCATGACAGCTTCCGACGGCAAATACCTAAAGGTCAGTACAAAGGGAGGTGCTGGCGCCACAGCAAGTACTTCCAACTTGATCAACAGCGTAAACGAATTGTCAAACACCCCAACGGGAAGAAAGTTAACAGAAAAATACTCCGAAACAATCGAGATTCTAAGAGAAATCCAGAAGCGGGGGCAGGCCCTGGCTCCCATCTACTTAGGTCTAAAATACGATATCATTGACAAGGAAGATGCTGCCAAGATCATTGCATTCAAGAATCTCAAGCCAGTTCCATTCAGTGAAGTTGAAAACCTCGGTCTTTCGGAAAACTTAATGAAGTTGGCTATGTTGCGAAAGCCAACTAAGCGTGACAGCGTGAACTTTTATTTCCACTTGCTTGCCGCAGTTGCATATCGTGCTGCGGAAGAAGTCAATGAGCATACCGATTTCAGTAAAGCGGCTGCTGATATTTTAAACAACGGCGCATTGCTACAAGTCTACACGGATGCTAAGGAGAGTAAGGGGCAATGGACCTTGAACAGTTTCAAGGGTGTATATCCTGACGAAGGCATTAAAGGCGTATATCTCTCTGCTAGCAAAACGTATTACAGTACAGGTATCAAGGGCAACTTTACTTTCAAGATTGATAGAGGTTCCGGTAAACCAGACGAAGGCGCAGAATCAGATACTTCGCCTGCCCCAGACGAAAAAGAATTTACCAAGAAAGCAGCCGACATTGCATTGGGTCGTAACAAGCGCAAGCCTGACTCCATGAACAGCAAAACCAAAATGGGTGACGTTGGCAGACAAAAAAGACAGTAAACGGTTACCAAAAGACTTGATAACTCGTCGCTACTGTTGTAATGTAAAATTCTCAATAACACAAAGGATACTAAATGACTCTCGTACCTATCGTGCTTGAACAGACCTCTCGCGGGGAACGTTCATACGACATTTATTCGCGCCTGCTTAAGGATCGTATTATTCTCCTTGAAGGCGAAGTGCATGACCAGATGGCAAATCTGATCGTCGCACAGATGCTCTATCTTGAGAGCGAAGATCCTGATGCTGACATTTCTATGTACATCAATAGCCCAGGTGGTTCCGTGACTGCTGGTATGGCTATCTATGATGCAATGCAGTTCATCAAGCCTGATGTAACTACTATCGTGATGGGGCAGGCTTGCTCAATGGGTTCGTTCCTTGCTCAAGCAGGTGCTCCCGGTAAGCGTCTCATGCTTCCGTTTGCACGACACATGATTCACCAGCCCTCGGGCGGTGCTCGTGGTATGGCTTCTGATATCGAAATCTCTTATAAGGAGATTATGCATATCAAGAAGACCTTGACTGAACTTTATGTTCAGCACAATTCGAAGGGTAAGACCTACGAAGAATTCGAACGTGACATGGATCGTGACACGTTTATGAGCGCACAGGAAGCACTTGATTATGGACTCATTGATCGGATCGTCTCGAAACGCGACTAATTTGTACAAGTGTACAATCTGCAACAAAGAAGTGAGCGGACCGTGTCATTGGTCCGCTCACAAAATATATTTTGAATCAAATCAGGTTCCTACCATTCCTAGGGTTAAAAAAACGTAACAACGCAATAAATACTACTTTAATAAGGGAGGTAATGTTATGAATTCATATCGTACTGTTACAAAGCAAGCGTCTCCCGGATCTAGCAAAGAACTAGATTATGTAGTATGTATTTACCAAAACGGTAGATTCAAATTTGCGTATCGTTACAAAGACTGGTCCGAAGAAGCCGTAGCAAGTGAAGTTAGGCTTCTGCAATCTAGGTTTACAGAAATCAATGGATATCTGATAAAGTGGTAAAAAATGGTTGACAATATGCTCGTTTGGGCGTATTGTCAATCTATGAAGACAGTTCTTGAACATCTAAAGGATCGTCACCTCGACGTTGAACTTCATCGACCTATGATCGATGAGGAAGATCGAGTGGCGACCTTTTACCTTTATGATCTGGTTGGTCGGGCGATTGGATACCATCAGTATCGCCCCGAAGGTGAGAAGAAGCTTCCTAACGATTTCAAGAATGGCAAGTACTTCACTTGGCGCAAGGGCTATGCACCGTGGGGCGTAGAAAGCCTGTATCTTACGCCTCATGTTGTCTTTATCGTTGAAGGTATGTTCGATGCAGCACGTATCACCGAGCGCGGATACAGCGCACTAGCAGTCTTGTCTAACGATCCTCAGAGTGATTTCCGTAACTGGCTTCGCTTTCTCGGTCGTCGGGTAGTTGCAGTTTGTGACAACGATGCTGCTGGTCGTCGCCTTGCTAAGTTTGGCGATGTTGCGGTCTTCACCGAAGACAAGGACCTCGGTGACTCATCTGATGAATATGTCGATTGGCTTTTGAAGGAGTATGGTTGCTGTGCATAAGATTATCTTTGGGTTACCCTGGGAAGGCGGGTCAACGCACCCTGGATATCTCTATCTTAAGGCAGAAGCTCGAAAAGAGGGATGGTCCGGTACTAGAGGTCTACAAGGTATGCTAGAAGAACGATGGGGCAAAACCGCTCGTTTCTATTTCCGGCATGGTGACATATACGGGATCGGATTCAAACATGTCCAGGATTACAACAGCTTTGCAATGGCATCGGGTGCGAACGCTCAAATGGAGATGTTCTAATGAGTGACTACACACATTCTGTCAGCGTGATTCTCATTGACAATATGAATCGGTTTGAGCGAGGTGAAATCACCAAGCAACAGTTGCTTACTCTCGTTGACAGTCTGGAACAGATTAGCATCAACGAACAGCAACACAAGTTCTTTGGCGCATACCGTGAACTTGTTGACAAGGTTGAAAACGCAGTGAAGGGATTTGAAGATGCGACTGTGGGATAACGAATCTAATCTTTGGCTGTTGACTCCTGAGGAGTATGTCGAAGTGCCAAACGGTACAGTGCTGCTTTGTATCAGCGATGAACCTAAGGTGAAGGGCAAAGACTACATTGACGATGATACCCGAGGCGGGTGTCTCGCATACGGTCTTACTCCTGCAATGGCAGAATCACAGGGTCTTATGGACAAGTTTATTATATGGAAGTTAAAAAGTTGAGTGAAGATTTTTATCATAAGTGTGCCGAGTTGTTAGGCGTAGAATATGACGGTGAGCCGTTTAAGTATGCCTACCGTACTCGTTGGAACAACCGTACTCCGGGTTCGGGCCGTTTTCCCGGGCGTGGCATCATTCGCAAGTTTGGTAGCCAGGTCCATGTAGCGTTAACCAATCCTATCAGTCACCACGCTATCTATAATAGCGAAGAAGAAACGTTGGATTTTTTGCGCAGTTTGGATATTTCTGGTTGACAGACATGCCCAAAAGTTGTATAAGTGACGTATAGCAAGGAGACAGTGAAATGGCTACTACTTTTCAAAACGCTTCGGACTTCATTCTTACCCGCGCTTCTAACGAAGACCTCAATGAACTGATTTCCCAAATCAAGATGCGTCGCCAGCAGCTTACGAAGGCTGTTGTTCGCAAGGTGATCAAGGGTTCGAAGGTCACGTTCACTAGCCGCGGTCGTGTCTATAACGGTACTGTTGTTGACGTTAAGATCAAGAATCTAGTTGTCGAAACGCAGTACGGTCGCTATCGCGTCCCCGCTTCGATGGTTCAGGTTGTTCAGGAGGCTTAATCATGCGTATCAAGATCACCGAACCCAAGCACTCTTGGCACATTGAATTCTTTGACCAAGAATTTGAAGTGTGCGAAAGTTATAACCCCGAACACCCACAGTATCCCGTCATGACCAAGTATGGACGTACCTGGTTCGACGTTGATGCTGTCACTATTCTGGAATCGGAATAATACTATGATTAATCGAATTCTATACTCGCTGCTTATCAGCTTCCTTGTGTCTGTCGGGTTTATTCTCCCTGACTATTTCAAGGGAGTTTTTGATCGAGCCGATGTTGCAGTTCCTATGATTGCATTCGGCACTGCATTCCTCACGTTGACTTTTTGGGGTAAGGACAAGTAAAATGGGTTACATGACGCAATATGATCTTGAAGTCGAAGGTGCGACTTACAAGGAAGAAGTCACTGGTGAAGATGCTGATGGCAACACTGTCACTGTCTTTGTCGCAACGCAGATCAACCTTGAAACTTTGAAGCGGGAAATCTCAAACGAGGTTGGGTATGACTACGTATTCAGCGACGAATGCAAGTGGTATGACCACGACGATGATATGAAGAAGTTCACCAAGAAGTATCCTGAGATTCTTTTCATCCTTTCGGGTGAAGGCGAAGAGTCCGGTGACCTCTGGCGCAAGTATTATAAGAACGGTAAGGTACAGGTAGCAGAGGCTGTTATCAGTTATGAGCCTTTTGATGAAGGGAAGTTGAAGTAATGGGAACTCGCAGTCTCACCTATCTCTACAAGGAAGATGCTGAAAAGCCCTTCACTTGTATCTATCGTCAGTTTGACGGATATCCGTCTGGACATGGTCTTGAAATCGCAGAGTTTATGAACTCCAAGACTATGGTCAATGGGTACAATGACGCAGCGAGCCAGATCAATGGCATGCAGTGTCTCGCTTCACAGCTTATCGTTTTGCTCAAGGGTGGCAAGTGCGAAGCCGGTGGAATCTATATTCATCACCCTGACGACACTGATTGCTGGCAAGATTTTGAATATCATATCTGGCCCGATAAGGTTGAAATTCGTGATGATAGCACGATCTTTAGCGGAGACTGGAAGCAGTTTCTTGAGTTTTGTAGTAATCCGTATGATGAAGGAGAAGAATAATGGGTCTTGATATGTATCTTTACGCTAAGCGGTATCTCTGGTCTTGGGACGAAGCAAACGAAGACAAGGTAATCTCCGATGAAGTCCAGAAGCTCGCCAAGATTCCCGCTGATTTCCAAGTAAAGGAAATCAAGATCGAAGCTGCATATTGGCGCAAGGCTAATCAGATCCATCAGTGGTTCGTGAAGAATATCCAAAGTGGCGAAGACGATTGCGGCAACTACGATGTTATGAAACAGGACCTAATCGATCTACGAGACTTGTGCGCTAAGGTCCTAGCTGATCGCTCTCTTGCTGCAACAGAACTCCCTACCGCATCTGGGTTTTTCTTCGGAAACACTGAATACGATGATTGGTATTATCAGGATCTAGAACAGACCGTTGAACGGCTTGACAAGGTTCTGGCGCTCGGAAACGAGTGGGACTTTGAATATCATAGCTCTTGGTAATAGGAGAAACTTTCATGCGTAAGTTTATTAATTTTGTTGCAGGCGCATTGATGCTTGCATCTGTTTCTGCTGCAAATGCACAGACTGCCCCTGCAACTGCTGCAATCGATCCTAAGACGATTGATTGTCAACATATCGACATTAGCAAGTATGACGGGCAGCAGGTCGAGTCCATCCGCAATCTCTGCGCACAGACTCAGGTTCAAGCTGAAAAGATCACCCCTCAGGATGTTCGTGAGTGGGCAAGCTTGGGTAAGGATTTCAGTCAGGCAGTGACCGAAACTGCTAAGGGCCTCGGGGTTGCAGTGAATGAATTTCTGTTCACCCCGGTTGGGTTCATGCTTGCATTCTACTTCATGTGGGATATGATCGGTGGAGTTATCGTTGGCATTCCTCTGCTATTCGGTATCTGGTATCTGTACTTCCGAATCTGTCGCGTGTACGTGTACAAGAACGCAAAGTACGAATATGTTCCTGTGTTGTTCGGTCTCTTTACTCGCAAAAAGATCGTTGAGGAGAATATCGAAAAGCCCAGCGATGCTGCAACAGCTATGTTACTTTTCGCTATCCCCGCAGTCTTTCTATCGATGCTAGATATCGGAACACTGATCTTCTAAAATATGGGGCAGAAATGCCCCATATTTTTTGCCATATGGCATTTTTTTGGTTGACACAGGTACCCAAAAGTTGTATAAGTGTTATATCAAGAGCGAACAGAAAGGTTCACGAAATGGCTTACGTTATCTATCACAACGAAACGACGAAGATTCTCGGTGGTGCTAACAAGTCGTACAAGACTCTGGGTGCTGCTAAGGCTGCTCTGTCTCGCTTGCAGAACAAGATTCTTGTTGCGGATGTGGGCACTGATCGTGACCCGGTCTTCACTCACTCTATCGCTGAAATTAACGAATTCTACAAGAACATCGAAAAGACCGTCGAACGCACTAACATCATGACTGGTAAGACGTTCCGCGAATCGGTCAACACTCCTTACTATTGTTCGCCGTCGAGCGAATCTTACTGGAGCATGTAAGGTGGCGGGTATTCTCTTTGAGAGTGTTCGTAAAGAACGAATGATCGTGTTGGGTCTTTCCAAAGACTGGAACACAATTACTCCCTGGGAGCATAAGGGCGAGATTATGCCCTACTTCGGGGTTCGAAAGAACATTAGCGAAAGCGGAAACGTCAAGTTTACGTATGTATATCTCGGCCCGTTTTCTCTCGTCATTGGCAAGTGGATAGGATAAGTATCATGCAGACCATCGAATATTGGGAAGTCACTGAATCGTTTGATCGCTCTTCCACGCACATCGGCAATTTCACCAGCGAAGAAGAAGCAAAGAAAGTTGGAACGGGCGTATATCGCTCTGTTCAGAAGCGCGTCTTCAATCTTTTTGACACTGCTGATGATTTTGCAGAAAACACTCGGGCGAAGCTTCGTGAGCGGGCAATTGCCAAGCTGACGGTAGCAGAACGCGAAGCACTTGGAGTTAAGTAAGATGGTGACTGATACTGATCACGCACTGCGTATTGTGAACAAGATGGCTAAGGAGCGTTATGCTTCGCCTGGTTCTGTTCTCGCTGAATATATTCGTTACGCCAAGAACGGTGAATGCACTCATTTCTGGCCCGATGAAAACACTGCTTGTCAGTTGCTGGTTGAACGGAGGGCCGCAAAGTGAACATTCGTGAAAATTTCGTTCGTAGCTGGATCCGCAAGAAAATGCACCAGCGTAGACTTGAAGACCTTTTCAAGATGATCCAAGAGGAATATTCTCATGTTTACTATGAGGACAATTTCTTTGATCACAAGGCCTTCCTGCATGAATTGGTTGACAAGACCATGCCAGAAGAGTATAAGCATCTAGTATGACCGACGAAACAACTAAGACCGAATGCGATTGCGATAGCACCTTGAGCAATATTGCAAGGAGGTGCGTTGCTATCGCTGCTATCGCGGGCGTAGTCTACCTCATTACTACCGGTCATGTTAATGATCAGGGCTGGGGTTGGCTTGTCTTCATTGCAATATTGGCTGGAACATGATTATCAAAATCAAAGGCATTACCAATCACGGTAAGAATCGCATTCGTGAACACGGCGAAAAGTGGAAAGTGATTGAACCTATGGTCACTCCTAAGCCTGCGCAGTTGTTTATCGAAAGCGTTCAGACCGGCGATCGCCGTTGGCTAAATCACAATTTTGAAATAGTCGGAGAATAGCATGATCGTATTTGGAATCGTAGTTGTTGTGTCTCTAGTAGGCATTATTTGGTGGATAGGCAATGCACCAGAAGGATACGAAGACGAAACAGGATTCCATTTTGGCAGAAAGGATCATACCGAATGATTCACTATAAAATTCCCGGCGGGGTAACGCAAAAAACTTTAATTAAGAAAGGTAATGTAATGGAAACTGTTGTAAAGGGTCTAGGTCTACTAGTCGCTGCTGCACTCACGATTGTCTTCTTCGGGCTGCTGTTCAGTCTCCCGGTGATGTTGCTCTGGAACGCATGTCTTGTGCCTGCTATTCCGGGAATCGCACAGATCGGTTGGCTCCAGGCATGGGGTATTCTCATTCTCTGTGGCACATTGTTCAAGTCGTCTTGTTCTAATTCGAGCAAGTAATGTCCGTCGTCCATCATATCTATCCTAAGGATATGTATCGCGCTGCTGCATTACAGGGTTATATCTCTCGCGGATTTGCCTATAAGGAAGCAGTGGAATTAGCAATCGAAGCTGCCGACTTGATGGAACAAGAAGTAGAAAAACGTTCGGATTACGAACTTTACTAATGTCTGCTACTGTCAAAGCTGATAGACCTGATGAAAGAACGATTGCGTGGTTCGCCAAAAATGTCGGACCGCGCACTCACTATTTGCCAAAAAGCATAGGTGGTAAAGGATGGAAATTCCACGTTGATCGTGAAAATCCATGGGCCGCTGATCGCTGGTATCTAACTGTTGAAGACGAGAAGTACCTAACATTATACCTTTTGGTAAAATAACGGTTGACACGGTTGCCCATTTTTGATATAATATGGGCATAACGAGGAGACAATGATATGTACACTCTGTATCGCAACACGATGTTTTCGCATCTGATCGGCAACGAAGTCGAAGTGATGCAGGGTACGTATGATGAATGTCTCGCAAAAGCTTCCGCACTTGAAGCGAAGGGCTTCAAGACTTCTATCCGATAAGGAGATAATACATGCCTAAGATCAAAGTCTACAAAGGACGAGGCGCCATTATCCCCGTTGAGGATGCTAAGGTCGCAAATGCTTTCAAGTGTCCTTGGACCGGTAAACTTTTCTCTACGAAGAAGTCGTATGTGTCCCATCTTCGCGTTCTGCGTGAAGATCGTATCCATCGTGCTATTCGCGCACGAATCCGCAACAAGATTTTTGACGAACTGATCAATCAGAAGTCCTTTGAAAAGATCATCGAATGGATTGAAACTCATCCCGAGTTTTTGTTCGATGGTGTTATTCAGAATGGGCGCGACAAGTGGGGCGAACGTAGGTCTCATCTGCGTGATAAGTTCTGGATCAAGATCACTTACCTTGACGTTAGCTGGTCTGATAATGTTAGCAACAGTCATAGCTGTCCCCGGGGCGGTGTGACCAATTGGGGAGGTAAGGGTCTACTCTCGGGCGGAGAGCCTGCACCCCGTGGTTATCCCGGTTGGGGAGGACGCATCGAATTTCAGGTCAGCCATGATCTTGGATTCGGTTCTGATATCTTGAAGCCTCTCGGCATTCACACCGGGACTGGCGGCGGGATTACCAGCAATCGATATGGATATGACGTAAAGTTCTTTGCTAGCGATTGGCCCGGACTTGAGAAGATCGGCGTCTTCGATATCATAAAGGGCGAGAAGCCTGCAGGATATCGCGGCGGGGAACCTCGCTACTTTAGGCATTAAAAAGGTTGACACTATACCAAAACTAGTGTAGTGTCAACACATAATCGATGCACAGGAGATTTCTATGTTTCAGATCGGTGACATGGTTGAAGGTTGGGTCTACAATGAACGTGGTGATGAAGTCAAGATCGTTGGAGCATTCGTAGCCCGCACTGATGATCCTGAGGAATTTATTCAGGATATCATCGTTCGTACCCCGGAAGGTAAGACTGTGTATATCGATGAGCAGGTTGCTCGTCTCCACAAATCCGTGTGTGGTAATCTCGATGGTGATATTCCTAATCACTTCGATCACACTTCGCGCAATTTTCAACCCAAGTAAGGATGTTAACAGTGGGTTTCAGTAGGTTTTCATTTTGGTTTTTCCTAATTTTCATGATTCCATTGAACGTGTTGCTTGCATTTGCAAACTTCACAGTCGGACATTATGGAATGCTTTCATTGAATGTGTTTACTCTCGTAGTGTCTGCATTCAACGTCTATAATGCACACAATACAATTAAGCGGTGGAAGGAGTTTAAGACTTCATTCATCGCCGGTGAAATCAATCGAACTATCAACGGAGGAAAATAATGCGTTACGAACTGCGACAGTTTACTGATTCGACTCACACTGACTACACCGTTCGTGCCACTGCTGACCAGCTAGAAATGCTTCAAGTATTTCTTAATACAAAGCGTCTTACTTTTCCGAGCAATGAATGGTATCGGTTTCATATCGTAGATACGGAACCCAGCAATGTTTGAGTTTCTCGGACTTCTTATTTTCTGTGCGATTCCTGTCGGTGTACTTTATCTTTGGTTGCGCAAACGAAAGCGAAAGCCAGCTCCGGTAGTAGCCGAGAGTGTTCCTGACCATTATAAGGTCATGCTTCACGGGCACGATCTAAGCAAGTGGAATTATCTGGGTTATTCGCATTGCAAGTACGTCAATGAAGCCGGTGAAACTACATCTGAATACCCCATCTTTTTGTTCGCCAACAAGAAGAATGACAAGCGCAGGTCGTATCATGTTTCTATCGCGGCTGACAAGCACAGCTACGTTGAAAAGTATGTCAAGCCCTGGGCAGCAGGTGAAGGTAACATCTACCAACTAATCGGTGGTGAAGGTCGGTCGCCGTCTGATTATCTCCGAGCGTACATGCTTGAGCATTACAACTCTGAATGGGACAATACCACGCATTGGTGGGGAACCTCTGACAAAGCAAAGTACACTGCTGCACAGAGCAAGCAGAAGCGAGAGCGTAAGGCTAAGGAAGAAAAGCCTGAGGATGCTAGCAACGTAGTGTCTGTTAATTTCGGAAAGCAAGCGTGATGTACGTATTGATTGCCTTACTGTCTATGACCAATTTGGGCACGTATCATACTCGTGCAAGCTGCGAAAACGCTATCCGTAGCATATATGTGCAACGAACGGATCCGTATGGATACATGGATCCAAAGATGCTCAAGCGGGTTGTGGACCTTCAGGTTCGCTATTCTGCTCCTAAAGAGTTTCGCTGCCAAGCAGCTTAATTTTCTGGTTGACATTACCTCGTTTTGGGCGTATAAGAGATTATATCGCTTGAAACGAGGTTTTGTTATGCTCACTGTAGGTAAGACTGTCACTGTCAAGGTTCGCAACCCGTTGTATCATGCTCGTGCCCGTTATGCTAACGGATGGATCGGGCCTGAGTTCAACGAATACACCGGCACTGTTGTTCACGAAAAGTGGTATGGCGACGACAAGATCGGGCTTACAACTGATGTTCGTGGCTTTCCTGTTCGCGTTCTTAGTCGAGCAAATATCATTGAGGTGAGTGGCGCGAAGGTCGAATACCAGCCCGTCAAGAGTTCTCGTGAAGTTATCACTGTTCAGGGCAGTAAGGGCCAGACTTATGTGGTCACTAAGGAGAACGGCAAAGCCACTTGCACTTGCCCGGGCTTCGGCTTTCGCAAGACTTGCAAGCATGTTCAAGAGGTGCTAGCGTGAAGATTCTATTAAGGTATTCATGATGCAGTGGGTTCGTGAACGCAGCAAACCATATAAGCTTATGCTGAACTATAATCCTCGATGTGACGATTGGAAAGATGTTCAGGATACACTAACTGAATCTAAAAAGTGGTGCAATCAGAATAACATGATGATCTGGGATGATGGTCTGTTCTACATTCGCTTCAATAACGAACGTGATCTTTCTTGGTTTCTGTTGAGGTGGTCTTGAGGAGAAGTTATGTTTGAATTCCCGATTTTTACTTTTCCTACTCCTGAACCCAACATAGTTGAGCTGCCGATTGGTGCTAGAGAAGACTGCTACGAAATCGAAGATTGGCTAATCAAGCATGATTGTAAGTTGATATCAATTGATGTTGTGTTTCACAAATGGGAACTTCCAAACGAACAAACTAAAGTTCAATTTTTGCTGAGGTGGTCATGAAATTTATTCCAAAGTTTATGCGCGGCAACTATCTAGTAGGGCCGAACGGATTCGTCAAGCATGATGCTAATTCGCCTATTCAGAACATGTTTTCAGTGCATTGGTTTCCTGGTCATGGACTCGCTACTATGCGAATCGTGAATGGTAAGAAGACCTGCAAGGTTAGGTTCAACCGCCCTGCAAGATTTCTGTTGAGGTGGTCATGATTAAGCTAGACATATCTAATACATCGTTCATTCATGATGTTCCTTCTTGTGAAGGCGACGACTGGTTGGAAGCCAACGTCGGCAAAATCAAGTTTGAAAACATGGAAGGTAGCAGAACTGTCGGTGAAGGATGGACATTCTATTTCAATGATGACCATGGTCACGACGATCATGGTCACTGGTTCATAGAATTTGAAGACGAGAAACATGCAAGTCTCTTTCTGTTGAGGTGGTCATGAAGACTGCATTCACATTTAAGCGTTGGTATTGGGGATACGGGCACGATCCTGATCAGCCTCCCCAATGGTGGTCTAACTTTACAAAAGACAAACCGTTCAGCACCCTGTATGATGAGTTGTCCAGTGTTGCTAGGGTGAGATATAAGACTAATGGCAACATTCGAGTCGTGTTCAATAGTCCTAGCGATCTTACCATGTTTATCTTGAGGTGGTCATGAGCTATAATTACATAGGCTCAGTTGGTGGTCTGGGTTCGTTGATCGCCAAAAAGAGACAGAGACCCAAAGGTGGTTCAAAGAATGTCTATCATCTTGGAATGAATCGTGACTTCTATGAAAGAAACTCTGAGGAAATCAAGCGAACCCTCACTGGTTTCGGTGGGATTGCAGAATATGGACCAAACAACTTTATATTCACTAAGCGTCCTGCTGCCGAAAAGGCGTGGGCTTGGTTCATGTTGAGGTTCTCGTGACTGTAGAAGAATTGCGTAGCAAGTTGCTCAACGTATGGGTTGAGGAAAATCGTCCCAATGGTTTTCCTAGATATGTAGAACAGAAATATGGCATAAAGCTTTATTTCAATGACGTAATCTCGGGTAGAAACCGTATCGCAGACTTTACTATTGTCGATGAGCAGAAGTACATGGTTTTTCTATTGAGGTGGTTATGATTAAGCCGTTGAAAACTCCAAAGTCCGCAATGACCATGAAAGATGTTTTGAAAATGTTCAATAACATAAGAATATCCTCCTCTGGTGGAGTAGCTTGGGTCGGTACACAAAAACAACGGTTGAAGCCGAAATTCGCATTCAGACAGGGGCATTCTGCTGGATATGCTGATGATCTTGGCATCATCGCTGATGAGAATCAATGGGTATACGGACAGCGTTCGGGATGGTATTCAGAGATTGATCCGCAGGATTACATGCCAATGCATGAATGGTGCGAACAGAATCTTAAACACGGCACGTGGTATACCGGCATCTATTACATCTTCATTGAACGTGAAGAAGATGTAGCGTGGTTTACGTTGAGGTGGTCGTGACAGAAGTAGATATCAATTTTATCAGAAGTTGGCCCAATCACAAGATCGATGAATGCTGCGAGTGGCTGATCCACTACCCTCGGTTCGGAGACATTGACGTTGATGAAGAAACCGGAATCATGAAGTTTGCTAATAAGCAAGATGCCACGTTCTTTATATTGAGGTGGCGCTGATGGAAATCTGGGTTGACCTCCCTGTAATTCAGTGGGCGTATGCACACGAACGAGAGTTCATTGTTCCGGGAGAATGGGACGGCAAGATTGGTTCTGGTCTTGAGAAGGCGTTTCGCTTCAAAATTGTTCAAGGAAAGGTCACCCGATATCGCCCTGATAGCAGGTATATGTCATACGACACTGACCGACAAATTTTGGTTGAATTTGACGACGAAGAAGCGTATACATGGTTTATGCTTAGGTGGACATGATGCTTACAACAGAAGAAATCGTAGCTGAATATCGGGGTCCAGGTGGACTAAAAAGGCTTCTCAACGAAGGCGGATGGCAACATCCGTTCGGAGTTGACGAAGTTCACCATGATGAAAACGGTGATGATTGGTATATCATTGCTGCATTCACGGTTTCACTGGATAGATGGCTGATGAAGCAGTGTGACAGCAACGAAGAAATGTGCGGTCATGCGCCTCCTCATCACAAATTTGATCGATATCCGAGGTACAATGTACATGGATCGTTGTTGTCTCTAATGACGTTGAGGTGGTTATAATGGCATATTGGGATGGGAGCTTTAGTCCGGCTGTGAAACAATGGCGTTGGGAATGTAAACGAGTTTGGTGGCCGTTTCTTCAATGTGAACGAAGCTACAAGTTTCTCTTTCTAAAGAAAGCATATTATGGAAGATTCTTCATTGATTGGGAATGGGACCATGACATTTGGCTTTCGGCAGAAGAATTCATGTTTGCACAGTTGAAGGGCGAGTTTGAATGAACATTGCACAAGAAAATACAGTTAGGGCTTTGAGAGAAGAGGTGTTGTTTGTGACGTTTTGGGGATGCCGATTTGGGATTCATCGCTGGCTTAAGTACAGCGATCCTGTGCATATCAAAGAAGGTTATTACGATTTCTTAGTTCAAAAAAGGGCGTGTGGTTGCTGCAACTATGCAGATCAACGTACCATAAAGAAGTGGTAAGATGAACGATTATACCCCATACCAACTTACAATCAAGACTGATAAGTGGACTAAAGTCCCTGTCAGAGACGAATGGTTGGACCCCAATCATATCTTTGGTATCAAGTGTGCTATTCACAAGCAAATCAGAAATTGGCTTAACAATCACAAAGGCGGTTGCTATGCAGTGAGTGAGGACGATAATTTTATGGACTGCACGATTGCTTTCTCAAAAGAGAGCGATGCAACAATGTTCCTTTTGAGGTGGTCATGAAGCTTTATTTCAAAGACACGGAGCTGTCATATTCGCAGATTAGTGACCTGCTCACTAGTCATGTTGGTCCTGCAGGACCTGAAACATGGCAGAATGGTTCCGAAATCATAAAAGGACTAGCACTAGAATCGTCAAGTGGCTATTTCGGCTACGTTGAGATATACAATGATCATCCTGGAGCATCCTTTGTGAGGTTGAAATGGTAATGTCATATGCTGTCAACACGGGCCACGAGGACGGCCGCTGCTATCATTGGTGGGCATACTTTCTTGCATTTGCCATTCCGTTCGATTCGCACAACTACGATATTCAATATTGGCTAGATCACCACAATAGCAAAGCTAACTTCAATCTGTTGAACAACGTTATCGAATTTGAATCTGAACCGGATTTCACTGCATTTGTGTTGAAATGGTCATGATCGTAAAAATGTCAATACCCGAACGTGCTGCACTCTCTCGCAAGCATAATCCAAATCGGACTATTCGAAATTTGTGCTTAACCAACACAGAAATGCATGACCTCATCCTCGATCTTTATGGGTTAAACAAACTATCAGATGATCCTCAAGACTTGACTTTTGAAGTCGAGGATGATAAAAAGTATATGATGTATTTGTTAACGAGGTGAACTATGCAAATCGCAATCGCAGACTTAGACGGTAGAGTAAATCTTTGGTGCTATCACAATGGAATGGATGAAGATGGATTCATTCGTTTCAGTGTTATCAATGGTGCATGGGACGGAAAGTTCAAAGACAATCAAGTTTATGTAGATTATACTAAGGGCATTTTTCCTGGCATAATCGTATGGGCAGGCAAGTCAAAATACGGCAACTACAACGATGCTATCGCTTGGATTCAAGAGCAAATTGATGATCCTGAGTACGCGATGATTCCGCTTGAGACTGTTTTTGAGTTCAATCCTGACAGTAAAAAGTATTCTGACATTGACCCGGACGAATGGTATGACGACGACATTCCCTTCTGAACGCTGTCTTTCATTGTATGATCCCAACCCAACCGGCGGCCTGGAACGATACACTACGATTTGGCGTAACTTTATTCATGGTGCGGAGATTCCACTCGGGCATTCACACTATGTCCTAGGAGGTGAGCGCGTTAAAGAATATAACGGAACGATTGTCAACGATACGATAGTGTTTGCAACCGAAGCTGACAAAACTTGGTTTGTGTTGAGGTGGTCGTGAAGTTTAGATATACTCCTGAGGAAGACAGAGCAGATTTTGATGATCTAGTTTGGGAGAAGTATATGGAAGTATACCCACATTCTTTTGACGGAGACTATAAAGATTTCATCAAAAAGAATGTTCCTGGGGTACTGCACGTTAACACTTGCGGTGTCGGATCTATTATAGAATGCATTGACTTTCATTCGGAACAGTATTATACTATGTTTCTATTGAGGTGGACATGACAGAACAAGACGCACTGAACAAATGGTGCCCATATACCAGAAAGTATCATAACAATGGTTCTTTTAATAGAACCGAAGACAGCGTAAAGCCAGGTGGTACTCACTGCATCGGTTCGCGTTGCATGATGTGGCGTTGGGTCAAAGATGAATTGACCGAGTTTGTGACAAAAGGTGAGTCGCTCCCCGAGTACAAAGGTGAGCATGGCTATTGTGGATTAGCAGGTCCACTATGACTTACTCTATGCCGATTAGAAATTCAGTATATAGCAAGTCACCTTCGCGTGGTACTGGACAGCGCAAATCATGGTGGGCTAATTTTACTAAGACCACACGAGAAGAAAAGTTTGGCCCGGGGCTTGGTTTCGGTCAGGACAATTGGTTGAAGCATCGGGAAGAAGTATTAGCGACATACAATGCAAAGTATGACGGAATGTATGTTCATTTTGATTCAGAACAGGATGCTACTCTATTTTTATTGAGGTGGGCGTGAGCGCAAACTATAGGATGATCCACGATTTGCCGAATCCGGATGTAGAGGTATCCAATCATTTTAAATGGTTGAAATCGTTTGATCATAACGAGCCTGGTAAAATCTCTGAACAACCTGGGCCCGAAGGATACGAAAAATACCATGTTGTAGATGTACTTGGTGATGAATTCATTTGGATGAACGAGACGTTCACGAAAGATAAGTTCACCTGGTACGTTTGGTATGAGTCAGTGTTTCTAGTACCTGACGAAATGATTCCGTTTCTGCGCCTAAGATGGTCTTGAAGTTTTTCAGAAAACGTAAGAAACCGCTGTATGTCTTTGATTCACACTCAACAGACAACAACGGCAACGGAAGCACGTTTATTGAAATCTATGACAAAGTTTGGACTGACACTGAACGTCACAAAAAAGAGCATCTGCTAGCTGAGGATTACGAAAACTATTGTATAGAGAATATATATGGCGTAGTCAAAGCCAAATCTATTTTCGAGATAGGGGTGTTTTGCGGAATCAAACTATACTTCGAAGATGAAGCAGCCTACTCTTGGTTTTTATTGAAGGAATGAACTATGCAATACACTCTCCCTGCTGATGGTACATCCAGTGAAATGTTCTATGACGCGCAAGCGAATGGATACGGTGGAGTATATGTCGAATGTCGATGTGGTATTCAGCATTTCGCAGTTGAATCTAGATATATACATGAATATGACGAAGATGCGTTGATTCCGCCTGAATCCGATGATGAGAAGTTTCCAGTGAAGCATCACTATGGCTGCGACAGCGTAGGTCATTTTACCTTCATCGGGCAAGAGTTTGTGTATGGATGCGATAGCTGTTCTAAGTATCTTCGAAAATACGAAGACTTCATTTGGGCAGAGCGTGACACGATTCGTAACTATCTCAAGATTCGAATTGATCAGGAAAAAATGTGGGCTGATCAAGAAAATATCAAAAACATCCTAGCAGGAATCTCAACATGACGACACCGAAGGGTGCAATTACTAACATAAAGGATTTGATGTTTGCCTTTCTTGGGCAAACTATCTATCAGGTCCATGGCTTAGGAAAAGATTCCTACTTAATAACGATGGAAGATGTTCATAATTTGCATTATGAAGGAGGTCAGGAAAAATTTCGTTGCTTTGATTACTACAATGTCGAATACGATTTCAAGTCACAGTGCTTCTTAGGTGATTGCAACATTGATGCCCATCATAATCAACATCACCTCTTTCGGCACAGGGAGGATGCAGAGGCATACCTAGCATACGCAAAAACTCATACCCGCAGCATCCATGAAAATATGCTAAGTTATAAAAGCTATTGACACCACTATGGAAGTGTGTTATAAGTGTAGTTCTAAGGAGATAGTTCATGACCATGCATTTGCTCGGGCCAGCTTTTACTACTATTTCTACGCGCAAGCGTAAGAACAAGGGTACCACAGTGAACGCTAAGTTTGCTAAGGAATTTGCTGACTACAACAAGCAGATGAAGAAGCTTGGTGCAAAGCCCAAGACTCTTGATGAATACATCGCGTATCGTCAAGGTAAGGTCAAGACCCAGCTTCGCGGTACTCCCATGCCCGAGTACAAGCGCGATGACCATCGTGAAAAGTATCCGTCTGGTGATGGCATCGGCACGACCTATGCCCGCAAGGAAAAGGTCTATACCGGTACGCTCGTTACCGGCATCGCTACTATGCACAAGTCAAATGCAGTTCCTGTTATCAACCAGAAGCAGGCTGAGGAAATCGCTCGTATGAGGAGAGGGTAATGGGCTGTTTGTTTTTGATTCTAGCTCTCATGTTCTTTCCCTCTCATCCTGGACTAGTTGCCCTCAGCCTGCTTCTAGCGTTCTTGGTGTCGAAGTGATAGACTACAACAACCCAATTGCAAAGCGATTGATGGACGATGAACTAGTCACATTGAATACCTTAAAACAGGGTGCCACACTCATCAATGAATATGAAGACGCATTGCGCAGGATCGTGAATGCAAAAACCGTCGAAGAAGCTGCATTGATTGCAATGACAGCGTTAATGTGAGGTCATAGTGACTGTCAAAGAATTGAAAGAACTGCTTGACAAAATGCCTGAGGATGCTAGAGTATTTTATGAGGGCGGCGAATACAAGTATGATTATCGTAGCGTCTACAAGGTAGAATACAACGAACATGCAACTTTGGCTTCATCCGGCCATTCAGTTTTTATTAGGTGACACATGACCATTACCGATGAACAAATGGATATGATCGTTAGCGAAGGCATCGCTTTTATTCGATCCATCACCAATGCATATGGTTCCGAAGAAGGAATGAAGCTTTGGGAAACCATTGCTGACACTCTTGATCCTAACATCAAGGGTAAGATTTTCTTTGCAATGCTCGTTGGAACACACGATGACCGTGTCACTATGTCAAGAATCGGCAATGGCGCCAACAAGATTACCTGTATCAAGTACATTCGACAATACACTGGCTATGGCCTCATTGAAGCCAAGAATGCGTATGAGAGCGTAGCGTTTGGACAATCGGTCACTCTTAAGGTCGATCCTAAGCAGCGCCGGGCCTTCATCAACGACCTGATAGCTAACGGAATGATTGCTTCATGATTGTCTACAAGATTCGAAGCAAGAAAACCGGTAAGTTTCGATTACAAGGCGGTGAACCTAAATGGAATAACATTGGGAAAACGTTTGAAACAATTGGTCGACTCCGTCAGATGATTAGCAACTGCATGAAGTATAACCAGTATCACCCCAGATCCAGGCTTCAAAATGATTTTGAAAACTGGGAAGTCGTTGAATACGAAGTAACAGAATTAAACATCAAAGGTGTTCATGAGTTCGTGAAACCTGAAAAACTAATAGAACTATTACAGAGGTAATTATGGATCAAGTACACCTTACAAAAAGCTTTGCCGAAACGCCAAAAGACGGGGGTTGGTATCAGCTTCCCAACATTACTCAGGATCTTAGCGAGTTCATTCGCTGGGACAAACGACTCAAGCGTTGGGACTGGATGATGCTCAAGGATGACGTTGCTGTTATCGAAGTGTCTTATATTTCTGAACATGGAGCAAACCGTGAGTCCTGAACTAGATCAATATATTCGAGAAAGATATCCTCTCATTTTCTCAGGTAAATGTGAAATGTCAATCGGGGACGGGTGGTTCGATATCATTGACCGACTGTGCGCCAACATCCAATCACATATTGACGGTGTTGCCGGGAGACGAGAGCGCACAATTGAATGGAACAACAACGTAAACGATCCTGAGTATGATTGGAAGTACAGTTCATTCACCGCACGAGAAGAAAGAGAAGTTCCTGAACTTGTTGCACAAGTCGTTGCTACTCAAATCAAGGAGAAGTTCGGTACTCTACGCTTCTATTATCATGGCGGTGACGATTATATTAGAGGTCTAGAAGCTATGGCAGACGCAATGAGTGCCGTGATTTGCGAAGACTGCGGGAAGCCCGGCAAGATTCGTACAGGGGGCTGGGTGCGTACACTGTGCGAAGATCATGCACATGAAAAGGAGATGCGCGATGAACTTAGAAATAGAAGCGCATGAAGGCGAATTGAGACAGCTACGTAAGCTGCGTGAACTAGTAAAGCATATCGATATTGCTGAAAAGCTGGGTGATATCTATTTCATCTGCGGCGAAGGCGGGGAAAAGGACCAAAACAACCTACCAGAGAAGATTCATATCTGTCCTGCATACGGGGTAGATTGGTTTCAGATTTACGAACGTACTGACAAGACCTTTGGCCCAGAGTGGTAATGCTTGACAAGTGCATGAGATTATGCTATAAGAGTATATTATGAAAATTGCATTAGCCTCTGATCTCCACTTGGAGTTTGAAACCATCACGTTGCCCAACACAGAGGGCGCGAACGTTCTAATTTTGTCGGGTGATATTTGTGTCGCGCATTCACTGCACGATCATCCAATAGGCAAGCCTATTCCCGAGGATGCTATGAAGCCGGGCAGGAATCAAGGCGCTGCTATCAAGTATCGTGAATTCTTCCATCATGTAAATATGGAATATGATCACGTGGTATACGTAGCGGGCAACCATGAGTTCTATCACGGTCGATATCCCGATACCATCCAGTGGCTCTACGACGAAATGAAGAATTACCCCAACATTCACTTCCTCGATGCTGATAGCGTTGAGATTGATGGTGTTACCTTCGTTGGAGGCACCCTCTGGACGAACATGAATAAGGCTGATCCTGCTACGTTGCAGATGATCGAAAACATGATGAATGACTTTAGGATCATTCGAAACAGTCAACAGAACTATCGTAGGTTCTTGCCTATGGATACTGTCGGTCATCACCGCATGACACTTGATCATATCAAGAAAGTGGTTGATTCCGATACTGAAAAGAAGTACGTTGTGGTTGGGCATCACGCCCCTACTACGTTGAGCATTCACGAAATGTATAAGAAGGATTACTGGATGAACGGCGGGTACGCTAGTGACTTGTCAGAATTCATTCTAGATCGCCCTCAGATCGCCCTCTGGACACATGGACACACCCATCATCCCTTTGACTACATGATGGGAGAGACTCGCATTGTGTGCAATCCTAGGGGCTACAAGGGGCACGATCCTGCTGCTGAACACTTCCAACTTAAGTTTTTAGATATCTGAAAGGATTGAACATGGGTATCAACACTCACTACTATACCGTTTATGGAAAACGAATTGACTCATATGACGATGAGTTGTCAGATGCCTTGTATGGCGAAGGTGATCTTTACGAAACCGTAGAGGAAAACGAACACCTTAATATCATCATGGATGGTATGGGAGGTGACTACATGGTTATCGGCAAAATTCTGTTTGACTCAGGTGACTTACGCTGGAGCGAGATTAAGGACACTTTCGTTGAGATTGATCTGGATGCACTCCCCGAGTTGAGAGAGTCAGCTACGCAAGAAATGAAAAATATTCTTCCAGCCTTCGTTCATTATCTCGACGGAGACTGGAAGATCATGACTTTTATGCACTTGAGCTAATAGGAGACTAAGTATGGATATGCTCACTGGAATTCTTGTTGGACTTGGAATCTACTCTGCATATAAGCTGGGTCAAATTTCACAGAAAAATCTTATGGCAAACGAGACGATTAATTCTGCTATTAGTAAGATTCAGTTTCCCGCTTGTGTTGCAGAAAAGATCGATGGGCAGTATTATCTATATGAGAAGGACACAACTAACTTCTTATGCCAAGCAGCTTCACTTGAAGAACTTCCCACAAGGCTGTTTGAGAACAAGAGAATTTCTCTTGCAGTTATGATGTGTCCGGAAGAAAGCACCCAAGTTTTTTGGTGCGTAAACGGAAAGTTACTAAAGTTTAAATGAAAATCAACATTAGAAATTTCAACAAAGGGCCAACAGAGCGCAAGATTGACGTTCAAATCGACAAATGGGATACCTATAGTTTAGATCATTCTATGGCACTGATCATCTTGCCTGCACTAATTCAATTGAAGCAGACAAAGCACGGAGTGCCTAGCAAGTTCGTGGCTTCCGTTGGGTCTGATCATGATGAAAACTTCTCCTTCGATTTTGTTAAAGAAGATTCGAACGCAGTATTTGATAAAGGATGCGCTCAATGGGAAGAAACACTAGACAAAATGATCTGGTCCTTTCAACAACTTGTCATGGATGAATACAGTAATAAGTATCATCACGGAGAAATGAAGGTTGGATGGAAACTGTCTGGGCACAAGTTCACGAATCCACTGACAGGGCTTCAAGAAGAAACATTTGAAATGGTAGATGAAAATCCAGGAGAACACTGGTATGACATTGACGGGCACATGATGCACGAAGAAAGAATCCAAGAGGGAATTGATCTTTTTGCAAAGCACTACCGTGATCTTTGGGATTAACTATGAAACCTAAGTTTATTGATTATTTTATGAAATTCGCAGAACTGACAGCAACGCTAAGCTATGCAAAGCGGTTACAAGTCGGGGCTGTTATCGTCAAGGGCGATCAGACCATCGGCACTGGATACAATGGTATGCCGAGCGGATGGGAGAACTCATGTGAATTCACAATTGATGATGCTATGGGATATGATACCGGGAAGACTAAACCCGAAGTGCTCCATGCAGAGAGCAACGCATTAATGAAGGTTGCTAGGTCAACTGAATCTAGCGAAGGTGCCACACTGTTTTGTACGCATTCCCCGTGCATTGACTGTGCTAAGTTGATCTATCAAGCTGGAATCAAAACAGTCTATTACAAAGAAGCCTATCGAAGCGACGACGGAATCAAATTCCTACGAAAGAGTGGTGTTAATGTCCATCAATATACCGACCGCTCATAGAGCTAACGTAACTGTCAAGCACGGTGAACTACAGCCAATCGTTGAGTGGTGCGAGAGAAATTGTAAGGACGAGTGGCGTTTTATGGAAGACATAAACGACCAATACAACGGGTTCGAATTCTTTTTCGAATCTGAACGTGACTATGTTGCGTTTCTAATCTGGAAAAAATAATGAAGTACCTAATGTTCCATAGAGAAGATAATAAGTTCACTGACATTCTTTCTGATAAGGAAGTGAAGAAGTGCGCAAAAACCAAGCTTCAATTCACCAAGCATCTTATCTTGGGCATTCCCGACAATAGTGACGCTGACAGTAAAGCTCTCTCGTATATCATGCTGAAATACGGCGACGATGTTATAGACATTGAGAGCATCATACCTGATAGAGCACCGATCATGGACAAGGATTATTTTCCAAGCAAGCGACCGAAAAAGAAGGCTTGATTCCTTATCCAACCTGTGCTAAATATACAATATGAAGATTGAAGAACTTTTTGAAGCTACCGCAGTCGGCGGTCCAACGAAGCCTATTGTCTATGTGGATATGGACGGCGTACTAGCAGACTTGTATAACTATGCAGCCGAGCTTCATGACGTTGAACATTACAATCACATGACCCCAGCGGATTGGGAAAAGTTCTTCAAAAACTCGGATGCGTACCATCTGTTTCGTGATATTAATTCATTCCCAACTGCAAATGCGTTGATCAAGCTGGTCAAGAAGTATGCAGGTGAATACACCATCTTGAGTAGCCCTCTTAGCTTTGACCGAGCAGGTAGCATTAAGGGCAAACGAGAGTGGTTGAACCAACACCTCACTGATAAGCCCGATCATATCATTTTTGAACACGACAAATATAAGTACGCTGTTCAGCCCGATGGCACACCCAACATACTGATTGACGACTACGGCGTTAACACACGCGCATGGGCTATGGCCGGCGGTATAGCAGTTAAATATCAAGCAGACGAAGACACCCTCGACAAAGTAGACAAGGTTCTCAAAAAGGTCTTCGGTAAAGATAAATAATAGTATATTTCGGAGAACACCATGGATACTAGAGACATTTACAAGCTTGTCAGAGAGCTAAGTGAAGAAAAAGAAACTGTTATCAACTTGTATGATAGCATGGACATTGAGCTTAATGAAGGCTTTGTAATCGAGACTGGCGTTGTTGGTTTCACAGAAGATGGCGTTATCGTTCATCTTGACGAAGACGCTATGGAGTTTCTAGACTTCAACGGTGTTCTTCTTGAAAACGCAGAGGTCAGTGAAACTGCCGTACAGCGTTTCGATTATTCTGCACCAACGGTAGGTGCATTCAGCGACATGCTTGCGCAGAGTGACGATCCCTTTGAACTAGTGCATGATGCATTGAACGGTAATTACGGCGATGAAGTTCGTTTATACGTTCAGGAAATGTACGATGATGTAGTTATCGACAGTCAGGGTCGTTTGCACCCAGATGATGATTTTGAAGAAATTATCTCTCGCATTGTAGATAACCTTGATGCCGACTACGGCTCCCCTGATTTAGGTCAGGACGATGAACTCGCTGCTATCAAGAAACTAGCACATGGTGATGAGGAAGTCTCTGAGGGGCTCGGAAAGGCGCTTCTAGGGGGTGCTGCATTGATCGCTGCAATCACCGGCGTCAACAAAATGCAAGCTAATCACATGATGAAGACTGAACCTCAGCTAATCACGCTTGCGCAGATGCGCCAAGAAGCTGAAATGAAGGGTGATGCAGCCGAAGTCGAAGAACTAGATGATCGCATTCAACAGACAATGGATCACATTTCTGTAACCGGTCGCCCGGTCATGGATCCAGACGGTAAACCAGCCGATCCTAGAAAGCCGTTTGCCGGCGAATCAATGTACGAAGCAGAATATCAGGGACGAGAAGTTCCCCTTAACAAGCCTATGCAGGGCGATGTTAAGAAGTCAAAGGTATACGTTAAGAAGCCAGACGGCAAGGTCGTGAAGGTGAATTTCGGTGACAAGGATATGCGAATCAAGAAAAGCAATCCAGAACGCCGCAAGAGCTTCCGCGCTAGACACAACTGCGACAACCCTGGTCCTAAGTGGAAAGCAAGATATTGGTCCTGTAAGGCTTGGTAATTTTTCCAAGCCAACACAGGCGAATAAGTACAATGAGAACATTATGACTACTGACTCAAATAAACCAAGAGAAGCAAAGGGCGGGACTTTCGCTCCCGCCGACGTTGCTCTTATCAAGAAAATTTTACTCGCTCATATCAGCGATTCAAGTTATACCCTCACCCCAGCAGAAGAACAGCAAGCGATTAACCTCGTGCATAGACTAGGACGAATCGCGTAAATGGCTGTCAGCCCTGCAAAAGGCGACGTTAGGTATGAAGTTATTACCCAGGAGGATAAAACTACTGGGGATATCATCATACCTATTCCTTTGCCACTATTAAAAAGCCTCGGATGGAAAGAAGGAGATGATGTTGAAATTAGCATCGATTCATCCGGGCAATTGTACCTAAAGAAAGCGTAAAATGTCAATTTCAGATTGGAATAGTATTTTCAGTCAACCTGACGAAGACCAGTACTCATTTGATTACGGATCTTCAAATATAACTACCCCGCTCAACTCGATCTTGAGTACTTCGTTACCGACTGCAACAGTGACGATGCCAAATGTTACAGTGAGCACCAGTTGCCCTAATGCAACGTCAATGTCAACGACTGGTGCATTACAGTGGGGCAGCGTCACGTACAACACCACGCACACCGCAACACCATATACTATCACAACTGGATCATTATCAAATGGTTACGCATATGGTCAATCCATTCATGTGAAAGGTGATGCAGAGTTTGAAGGTGATGTAAAGATCGGCGGCGTCAGCCTCGGCAATCGTCTTGACGAAATCGAAAAGCGCCTTGCAATTCTTCGGCCCAACAATGATCTTGAGGGCAAGTGGGAAGAACTCAAGGAATTAGGCGAACGTTATCGTCAGCTTGAACAAGAAATCCTAGAAAAAGAAAAGGTTTGGGAAATTTTAAAGAAATAATATGGCTAAAGCAGATATGATTAAGATTGAAGGTGAAGTAGTCGATGTGTTACCTAATGCTACCTTCAGAGTAAAGCTTGAGAACGGAATCACTGTTCTAAGCTACATTTCCGGAAAGATGAGACAGCACGAAATCCGAATCCTAATGGGTGACAAGGTTTCTTTGGAAATGACGCCCTACGACCTCACACGAGGCAGAATCGTGCGACGACTCTAACACTCGCCCCCGAGCATAAATACTCTCATGTTAGACTTTATAAACCTGCTTGAGGGTAAAACCAAATCAAACGATTTAGAAATCAACCCGCTCAAATTCACGAGGAAAGATGTTTCCCCCGTGATGAGCGACGATACCCTTGACCTGCATTATAACAAGCTAGCCAAAGGTTATGCTAAACGGTATAACAATAAAGAAGGTGATGCTGATTTCAACTATGCGGGTGTATTCCTGCACAACATCTGGTTTTCGCAATTCAGAGAAGTCAGAATCATCAATAAACCTAACGGCCCGATCCTTACCTTCATCAATAAGCACTTTGGATCATATGGTGAATTCCAAGATTTGTTTCTTGAAGAAGCAATGAAGATTCAAGGATCGGGCTGGATTTATCTATCGTATGATGGAAAGATCAAGACAATCAAAAACCATGAAGTGAAGAACGACATTCTCTTGCTAGTTGACTGGTGGGAACATGCATGGATTTTAGATTATGGATCAGACAAAAAAGAATACCTAAAGCAGCTTTGGAAAATCATCGATTGGAATAAGATTTCATCGCGCTGGGGAGAATCATTATGACCCCGGAAGACTTAAAGCGACTAGCGGGGATCACTGATCACAGAGGAATACCAACGCATTCAGAACCCATCAATCGTAGCAGAATAACAGCTAAGCCGGGAACAGATGAATGGTTCAAGCAGATGTTTCCGTTAAATGATATGCAAATGCCGGTAGGCTTTAGAGGACGTAAGAAATGAGAGCAAGAGAGTTTATAAGTGAATCACGTATCGTTGACGCACACACTATCTACAGTGACGTTCAAGCCGGCCATAGAGAACCCGAAGATTTTGCAGAAGGTGACATTGGTGACCGAATCTATTGGTTCGATGATTATCAGTTAACCTCGCTTCCTGTGAGCAAGATCGACCTAGATGAATTCTACGTTGACGAAGACCTAGTAGATGATATTGTAAAGCACATTAAAGATTCACCTAGCACCATGCCTCCGATTGTATATGATCCAATTGAACAGTCAGTAATTGACGGCATTCATCGCGCCAACGCATATGCTAAACTGGGCTACGATTCTATTCCAGCGTATGTTGGCAAAACCAAATCAGAATCATATGGTCAACGCGCAGGTGACGAAGATTACGAAGATGAAGAAATTGATGAAATGGCCCTTCCATCCGATTGGGATCCTACTGCATTCGGACACGATAAAACGTTCAAGAGTCGGCTAGACTACGCTAAAGAGCGCGCACAGCGCATTGGGGGCGGCTCTAGTAGAGTTGCATTCATCATTCCCGATCAGGGGCGTGAAACCGTGCTTAAAGTCGCTAAAAACACTAAAGGCCTCGCACAGAACGAAGCAGAGCTTGATATATTGAACGATGGCTATGTAGGTAAGCTTGATATCGTGATTCCTCTCGTTGACTATGACAAAGAGAATCCTCAGCCAACGTGGATTCAAACTGAACTAGCACAGAAAGCATCGGACATGAAACTGTCCAAGATCATGCGTTCAGGTAAGTATCTGTTCTATGTAGTCGGATATGCGCAATATCTACTAGGAAAGAAAGACTGGTCAGCTACACAAGGACTTGAGCATATGAAGGGTCTTTCAGAAGAAGATGCAGAAATCTTTCAAACCTATGCAAGCAAGATAGCAGAGGTTTTGTCTGCGACAAGCTTACAGGCAGGTGATTTAGATCGTGCTACTAACTGGGGACTTTACAATGGTCAGCCGGTTATCATCGACCTAGGGTATACGGAAGCTGTTGCTAAACTTTATTGGGGTTGATGGGAGAGCAAAAATCACTCTCCCATCAAAGCATTAGCTGCGAGGGATTGATTCTGCTTCCTGCAAAAAGACCTGTACTTCTGAAAGGTCCTTGCACATTAGCTTGACGTTGCACCAATCGTCATTCTGGTCCCTGCCAGAAGCTTCGACCATATATGCATTGTCATAAAAATAAACGTTCACTTGCTCATCAATCTTGGCAAGCTTGTCAGCAATCTTGGTTACCTTAGCCATTCACGGCCTCCAGGATATCACCAACTGAAACATCCTTGCGGGGACGATTCTTGATATCATCAATAGAAACAGTCTTCTTGACCTTCACTTCGCCCTTACGAGCTTCACGTTCCTTGTCTTCAAGAGTGTCTTCAATCGTTGCCTGATCATCGGCTGACTGGAATTCAGGCTGCGTAAGCATATACTTAAGCGCGTCGATCTTGGTCATTTCAGTCGGCAATTCGATGAAGTCGATTCGCTCGGCGCCGCCCTTGCTAAACTGCTTGACACGGCGAACCATATCATGAGTGAAGCGGACCTTAGTGTTACCATTGTGACAAGTAATGCCGACTACCTTAAAAGTTTGTGCAGTCATTTAGTTTTCTCCTTAGAGATTTCAGTTATTAGTGCGGAATTGCACATTATTGTTGTAACAGGTATGGGCATCAAAGTCAATAGACTTGATGCCCAAAACATTAGCAGAGGTTTGCGCTCTCGGAGATCAACTGGGATCCATAAAGCGACTTTGCAATCTGAATTGCTTCGTAGTTCGTCTTGGCGAGAAGCTCAACACGCATCGGAGAGCCACCAGAATTACGAACGAAAACCCAATACTTATTCATTGTAAAACCTTTCTTACTTCGTAACAATGTAGGGCTTGTTCCAAGCGCCCAGATTAATGTCAATGTAGTGACTGACATGGAAGTAGTCAGTCATAGCATCCGAATGATCAAAGAACTTCGGACCCTTCATCGCAGCAATGACTTCTGCGAAGAACTTCTTAGCCTTACCAGTGTAATGCGAATCAGTGTGATACGGATTAACCTGATAGTTAAAATTGTCAGAGGTCGAGAGCTTTTCGAAATCGATCTTGCCCGACTTGATATTCAGAACGAGAGTTGAATGGTGACGAACACCCAGCGTTCCCTTGATGCCATACTTCTTGAGAATAGCCTTGATCGCGGGGGCCAGTTCCTTCTTCATTTCTTGCGAGACGTAAGCCATGATGTAAGTCCTTTTCTCTGCTCTTGATATGTATATTATACAACTTTTGGGCAGACCTGTCAACCAAAAAATCGCCTTCTGTCAACTTTTTTATGCAGGCATACGCTCGAATTCAAACTTGCGATTCTTCTTGAACAGATAACCGACCAGATCACCAGGAGCCTTAGAATCGTAAAAATACTCCATGTCCGGGCTAGTGCGATAGACAGCCATCTTACCTTCGCGGGTAAAATCATAGTCCTTCGGATTACCGAAGGTCACGAGAACCAGATTGGGATTTGCATCGCGGGCGCGTTCTGCCATATTGTGCAGACGGGCAGTCATGCGATTGTATGCAGCACCGCCGTTCCACGATTCCTTGTAAGCGTAAGCAGTGACACCAATTTCAATCGGTGCACCGATATCCATGTCAGTCGCCTTGGTCGTGTTCTTGCGAAGCGTATAAACGTAGATACCCATATCATTGTCTCCTCGTTATGCCCATATTATATCAAAAATGGGCAAGAGTGTCAACCAAAAAGTTACCTTAGTTTATATTTTTTTGCCAATATAGCATGTCCCCGAGTAGCTTCCTCTTTCGTCAGGTAGCGACAGAGAACCTCACTCGTGTCCTCGGTGAAAAGGCAGCTTTCGTACATTGTGGCGCGGTCCTCGAACCCATAATTAGGTATCTCTACAGTTGACAGCAAAGTTGCATTGCCTCGAATCACACCGAAGATATCTTTGGTATCTCGGCTAATCAACTGCCAACGATCATCAAACATTGAGTTTATCCCGGTGCATCACTCGCATTTGGTGGCGATCAGCAGAAAGCATATCAATGATATGTCCGAGCGAGTCATATGCTTCCTGATACTTACCCTGCTTCTGCAATCTGAACGCAGCAAGACAGATATCAGCGAAACCATCTTCGAAAAGCTGATTAGGATCCTTACTCATTGTCTATTCCTTAAGCTGCGTAGCGGCTGCGTTCACGAACGATCTTGCCGTTCTCATAAATGCGAAGATCATAGTTGTCGTCTTCCGGATCACCGACTTCACTGAACCAGCCGCCGCCGCGACGAAAAGAAGTGAGCCAGGTCTTGATACCACGCTTGGTCCAGAACCACTGCCCACGATCAGGGCCAGAGTACGCATAGTCGCGCATGTTGCGGGCGCCCTTCTGATAACCGAAGAAGTCCATGACCAGAAGAACGACAAGAGCGGCAAGAATCACAGCAACAATACCAGTGACGATCATACCGACGATAGTGAAAAACGACATATCAGTGTCTCCTCGTTATGCCCATATTATATCAAAAATGGGTAAGCTTGTCAACCTTTTTATGCGTCCCAAGACACAGTTACAGGAATAATATCGACTTCTGCGTACCACTGCGGGTCCTTGCGATATTGCTTTGCTTTCTTTTCAGCGAGTTCCAGCTTGGTGTAAAGATGAGCTTCCTGAGGATCTGGACTCATGCCGATGCCGATAGCTTCGTACATGATAGTGCTAGCTTGATACGAATTGCCAGCGGTCTTAACACGAACAACATAACGAATCATATCGGATCTCCTATTAACTAATGCGCTGCGATTGAATGAGGGCGACAAGATTATCCTTCGCTTCGTTGAACTGCCGTTCAGCGATTTCAATAGTCAGGCGAGCATCATCGCACTGCTCATGATACGCAGAAAGATCGACCTGATCGATGATATCCTTGTTGAGCAACACAAACTCGGCGAGCTGGAGCTTAGTGCGCTCAAGTGCAGCAGTGCCGTTGTAGAAGTCGCGGGTCGCTTCGTCCATAGAACGGACAAGCTGATCAAATACGCGGTTATTGCTGAGGGTCATGTTAGTATCTCCTTGCTATACGTCACTTATACACTTTTTGGGCAAATTTGTCAACCAAAAAGGTAGGGTGAGGCAAAATAAATCACCCCACCCCTAGTGTTAGCCCTTAACGCAAACCACTTGCTTCAACGTATGCACAATGTCGACCAGATCGCTCTGCGCAGCCATAACAGCATCGATATCCTTGTAAGCAAGCGGCGTTTCGTCAATAACGTCAATGTCCTTACGACATTCGACGCCTGCGGTCGCCTTAGCGTGGTCCTCAAGCGTGAACTTCGCCTTCGCTTGAGTACGGCTCATAGACCGTCCTGCGCCGTGCGAACACGAACAGAACGCTTCACGGTGGCCCTTACCACAAACGATAAACGACTTCGCGCCCATCGAACCCGGGATGATGCCGAGTTCACCCTTCTGCGCGGACACTGCACCCTTACGGGTAATCAGAACGTCTTCACCATAGTGCTTTTCGTGCGAAACATAGTTGTGGTGACAGTTAACTGCCATCATTTCGCTGTAGAACGGCTTGGTGATAACCGACTTGATAGCAGCAATAGTTGCTTCCATCATGACTTCACGATTGCTACGAGCAAACTTCTGTGCCCAAGAAACAGCCTGCATGTAGTCGTTGAAGTGATCAGTTCCTTCCGGCATGTATGCGAGATCCATATCCGGGAGATTCACGAACCACTTACGCATATCCTGCTTTGCAAGTTCGATGAAGTAGGAACCGATACGGTTACCAATACCACGCGAACCCGAATGCAACATGATCCAAACATAATCTTCTTCGTCAAGACAAATTTCAACAAAGTGATTACCAGTACCAAGCGAACCCATATGGTTCGGTGCGCGTTCAGCAGCCTGACCAATCTTCGGGTGCTTTGCTACGATTTCAGCAAGTCCATCGGCGTGAAGCTTAAACTTAGCTGCCGCAACTTCACTCGGATCATTCCAAGCACCGCGGTCGTTCTTACCGCCGTTGTCGGTACGACCATGCGGGATACGAGCCTCGATTGCAGAGCGAATACCGAACAGGTTATCCGGCAAATCGTCTGCACGAAGGTTCGTGCGATGGGCCATCATGCCGCAGCCGATATCAACGCCTACAGCAGCCGGGATGATTGCGCCCTTAGTCGGGATAACCGAACCAACAGTTGCGCCCATACCCCAGTGAACGTCCGGCATAATAGCTACGTGCTTATGGATGAAGGGCATCTGGGCGATGTTATCCAGCTGGGCGCGCGCCTGATCTTCAACGGACACTCCGTCGATCCAAGCCTTGATGAGTCCGCCCTTATTTCCCTGAATTACCTGCATACATATTTCCTTCTGTGTTTTACAGATGCTATTATACATCTTTTGGGGAAGAATGTCAACTAAAAAGTTGAAAATTAAATCCCAAGTGCCTTCTTTTCATCATCCGTGAGACGGTCAATCAGGTCCTTCTTGATCTTCTTCAAGCGTTTCTTTTCAGCAGCTTCGGCGCGCTTTCGAGCTTCTTCTTCCTGACGAATGCGATCTGCTTCCTTATGCTTCAACCACCACTCGCGGACTTCTTCGTCCTTAAGCAACAGAAAGTCCGCATGACCATCCTTCTCAAGCGCAGTCATTGCCTTGCAAGCAATGCGGGCGAGTCGATCACACTGTTCCTTCAATCGAGTTTCGTTGTAGCTGGGACCATTGTAGCTGGTTTCATAATCACGACAGGGCATATCATTGTCTCCTCGTTATGCCCATATTATATCAAAAATGGGTAAGAGTGTCAACCAAAAAGTTGCCAGCCGTGGAAAAAGGTAGGGCCGATTAAGACCCTACCCCTTCATTACGCTTGTGTATAAAATATGTGAGCACCGATCTGGACAAGACGATCAACGCCGCGCCAACCCGGGTTCACGTAGTTTGCGTGATAGAATATCGCATCTTGCATTCCCTTGATTCTGTACCCCTGATCAAGAGTTTCTTTTGCGATTTCCTTACTTTCTTCCCATGTCTCGGACTCTTTAGGGGTTGTCCAACGCAATCTATGATTGTTTGCCCATGAGAATTGATAAGGCTCAAATACAACTCCACAAACCGTGTCCCCGAATTCGGGGTGCTTCATACGATTGATTGTTACCTGAGCAACAGCGAATTTACCTAGCCGAGTCTGGTTTCCCGCTTCGTGGTAAATGTTCTTAGCCAAACAGAATAGATCGTTCCTAGTATGCGCGATCTTTTCTGGCGTATCTACGATGGACAGGAATTTTGCATGTCTCCATCGCTCTATAAATGACTGTTGCTGGAGTTGTGCTGGTTCTTGTGCATTAGTGCCCGCGACCGTCGCAGTTTGGACGATTTCTTGAGCGTGGGCCTGACCAGCAAATGTATGTACTGAAAATTGCCAAATTGCAAGAGTTAAGAGTACGGCAACAAACACCTTAACCTGGGTGGCTAAATCCATAGCCCATAATCGAGAATTAATCATTTTACTTCCTTTAGAGGGCCGCTCCTGGGGTGCATGGGCTGCTTATCTAGTCCTTCTACTGGGACACCCTATGCATCAACAAAAGTAGCACTTCCAACAACATACTGAAATAGGACAGCCGTATCTTTGTGGGATACGGCCTATGCGTCCTAATAGAACGTTGTGTGGCAACTAACTGAAATTAATCAGTCAAATAGGCTTACCAATCCTTCTTCGGATGTTTTGCCTTACGCTTATAGCGAGTCTTATCTTCAACTCGCTTAGGCTTAAACGGAGTACCGTGAGTGTAAAACTCAAGTACCCGCGTTTTGCGGCGCTCTAGCGTGATATGAATCGTTTCCTTTTTCATAATACACGCAGTATACATCCTTAAAATAGCTTTGTCAAGCCTTTTGCGTCAGAATTCTCAAAACTGACACTAATACTTAGCCCCTGAGGGCCATCATAAAACACTTATATATGTGCTTTAATCGTCGTTCAACTCAAATTCTACACGCTTCACCGCGTTAATAGTGAAACTGCGCCAGCCCTGAGCATCAACATCATACACTGACATAACCTTGTCAGAATACTTTCGGGGAGTCTTATCTTCGTTGATTTCCTGCGCAGGGAGCAACTCATTACGCAAAGTGCAGCGCATGACTCGTTCACTACCATCTTTCTTTGTGAACGTGATGGTAGGCGTAGTTGAAATCAGAACACCCTTCACCCACTTTGAGAAAACGTCCCAATCATTGTCGGTATAAGTAGATGCCGGTTCGTAGATATTGATAGTCATTTGATGTTCCTTACTTAGTCAGTAGATACATAGTTAGATCAGGGCCGTCAAGCTTTACGGTATCCTTAGAATACTTGTTGACGTTATAGCGCCATTCTCGACCAGTTGCGATTCTAATCATTTTAGCGTTAAGCTTGTCGATCTTACCTATTCTCATCATGTTAGACTCGCAGTAGGCAACATAGTTGCCTACTTCAAGCAAGCGGCCCAACACATCCTTGTGTTCAGGGGTTTGCTTAGCCATTAGCCCTGAGGTCCAAACGGCATAGCGCGCTTGTGCGCAGTCATATTGTACTGACGGATGATTTTCTCTGCCACGGCCGGATCGACAGTCTTGCCTTCGAGGAAGTCGTCAATGTCATTGTACGACACACCAAGTGCAACTTCGTCGGGGATGCCGGGCTTGAGACCTTCAAGGTCAGCAGTAGGAACCTTGTTCACTACATTATCGGGGAGACCCAATACAGTACCGAGCTTACGTACCTGACGCTTGTTCAGTCCTGCGAGAGGAGTGAGGTCACATGCACCATCACCGTGCTTGGTATAGAAGCCCATCAGTGCTTCGGCTGCGTGATCAGTGCCGATTACAAGACCCTTCTGGAAACCAGCAATCGCATACTGTGCAATCATTCGCTGGCGAGCTTTCACATTGCCCTTAACGAAGTCGATTTCACTAGGGGTCGCAGTTACCTTGATCGAATCTATAGTTGCATCTACCGCAGCCTTGATATTGACCGTTTCGATCCAATCGGGATCAATTGCAGTCAATGCGCGCTGGGCATCTTCTTCGTCATGTTGTTCTCCATAAGGGAGTCGCACTGCGATGAAGCTTGCAGCGTAGCCAAGTCCACGGGCGCGAGTTACAGCGAGTTGCGCAAGGCGACCGCTGACGCTCGAATCGACACCACCCGAAATGCCTAGAACATAAGCCTTCATGTTAGCATCTACAATTGCCTGAGTGAGAAAGTTAATCCTGTTCTCAATCTCAACAACTGCATCAATCTCAGGATTTACACCGAGAGCTTCGATAATTTCTTTTTGAATCTGATTCATTGTAATATTTCCTTATTAAACTCAATTCTTGAGAGTTTCCCAAATCTGCTTCTTTTCTGCTTCCTTCTTGGACTTTCGCACCCCCAGCTTGTACAGGAAATAGAAGGGACCAAATACAATCAGAAATGCAAGTACAACTGGCCAGAAGAATGAGATAACAACCGCAATAAAGAATATACCACCCGTTTCATCTTTTCCTGTGTCGTCAGTGGTATCGCCTCGTCCAATGCTATACGAGAAACAGGCAAACATTACAACTGCAACAATGCCCCAAATCGGTAAAAACATAAATTAAATCCTCGGCTTAGCGGGTTTACGAATCTTCAAAATCTTGCGGTCTTCTTCACTAAGTCGCTCGAAAGCAGCACACTTGATTTCATATTTGCGCATTGCTTCTCGTCGCTTCTCGACTTTTAGTGCAGCTTCCTTAACAAGCTTACCCCAAAACGCTCTAGTCTCGTCGTCTCGAATGAATAAGAAAGTGGCTTTTCCAGCCTTCACTAGTTCAACGATAGACTTGCGCGCAACACGTTCAGCTTGATTAAGAACATTCTTCCTATCAGTTCCCTTGAGGATCTGTTCAAGAACCTCGGGATCAATCGTCTCTGCTTCAATCTCTTCCATTGTATACTATCCCAAACAAAATTGCAAGCACAATTAACATTCCAATGAATGTCCAACCAAAAATATACCACTCTGTCATTCGTCGTCCTCTAATACCATTGATATGAATCTAAGAAGCTCGACATTAGACATATAATTCAGTTGTTCATCGATATATTCTTCGTAAGCTTCGTGCGACTCGTGTTGAGGGCCAGCAGCTCCGACGAAATATCTAACTCTTTCTTCTAAGGTCATCGCTTATGATATCCGTCCTTGCGAAGACCGAAGGCAGCGAGTTCTTCGTCGGTCAGCTTACTAGCAGCAGTCTTGCGCTTTTCGTCTTCGATACGCTTCTTTTCGGCTGCTTTAGCTCGGCGTTCCTGTTCCTTCTCTGCACGGAGCTGTTCAGCAAGGCGTTCCTTAACGTGATGGCCCCACCAAAGACGTACAGTAGAGTTCTTCTCAAGCAGGGTGTCAAGGGAGACTCCCTTTTCCAAAGCCTCCAGTGCAGCTTTAGCTACATCACCGCTTCGGGTGTTGTACTCATAATATCCATAGCTTCTTGCCACTTGCTGTTCCTCTTGTCTAACTTTTTCTATCCAGCGTTCGACCACCCAATTAGTTCGGTTGCCGTAAAGCCAATCATCTTCAAACATGATTAACTTTACAACATCGTCCAGTGAATGTCAAGTAGAAATTATTCCACTTCTGCTCTCGTTACAACAAACGTGCAGTCTGGGTAATCTGTCTGCTTCATGAGCATGACCGTAAGCTTGGCTTTGCCCTCATCGTCATAAACTCCGATGATGCCAGCATACGTACCTTCGGGATAGAAATAACTAACCACATGAACTACGCGCATCTTAATTCTCCTTAGTCGATTGTAGGGCCATTGCCCTGCCGGAAACCAACCTGGCCACCCTGTTCTTTGATCTTTTTGATCACTTCTTCGAACAGGATCGGCTTGAAATCTGTCTGCTCGACACAGACACAGAAGTAATCAGGATCAATAACTTCCTTCTTAAAGGGCCAGAAACCCACAGTCTTCATGACACGATTACCATGAGTGTGACCGTGAATGTTAGTACCAAAACGAGCGATGTTGCCCTTGCCGATTGGGATATGCGACAGGATGCAACCATTCATAACATGATACGAACGAATGTCACGGAAATACTTCGTGTAGTCGTTCAGCTTGAAAATGTCGTGATTGCCCTTGATCAGGACCTTGTCACCATTCAGCCGATCCATGATTGACATTGCTTTACGATTAATAACAACGTCACCCAGGTGATAGACCTTATCCTTAGGTCCAACAGTCTCGTTCCAACGCTTGACCATCTCCTCATCCATCTCCTCGACGGAATCCCAAGGACGAGTCTTTGTGCCATCAAAGTTATGGAACGTGCAAATTCCCCGGTGACCGAAGTGCGTATCACTGGTCAGAAAAACGCTAGGCATGATTAATTCCTTTCTATGTCTCTTATACAATATTTTGGGTGTGGTGTCAACCGTTTTATCCACAAAAAAAGGTAGCCGGCCGATGTGGACGACTACCTTTTTAAAAATCTAATTTATGCAGTCGGGACTACAGGTGCAATAGCTGCTTTCGCCTTCACTCTGAAAACAACTGCCGCAATCGATGTTACTGCTAGAATTGCGTCAACTACCTGCGCAGACGACAATTCGGTTGGAAGCCAACCAAACATGCTCAAAATTGCAAAAACTGTTCCTACTACACCGGACCAAACTGTGCGTGATTGCCACCAAACTTTCTCGTTATTCATTGAAAACTCCTTTCTAATATTTATTAGAACGGAACGTTAATGTCGCCATAGAACGGCGCTTCTTGATTTCTGATTCGTTTGATGAATGTGCAATATACGCTGCATATACCATAGCAGCGCAGCTTGACAGTACTGAACAATCCTCTATCGATTCCTTCGGGGAGAAACACAATACTGTTATTATCAACAGGAACGTTGCCGGGGACAACGTTCTGTCCGCTCGTAACCTCTGCAACGTTTGATTCAGTGTCGTTGGTGAATCTGAAAACGTGCGGATAAAGCTTTCTAGGCTTGGACATTAAGTAGTTGTATGCATCATCGTTTCTAGCGTTAAGCCAGAATCGATTCCCTTCAAGGTACTTGTCAGTGACTTCTATAGGGGCGTTTTCAGTGCCGATGCAGAGAACATCATTGATTCTCCATACATCAGCCATAACGGAAAAACCATGATTGAATGCAGTACCAATCTGGTTAGGTGTGTTAGCAGATTCAAAGTTCTGCCCGTCGTATATACCTTGATATGAAATGATTAGCATACTGTATTTATGCTATGAAATGCTAGGCACATTCCCAATCCCGTCCCCGGACTCTAGGTCCAATCCATCAGCGGAATACTTAGTGTTTAACCGATGGTCGATGATAAGGCAGGTCTAACAAACCTAATTTTGAGGATACACTTCAAACACAATAGGACCTTCTTCACATGCATAGTGAATCGGTCCGTCTCTGTGTTGCTCTTTAACAAAGAGCATTCCGTGCTGCTCAAGAAAATTGACAACTTCATCAATTTTCTTTGTTCTTACAACTAGAACTTGTTGCATTTAATTTCCTAAAATTGGAGCGGGCGAAGGGATTCGAACCCTCGACATTCACCTTGGCAAGGTGACGCTCTACCCCTGAGCTACGCCCGCATTAATCATTAGATACGCTAGTCCTGCAAAGCCCGGGTCAGGCATTTCTCGTCTTTGACAGCAGTTCGTAGCGTGTACCTTACGTGTCCGCCCTATTAGGAATTTATATTCACGCAAGTTGTCTAATCTTTGGAGCGGGTAACCGGGCTCGAACCGGTCTCTTTAGCTTGGAAGGCTAAGGCACAACCCCTATACCATACCCGCATTAATCTGGTTGCAGAGAACGGATTTGAACCGCTGACCTTTTGGTTATGAGCCAAATGAGCTACCTGACTGCTCTACCCTGCGTCAATAATCTATTTTGATGAACAATGACCGTTCAAGTCCTGCTCCTGATATTCATACCGTCTAGCGCCCGAAGTCTAGTTCGTAATAGATCATTATTCATCAAAGTAGACTATTTAGAAGAACACACTATAAACTCTACTGCGTAATATGCCGAAACGCCTATAAAGTCAGTCTTTCGGTCCACACTGTAGTGTATTCATCAAAATAGTCTAATGTTATTTAGTCCTATTTATTACCAACCCTGAGATTACGGGATTGAACGAGTGCCTTTGACCATTACCGCGTTCCTTGCGAGAAGCGTTCTGTCGTTATCCACTAGAGTCAGTTACGATCATCTAGTATCACTCAATGCTGCCTTTTTTAGAGTCTGGCGTGTGACTCGTCGCAACATGCTATTCGACCATCTATCCTTCGTTAGCCTTGCGGGCTATTCACAGTCGCTAAACCGTTACGCTTTCTTTCCGATCAATCAGTTCCGCCTTGCGGGCATCCCTGAACCTCATTCTCTTGCGAGTGAGGTATTAAGCACCTTTCACATGTTACCGGAGCAGTCTTTCGCTTTTTGTTTTGCAAAGTTGGAATTGAACCAACTACCGATTGTACATCAAACAATTGCTCTACCAGATGAGCTATTTGCGAACCTACCAAGATGTGCTGCTCCAGTTGCTCCATACCTTGTTAGATACAGAATACAACACACCTCATGTCTTTTGCCTTGCGGGCTACTCAACCATACTTCACGAATCCGGGGATACCTTCCTCGCTTGTATTGCTATCTTGCCTTTCCTTGCAGGGTCAGACTCAATAACTACCTGTTAACATTCGATATTCGTCAGTTTGGCTGTACATCGTGAGAGCGCCAACCCTCTTATCTACTCACCGATCTGGCTCTGTAGACTATCCCTTTCAAGACGACACACCTGACTTACTACCTACCGCCTTTCTAGGGACGGACCTTTCGGCTAGTTCAGGCTTGCATAGATGGACCATTGCTGGCGCAAGTTTATAGGAAACCTTGCTTTGACAGAGATTACTCCCTGCTGTCCTAGTGAGGCTATGCCCCCAATTCTTATATACTCATTAGAAGAACGCACTTCGTTTCTGCGCGTTGTTGCTACTCGGGGTTTCCCTGTTACAGTTGGCCCTACCACCCGTAATGCGCTCGTCTAATGAGTATTAGAATTCTTTAAATACTCATTAGAAGAATGCACGGGTGAGAGTCGCACTCCCCTAATTCTCACATTAGGTTTCTACAAAGAGTTACAGACCGAAAGGCAGTCCTGCGACACCATGCACTCGTCTAATGAGTATCAAGATAAAATCAACAATTTCAAAGAGCTTCAAGACAATCTCTCGTCTTGATAAGTTCATTATACTTATTCTTGAAACCAATGTCAAGAACTTTTTCATTTTTTTGTGAAAAAGTTTTAGTCGTATACTTCTTCACGAAAATCGTTAGCGAACTCAACGAGAGCGGCTGCCATTTCCAGCGCCTGCTTCTTGTCCAGTTGCAGATACCAATAACCAAAGTCAGGCTTGTTCTTTTCATTTTCCGGCTTAAGGAAAGTAAACTGAACACACTTGCCCTTCTCGGTGCCACCAAAGAAACTGACCATAGAAACTTCGCCGGTCAGACCATTCACGGGCTTGAGTTGAGTAGACATAGTGTAAGTCCTTTTCTCTGCTCTTGATATAGTGATTATATCAAATTTGAGCTAGTGTGTCAAGAACTTTTTTGCCTAATTTTGAAAAAGTTGGAAGAGAAAAAGTAAGTGATAGACAAAGCAATACACAGCGACCTGCACTAGGGCAAAGTCTTTAGACACCTAACAAAACACAAACTGCAAAAATAGCGTACTTCCGAGGCAAACAAATCACAAGGTTGAATAAAGCCTGGTTCATGCTATTATAGCGTTATGAGCGCCTTTATCGAGCAATGTCATCCTGACATTAGGGTGTCTACTCTAATCTCTTTTTCTCTCCCTAGTAGGCCCTGAAAGGGAGCGTGGGGCCTACTAAACTTATTTAGAAGTGGGATACAGCTTTTCTAATTCAGCTACTTTAGTTTCGAATTCATCTAAGACTTCTGAAACGCTACCATCTTCTAATTCCCGCGCGGCTAGCCTAGCAAGCAGTGCAGGATCAGCAAGAATTGCTTTTAGCTTATCTGCTAAATCCTGCACCGATGAAGCGTTAGCCATCAGAGGATATCCTCGGCAGTCAACGTTGCAACTGTCTGCTCTGACAGATTGATGGTCGTGCGAACGTTAAGTTCAAGCAACTCATCCTGCAACTTCTGCTTCTGCTTCTTGGTCGTAGAAGCAAGCTGGGCAAACGAACGAAGTTCAGACTGCACAAAGACGGAAGTTTCGACCTCGGCCTTTGAGTAGTAGCTATCTTCGGTGCGCTGGGAAATCTTTTCCAACTTGCCCTTGATGATTTCCTCTGCGAGACGTTCTTGCGACTTGCTATGAGTGGTGAAGAAAATTACTTCCTTCTCCAAAAATGCAAGATCAGCGAGGAGAACGTCAATTCCCTGTGCTGCATTCACAGCCGAGACCGACTTGCGAATCTCGTAAAAGGCGCGCAGAAGTGCGTTGCGACGATTGAGGTTTTCGAAAAACGTATCGTGCGCGGCATCAATCGTTGCCTCAGGCTTCTGAAACTCATTGATACTTACTTCGGTCTTGAAGTTCAAGCCCTTGAGAGCTTCGTTGATTGCAAGCTGCAATGCGTTCGCCTTACGTAGTGAAATCTGCATTTTGTTCCTTTCGCTAAATTACTTGTTCGTTATAATGTATTTGACACTTTTAGTAAAGTGTTTTGGGTTACTTAAACACCAAGATCCGAAAGAATCTGATTTACATCCTGAGGGTTGAAGCTGCCCTTATAGTCAGCGTTCATGTTCTTCATGACGAAGCCGCGAACAGCCTTACCTTCCGGACCAGCAGAAACTAGATCATTCACGATCTTAGTAAGCTCATCCTTCGCAAGCTGCTTAGGCAGATATTGAGACACTGTTGCGATTTCAAAATCGAATGCTTCGGTGTCACGACCAGCCTTGATTGCGAATTCCTTTGTGTCAGAAGTGTCCTTGATGGTCTTCTCAACTGCCTGAATAACGTCACGGTCAGTCACTTCACGGTTCTTGTCGTTCTTTGCGAGAAGCTTGGTCCGTGCGATAAGCGCGGACAATACATCCTTACGGTTCTTCTCACCGGCCTTCATTGCAGCGATCATGCCAGCTTGCAATGTCTTAAGCATTTCACTCATTTCTATTTCCTTTATGCAACTACGTGTTCTGTGATTCCGAGGAATGATGCAACATCATCACCGAATGCGACCTCAAGAACATCATTAGCATTTTCAACAATCATCACTTCCACACCGGCTTCTCCGATTGCAGTCCCGAGCTTAAACAACAGCCCGCGTGACTCGAATCCAGCAAACCTGCGCATCTTTACGCGATTGCCCTTCTTGCCTTCAAGAAGGCCCTTGCTCTTTTCTTCATCCCAATATCCTCGCTCTTGGAGAACATTGTCAGGAATGATTGTTCCTTCCGGAACATAGATAACCGGTTCGCCAGTGCGCCATCGAGGTGTTCCATCTTCCTTCTTGTTTGCAACTACTTCATGGTTACCGACTGTTACAATAGTCAGGGTTTCGCCATGATCACGTACTGCATCTACTCTAGTTACTAGAACTTGCATTTTTAAAATTCCTTAATCGATTGTTCTGTCACCTTCAACGCTATGTGCGTATCGGCGCTTCCATTTCTCTAACTTCTTGAGGGCGATATCACCTACGTCTTCTGTAGTGATGCTAGGATCATGCACAAAGATGGCATCTAGCGCACAGAGAATGATATCAATACATTCTCCAACTACACCATCAGGACCATTTGCTCCTGCAAGTTCTTCATCAAGTTCAGCAACTTCACTTTTCATGTGGCGAACGATATCTTCTAACGTTCGCCCATTGTCAATCGCGTCACTGTAAAGACGGGTTACATGTGCAATGTTTAACATGAAGTCCTCTAAATGGTAGCAGTGGGGAGTTTTGAAATCCCGACCTATCCCGTATGAAGGGATTGCTCTGCCTCTGAGCTACACTGCCATTTGTTTCTCTAGTGCAAGTAGAAGTCTATCAACTCCTATTGCCCATCCGCATCCTTGAGGATAAGTTCCTCCACCAGCGATCTGTTTCTGTGCGCCAAGTATATCGCACCTAGCTTCGAAACCGTCTCTGGAATAGTAACTCAAACCTCGCTTGATGTTTTCGTCAAATTCGTATTGAACATTAGCACTATCTAAGCACGTTGTCAATAGCTTTTTTGCCTCATCTTCATAATCGTTGGGACCTAGAATCTCGACACCGAATTGAGTAAACTCGCGGTATCTTCCTTCTTGTGGTCTCTCGTAACGATAGCAGCGAGTGACGTAAAATAGTTTGATTGGTTTGGGAAGTGATTTCTTCCAATTCTGTTCATACATCTGTTGAATCATCGCAGTCGCTTCTGGAATCAACGTGACCTCACGATCACCTTTGTCCTTGAAGTTCCACAACTGATTCTGAATTTCTGAACCCGAACGCTGAATCCAAGTGTCAGTTTCCCATAGAACAGGAAGAACTATTTCACTAAAACCAGCGTCAATGAAGACAGTTCCGTAGAGTGTCAATCATAGACACATAACGAGAAGCCTGTTCACCCATCAATACTCGTGTACCCTTAATCATTTCAATTTCCTTTAATAATGGTGCCCTTACCAGGACTCGAACCTGGGCCTCGACCTTAGGAGTGTCTTGCTCTATCCAGTTAAGCTATAAGGGCTTGTTTCAATTTACAGGGAACAATACAATTGAGCGAGGCTTAGCCATAAGCTCCCTGTGTTCATCGTCGTCCATGCAGCAATCTGAGGCAGTCCAATCCAAGTCATAGAAGTCACCTGAATAAGTGCTATCTGCAACATAAATGCCAGTGTCGGCTCCTTCAAGAGGACTGTAACCGTTTCCTTCTGCATCCTTTTGCAGAATGATTTCGGTTTCGGAAGGGTAATCTCGCAGATACGCAATAAGTTCACCTACGTTCATTTTATTTTCCTTAACAAAAAGTCTTCAACGCTTTGATATCGTCACCAATGTTAGCTTCGCTGATAGGACCAAGACCGAGACAGGTCGTGGTTGGTTCCTTAAAGACGGTGAAGCCTGCATCAGTTACGAGGCTCGTACCACACACATCCTTGTACTTCTCTTGCAGAGCCTTAAGCTCCTCAACAGTATCAACGACTAACGTAATCTTGTACGCATGTGCTGCCCCAAGGCGATGCTTGTAAGCAAATGCTTGCTTGAGCTTTCTAAAGAAAGTGAACAAGCGGAAGGTTGGCTTTACTGCATCCCAGTAGGCATGTAGATAAGCATGTCCAGCTTGCGTACACATTTTGCCTCGGATGCCGTTCATCTTCTGAACGCTTTCCTTAGCAAAAATACAGTACATCTTATACTTCATCGTCTTCTCCAAGGTAGTATTCCTTCAAAGCGTCATAATCAATATGACATTCTTGCGTAAGGAAGTCAACCACTTTGCTAGCAGTAAACATATTCAGTCCGCAATTTTTCACAAGATCGATTGCGAGATTATGGTATACATTATCTTCGTTCATTTTCTCGGCTTTCTGTTGCCAAAATGGCTTTTCCACGCTTCATCCGTGTAGGCAGGACCCTGTCTACTCAAGAGAAGTTCTTTTTCATGCGGATCCATGCTGATCCACTCCTCGTGAGTATAACGCTTGCCTGACTTAGCTAATGTCATAGCTGGCATTTGTACTCTCCTTATTTTATGTGGCCCGAAGTCACCAAATCATTATTCAGCGTAGCTTCTGTTACTTGGTCAATACTCTTCCAAATGAGCAAGCCCAAACAGCGACCATATTTGTCTTTATAATTATATTTCTTACTGTGAAATTCAAAATGACCATTCAATGTTTCGTGATTGCTCACCCAAGATTTTGTGAAGTCAGATGCAGTATTACCCTCAGGGACTGCATTAGCTCCGAACACTTCTGGGGTGTCCACTCCTAATAAACGGACTCTTTCTTTGATTTTGATGTTGAACCCTAGATCAATTTCTAAATCTAAAGTATCACCATCTACTACTTTCACAACTTTGCATTGATATACGTACATGATAGCTCCTAAATAGTGCAGTATTTAGCAGCTACTGGTAGCCCGGACGAGATTCGAACTCGCACTCTCATCCGTGAGAGGGATGCTTCCTAGCCAATTAGAAGACCGGGCCATTTGTTGGTGGCAGGACTAATTCATAACCGATTCAAGGTATCTACAGGCTAGCTACGCCCTTCAACGCAAGATCAGAAATTTACCAACCCACTAAGTGGGCGCAGACAATGTTAACTAGTATAGTCTGCGTTCCTGCCTTTGGCTCTAAAACTCGTGCCTAACTTGGGCTTCTTACCCCATCAGATACTCGGCGCGGGCGGCTCCGAGGCTTAGTTACTCACCCTGTTTCGTATGCATCCTACGCAGGGTTATGAATTTGGTGGACCATGTGAGAATCGAACTCACGACTAGCGAGTTTAGAAGTCGCTGCTCTGCCACTGAGCTAATAGTCCAAGAATTGGTAGACGAGGTGAGATTCGAACTCACGACCTTGGGATTAAGAGTCCCCTGCTCTAACCTACTGAGCTACACGTCCATGAAAATTTAAGCATCGATGCCGCACTCGCCGTTCGGGCCCTTGGGGCCAACTGGATTGTACAGCGAAAAACCAATGAAGTAGATCGGAGCAACGATTGTTTCGATCAGAATAATAGACCAAACTACGTTGCCGATAGAAGTCTCGTAGCACATCTTGTCGCTCTTAGAGCTTGCTTCGTTGAAAAGGCCGTAAGTCGGATATTCCTTTTCCTGATAGGTGATCGGGCGACCACAAGCCGAAAGCATAAGCATAGAAGCAGCAGCAGCGATACAAGCAATCTTCTTCATATTAACTACTCCAAATAGAAACTGGTGAACCCGGTCGGTCTCAAACCGACAACCTCCAGAGTAAGAGTCCGGCGCTCTATCTATTGAGCTACGGGTCCGTTAAACAAATTAGAAGAACACACTTACGGAATCGAACCGCTTTTCGTATATGCTATACATATCCACCGCAGACCTGGTAGCTACTACAGGCTTAATGTGTTCATCTAATTTGTCTTCAAGTGACAAGAAGCCAGGACACTTAGCAATTCTAGCAATTTACGAAATCCCACTCGGGGCGTCTCGTCACTTGATAATCTTGTTATAGTGTATTTCTGGCTTCTTGTCAACCAGAAAATTAAGCTGCAATCAATTCTTCGTCAATAACTTCGGTGATGATCTGAATCGGTTCGTCAGCAAGACGATAAATCACGATGGGATCATTCGAAGCACGATATTCTTCTTCGGTCATGCCGAGAGTTTCAAGAGCGTCTTCGCTGATAGTATCTTCATCAGTGACAATCTCAACGATTTCTTCGAACGAATCGTACACGAGGATTTCAGCACCGGAGCGCACAAAGAAACCGTCAGTCTGCTCACTGTCGATAGCAACAGGGGTCGCAGCATAGATAGTGTACTTCTGGAGATCACCGGCTTCGATATCATAACCCTGCGAAATTTCAACCCAATTCAGGGCATCACGCAGCGTGTCATAAAGTTCAGCATCGTTGAACGAAATGTCAGACGAATCCATTTCAGAAGTGATAAGAACGAACATATCAGTGTCTCCTCGTTATGCCCATATTATATCAAAAATGGGCAAGCGTGTCAACCTTTTTTTTCAATCTTCGTACAAAAATTCTTCATTCAGATTGCGTCGGGCGCGGCGACGAGTAATCTGCTTGACCTTGCGCTTATCACGGCCCCAGTATTCGTCCCGACCATCGTCAGAAGTACCACGACAAGTGTTCTTCTTGGAGAACCAGTCATTCGTAGCGTGATGCTTGACTCCGCGATTATCTTCGTCAGAGCCAGTGATTGCCTTCCAGCCAATGCGACGAGTACGGCTCATATCATTTCTCCTCAATCGTTAAAAATGATTGCCTTGCAACAACCGAACTGCTGGAGATATTCAACATATCGCAGATCACCTTCGCTACGGGCAATCTTCAACGCAATGAAAGGATTGCCGTTACCAACGCCAGGGATCATAAACTTACGAGGAAGACCCTTACGACCAGTAAGCTGCTTTCCATATGCAAGTTCAGCTACTTCCGCAGTGAACGTATGGAGTGAAGTTTCCTGAAAGAAGTCACGCTTGATTGAGTGCATTTGCTCTCTCCTTGCTATATGTATCTTATAGCATTTTGGGCAAGTGCTGTCAACCAGTTTTTTCAGATTCTAAAAGATTTTCTGATATGCTGGAAAGCTTCCATGTTTCCGCGAACATCGTCTAGTGGATCATGAGTATGCTTGGTCACTCTGAAACGCTTCCAGGCAGAATGCTGTCTGATATCGTTGACGCAACCGGCGTATAGATCACCTATGCGTCTTGCACTGAAACCAAACGGATTGTTAATCTCATTTGAGTGAAAGAGCCAGTTGATCCACTGCCAGTCAAACGCTGGATTATCGGACCAAAATGTGCGATAGTCAAACTGCGAAAGCCACGTGTGGAAGCTTGCTGCTTCTGTAGCAAAGTTACCGGTATAGCTCTCGTGCGTTTCTCTGGTTAAACCAATAGCATTGTATGCACCCTGATTGTACTTTTCACAAACAGGTGCAAACTTCTCTGACACAAAGGTCAGACCATTTTCTGCAATCGCAGCAAACTCAATTAAATCTCCGCATCCGACGCAAGGACCAGATGCTTCGCAGTCAACAATTATATTCACGTAGTCTCCATTACGGGCCAAGGAGAACCTTCGACGTAAGAGAACGCTACTTCTACAAAGAAATCAATGTGTGTCATGCTATACGCATAAGCGATTCTGGGATCGATCCCAGTTTCCTTAACGTATTGTGCATGTGCAAGAGCATATACTGATTCAGGGAAATAAAGTTCCATAGCAGGTTCTCCTTAGAGGGTTTCTTTACGGCAATAAACATCTTCACTATAGTAGCCGTTCGACTCACCGAGGAATCGAATGGTCACATAACCCTTATAGGTAGCGAAGTTATAAAAGGTCCACGTATAGCTTTCGCTATTACACGTTCCCGGATCTTCTGCGTTCGTGTCTTCACGAGCGATCAACAAGGGAAGATTTTCGAGGTCTTCCAGATCACCGATGATTTCTTCTACCGTTACCGATTCGCAGCAATCATGTTCGTGATACAGAACGTACCGAACTTCGTCATTTTCAAACGTCACGGTTTCGAGGTCTGCACGAACAGAGGTGAAGGTCTGATTCATCATTTCAGATACATCAACGTTTCTATTATACCAACTCATACCTTCTACCTCTCTTTTTCATGTTTTCGTTATATCAATTTTCAGCGAGAATGTCAACCGCTGAATTGAAGTGGTGCGCTTTAATTCCTAATCCATCTTCAATGTGAATGAGGTTAGCAACATCTGCAAACTTTCGATCATCAAAACAGACCCAGCTTGCATCACCGTGTCGATTGATCCAATTCTCAATTGCGACTAGTCGTCCGATTCCACGAACAGGGCTATTGACTTTCTTATAATCGATCATGGGAAAAATAGTCCTCCATGTTTTATGAATGAACTGTTCTTCAAGTCCCCACTTAACTAGATCGTCACGTAGATCACCATCGATCCAATCTTCATAATTGTGCATACTGTTCGTAACAACTTTCGCGCCGGTAATATCACACAACAGATTCAAATATTCAATTGACTCCGGATTATAAGTAGTGCGGAACACGCTTGCATGTACAGGAACATCAATCGGAATTACAGGACCATCAATATCTAAAAAAATTACCTTATTCACTTACTAACTTTCCTGTCAACTCTACAAACCTGTCAAACTCATAAATCTTTGCAATCCAATTCAATGGGATACCACTCAACCCGTAAAAAGCGCCTGCAATTTGTCCTGTAACCGCTGCTACAGTGTCAGCATCATCACCGAGATTCGTAGCAAGCAATATTGCATCGCGGAAGTTATCGGTGTTCTTGAAGCACCATAGGGCAGCATGAAGCGTATGAATCACGTAACCTGAACTCTTGACTTCATCACGAGTTACGTCCAATGTCTTGAGAATGTGCTTGACGCTATCAGCCCAATCATTTTGGGGATCAATGTTCAACACTGCGTTCTTGTCGTTTGTAGCATACGCAGTGAGAAGGATCCTAGTGAGCAAGTCGCAGCTATCACATGCTTCGGTCGAGCCATGTGTAGTTTCGCTTTGCATTACTGCAACGGCTACTGCCCTATCAGCATCATTGTGATACTTGATTGCAACCGGCGAGAGTCGCATGATTGAACCGTTACCTGCATCCCAAGGACCAGTGTTATTAACAGTGCTGCCCGTCTTTTCCCAATTGACGATAGCAGAACGGGTTGTACTGCCAATGTCAAAGCATCGACCGGTCGGGCTGTTTTCACCGTCACGATACCAGCGAGAAAATCGCTCAAGCAAATCAATTCTACTGAAATCAGGGAATGCAATCAAACTTTCTGCGAGGCACAAGGCCATGCTAGTATCGTCGGTGAAATACCCTGCCGGAAGATTGAACGGGCCCTTGCCTACCATGTCAGTGACAGGTTCGAATGTGTCCCGCTCTCTAAACTCTACGGTCGTCCCCACAGCATCGCCAATTGCAAGCCCGATGAACGACCCTAGAAGTCTATCTTGTTGTTCCATATGTATTTCTCCTTTTCATAGAGTTATACACTATGTTTTAGTATTTGTCAACCTATTTTCTTGACACTAGTGGGTTTCACTGCTGCTTCACCGGAACTGTCTGGGAACTGAATGAACAGAAAGGTTGGACTAAGATCCACTATCTTTCCTTGCTTCCCGTACGTGCTTAGATTAGGATTGATTACCTCTACGGTGTTGTAAATATCAAAATCATCAACAGTTTGATTGGAAGAATCAACCTCTGGTTGCGCAACTTTCTTAAGTGCAGATGCAGGGAATGAGCTTGGGGCAGTGTTTCCATCTAACTGCACAGAAACGAAGTCATAGTTCGGATTTGTCTGAGTGATTTTTCCCTTCATACCAATCAAGCTAGGATAAGTGCTAATCACTTCTACACTATCTCCTACTTCGAACTTAGGAGACGGAGCTTGAACTTCCGGCTCGGGTTCCCACTGTAGGTTGTCAATCTTCGAAGACATACTATACTTCTTGATTTGTGATGCTTGGACGATGCCGCCCTGACCTTCATCAGTTTCATACCCCAATGCACCTGACGGATAGATGTAATTTATCTTACCAAGCTTTCCGTAATTCGAGTTTGACTTGTCAGTGATTTGAATTACGTCACCGAGCTTGAAGTCTTCTACTGACGGAGCAGTTGTTTTTTCCAACTGGTTAGCTTTAAAGTATGACCACTTAGCTTTTGCGAATGACACGACATAATCACCGTCGGTATCAGGTCCGTCTCTGACAAGGCCGATTTGCTCATTGTACACACTGTTCGGGTCAACGATCTTGACTTTATCTCCGTTCTTGACCGCCTCTGCTTTCTCAAGCTCGGTGTCAAGATAAGTGACCGTGTTTCCTTCTGGGAACTTAACAGAGACAGTGCCGTAGTCTTTATAGATTTCATCGACTACACCGGTCTTTCCTTCATTGTACAGTATGTTGCCGCCGCTCTTAACTTTGACCGTATCACCGACTTTAAATGCAAACTTATATTCAGGTTCTGTCTCGATCTTTTCCATTTGATCAGGTGCCGTGAACACAATTTTGCCGTCCACTGTTACTGACTTGTAATCCCCGTCTTTGTCAGGGCCATCAAGAATTGTAGCAATAACGCCGTCCACTGAATAGCTCTTGTTTTTTATCTTGAATTTGTCGTTTGGTTTGAAGTCAGCTGGCGCATCCGCTTTCACGACCCACTTTGTGAATGTCTTGAACCCAGATGGGTGGCTGTCATTGATAATCTTTACGTAGTCCCAATGAACGTCTGCTTCGATTACCTTACCGACTTCACCGTTGAATGATGATTCCGGATTATCAACCTTTACGATATCTCCAACTTTGAAGTTTTCTACTACCGGTGAAGAGTCGTCACTGATTAACTCTAGTGCAGATACGGGTACAGTCCGTATGTAATCGTTCTTCACTAACTTAACGTCTATTTCATCAGGAAACACCGTACTTACGTAGTTAACAATTGCTTCTTCTCCGGCATCGTCTCCTGAAAGAATCTTTACCTTATCACCTACTTTAAGTTTCGGCTTGGGTTCTTCTGCTTTAGGTTCGGCTGATTTACCGGTATGTACTAATTCTTTAAGCCAAACATCAACCTTCTTGTCAAGCCCTGTCAACTCAATTTCTGCTTTTTCAGATGCAGAATACAGATAATCTACAGTTCCGTAATAGCCTTTCCATTCGCCGTCTGTAATCTGCACAGTATCACCGAGGTGATACACACCCACTTCTGGTTCTGCCTTCAATTCAGCCGGCGCAAGCTTCAAAGGAATAACTTGATCAGGCTGGAAATCGATGTACGTGTCCTTGTTCTTTAGATAGACTTCGACTTTACCAGTTGAATAAATGAAATTGATCTTACCGCGTTCTTTATAATACTCGCTGTCGGGATCCTTAACAATAACAAGCTCGCCTTCGGTAAGCTCAGGTGGCTTGTTTTCCAAATCCTTCAGAATCTTTTGCTCTAGTTCTGGAGTATACGGACTGATCTGGTGTTTATACCCAGTCGCATAATTTCCGTTCTCGTCTAGAACCTCGATCTTTCCGTTTCCAAAAACCGAATCCAATATTCCGACCGTACCGAAGCGGGGACTGCCAGGGTCAGTTATGATAACTTTCTCGCCCTTTTCGTAAAGTGGAATAGATCCATCTGCTAGCTTATAAAGTTCTACATCTGCAATCGGGACAGTTACATCTCCGCTCTTTTGATTTAAGAATACTTCAACACTATCTGAGTAGGTGTAGGTAATCGTGCCTACCTTGCCGGCGTGGTCGCCGTTAATGATATTGACGATATCGCCCTTATCATAAGTATCTGGCATTTCACCGAAGCTCTCCGGAAGCTTCACTGAGTCAACGTCTTCTTGTTGCAAGAATCGAATAAGCTCATCCATGTGAGTTACATTAACTGCGTAATACGGAGCCTTGATGTAGATTTCTTTGTTTGACATTACCGCCTTGAACAGATCCTGATCCGTAAACTTGAAATGCTTTTGGGTGCTATCGTATGTCAAAATGTTGTCTAATAGTTCCTGAGCAGTATCGGGGATTAGTCCCTTGTCAATTAGGTCGGAAACTCGTTCAAAGTCGCTATCATAGCTGTAGCCGTTGCTAAACAAGTCACTTGGGTACATGACAGGTAATTCAGGATTCTTTTCCTTAGCGGCTGTAACTATAGCACGAATCTCATCAATGATATCGCTATCCATCATTTGCTGTTTTTTACCACTGTCTAGAACCAAGTCTTTGACGGTCTGACTCCAAGTAAACTTGAATCCATCAACCGGGAACATGACATACAAGCTGTATCCATATCCGCTAGCTTGACTACGGTCACCAGTAACGAACATCGCATTTTCACGGTTAGCCTCAAACCCAAGAGAATTGATAGCGTTATTAACCATATCGTGTAATTCAGCACTACTATCTTTTGGCTTTCTAGCTTCGAATGGCTTTCCATATAATGCATCATCATTCGCGCGAATACCACGATATACGAATCTCTGGGCAGTGAACGTGTTCTTGTTTAGTTCTTTATATACTTTGATAATCTCTTTACAATGCTTCGACAATGCCTTGAACAAATTGTTCATCTTGACAGGGCGATCATTTACTAATGATTTCTGGTATGCAGCATCATATGCTTTCTGAACTTTGTCTATTTCAGCGTTTAGCTTTTCTTGTAGGGCATCCATTTCCTGCTTAAGTGCAGGAGGAAGCTTGGTAGCTCCCATGTGATACAAGGATTGTTTGTATTCTTGTAGCTCTGCGTTAACTTTGTCAAGCTTCTTCAATTTGAAGGAAATATCTTTGCGTTCGCCTGGCTTCACCGGCGCTTCGGTGAGTAATGTTAGTTTCTCAAGTAAGTCTTTCATCATGGTATTTATGTATTCCCCGGTATGTCAAGAGGTTTAACCTCTACCCCTTGTTGCTGAATCATAGCAATCAATTTGTCAGGGTCGTAATCTAAATTCTGTGCGACATGGTCAATGTCTGCATACGTGACTAACCCAGACTTTATCTTGGGTTGTAATGCAGCGAGAATGTCAGCGTAAACGTCACTTTCCTTAGTAGCAGGAGCAGAAGTCGCAATCTTAGGGAAAAGCTTCTGTGCAATTTCACTGTTCAATGGAACGACATAGGTTGTAGGCATTTCATATTCGCTCTTGGAAACTTTGCCTGTTTTAGTCAGGGTGTTCAATGTTATTTTCTTCTTTAGTGCCTTCTTAATGACACCGATCTTGCCGTACATAGTTTCATAATAATTGTTTGGTTTGATAATGATAACTTTATCACCGGGAGCATATGTATAAGACGAAGTATCAATCTTCTCTAAGTTATGTTTTTTGTGGTGATCCGCCCCCCATGAATTTCCAACTTGGACATTAATATCAGCAGGCCCATATGAGCCAGTAACCTTACCGATCTTGCCCGTCGATTTGATTAATACGACATCATCCGCTCTAGGATACTGATCGACGTTAGCATCAACAATTTCAAGTTCATCGCTAGGGACAGAAATTGTCTTGTCACCCTTTGCGGTGGAAACTGAAACATCTGTGGTTGAACCGGTCCATTTTAATACCGTACCCAATGCACCGGTCTGTGGAATTCTAACTACCGTACCTGGTGTATGTCGTGTACCGAGCTTGCCAGTTGCTTCTGGTGCATCTTCGTCTGATAATGCGCTAGAGTTAAGGAACTCGACTAGTCTCTTTCTGTTCGCCGCAGTGTCTTTGATCGCATAATATGGCCCTGAAACATAAATTTCATGATTCGAAAGAATAGCACTTGCTAAATCCGTATCGGATAACTGATAGCTGTCAATTGATTTTTTGACAGCCGCAATGTTGAATATAGAATCAAGCAATGCAGAGAAATCTTCGGGCAATGCTCCGTTACTAATTGCTTTTTTTAATCCTATGATGTTATGTAGGGTGGTGTCTGCACCCCAAGCACCTTGGTTGTATAGATCATACTTCCATTTTAAAGTATGCAGGGTTTCTTTATCTAACTTGTCAATTGCGTTCTTGAGTTTAGTGACCTTAGTCTTGTCTAGCATGTTTGCTTTAGTGAAGTTATCTGGAAGAACTAGATCATCGTGCTTCTTACTCCAGGTAAATTTGAATCCATCAACAGGAAACATGATATAGAGATTGCCATATCCGCCGGCATGGCTGTCATTACCTGACACGAAAGAAGAATTGTCGCGTCTTGCGTCGAACCCGGCTTCTTTCATAGCGAGATTGAATAGCATGTCTGCTGCCTGAGGACTGTCCTTTGGCTTTCGATCTAAGAACGGCTTACCGTACAGTGCGTCACTTGTTTGACCCTTGATGCCTCTGAATAGAAACCGCATGTCATTAGTTTTCTTGGTATCAAGATCCTTGTTCATCATCTTGTACACTGCAAGAATCTGCTTGCAGTTTTTCATCAATCCATTGAAGAAATTCGTAACCTTGATAGGAGTGTCTGTCGATGAATCAGTCTTTGCTTTAGCTTCGTCATATGATTGCTGAACTTTAGCAATCTCGGTGTTTACCTTGTCCAACAATGCAGACAAATCTTCCTTTGCCGAATCAGGCAAATCCATTCCAGTCATAAGCTCTGCGTTCTTTTTATACGCATTAAGCTTCTTAAGCATCTTTTCTAAACGATTGACTTTGAAAGAAATATTCTTTCTTTCGCCAGGTTTAACTTCTGCTTCTGTGATTATGTTGATTAGGTTACGCATATTGATATTTATGCATAAATACTTCATTATGAGATTCAACGAATTTTCCCAGCCTCTTGACGAAGGCGTTCACGACCCCAACATCTTCAAAGCAGTATTCATGGCAGGAAGCCCTGGATCTGGTAAATCAACTGTCGCTAACAAACTGTTCAGCGGTAGTGGGTTGAAGCACCTTAACGTTGATACGTTCTATAACTATCTTCGTCAAACTGAAAAGTCTACCGGAGACCCTGAGCAGGATTACTCAACTGCATGGGAAAAATATAGATCAAGAGAGAAGAACTATCTTGATGGTAGATTAGGAATCATCATCGACGGCACTGGTAAGAACCCTGCTATCATGCAAGACGTTAAGCAGAAGCTAGAAGAACTCGGGTACGAGACTGCAATGGTGTTTGTCAATACTACACTAGACACTAGCTTAGACCGCACGATTAGGCGCGCAAAGCAGCCCGGTGCTGACTATGGAAGAGAAATCGATCCCAACTTCGTGAAGGATACGTGGCTCAGAGTGCAGAAGGGTCTAGGCCAATTGCAGAGCATCTTTGGAAACAGATTCTTCATCATTGACAACAACCGCGGGGAGCCAGATATCCAATACGTTCAAAAGACAATGGACAAATGGCTAAAAGCTCCTCCCCAATCACACATCGCTAAAGAGTGGATCAAGAAAGAGCTTCAAGCTAAACAGTCAAAGTAACAATTTTTTAGCACGAGAATAGTTGTTACCTTTAGCAGCAAGACCTACAGAAAGCAACGCTTGTCGTATGGTCGATGTGCGTTGCAATGCTATGATCAATTCTTCGTCGGATACCTTATTCTCGCCATTTTTTCTAGGTTTGTTACGGCCGCGCCAAGTGTCAGTTACGCTATGACAATTGGGGCAGATTGCTTCTAAGTTTTCTCTACGGTTATCATCATTCAATCCATTGATATGATCGACTTCTAGCGTAATAGGGGAACCTTGCCACTCGGTGATTCCGCAATGATTGCAGGTATTGTGTTGTTCTGCTATGACTCGTTTTCGCTTAGCATCATAGCACAAACTATCAAAATCTGCCGACAGCAATTTATCTAACCAAACTTGCTTGAGCTTTTGTGTAGTCTCTGGCTTACATGGTTGTGAGGGGCGGGCTTGCCGTCCGCGAAGTTTTAGCGAAACTTTATTGTTGATTTCGGAACGATTGGCTTTCGTTGAGAAAGCTCTTGCGCATTTTGCGCTACAGAACCTCCCTGAGCCATACTCACCAAGCTGTTCACTGTCACAATTTTCACACTTCATACGAACTCCATTTTAACAAAAGTATTTATCCCTGTTAAAACAAAAGTTCGAAAAATGGTGAACGGTCTGGGGCTCGAACCCAGGACCCTGGGCTTAAAAGGCCCATGCTCTAACCTACTGAGCTAACCGTCCGTATTCTAAGTGTCCATTGATAATTGGTGCGCGAGGGAGGATTTGAACCTCCGGCCTACGAGTTATCAGCTCGGTGCTCTACCCCTGAGCTACACGCGCATTAAAAATGGAGCGCCAGGTTGGGTTCAAACCAACGTCCCCTTGCTTTGCAGGCAAGTGCATAAATCGCTCTGCCACCGGCGCATTAAACTTTACTTAGTGACAACCGTCACGTTATTTTGTTCGCTAGTATTCTTGCCGTTCTGAACAGTGTGTGTTTCAGATACCGTGACTGAATCAGCGCACTTGACAAAAAAGATTCGGGAAGGACGCTGTTCATCATGTTCTGCAACCCGAACATCACCTGCATAGCGCAGTGTGCAGCCTTCGGGGAGACCTGCTTGAACCTGACGCATATCGAAGTCCTGATCTTGCGGAGTAGCATTACATGCTGCAAGAGCGAGAACAGGAGCCAGAAGAACCAGCTTCTTCATGATTATTCAGCCTTACCGTAAAACTCGCGGGCTTCAATGATTTCAGGATCTTCTGCTGGAATCTGCTTATAAGCAGCAACACCGATAGCAGCGAAAACAACAAGTCCAATTACAGTAACAATCATTGTCTATTTCCTTTTACGACAATCAACAAAATGGAGCGACGGGTGTGATTCGAACACACGACTTTAGTGCTTTGCAGGCACTTGCATTGGGCCTCTCTGCCACCGCCGCATTAAACTTTTACTTAACACCCATCTTACGAAGGATGATTTGAAGAACTATAATCAGAGACAATGCTGATACTACGTAAATCCCGATGTAATCAAGAATCGTATGAAGCATAGTCTAACTCCGTTCTCTCAACTTATATTCTCTTATATCAAATGTAGAATCAGTTGTCAAGAACTTTTATGCGGGAATGTGATTTTCGCGGACGATGATTCGAGCAGCATATGCAATCGTGTGCTTGGTAATGTCAATCTTACCTTCATCGATCATCTTTTCACAGATGAGAGCAGCACCTTCAAAAGCATACTCTTCCCAAGCATACAACTCAACGTGACGACAAAATTCGATAACAGTCATGTTCAACTCCTTTTATCAACTCTCTATATGCTACTTATAGCAAAAGAGGAAAGAGTTGTCAACCATAAAATCTTGGCGGAGCGTGAGGGATTCGAACCCTCGGAACCAGTCTACCCAGTTCGCCTTCTTAGCAGGAAGGTGGTTTCAGCCAACTCACCCAACGCTCCGTATTACTCAGGGAAATCTAATGGTCTAAACAATGGTCTAGTCCAGTCACGTTCTGCTTGAACAGTCGTGATTTCCCACTGAATTAGACTACCTTGAATATAGCCCAACCAACGATTGAGCTTCATCAATGGCAACCCATCTACACACCCTTGAATGAATTCATCAACAAACAACCACAGTGCATTTGCACTTTCAGATGTTGCGTTTGATCCATCCCAACCCAAATATGTATTATCATCTATGAGGCTGTCAAGCATACTCTTATAGCGTTCTCCGCATTTCAATAGAGCAGCGTGATATTCAGTCATTAGATTCCCAGATGCTTTTTGGCATTTTCGATATAACCCTGGATTCGTTCCTTACCAGCTGGGTTCATCGAATGAACCACATAGCGGGGAAACTTGAATCCGTTGTTAGCACAGTAGTCAACCAACCACTTTGCGCAGTCATATCCGGTTTTTTCAGTTCCGTAATCAAACGTCTTCTTCAAATCGCCGTCGTCATGCGTGTAAGAATTTTCAGCTTCCATTGCAGCGTAATGCTCGTCCGCAAGATCGTGATCAAAACAAACGAACTTGGGCAGTCCGTGAAACTCTACTTGGCGAATGAATCCGTCATAGCCACGAACAATAAACACTGTGTCGTAGCGAGGAAAGTCAGCCCAAGTCACTTGATCAGGAAGTCGTTCATCATCGAGGAAAAGAACGTAGGACATTGAAAATCTTTCTAATCTTGGCGGAAGCGGTGAGATTCGAACTCACGGTACCCTTTCGAGTACGACAGTTTTCAAGACTGTAGGCATAAACCACTCGCCCACGCTTCCATGTTGTATATAGTATATATCACCGTTAGAGGGATATGTCAAATAAAAATTGGTGCTCCCGGTAGGATTCGAACCCACGACCTAGCCCTTATGAGGGGCCAGCTACTAACCACTGAGCTACAGGAGCAATGTTTGGTGGGTGATCTAGGGATCGAACCTAGTTGCCTTTCGGCCACGGATTTACAGTCCGCTGCGGTCGCCAATGCCGCCCATCACCCGTTATTTGTTTTTTCCGCACCAAGTGTCAGTTTGTGCATGACAGTTGGGACACAAAAGTCTAAGATTGTCAAATGCGTGATTGTGTGAATTTCCATCAATATGATCCAAGTGCATAGTCAAATCTTGACCCATCCACTCTGTAATTCCGCAGTATTCACACTTATTATCTTTGATGCCTTCGCTAATGAGTCTTTTCTTTAGCTTAAAAGTCTGATAAGCCGGGTACTTTCCGTCTAGAATATCAGAAAGAGGAATCTTGTCTTTGCTCTCTCGCTTGATATCTCTCCAAGAGAGACCTAACTTTTTAGCTTTTCGCCAAAGCGTTACAGTAGTAAGGTTTAATTCAACTGCGGCTTGATGTAAGGTCTTACCTAAGTTAAATTGTTCTCTGATTTGTGCATCAGTTATAGTGACTGTACGTTGTATCATTGTCTGCTCCTTTACTTTATTTATCATAAAGTGAAAAAATGCAGACTTTAACACTCACCCACCTACGCATTAAACTTTATAAAAACTGATGGAGCCAACCATCAGCGAAATTCTGTATCACTTCGTCAGAAGCGAAGTACATATCCTTATCCAGGATAGCATCGAACGTGTCTAAGATATCGTCTTCGTCAACGCCCTTTTCACGCAAACTATCTAGGTAAGCATTGAGGCTCGGTTCCACCGTCACTCCATGTTGCAGACTTTCTCTGGCATTCGTCTTACCAAATTCAACGTGAATAACTTCACCCACAGTTGGCTCCTAATATTACTTAGCTGCTTCGGATGCAGCAGCTTCTGGAGTCTTCACGCTACCGTCGTCGTTAAGTTCGATTGCAGCAGACGATGCAGCAGCAGTTTCATCAGCTGGTACATCAACAGTTTCAGTAGCCTTCTCACTGCAAGCAGCAAGGGTAGCAAACGCTGCAACAGCAGCAATAGTTAACATCTTCTTCATGTTTTTTCCTTCTCTACGAATTGGTGACCCCAACGGGATTCGAACCCGTGTCGTTGCCGTGAAAGGGCAGTGTCCTAAACCTCTAGACGATGGGGCCGTCTAATGCAATCTTCATGATAGTTCCAAAGATTGCTTCTTGAATGTTTCACCTTCCCGAATAGACAGCCAATCCTATCTCAAACGTCTCTACCGGTAAGGACTCAAGAATTAAACTTGTTACGCTATTACTGCCACGTTTACTTCGGATGGATTCGAACCATCAGCTTATTCCTGTGAACCTACACCACTCACGGACTCGAACCGTGTTCCGGAACCTCACTCCACCATGACTTTCAACCTTCAGTGTTTCGAACCACAGGTCGCAGTAATAGCATAACAAGTCTATGTTATGGTACGAGTAGCCGGACTCGAACCGGCACGCCATAAGGCACAAGATTTTAAGTCTCGGGCGTCTACCTATTCCGCCATACTCGCACAAAATCAAAATTTAACAATTTCAAAGAACAGAGAGCGAAATCAACAAAACGTTCCGACGCTCTCTATGTTCTCTTTATACGACATATTAGGAGGTATGTCAAGAAGTTTTTCACTGCTTACAGCGTGACTGGACTACTCACGACTAAGGCGGGATCGCGTCTCCGACTCTTTAGCTCGGGAACTTCTTCCTCTACCCCAAAGTCTCGGACCTTTCTCGTGCTGCAACCTTAGTACCAACTCTAGCGCCAAGTCTACTAGCGATGCAGTATCGTTCAAGTTAAACGACTTGCACCGTCTTTGACGTTTTGCTAGGATGGCTGCCCAGCCCCTCTGTAAACAGTGAAATGGCACAGGAGCTAGGATTCGAACCCAGACGAACGGTTTTGGAGACCGTCATGCTACCGTTAACATCACACCTGCACTTATATTTGTTTAGAAATTAACTACACCTGAGTCGATTATAGGATGCTCATCATCTGTACGATCAACGACAGTATAAGTAAACTTCGTTGTGCCGAACTCTTTGAGCATTCCTGCGACTGCTTCAAGGGTGAAGTCTTTACATGAATAGAGGTCGAATTTGAAATAAGCTGGCTTCTCATTCTCACCTTCCCAAAAATGGATACTACTATGGCTAGTAGTGATTCCTACCATGCCAGTGACGCCTTCGTTTCCTTCGTCGTCGCACCAAACACATATAGGATCAATCAAAACCTTCATATCTACAGCTTCTACCAAACGGTGAAACCAATCCTTTAGAAGGGGAACGTACTCTGGACCTGGTGCCGATGCTAGGTAGCCGGTGACCAGGACGTGCTTATTAACTTGAGCCAACTCATAAAACCTTTCTTTTTCAATTTTACTGTCAGACAGTTATGTATTTATCATTAATGGAAAAACTACAGACATTATCATCTGTAGTCGGTGAAGAAATGGTACCTGGTGACGGGATTGAACCGCCGACCCCCTCGGTGTAAACGAGGTGCTCTACCGCTAAGCTAACCAGGCACGGTGTAAATGGTCGGGAATGTAGGATTCGAACCTACGACCCCCTGCTCCCAAAGCAGGTGCGCTACCAGACTGCGCTAATCCCCGATCTAAACTATTTAGAAGAACACACTGCTACGATTCCGTTGTTAAGCTGCGTACAGTCTAACCTTGGGGCATAATAATGTATTCGTCTAAACAGTCTATCGTGTTTTGGTGGAGACGGAGGGAATCGAACCCTCAAGTGCGCCTTGCAAAGGCGCCAGTTTCCCGTTAGCTTACGTCCCCAGAAACTCTAATATATTTAGCATTCCAATTACTGATCTTAACAAAAAGTTCTTCGATTGTCAAGTCACATTTTTTACCTTTGGAAACATTTGTTCCGTGTTGTAGTAGTTGACAGTTTGCAGGGTGAGCAATTATCGACGGGGCGATCCTATTGTCAAATCCATATCTCACGCTTACAATATGGTCTCTACTAACCCCGGTCAGATTGTTCCCTCGATTTGTAGCTTTATACCACCCGTGCTGTTCAACTAAAGTAAGATCAAACTCGTCAGGAAAGTCAAACACATTGAACTTAAATGAACAGTCTGCTCTATAGTTAACCAACTCCGATCTATTCTTTCTAGCTTCGGTATAGTCACTCGGCTTTAATGATGCCCGGACTTTACACGCCGCTGATAAGTCTCTGGGAGCAAACAATCCCAATCGCTTCGCTTTCTGAAAAGTCTTGAACGCTAATCCAAACTTTCCTTGAATATCACGCTGCGACATTCCACTGTCATATAATGACTGTATTTCTGTCCAGGGCATATCATGTATCAGTGTGCGTTTTCCCATACTCTTATTTATAACTGGTGCGCCCGGCAGGACTCGAACCTGCAACTTGAAGCTTAGAAGGCTCCTGCTCTATCCGGTTGAACTACGAGCGCATTATCTCTTTACATGTTTATTTATACAATAGATTGATCTGAATGTCAACCTCTTTTTTTAAGAATGGTGCCTCCTGTCAGATTCGAACTGACGACCTATCGCTTACAAGGCGATTGCTCTGGCCAACTGAGCTAAGAAGGCATTAATCATTTTGTCTCGGGCGGGAGTGACGATTCTTCACCCGCTCTACCTTCGCTTGGTTAGCTAGAAGGTGTGCTATTTGTTGATCGTTTAGCTACACTACCGAGACGAATTCTGGCTCCCTGAGTAGGATTCGAACCTACGGCCAAGTGATTAACAGTCACCTACTCTACCGCTGAGCTATCAGGGAATGAAAACTCTATGTTTTTATTTATGTTCGTTATAGCAGCTTGACAAATAAATGTCAAGCCGCCATTTGAACGATTCTTGAATGCTTGGGAACACCCGTCATTAGGTATTCCATTTGGTCAGCAAGAATGTTGCGATTTTGCAGAATCAAATTCTCGAAATGATTCGGCTCATACGGAACATATCGAAGCTCCAAACCTGCTTCCTTAAGAGTCTTACAACCCTTCTTTTGGTTACAGTCGATGCAAGAAGTCACTACGTTGGTCCATTCGTCCAAACCACCATGATAACGAGGCATAATGTGATCGCGGCTCAATTCATTTCGACTTACGAAATGCTTGCCGCAGTATGCACAGATGTTCCTGTCACGGGCGAACAAAGTAGGATTCGTCAACATAACCTTGTTATGCTTTTTGAAGTCAAATCCATGACCTTTAATAGCGATGATGCTAGGAGTTTCAATGTAGCTCTGCTCACCGTTGCGCTGAATGCCGCCACGATATCTAGCGACTACTTCACCGAGGGTCCATGCCACAAGATCCTTTGCGTGATACGCAATAGCTTCGTCCTGCGAAAGCCAAGTCCTGGGGATACCCGAAATGTCAAGTGCTAGAATACTCATTTTAAACTCCTGTTTCTTTCTATTTAAACTCTACACTGTTTATTGTGTCCTTATTTAAGCTTCTTATAAACGTTTTGGGGTGTTTTGTCAACCACAAAATTTGGTGCCCTAGAGAAGATTCGAACTTCCACGAGATTTCTCTCACTACCACCTCAAGGTAGCGTGTCTACCATTCCACCACCAGGGCATAAACTTGGTACTCCCGGCCGGGGTCGAACCGGCATCTTGCGCTAATCTGGCGCCAATGACGAGGTATAAGCTCGTTGCTCTACCTTTAAGCTACGGGAGCGTAATATTGATTTGGTGCTCTGCACAGGAATCGAACCTGTTATCTCCGGGTTACGAATCCGGCGCATCGCCAGCAATGCTTGCAGAGCATCTATTTTCTTGAATCGTTATTCGTGTGCCATTGTCCATATACACAGTGAAGGAACTCGTGCCCAACAAACTCAGGCTCGTATTTGACAGATGGATCAATCATATTGATCGTACAAGTGTCAAACGGAGGACGAATCGTAGTGAATGCTACTGTGTTTTCAGGAAGATTGCGCCTTTTCAGTTCATGATTGAACTCTGCGCTTGTCTTGTACACGATGAGATTCACTTGGACAGATTGACGTTCATACTGCTTAGTACCGAACGAATAGCCGTCTGCGCCCGGAGTAGGGCTTTTGTTACAAGATGCTAACATGAGCATCAACACTACTGCTAGTTTTTTCATAGAGAATTCTCCCTATCGTATTTAGCGTAGATTTGTGATCTGGTGCCCGTAGAGGGAATCGAACCCCCACACCTTTTGGGTACCTGATTTTGAGTCAGGCGCGTCTACCTATTCCACCATACGGGCAAATAATAGCTGGATACACGTTTTTTTAAGAGACCGTCCCCATCCTGGGCCACAACTAACAACCTGATTAAGCTGCCTTGTCCGACCTGAATCGTCTACTCTGTCACTAGGACAATCACTTCCTAGTCGCTCTCTCGTATCGGTTCAGCAGTTCAGGCATCAACGGCCCTCATAGTGTGCCTTGAAGTAGCAGTCCGGACTACATACTTCTTCCGATTTCTAAAATTTGGTACGGATGAAGGGACTCGAACCCCCACGCCTTTCGGCACTGGTACCTAAAACCAGGGCGTCTACCAATTCCGCCACATCCGCATGTTAAACTGTTAAATGTATTTACTCGCCGCAACTCGTATCTCAAATAAAGTTGCTGATAGCTCTTTCAACTACTGCTACGGCCTTCGGGTACACTCTCGCTCGGGTTGAGAATTGAGCAAGGTCACATACGGCATACCGTACACACGCGAGTAAAATCTGGCGTCCACCGTCGGTATCGCACCGCACTCCTAGTTCCGTAACGTTACCTCGGAACCAACGTCTCTCACGTTGAGTGGACATTAACTGGTGCCTGGGGACGGAATCGAACCGCCGACACGGAGATTTTCAGTCTCCTGCTCTACCAACTGAGCTACCCAGGCATTAAACTGTTTTGAAGAACACACTAGGTTGGACCTGATCCCAACTTCAATCAAGCTATACTGCGTTAGCAGTAGGAAGCTTAGTGATTTACCGGAGAGTAGTCTCCTGCCTTTCCCCTTACAGGCAAGTGTGTTCATCAAAAAAGTCTAATAGTCGTAACCTTCGTGCAGGATTCGAACCTGCGTCCCCAGCCCATCCGGCTGGTATACTAGTCCATTATACGAACGAAGCAAGAGATTTTTAACTATTCTGTGATCAAGTCAGTCTAGTTATTCTCTTGGACTATCTCGTCAAGATGATCAGTCTTGACTTGAAAAACTGTTGCCTATTTGATAACTTACCATCGCTATCAAACTTCATCTACTGCGCACATAGTTACGTCCGGCTAAGACGTTGCCATTCTAGGACTTCCCGGCAAATCGTGTGGTCACTCACCGGATAACCCTCTAGTCCGTTTAACGTCATTGGCTAGAATTGACCATAAAGAAAACTAAGAAGTTCTATTTTACGTCTCAACTTCTTCACGAATGGACGGGATTTGGCGACTTCGACGGGACTTGAACCCGCAACTTCCGGCGTGACAGGCCGGTGCTCTGACCAATTGAACTACGAAGCCATTAACTCAAAAATTAATCATGAAGTGCCAGAGCCGGCTCACCGATTCGAACGGTTAAGTAATCACGATAGTATCCACATACCTACGCTCTGAAACGCCGTGAACTCACTTCATAAACTGTTTTCGCGGTATAACCCGCTTTCCCTAAGGCGAACGATTTGTTTATTTGTCGCTCTTTCTACTGGCGATTAGAAGTCAACTCCAGTAGCATAAACTAAATTCCACCACCATGCATGTTGTATATAATAGGGAGTCGAACCCTATCGAAGACCGTCTATATACCCCGGGAATCGAACCCGACAGAAAACTTGGTGCATAGTCTAGGAGTAGTAACCTAGCAAAAGGACATACTGTGTCCCAACCGACTTAACTTTACCGGCGGATTCCACTATGCATAAACTTGGTCGCGGAGGCCGGAATCGAACCGGCGTAAGAGTCGCTTATGAGACGCTCGGAGAACCAACACTCTCCCCGCAATGTAAACTATTTATGAGAATACTGGTTGGACTCGAACCAACGCTAGGACCACCGAATTAACGGACGAGCTACCACTGCACAATTACGTCAACAGTATTCACATAAAGAGTCTACTGACTGGCTGCGTCACACCTACGCGATTTAACAGGATAGACTGTCCTGACCAATCATTAGAATATTCAAAATCAACAATGTCAAAGAACAGAGAGCGAAATAATTTTCTCTAAAACGTTCCGACGCTCTCTATGTTCTCTTTATAGCAAGTTTGCTATGCTGTGTCAACCAGAAAATGACCTGATTGAAAATAAATGGTGACGCATGAGGGAGTCGAACCCTCTTTATGTCGGAGTGAAGTTCCGCTGACCCAACCACTTAGCCGTATGCGCCATATTATTCTTGGTGGGCCGGTGAGGACTCGAACCTCGCCCCGAAGGATCTGATTTACAGTCAGACTGCTTAATCCAATAAGCTTTACCGTCCCGTTATTTCTTGGTGGAGCCTAGGGGGATCGAACCCCTGACCTACACAATGCCATTGTGTCGCTCTCCCATCTGAGCTAAAGCCCCAAGAATTTAAAAAAATGGTGTGCGTGGGAGGATTCGAACCTCCGACCTCAACCTTATCAGGGTTGCGCGCTAACCAACTGAGCCACACGCACATCTTGGCGGAAGCGGAGAGATTTGAACTCTCGATACCTTTTGACGGGTATGACGGGTTTCGAATCCGTTGCATTAAGCCAGACTCTGCCACGCTTCCATGAATCTCATTAGCAGCTTTTAGACCGTATCTAGGTTTGGTCTTCGCTTTTCTTCCATCTGCTGAACGTGTTGGGTGCTTAACTGTTATCAAGACAGCAAGCAGATTTTCATCCTAGCCCTCCTCTCGTAAACTCTCAGGGAGGTTGCACTCTCCCTTTCCCCCAAGTACCGTGTGCAACTGTCTCATGGGGAGTACAAGTGTGGAATCGTTATCGTTTACTGTACATCCGAGCTTAACGATAACGATTCCTAACTGGTCGGGAAGACAGGGATCGAACCTGCGACCTCGGCGTCCCGAACGCCGCGCTCTACCACCTGAGCTACTTCCCGTTGCATAACTGAGCCGAGTTACGGAGTCGAACCGCTTTAACTAAGGATCACCCCATCGTCTGTTATGGATTCCGCCGATCCCACCGGCCACTCGGCATAAAAAGTTTTTAGAGTTGCTGACCTGTCTCAAGAATCATTGTAGGTCCAACCGCCCTTGCAGTCAGCCTCTCAGGCTCGTCCACGATTCGCCGCCTGTAGCTATAGCAACTCAAGGATAAGATCACTCTGCATTGCGATATTACCCTAGTCTGTCGTCTTTGTTCTAGAAGTTATTACACGACAAACTTAAAATGGTCGGGATAGCAGGATTCGAACCTGCGACCTCTTGTCCCCCAGACAAGCGCGCTAACCCGGCTGCGCCATACCCCGTTGAATTTGGCCGCCTACTTTATTTTCCGTCCCCCTACACTGCATAAACAGTGAAGCATAAGGTTAGTAGGCGATAAACTGTTTATCTCGCTGGCAGGTAGAACTTATCTACAAGCTCCAAATGCACAGAACGCATTCAATGCATTTCCCATATGCTGGGGTCTGATCCCGCAACCTCAGTTACGATGCTTCAAGTCTATGTTCATAATCCACATAGCGAGATAATCTTGGTGGACCGGACGGGAATCAAACCCGCATTGCTAGCACATCCGACATGATACTACCTTGCTGGCTTCGACTAGCTAAGTCGATTCACCGTTGCAAGCCTTCCTAAGTCTTCATCCCCCCTCAGGGTAACCGGCCCAAATAAGTGATGCAGTGTAGGTGAATGGGATTCGAACCCATAAATGTTAGAGCTAGTCATTTCACTCCACAAAGTCCGGTTTTCGGGGCAATTATGACGTTCCCCTTTAGCCAGATGTGTATACCGCTTCCACCATCGGTGTCTTTCGTCTACACTGCATAAACTTGGCGGAGTCGGTGAGATTCGAACTCACGGTACCTTGCGGTACAACACCTTTCCAGGGTGTCACAATCGGCCACTCTGTCACGACTCCATTAATATCCTTCCCAAGGACGAACACCGCCGTATGGGTTCTTGATTCCGTATTCTTTACGTTCATACTCGCACAGTGCGCGATCACGATTGCGCTTGCCCTTGCCGCTGTTCTTCTTAGCCATGTGATCCATCTTCCAGCACTTACGATATCCGCCAGTGCCAGGGATGGGAAGACCAAGTTCTTCTGCATGACGAATCTTCTTGTAACGCTTTTCGCGCCAAGTGTTGTCAGAGAAGTCGAAATCAGTGGGCTTAACCTTGCGACCCCATTCATCACGAATGATCCACTGATAATAAGTGGGTTCAGTATGACGATTGTAGTTCCAAGGAATGCTAGGGTGAGGGTTACGAACACCGTAACTCCACCAGTAGCACCAAGTGCGCTGCCATTCTTCGCCCCACCAGCCGTTCTTCTTATAGAAAGCACGAACGTCTTCAAAGATGTAGAGCAAGATGGTGCTGCGATCACGATTGATTGCAGTAAGAGGGTATTTGTATTCCATTGTGTTTCTCCTAAGCTAGTAGCTTAAAAGATATCGTTAGCCTCGTAATACATGATATACTCCTTTTTAAAATGGCCGCCCGATAATTTTTGTCCACCTGTAAGTCCGTATTCAGGTACGGGCATAATGGGCCGGGCGATAAGATTGGCGCGCCCACTCATTTTCTCTGCAACGATCTACGTTTGGAATGTAGTCCCTGCACGATGGGCGCATAAGAATGGGGCAGCCGCAACGTTTGTTCGTCACTTTAAAGTGGGTTACTAGCCGCCATAAACTTGGTGGAGAATGTCGGACTCGAACCGACCTCAGATTCCTTGCAAAGGATTCATGCTTGCCCTGAGCATTCCCCGTTAAAAATGGTGCGCGATACTGGGATCGAACCAGTGACTTCCACCGTGTCGAGGTGGCACTCTACCGCTGAGTTAATCGCGCATTGAATTGGCTGACTAAGTAGGACTCGAACCTACATATCCTTCATTAACAGTGAAGTTCATTACCATTATGATATTAGCCAATGAAAACTTACCCGCATACAGTGACCACGCACTTTCCTTATCTACTTCAATGCTTGTCTCGATAAGGTGCACCTTGGATGCCACGGGTGCCCGGATACTGTTAGCATACAGGCTTGATAATTTGATTGCCGTCCGTTACAGCGACCTCACCAATCACGCACCTGTTTAGCGATATTTCAGTGATTACGTCTACGCAAGGCATTTAATGTTATCCCATTCATTTCAGGGTTTCATCTCCTGCAACGGCAAAACTGGGGTGAAGGAGGAGGATCGAACTCCCGACATGCGGTACCACAAACCGCCGCTCTACCACTGAGCTACCGACACCATGAATTGGAGGACCCGGTCGGGCTTGAACCGACGACCTAGAGATTAAAAGTCTCCTGCTCTACCTACTGAGCTACGGGTCCGTAGTGACTGCCCAGTATCGGCTGTAGTCTGAACTTAATCAGACATTGAAATTGGCATACCCTGTAGGAGTCGAACCCACGCTAACTGGGTTGGAACCAGTCGTGCTACCGTAACACTTAGGATACATGAAAGATGGTACCGCCTGAGAGATTCGAACTCCCGACCTATTGCTTCGTAGGCAATTGCTCTATCCAGCTGAGCTAAGACGGCATGTAAACTGTTTGCTGACCGCGTATAAAGACCGTCAGCACTCCTTCTACGCTCTTAGGATAGAAAGAGAATCTTGGTGGTCCCTGAGGGATTCGAACCCCCGACATTCTGTTTCGAAGACAGACGCTCTATCCGGCTGAACTAAAGGACCAAGAATAAGAAATGGTGCTGTTGGAGAGGATTGAACTCTCGACCTCTTCATTACCAATGAAGTGCTACTACCACTGAGCTACAACAGCAAAAAGTTGGATGCCCCTCAGGGATTCGAACCCCGATAGCCAGTACCAAAAACTGGCGTCCTACCTTTAGACGAAGGGGCAGTGCATCAACTTTGAATGTGTATTATATATCACTGAACGATCAGTGTCAAATATTTTGGATGCCCTCCAAGGGCTCGAACCTTGATTGACGGAGTCAGAGTCCGCTCTCTTACCATTAGAGGAAAGGGCAATGAAATCTATTCATAGAAGCACACTTGGGGAGCCTATCCAGGATTCAGAGTCGTGGGGCGTTGTTTTTCCGTCATGTGCTTATAAGAACAGACTACTTTGTAAAATCCCGCCCGAACAACGTGTTCGCACTGTTCTTGGGCTTTTTCTTTTTAGACTTCACATACCATTGACTACCCAACCCTCGATCTGAAACAGTGTTCAATGAAGGCATGTAGTTATGATTCTTGAGCAACTTTCTTGCTCTTGATTTTGCAGTTTTCTTATACATATTCATTATGTATCACTTGACTTGCCATAAGTCAAGTAATAATTTATATCACGCATTGCCCAGCTTGAAGCCAGTAGCCCGCCTGCACAATACAAACTCGTTGTACTGTGGGTTGCACCTTTTAAGTCCAACCCAGCGGGGGTATCCGCGTGTCAGTCCACATTCACCTTCACACAGTAGAGTTTACCGTGCGCTGAGCTACCCTTTTTCTGACCAAATTGCCAGACGCGCCTTTCGGGGCACCTAGTCGAGCTAGGAGGACGATGGACTCGTCCTATTAATGGAAAACCCCAAGAACTTTATCGTCCCCGGGGCCTAAATAAACTAGTTTAACTATGTCTACTTATCCACCGGGCGCTTGTTCCATTGATGGGGTAAAGTCGCCGCGAATGCTTGTATTATACGCTGCCACGACATTACCCAATACGGAGAGTTGTCCCCAAACTAAGGCATGCTGTTTCAGCGATATGTTACAAGTAGTATTCATAGTAAGTTTATTTAGTCCTGGTTTAAAATAACGCATTTTAACGGGTAGTTTTTCAACTTTTCGCTAATCTGCGTCAGAATTACACTTATATATCATTCAAAAACTGTTGTCAAGAAAAAAATCACCGCTTAGTGTTTTTCTCGTTTACGACTACTGCGCTGGGATCGAAACAATCAGTTTCACCATTATCGAATCGCAGCCAGAAATCTCCAGCAACATCAATGTCATGCAGAAACCCAATCTTACCGAAAAACTTGCTTCGAGTATCGATCACTTCCATAAGCATATCATTTCTCCTTGCTATATCTCTTTATAACAGTTTGGGTATGCTATGTCAACCTTTTTCTGCTAAAAAATTTTCAAGAAACTTCATAGCGTCTTCTCGGGTTGACAGCCCTTCATTACCGTCACGATTGAGGATGTGTTCGTTGTCATACATCGGCCACCAAGTGCCGTTATAACCCTGAACAACATCAACATACTTTCCGTTGACAGCCACGCAAAGATCGTTCTTAGGATCTGCGAGGTCTTCTTGATTCCACTCAATCATTACTGAATACCTTTGGGCGCAATGAGTTTGATAACTGAATACCTGACCCATTCATGACTCTTTTGCATAAGCTGAATTGCATATTCGGCTTCCTCTTCGTTGGTAAACGGACCAAAATAGCCCAAAGACCTAGATTCGTGAGGCTGATAACCGAATTCTTGCTTATGCACGATCCACATCATACGTCTCCTTGCTATGAACTCGTTATAGCAGCATGAGATATCTATGTCAACCGTTTTTATCAGAGAAGACATTTTCCAATCGCGGGAACCACACTTGCGATTCTAGCAGCCGATTGAATCGAACCTTGTGCGACTCCGTACTTACGCAGCCAGAGAAGCTTGTTCTGAATTGATCCTTCTGAACGATTCACGATAGCAGCTACGAAGCAGAATAGCAAAAACTTTTCTGGTTCAATTCCACCAAACGTATCGTAGTCGTCCATATAAAAGCCAGTTGAATCAACCGGAACATCAACCACCGTTACATAAGCTTTGTAGTTTGCGTTCATTTCCTCAAACAACACTGCCTTAGCAACTGCTTCTCGAATGTCGCTACCAAACAGAACCTTGTCCATAGAAATTTCAAATGCAAGTCCGCCATTGCCTGATGCAAGTGCGGCAGCAAGTGCGCAAGCATGTGCATCGACTGGATCAAGAACCTGATCTGTCATTGCAGATTCAACGTTCTTTACAAGCTCTGCTGCATACTCAGGGGCACTCATCTTGAATGAGCTAACCCAATCTCTATTCATTTCAAATGTCATAGTAATCCTTTGTTTCCAGTTTGGAAGGGGCCGAAGCCCCTTCCCCGTTGATTACAGTGCAAGTGCGCTATAATCGTAGAGTGCCTTATCTCGCACCCGAGTCAGAATGAGTCGGGCTCCCTTGCTCTCAAAGATGAACTTGCCACTTTGAGAGTCGAGGTTGATGAGGTTCTCGGGAGTGAACCTAAAGTCCTTCCATTCGGCCTCGTCGTTGCTCGGATCCGGATCATATTCGACAGTGACACCTGCAACAGCAAGCGGGTTGCCGCGCCATTCGTTGCGATCCAGACGCTCAACCGGAATCTCCTTACCACCATCAATGAGAGTGATATCATAACGAGCGCCACTATCGTACTCAGGCTTAGCGTTGAGCATTTCCAGAGCTTCCGTCGGAGACTCGTTGTAGCGATTCATTTCTTCGACTAGTGCCTTGAGCATGTCAAAGTTGAACTGGCTGAACAGAGTGGTCAGCGAACAAATCTGCTCAATGTACTGCTTGTTATTCAACCGATCTTCGCAATAATCACGAATGAATTCAACGTCAAGACCCTTGAAGTCAAGCAGATAGAACAGACGACCCGGACGGTTGCGCATGTGTTCGTTTACACGCCACTTGTCGTTCACCGTAAGCAGATAAAGCTTCTTGCTATTGAAGACACCATCAAGCAGGGTAAGAATCTGCTCCTGCTCATTGTGGTCGTAAACCTTTTCAAACTCGTCAAAGAGAATGACGCAAGGCTGATCAATATCCTGGAGAAGCTTGAAGAAGCCGTCACCAACCCATGCACGATTGATAACAATCGTCGGAACACCCTGCTTAGCAAGCTCCGTAGCAACGTTCTTAGCAAGCAGCGTCTTGCCCGAACCCTTTTCACCGTTCAACAGAACACCAGTCTGTGCCGGGCGATCCCAAAACGAATTGATGATGCGATCGGTGTGACGAAGGGTATTGCCATACATCTTCGATGGGATTTCAAAGTCGTCAATCTTTTCGAGATAGAAGTTACCCAGCATGTCCTGCGCAACGCTGTAGTTTCCTGCAGGAAGCTGCTCATGGAGATCCATTGCTTCCTTGCTGGAAACGCGGAACGAGTTGCCAGACTTGAGAAAATATGCCATTTCAATTAACCTTTGCGTGTAGTGTTGTTCAGAGATTCAATTTATATCAGAAAGATAGTTGATTGTCAAGATTAAAATTTCAGAAGATTGAATGCAAGCAGAACATCACGCTTGTCTTCATCAACCGGGTGAACTGCGATTGCAGTGTATTCGCCACCGTTGAGGTCAGGTTCAAAAAACTTTTCATATTCGAACTTGAACGTGGTGAGAATCTTTTCAACAGCGTTGAGAGCTTCTAGGTTACGAACGCCAACGCAAGTGAAGTAGGTGTTATCAGGGTCTTCGTTCTTGCTCATCTTTGCACCTAGCTTCATAGCTACGTGCGCTGTCTGGACAAGCTGATACTCTTTGAAGATATCCTGTCTAGTAAAAAAGTATGCGTATCGTTTCATTTCCAAATCCATTCTGTGTTGTCTCGCAGGACAATTCCTATAGGGGTGAGTTTATCATCGGGTAGGCCGGCAACAAGCAATGACGATCCAAAAAGCATCACTGCAAAGCTGACTGACAGAAAGATAATAGCTTGTCTCATGTCTTCATATAACAAGGGGAGACCGCTAAGTCAACCCCTTATTGTCCTCACTTACTAGAGTTTACTCGTTGCTCAATCATATCCCAAACAGTTTCATATTCGGGCCAATCTGATTCTACCACTGCTGCTTTAATCTCAGGAAGATTAAAACTGTCGATCAACGCCATGAGTTGGTATTCTTGTTCAGCGGTGATATGTTTTCGTTTAACAACGATATATCTCCATTCTCTCTTAAATTCACTCATGGCTTTTTCTCCTTAAATTGCAGCGTTTGCGCGGACTTCGTCAAACGTGTACGTAAGCACGATATCACCGTTCACATAGACTTCACGAAGCTCGTCCTGATCCAGCAGAGCTTCATAGTCAGCATCTTCGGTCGTGACAGTGCGATACACGCCGTTCTCCTTGACGAGGATCATTCGGCCCTTCTTCGACTTCTTGCCCTGATCAGTGATAGGATCCTTGAAGACGTTGACCCATGCACCGTCAACTTCGGCAGCCGAACACTTCATGGCGAACTTCTGGTCGTCACGATTGACGATTTGCAGAAGGGCGCCGCCCTGTCCGAAAGCAACGTTATCGACACTGTAACCAGCAAGCGTGATAGTGTAGATGATGCTCTTGATCGTCTGGTGATTGATGCCGTCACCCTGCAATACACGAACGTTGTTCAGGACCTTATAGCCCTTGTCGTTGACAGTGTGACCAAAGTGCTTATCGAGGATCTTCAAGCACTTGCAGACAATATCAGCCGGATCACCCGAGTCAGGACGAACCACAACAGTTGCGCCCGAATCCAGAACATCCTGCTTCAACACAGTACCCCAAAGCTCACACGCCTTGAAGATATCATAGCTGTCCGACACCGCAGCGACAAGACCACCGGGCTTAGCATTCTGCTTAAGCATGTTGCGATAGCTATCAACTTCGTTTTCGCGGCCCCAGCTGGTCACAGTGCTGTGTTCCATCGCAGGAATCGAGAATGCAGCCATGTCGCAGTCATAGTAATCCTGAGCGTATTCAAGCGCAGTGACAGTATCACTACCCATGAAGTTCACGAGGTGAGCAACGCCGCCGATGCCTGCGCTCTCCTTGCTGCTCACACCACGAGCGCCGAAGTCGTGCAGCTTGAACATGATAGTCGAGGGGTCACCGGTCTCTTCCAAAGCCTTGAGGATCTGCTTCTTGTTTTCGTAGCTGTTGGTAGCAACCGTAGTCGGGTACCACACTGCACGAAGAATAGCAGTTTCCATGAAGCTGGTCAGCCAGTAGCAGTTGGGGTCAGTGTTGACGATAGTAACGAGAACGTTCTTGGTGCCAACAACAGTGCCTTCCGGAACTGCCTTAATGATGATGGGGAGACGACCGCCGTGTTCGCGGACGATGTATTCCCAGCCTGCACGATAGAAGGGTTCACCATGCGCCAGAATAAGCTGTTCAGCTTCGTCAATGTGCTGCATAGTGATCGGGTCCTGCATGTATTCAAGCAGGAACATCTGCAAACCGAAGAACACAGTTGCGTCATAAACACCACCGCGACTTTCGATGTAGCTGAACACCGTAGTAGTCTTCGGGGGATACTGGTTGAACTGCGAGTACTTGTACGAGTCCGCCAGAGTGATAATGTTGTTCTGAATCCGCTGACGCTTGCGGATAATGCGACGAATATTGCGTTGAGTAATCATTGATAAAAATCCTTTATCTAAAATGCTAGCTTCTATCAGCTAGTCTTGATGTGTCTATTATACTAAATTTTTGTGTCTGTGTCAACCGGTTATTTCACTTGGGTTGCGCTGCTGTCAAAAATTGCTCGGGTAATAGAGATATACTGTATAACTCGGATATCATCGCCCGAACAGTGTTCGTCATTGCGATGCTGCATCAGGACGTCTTCCAGAGTCGGACCGTAATACTTTACGCCCCAGAGCCCAGTATCACCCTTCTTGCGCACCATGCCCTTGTAACACTCGGTCATTTGAGCAGGATCGGCTATGGTCATCAATGGAGTAGTCATTGTGAAAACTCAACGAGAGTGACCGAGCCGCCTTTGATAGTAACCTGTTCAGCGAACTGGTTAAGCATAGCCATGATGCGATCTTTATCGCCTCCAGCAAGACCCATACCAATGTAAGGGAAGCCAAAGTCGTAGTTACCATAGAAATGCCAAAGCTTTTGCAGAATGAGTTTGAAACTATCATACTCAAAATGGTCAAGTCCGCGCGGCGCAAAATTGAACTGTGTGTATGCGTTGATGATAGTGAACTTACCAGCACTAGGATAAACCGTAGTCTGCGAGTAATTACCGAGCTTCAAATAGCGATGGCTAGCACCGAATTCCTGATCCATTCGAGTGTCAGACTCATATGCGTCAGGATAGCGGGCACGAATCTCTTTTGCAATACCCGAACCCATAGTGTTCTGGCAATTGCATCCGTGAACAATAATATCGAACTTACCCTTCTCTGCGAGGTCGAGAAGATTTCCCTTAGTGTGCTTAAGCATATTCAATCCTCCTCCGGAGTAATTTTGCAAATCTCATTCCAACGCTTTTCAGCGAGTCTAACAATCATGTCCATGTTTGTACTATCCAACCCACTTTGCCCAGTACGAACATGTGCGATAACAAACTGTGCAATAAATTCACGCTTAGTCATTATCGCCTCCGATCAGTAAACACATTGCTGTCACAATGCGGGCATTTGATTCCACGATCAACTTCATAGTCACCGAGATAGTCGTAGCTATGCTTGATAGACTGTACTTCGCTCTGAGTGTATTCCAGAATAGAAGCACAACTCCTGCAAGTGATGCGCTTCACTGCTTGTTCGTCTCTACCGACTACTTTAACCATTGTTGAACTCCCTTCGTCCAGGACGAGCTAGAACCAGAAGCTGCGCCCTGTGCATTGATTCACGAAACTCATCATCGTCGTCAGGATGCTCTCGTGGAAGTTTGACGTATTCATTCCAGACTTCTGCAAGTTTAGTAACTACTAATCGTTCTTGTTCAGTAAGCATGATTAAAGTCCCCTTACTGCAATTCTTGAACGTAGAACATCGGCCTATCAGTGGCAATGCTCTGCATAAATGAATGTGCTTTACTTTCATCCTGAGACACAAACCGAACTAAAGGTTCGTTTGTTTCCTGATGCATAGTAATCACAATATATACCCAATTGCTAGTATCCATAATCAAAGACCCAGAAAATAGCTGATCACATGAAAATGATCGTCAAAGAAATCTTCTTCACGAAGATCACCAATCGGCACCCACTTCGCCTTTTCAGCATCATCAGCACCCTTGACCTTAGGCAGCTCAACAGCATCCGGCAGCTTAATGTGATAAGCCTTCGTGATAACACGACCGATAGTCGAGCGATGCGGATCATCGAACGTTTCATGGTCACGAACACTACCGCGAAGAACTGCATCAGGAACCTTAAGCTTGGTTTCTTCACGAAGTTCACGGATAGCACCATCAAGCTGGCGTTCATATTCGTTCAAGTGGCCGCCGGGGATTGCCCAGAGACCCTTGCCAGGAGCCGACCGACGCTTGACAAGCAGAACGTGACCCGACTGTTCAACCACAGCATCGACTGTGGCGTGCTTCACGGGATAAGGAGCAACTGCCCACTGCTTCTTGTAGTCACGCACAAACTTAAGTTCAGCATTCAACTGTGCATAGGCATCAGTAGTCCTGAAATCCATGAGGAAGTTGAAGACACTCATCGGAATCACACTGTTGGTCAACAGGCCGGTGTCGAGGAAATCTTCACGAATTTCAGTAGCGTGAACATCAGCCAGAATATCAACGTTCACCGACTTGTACTGCGGGAACATCTTGAGGTAGTAGCTGGTGTTATCCTTGCTTGCTCCAATCAGACCGATCTTGGGACGAAGTGCAAGAGGATTGTCAAGTTCAAGTGCAGTGTCCTTGACAATATCCTGAACCTGCTTGATCCAAGCGGCTTCATTGTAGGTCTTGTCAAAGAGGGGGCGAATGCGCAAACGGCGCTGTTCCTGACCTTCGGGATCGATAACGTCCCAATCGTTTTCATAGCAACCAGTGATCATGTCCCGGCGTTCGAAGAACGTGAAAGGGTTGCGGATCGTGCGGGCTTTGCCTGCCGAACCTACGAGAACCAATACATTTTTGGATTTTTCAAGCGCGATATCAATGATGCGCTTATGCTCCAGGTGCAGCGGCTGAAACCTACCAACAAACACCAACAAATCAAACTCTTTTTCCATTGCTCAAAACTCCTTTGAAGCGATTTACACAGAGAGTCTATCTCTCTAATGTCTATTTATACACAATAGCGAATATGGGAGGAAAAGTCAACCGGTTTTTCACCTAAGTGATAAATAAGTGTGAGTCGCGGGTATTAGGTGACAAGAATCCCACCAAAAGACCTGAGGTTAGAGAAAAGTTAAAGGGTACTAAGGGCCGCGCTCTACCACACAACCACTACACTGGTTGGGACCAGCGTGTGAAGGACAAGATATCTAAAGCCCTTAAAGGTCACAAACAATCGGATGAGACCAAAGCTAAAAAGAAAGCTGCTAAACAGGACTTGGTATGGGTTAACAATAGCAAAGACAAACCCTTACAAATCAAGTCTTACTTGTTAGAGCATTATATTTCACAAGGATTCACAAGAGGAAGAGGGCCCAGACACTTGTGGTAGAGCCCTCTTAGTCATGCTACATTCCCCATGTTGACTACGGTCTTGACTTCCGTGAATTTTACAGCACCGATCTTGATATTGTCAGTGTCAACGCTCTTCACCGACCACGATCCAGCAGCGTGTTTAGCGATGATTTCTGCTTCTGCTTGCGAATAAAACTCATAACCATAACGATTATGAGGAGAAGCAGTCCAATAAAACGGGTTACACCCACTTGCAGTAGGATCATGCGAGACGACCATCATGCATTCGTTTCCGCAACGATCAATGCCCATAGCGTAGGGGAAGTAACCGACTCGTTCGTCGTTGCGATTGATACCGTCAAGATTGAAAGCCATTCTACTGTCTCCTTGCTATATGCTCTTATATCATTTTGGGCAAAGAGTGTCAACCAAAAATCACCAAGAAACTTTGATTCTTTCCGGGCGGCCGTCGTTGATGTAGAAGTCTTTGACTTCCTGAACAGCACTGTAATCAATTACCAGTGCGTAAGTGACCCACTCTGTCTTGATTTCTCCAGAGAGCATTTCAATCTCAACTGCCGGGCCGCCGTGACATTCGTAATCAGTGTAGCGTAATACCTTGCCTACAGTGCCACCGCTCGGGGTGTTACCGACAAACACATAGTCGCCCACTTCTGGAAAAGGCTGCCCATACATAGTAATCTTGTTCGGATTGTCTTCGTCAAACGTTGAATAGTTGAGCTTGACACCAGCTGGCTTCTTAAGCCGGTTATTCTTAGTACGATCCCAATATGCCATATCAATTCTCCTCAATCAAGTTCAATAGAACGACCGCAACTTGGACAGTCGATGTATTCATAATATCTTCCGCAACCACCTGGTCCATCTGAATCAGTATAGTTGTTAACATCACTGTCTTCATATTCCACAACTGATTTGCAGCGATGGCAGACTGCAACCTTGTCAACGTTTACCTGATACAAAACTCGTGCCATAATTAAATCCTATTACAAGCAGGATGTTCGCCGCTAGCGATCTTCTGCATAGCATTCATGTCACCAAACGCAACCCAAATGTTCATAGGGTGGCAGTTAAGAACCTTGCCTACCAACTTAGCAGCCGCAACGTAGTCAAGCTGCCAGCCGGAGTCTTTGCAAACACGAATATAAAGGTCTTGTTTGAGTTTACGATCACTGTCCATGTTCAACCTCCGTACATGCAAATGTCTTCGAACTCATCGTCGCTCATAGCGAGATAGTCCCACTCGGTGTAACCCCAGCGATCAATGCCTTCACCGATGCCGATGTAGTTGCCATCACTGTCAAATGCACTGTAGCCGTAGCTATCAAAACCTTCAGCATCGTAGTTGCCGAAGTAGAGACGGGTGTCATATTCTTCACCACGCTCTTTCATTTCAAGAGTCCATTCGGGCGGAATCTGCTTGTCAGCATTGTAGCAAAAGCCGTTGAAGAAGTCACGCTCTGCGATCATCTTGTGAGTCAGCGACGGACTGTACTTACCTTTGCTCATAACGCTATCTCCTTGCTATGTGACTCTTATAACATTTTGGGCAAAGGTAGTCAACCAAAAAATCGCCTTACTTCAAAATATCATCCTTAATGGAGTCCCAGAACTCCTTAGCCCGAGCCTTCGACCCAGACTGCGCTTCAAGCTTGTCTTCAATCTCTTGAATTTCAGTGTACATCTTCTGGAACTTCTCGGGCATACGAGAGAACATAGAAGGCTCAGGCTGCTTCTCGCCGCGCAGAGGGTTATCGAAATGGAGAAACCAGATAAGGTTGAATGCGTACTTGAGCTTATTGACTGTTTCTTCCATCGCACTAAGCCAGACCGCATCAATGTTCCCATACGGAGCATCATGGAACGCAGACCACCTAACGTCAAAATGCTGCAAGTCAGCATACGAGAAATTGTCCCACGTATCGTGGAACTGACACATCAGGTCAATGTGCTGTTCGCGGAACTCACGATCAAGACGTTCCTTAACATCACGGAGCTTCTGGAACTTGCGAATATCACTAAGGGTATCAACCTTGTCGTCTTCACCGAGAATCTTAGCCAGATCATCATTGCGAGTATCAAGGTCGTCATACCGCATTTTATCTTCGGGGCGATTGTCGTAGCTACCGCAGGAATCAGTGAGACAGCCATTCTCGTCCCAGTCGTAACCATTGCCATTGACCAGAAACAGTTGCCGGAGACACTTGATTCGGTTGGGGAACAACGACGGGTACTGGAGCATCATACGCTTGATATGCTGGTCGACCTTATTCATTCTACGTCTCCTTGTTACCCACTCTTTATAGCAGAATGGGTAACAAGTGTCAACCGGTTATTCGCCGTAATATTGCCAGAGAACCGCATTGCATCTGCTATGCACTGCGCCTATGGTCATGCCGGTGTCGTGATTGTGATGCAAGTGAATCGGATGCTTGAGAAAGTTTTCTCCGCCCGGGAACAGACTGAAATCGATTTTCATCTTCTGAACAAAGTCGGCTGCGCCCTTCAACAAATGATTGTTGCAGTGTACACATTTCCAATCTTGCAACCGGCAGTAAGTTTCTCTGACTTCCCTACGCTGCGGTTGGGTAAGTTCATTGTAGTTTACTGGTAATTTCACTTGCATCGATCCTTTATGCGTAGATTACGAGGGCAGTTCCGCATTCACTGCAAAACTTTGCAGTAGCTTTATTCTGTTTACCACAAGTGGTGCACTTGGGCTTAGCTTTCACAGTGATAGGTTCCCGAACTTCCTTATTATCAGCAGTCTCACCGAGTAACTTGAGAACGATTGAATGCTTTTCAGGTTCACATGTGAAATTGCTTACAGTTGTGAACTTCTGTTCACTTTTACTTCCTGCAACTGTGATACCAGTTTCACTCTGTACAGAAGTATTAAGTGCTTGTGTAGTAGCAGAACTTGCACTAAGCGTTGCAGAACCAACCATCATGCTCTTTACACTATCAGAGGTGTACGAGAAGTCAGCGCATGATACGGCAACACCAGGATGCTGATAACTGTCACAAGAGCGAAGAACCGAATTGTTAACGGTCCAAGTAGGATCGCCATAGTAGGGCTGACCAAGCTTAATGTTATTCCACTGGATACCATCCTGGCGCTTGAAAATCTTTTCAAACTGAAACTCTACGCGAATCAACCCATCTTCTAGCTTGACTCCGCGGTGATCTTCAATGTTGCTAGTGCGTTCAATGAACTTGAACTTGTTACCTTCTGAAAGATTGCCATTGCGGATTGCGCGCTGTAAGTCAATTTCTTGACCTGCGTTCAATACAAGGCCTCCCGGCACGATGTTATCCCCATCGATATAGATGTTGATCAATGCTCTTACTGTGTTGAGATTTTTGAGAAGAATACTGTATTCACTACCGAATGGGATATAAACAGTATCTTTGAATTCACGGAGAATCTTTCCGTTAGTACGAATGCTGGCAACCAGCTTATTATTATACATCATAGTTTTCCTTTCTAACGGCACACAGAATAAGTGCCCAAATTTAATTCTGTAAGCGTAACTAAATGTTACATTGTTATTTATACAGCAAGGAAGATGGAATGTAAATATTCCATCTTCCCGTATCATCGATTTCTAATAGCGGTATTAACGTTATGAATATCGGTGTTTTGTCTGCGAATCTGTCTGCTATTAAGCGCAAGGGCAGAAGCCATTCTATTCATCTGTTCGCTTAGCTGCCTAACACGATCTTCCAAGAACTTGATTCGTCTCTTATCATCCATGTTAGCAGTTTCAGCAGTGTCAACTTCAATATTGGCAACAACCGGGGTGTTAGCGTACATTTTTTTCATATTTCTATCCTTACTTGATATTTATATCGTACTTCAAGACTAGATAACTTACTAATGGATGGTCCGCAGGTTCAAATTCAATGAAGTAACTAGTATGCCTCTTTTGATAAGGATAGAACTTTACCCCTGCTTCTTTGATGGCTCTATCAACTTCTCTGAAATGCTGCCAGGGAACTAAAATTTTTGCGGTCTTAGTCATAATAACTCCACGGTTCTTCGTCTTCGTATAGATCATCCCAGTCGGGTGGTGATTCTCTGCTACTGTCCTCGTAAGATTGATAGTACGTTTCGTTCGGCATCAATTTACGAATGTTGCTTACAGTAAAAGTCAAAAACGTTAGATCGGCTGGATTATACAGTTCCGTAACATACCAAGTAGTAGAGCATCCTCCACCAAAGGTCTTGATGGTTCCATGTTTGATATTACTGCTAGTTAAAGAATCGATCAACGCTTTACCGTAACTCGTGATTACACGAGTAGGATCGCTTTTTTTAGGCGCTCCTTATCCTCCGGTGTGAGTTGAGATAGTGTAGCGGTATTCTCATCATCGATTGCTAGTAAGCAATCTTTGACCTTGATGCTGCCTTTGGTGCTAGGATTGTCGGGAGTTTCTTTCGTTGACCACGGAACGTTACATTCAACGTGATTAACATAGTAGCTCTCACCCTTAGTTTTCAAGACCCACATGGGAATCTCAGGATCGGTGAGGTGACCCTTATTGAAATGGAACACAACGTCCTTACAAGCTAATTCAACTTTCTATGCCATTTTACTTTCTCCTTTAATAAAAGTTTGTATCACTGTCGTATTTATACATGCATTCTTCTGTATAGAGAATCAACTTATCTGCGAAATATAGTTTCAACCAAGTTTCTTCTTTATCAGTGTAAGTGTATATCTTAGCAGGATCTCTTTTTCCTGCTATCTTAACAGGCTGTTTAGTTCCTATATCCACGAAATCTAGGTAATGCTGCTCACCCGGTTCACAGTCAAGCTTAGACCGAAGCAGCCACTCAATATCATCACGAGTGAGTGCTTCGGTCACAATCCAAGTGCGTTTAAGAATCACACTAATTCTTCGACAACACCTACTAGTTCAGCAAGCAATAGCATACCTGCTAGAACCGGAACTGAACCAGTCACAAACGCAATACCGCATCCAATGATTCTAATTGCGCTCTTGGCAAAACTGATAATCTGGTGAAGATGAGGATCGGGAGGCTTTGCCAGATTCAAGTTTGCGCGTTCTGGTTCCTTAGCCATCATTCGCCTCGCAGATAATTGAGAATATTGTCGGGCGAAGTTTCGCCGTATGGGTCAGCCTCGCAATTATGTTCGATGCCGGGTTCAACGAACCACTGTTCGATCACACCGTTGTCCACGACAACTGCATAGCGCCACGAACGAACACCGAAACCGAGATTGTCCTTCTGGACGAGCATGTTCATCTGACTAGTGAACAATGCAGAACCATCAGGGATAACCTTGACGTTCTCAAGCTTCTGATCCTGCGCCCACTTGTTCATTACGAACGAATCATTGACCGAAACACAATAAATGTCGTCAATGCCGAGGGCCTTGAACTGTTCGAAATTCTGCTCAAATCCAGGAAGCTGGTACGTCGAGCAAGTCGGAGTGAATGCGCCCGGAAGCGAGAATAGAACTACTCGCTTACCCGCGAAATAGTCATAAGATGAAACATCCTGCCAGCGATACGGATTCGGACCTTCGATAGAATCGTCACGCACACGAGTCTTAAAGACTACGGCAGGAACAATAGTTGGTAGTTGATCAATCATATTATCTCCTTAAAACACAGCAGCAAGAATTACAACATAAGTCAGTTGATGTATAAGCTGATCAAATCCTGTAAGCTGCCAAAATTCGTTGTGTGTAGTTGCTCCCCACCCCTTCACACGGTTTATGTTCATCTTAGCCCAATCAGTTGCATAGTGCGCTACGAATTCAAACATAGCGAGGTTCCATGCAATGAATGGATTAATATAAAATAGCAGGATCACGAACGTAGTAACAGCGTGAATGCCTGAGTGAGTGATACCACCCAAATGTCCAAACGTGCCCTTGTTCTGCCACATATAGGGAGGTTGATACCAGAAATCCCATATAAAATGCTTAACGAGCAAAAGTGTCAGCAGCGTAATCAATCGAGTTCTCCGTTGAACCACATATCAACAATGCGTCGATGAATGGGGAAACACAATTCAAGTTCAGTAGGATCCCACAGAACACCAAGTTGATGATTCTCTGCGCAGGGCTTGCCATTCGACCATTCAATATCAGTTAGTGCGTTTTCTGCTAATACAGCAACTAGCAGATTGCCCCGGGAGTTCGATGCAGAATGCACAATCTTCCTGTTACCGAGAGCCATCATCAGCCCGGTTTCTTCGAAGAATTCGCGTTCCGCAGCGGACACTAAGCAAGCATCACTCATGTCAACATAGCCGCCGATTAACGCCCACTTACCTGCCTCAGGTTCAATTGCACGTTGAGCAATCGCAAGCCCTACTTGTTTAGTAGTGGTGTTAATGATCGGCTGAATTGCGACTGCGACCGGGATCGGGTTCTTCCATGTAATAACGCCGCAACCATTGCACACTCTGGGCCAATCCAGATTGTGATATTCAGTCCCGCAGTGTGTACAAAATGCTGTCTTCATCATTACAATCTCTATTAGTTGGCGCGCCCGGCAGGATTCGAACCCGCAATCTTGGGTGTTAGAAGCCCTTGCAAACCACTCAACCTCGGGCGCACAATTTTAACTACAGTAGTCATTCGGGGCTACACCAGGACTCAATTTGACCCACTGATTGTTCTGCCCATCCCATGTTGCGTAGTCACCACCGCTGATCTGATAAATGTTCGTACCGTCTGCACACTTCTTAGAAAGCGTGAATTCTGTAACAATTACAGGTTCAGATGCCTGGGTTTCAGTAGTAGTCTGTGTTTCCTTCTTAGCACAAGCTGAAACAGCTAACGCGAGAGGAAGACACAAAACAAGAAAACGTGACATACTCAATTCCAAAACAATGTAGTGAGGGCGTTAACCCTCACTACTAGTTGATTACTTTACGTTCACGATGCCCTTGAAGTCATATGGAATGACAATCGTGTTGACCTTACCAGCCTTGACAGCTTCGGCAATAGTCACGATAGCAGTAGCTTCCATGTACTTCGTGGCACCAGCGTTAGCGTTCAGTGCAGCGATACGTTCAGCTTCAAGCTTTGCGGTGCTGACTTCAACTTCCTTCTGCTTCTGCTCATTCTGAGCCTGCACAAGAGAGTTGGCCGAAGCTACAATGTTGTCAGCAGGGAGAATCTGGCGCACCAGAACCTGCGAAACATTGATGGCGCCATCGAGCTTTTCAGCAGTAAGCTGCTGGATGATTTCCTGACGAACAAGCTGTTCGATTTCTGCACGATTGTCAGCCATCTTGAGCGATTCGTACTTACGTGCAACCTTGTATGCAGCGTTGCGACCAAGCTGCTTGATATAGTTGTACATCAACAGAGTATCACCTTCATCAGTGACAGCGTGGAAACCGCGGTTCTTGTTGACGTAAAGCTCGGAAACACTAGTCGGATTCACCGAATAGACAATCGCCATGTCAAAGTCCTTGACAGTCGAGTTGTCAGAAGCAAGCGGAGTCATGTCAGTGATATCGACCTGCACGTCCTTCACAGGGAAGGTAAGGACATCACCAAAGAACGTCTGATTGAGAGAACCAGGCTGGAGTTCACCTGCCTGAACCTGCTTGTCCATACCGATACGAACACCAACTTCGCCCGTCTCGATTCGAGTACAAGCAGCAGTGCCGGTCATGAGGAGAGCAAGAGTGCCGAGCTTAATAAACTTATTCATCTGTGTGTAATCCTTAAAACAGAACAATGATAGTAGCTACTGTCAGTATCGTCAGTAGAGAACAACTTATACTATATGCAACAACCTTTGTCAAGTCGAATTTTTCTCGCCCGGTCATTTTTCTGAAAATGTCGATACCGAAAAAGAAGAACAAGAAAATTGCAATCAAACCAATTACGATCTTAGCCATATGCAGGACCTTTCAACACTGTTTTCATGCTACTCTTATAGCACAAAAGAAATGAAGTGTCAAGTGTTTTAAGTTGAATTTTTGAAGGGGAGTTTCAGGCGCTTGCAAATTCGCTTTAGCTGCTCTGCGGTCTTTCCTCGTTTGATTTGGCGAAGACCTTTGTTGTTATGATGTTTACGAGTCTTCATCCTTGTGACCCTCGATAAACTTCTTTTCTTGGAAGGTGCGTTCGTTGTAAAACTTGCGAGGATTACCGCACATTGCGCAGTTGGGATCGCCGCAATTCAACGAATGCATCTTAGCGTATCTATGTGGTTGGTTTTTAGTATGGGTGATCCCCATTGATTTCGCAATACGCTTTTGGCGTTCGATTGCTACATCTGTTCTCGCTCTGCGAGTTGCTTTCTTGGTTCGGTTGTCGCTCACTTTTTTCTCGAATTAGGATTGTGTGGATTCTTTTGTCCAGCAAGCTTGTTTTGCTGTTGGTGAGGAAGCCATCCCATATTTCCGAGATTGTCTTGCTTCATTACCTTTTCGATCAATGCTTTACCGCTACCTAATCTATTCAAGTCCATATGAAAATTCCTTAACTAGCCAGCCCAACTTGAGCAGGTCTTCGCGGATCTCATCAGTTACGTCACCTTCACCGACTTCTCCGATTTCAGCATTGCAGCCTATTCCGCGACAATACCAATCTATGTAATCGCCTTCCTCGCGCATATCAGCAATGATTCCGCCTGCATATCTCCAACTACAGCCCCAAGCTTCTTGAGTTAGAATAGGCCATACGTCATTTTTAATGAATTCGTTGTTACACATTGCTGCATATAGATTCTGCGCGTAAACGTCGGATTCCCTGACCTTCTTCAAGATCCAATCAGTAGTACGAAGATCATACTCCATATTGTCTTTTTGCCACTCAGGAGTTTGTTCGCGTTCCTTTTTTTGTCGGTCAAACATTTCGTACATTTCGAGCATCTTGTCAGTCTCAGGATCGTTCGCTAGACCCTTTTCAACCTGTCTCTCAATGTACTTATCTCTCTGAAAAGTGTTTCTCTCAGGGCTCTTTGCCATTTTCGTCATATGTAGATTCTATCGACCTCGACATTAAAGTGATTAACAAGAACACGAAAGCTGAAATGCCTATTAGTGACAACGCAAAAATGCCAGCAACTGCGAACAGATTCAATAGCATTGTCATTTGCTTGTCTTTCTATACAACGTTTTCAGATAGCGGGCAAGCATAAAAGGTGAAACTACCACTACGCCTACACATAGCAGTACCGTCAAAACGATCATAATCAAAAAGTCACTACACAGCATCAGAAATTTAGAAAACATAATAGTATCCTCTCTTTAGTATTTATGAATGAACGGATGACCCTAATCGTTTCTTCGATGCTAGATAAGACGGTACTCGCTCAAGGAGCGAGTACCGAATCATTCGAACAATCTTACTTGCTCGGGGCCTTAGCCGGGGTTCCCAACTTCTTGATCATACCGTCAACAAGGGCCTTGCCTTCATCAGTCTGACCAAGTGCAGAGAGCATTCCTGCGAGGCTAGTTCCGCCTGCTGGGCTGAACACGCTTGCAAGATTCGACATACCGCTCTGTACGTCGCCACCGTTAGCGATGATCTTGAGGTCAGCAGCCTTGATCGCTCCTGCCATTTCCTTACCAACAGCTTCGGTAGCCTCAACGTTACGAATCTTGATGAGATATTCCTGATAGCTCTGGTTCTCACCAATTTCCTTAGCAAGCGTAAGCTGTGCATTGACCGGAGCAAGCAAGAGAGCCTTTTCAGCCTCAGCCTTAGCAGTACCTTCAGCCTGAATACCTTCAGCATTCTTAAGCGTAGCAGCAAGCTGACCTTCTGCGATTCGCATTGCTGCTTCTCGCTCGGCTTCTGCGCTTACAACGCGGACTCGCTGATCCTGTTCAGCCTTGACGACTGCAACTTCCTTTTCAATTTCAGCCTGCTTGACGTTCTGAACCTTCTGGACTTCCATCTGGCGTTCAGCAGTAGTCTTAGCTTCTGCCTGAACCTCCTGCTCACTCTTTTCCTGAGCGATACCGACGATCTTTTCCTTCTCGGCTTCACGAAGCCCAACCTGCTGCGCAGCTTCGGTCTTGCTCAATGCAATTTGACGCTGGGCTTCAATTTCACGAGATTCAGCAGCCTGCAAGTTCTTAGCAACTTCCGTGCGGCTTTCCATTTCAATGAAGGACTTCTTCTTAGCCATGATGTTGTGAATAACCTGACTGTTCTGGGCATCACGAATGTTCATGAATTCGATAGTCTTAACAGTGCTTACGCCCCATTCCTTAAGACCTCCATCAACAACTGCCGAGAATTCAGCACCCATCGTAGCACGATCAGTCATAATGTGATCAAGCGTATACTTCGCAAGAACATTACGAACAGCACCCTGGAGAACACCCGAAAGCTGATCCTTGAGCTCCTGGAAGTTAGAAACACGCTGGGCAGCAGTCTGACTATCGCTTACTCGGAAGAACGCACGAACATCTACGAGGAATTCAAGACGGTCAACGTCATATGCATCATAGTTAAGCAGATTCAAGTCAAAAACAGAAAGCGGGAACTTGCTGACTGTGACACCGATCTTGGGGAGCCAGCTGGGAAACTCGTAATAAGAGTTGCCAGCTTCAAGTCCAGAACCATAAGAAATTGACTTCTTGCCGGACTGTACGATATGTACTTCGTTAGTAGGCACAACTACGCGCCAGAAAAGGGCGCAAACTGCACCGAGAACAATCAACGCAAGAAGAACTCCTGCACCAATATAAATCATATTTAATATTCCTTAGTTAGAGGTAGGGGTAGAATTCAGAATAACGATAGTAGGATCGCTAATCCGAAACGGCTTGTCACTATAGAGGTACTTGCCGCTCCACTGGATATACTGACCATCAGTAGTCCAGAAGAAGACGTAGGGGTTAGACGAGCCATAAGTGCCTTCGTCAGAAGGAGCTTCAACCATCTGCTGGCTGCATCCCGCAGCACCAGCAACGTCAAGGCAACGTACTTCCTGGGGAGCAGTGAGTCGCTTACCACCAGAAGTGATCTTACCCTTGACACCAGTGTACATCACTGGCTTACCCATTTCATTGAGAAGAAGCACGAATCCGATCTGACCAGGATTGCTAGTCAGTTCAAGGCGCTTCTTAATATTGTCGATTTCGGCATTTTCATCAAACTTGATCGAATTTGCAGCATCCGCTGCCTTTCGAGCCTGAGTATCCTTAGCAGTGGGCGGGGCGGGCTCACCACATGCAGAAAGAAGAAGTGCCGAGGTTGCAGCAAGCGCAATTGCAATTTTACGCATATTCATTCACCTTATTCGCAAGAGTTAACATCAAGTTCGTAGGGAAGGTTGCGATCCTTAAACAGCCCACGATTAAGCTTCTTGCTGTCAGCATTGTAGCCATTAGCAAGTTCCCGACAACTCTGCTTCATCGCAGAAAGCTCAATTCGCAGATTAGTCTTTTCTGCGGAGTCGGAGGTGTCTGCAAGCAGAGACTTGTGTTCCTTAATCTGTGAAACACGAGATTCATAGTTTGCATTAACATCAAAGAAACGTTCATAGTTAAAGATGATGTTGTTGGTTTCAAGGGTCTTGTTTACGACACGAGCAGGGGCAGTAGCCGCGTTATTGAAAACGCCAAGATACGTGCATCCAACTGGGACTGCAACAAGAACTAGGGCACCAACTGCCACAGCGCGTAGTACGGACATGATTACTCCTTTATGCCGTTGATAGACTGCTTATATTCTTATTTTAGGGGGTTGTCAAGCCGTAAGTTCGGCTTCGGGCAAATCAATGAGTCGATGCCCTTCGGTCTTGAACCAATCAAGAACCTCCTGCTTGTTCTTACCAAAGAACGAAACATCCATTCCAAAATGCTTGGTGCTCTTAAAAATCTTTCCCTGCCATGCGTGGCCGCCGGCGTTCTTAGGGCGAGAAGTGAACTTGAGTTGACCTACGACTACACCATTGTACTTGACAGCGAAGGTGTGAAAGCGTTCGTTCTGCAAGTCTGCAAAACCATTGAGAACCTTAGCGAGAGTCCACATATTACTTCCCCGAAATGAGGTTCATACAATAGAAGAAACTATGTCCTTCAGTGCGACATTCGTTCCAAACACTAGCTTGTATAACACAAGCCACGGGCAAAAGCAATAGCATGATTGCAAAATAAATCTTGAATGAGCGGGGCATGTTAGAGTCCCTTAAGTGCGATTTCGAGTTCCGTTGCGAGTTTCAGCAACTCAAACTTACCGGCAGTGAGAGGGTAAATATGCTTGCTGTCTTCGGGTTCAGCCTTGATAAGATCGTCAAGTTCCTGAACACGATTAATAATGTATTGAGTAACGAGCATCATGCAGCATCCTGTGCCTGAATTACAGTATCACGAAAAATCACCTTGAACTTCATCATTACTAGACTGGTCTCTGCCAATACTGCGATAGAGTTCTTGGAAGGCGACTTATCGTTGTAATACTGAACGTGAATCCAGTTGATCATTTCGTTTGCGGCGTTCTTAGCCTGCACGATACGAATCACTTCACCGCGGATAGTACCAGCAGCGGATTCGTAGCGAACACGATCACCGATCAGAATATTCGTGGGGTATGCCATTTTCATAACCTTTCGCTTACTCTTGATATGACACTTATACACGGTTTGGGCAATCGCGTCAACCAAAAAAATCCAAAAACTAAAAAATTATTTTATCCAACAGTCACAATTGCATTCTGTCACCTTAGCAACTGCTACGTCAACGGGAGGTGATGCAGGAAGGAGTGTGCTACTTGTATATGCCGGATCGAGGTTTACCGGGACATTCGCCGGGTCAAGCTGCGAAGTCGGCTGGATGATTACCACCGAATTTACCGGAGAAACAGTTTCCGGGGACGGACCGGATGGGACATTCGTTGATACCACTGCGCTAGATTCTCCCTCTAACAATGGAGTAATGTCACCTGGCTGAACGGATGAAGTCGGGGTGAATGTTCCGACTAATGCTCTCGTCGTAGGGGTGTATCTTCCTACTGGTAATGGCGAAACCTCAGTTCCGTTTAGATTCACTACTGCCCACGCCGGATTCGTGTATCCGTTAATACCATTATTATACCCTGCATCTTCAAGTGTGCCGTTTGCGATCAGTGTTTTTTGTTCCATATCAGACAGTGAATCAGGAATGTTGTTGTTCATCGGGACACCTAAGTGATGTAGTCTGACCTGATTTCTTTCTTGTCTCATCATACCAACGATACTTTGACCTGCCATGCTGTTTAAATCTACTATGCCTTCTAGTAACTGAGAAGCCATATGAGGACCTGTTTCTTGAGAGAATGAAGGAATGGAATCTACAAATGTGATTAATGCCGATGGGAAAGCATATAAGGTATCATCATGTGCTAACAGACTCACCGGAGAAATTCCTGCAAAACGAGAACGTTGTTCAATCATCAACTGAGAACCTAGGATTTTCCAATATGCATTTAGATGCTTAGTAGAGTTTGGATTTGCCGCTGCGATATCAGAAATAGTAGCATTCGCTTGATCAATGTAGGCTTGCACAACTGCATTCATTGGCGAAGTCCAGCCAACTGTACCATTTGGATAATTAACACCGCTAGTTGAAACAGAACCATCTGCTGCAATAGGTAATGTATCGATCGGCGGAGCTTGAATAGTCGCAGTAGGAAGTGTACCCGACGGTGCTGCCGGAGTATTAAGTATCACATTAACAACTCTGCCATACGTGCCTGTATCTTGTGATCCTGCATCTATGTCATTTGTACCTATTACAACTGTTGCGGTTGAACCATCCGACACTGTAATAGTCGGTGCAGGTGCTCCTCCTCTTCCGTAGCCGCCACCTGAATTAGTAATAGTGAAGCCTGTAACCGTGTACGTTGGGCCGGGACCAGTTGTATATTGCACATCAACCGTAGCTTGTTCCCATGTAACTGCTAGGAACATTTGCTGATATGTGTTTTTTAGCTTAATATTTTGCAGTTGATTGATCCTGTCATATACGTGCTTCCAAGGATAGGGAAGACCTGACATGCATCCAAAAAAGTCTGACATAGTATAAGACCCGTGTGGGCCTGAACCCAATGCTAACATGCTTTTGCAGGTATCGATAGCAGACTGTGCAGTGGGCTTGTCTGTTCCAGAAATCATAGGCAAGTCTGACATAGTTTCTATGCTCTTTGCTACCTTAGAAAATTTCTTCGTATCGACTTTGTTGATATTATTAATCTGGCGCAACGAGAATTGCAACGCACCTGCTGCGGTTGCTTGCTCGGGTGGAAGAATTCCCGAAAGATAAGATCCGAACCCTTTAACCGGCGTTAAGTAGTTCTCAGGTTGCCTGCTTGAATTCGTGATCGGGGGAGGACCGCTTGGAATTTGTTCTCCTACGTATTCTTTCATTTCGTCTGATTGCAATGCACTGTTAATACCTCCGCTAGAGTAAAGAGGATAGTATGTTTTGCTGTTAGTTGGCAATCCAACTGCACTATTATACTTGGGAACAGTCAATGAAGCATAGCTATTAGGGAATAACTTCTTAACGTCTAGTAGGTCAGCTAATGTAGTGAACCCTGTAGTCTTACACTGCAAAGGAGCCAAGACTGCACTTAGATTAGGACCAGTGATCAGTAGAAATGCGCTGTAAATTTTTCTTTCTTGGTCGACACTAGGGCGCAGTAATGTACCGCTTGTTAGAGCATTTATTTCTGAACTTGACAATCCTGATGCTAATAGCAAAAATGACAAGTCTTGGGTGACTGCACTGTTTTTTCCGATAGTGGCTAGTAGCACTGACGGAAGACCGAATGCATCAATACGTGAAAGGTTTATGACTTTACCTAAGTTTTCAAGGTCGGCACCGAACGCTTTGCTGGCGAGACTCACTCCTGTAATATCTGCACTTGTTAGGTCGTCCATATTACTGTAAACGCCCTTTAGGAAAGTATTCGCATGATGCGTTGCATGAATCGCTTTGTTTGTGGATTTTATGAAGCTATTTGCTGCGGTAAACGAACCGCAGAAATCTTTATATGAGGCGTCAGCTTGCGAAGGAGAAGCACCGTTCCAATTATATTCATTCCACGCTTGTAATGCGTGTAGTCTAACATATCCCCATTGGGTGACTGACTTGTTAGGATTTGTTGTGTCGTAGGGCAACCATGATGAAGCTTGACCTTGCCCAGTATTACCCGAAATGCTATAACCAGTTGTTGCTGGGGTGCCGGCAGTAGTCCACTTACCCGATGGATCAACTGCAAGATAAGTCGATGGCTTTGAGTTACCTAAAGCACCTATACTAGTCGATCCGATCGAAATCAAATTGTTATAAGTTGCGTCAGAGAGTGTAGTATTACTGTTGCCTGGACCTCGTAAGTACCCATCGTTTATGCTGTAGGTCAATAAGCGCAACACAGTGTCTTTCACAATCTTACCGAAAGTATAGTCTGTGTTAGTTTTACTTGCTCCCATAAAGGAAGCGGCAATAGGATCGATATTGAACCCAGTGCCGCTCAGTAACGAGCCTAATACATTAATACCAAGTGGACTTTGTTTTCCTGAATTAGCCATTATCTTCCTTTATGGTACAAAAACGTCAGGGCTTCCTTGAGAGATTGAGTGACCACAATCGTTACCCGACCCTACTCTAAGAACCGGCTCACCTTCTGCAAACACAGTAGGACTACCTTCTGTTGTTTTTGCAGCTTTGTGTTTTCCGTCTCCATGAGGAGTTATGTCGCTAACGTGCAAGCCAACAGCAATGCCGTTAGCGAAGACAGTTCCTGCCCCCTTAACGATCTTGCCGCCTGCTGCGTTCTCATCACCTTTTCTGCTCAGTTGAGCCATTCGTTATCCCAAAATCAATTTCTTGTCAGGCACGATAATTCCAGACGTAGCCTGAATATATTTTGCCTTAACGCCATCGTCGGTAGGTGCGACGATTGCGACTGCATTAATATTTAGTCTAGTTTCACCCTTCGGATCTGCGGTGAAAAGACTTGGGATGAGTCCAACTCCCTGGGGGCCCGGGGCAACTGAAACTGGTTCGTGCAGGAACACTGCATTGTCTTCAATCTTCACAACCTTAGAGATAAGTTCCTCACCCGAGTTCAACTTGATCGTAACAACTTCACCGATATGTCTATCTAAATTCACTATGTTATCCTTATGCTGCTTCTGCTAGAAACTTAGCGCGAAGCTCTTTAAATCCGCCTACATATTCTCCATCTAGGAAAATCTGCGGGATAGTCTGTGCACCTGGGACAGCTTCTAGTAGCTGATCCTTGGTGTAATCAGTGCTGATATTGCGTTCTTCAAATTCGATGCCCTTCTGAGTTAGAAGTGCCTTTGCCTGTACACAAAAGGTACAGTTATCTCTAGACCATACAATTGCTTTCATTCTTTTTCTCCTTGTTCAATCTCATCAACAGCCGTTTCAAGTGCTGCTCTATATCCACTCACCAATTCGTTGATGGCATGTTCGCGCCCAAAAAGTGCAATCATGTCCTGTACAACGTCTTTGCTTACTTCAAACTTCATAACTTTTCCTTAAAAATCTGGTAATTCATCGTAATCTAAGGTGTCGGTCATAACGCCGATTACGTAACTAGTTGACTCGCTCTCCTGTAGTGCAGTTTGTTTCTTACTAGTATCAACGTGCTTGTTAAACCACGGTATAGGAGTAGACTTTGGTGCTGGATTCCAGTATTTAATGCCGATCTGTTTAAGAGCGTCTACGGCGTTATAGTCAACGAAGTCGATCATAATACGTTCGTTAAGACCGATCACCGGGCCCTTCTTGAAAAGATACTTGGCCCATTCTTTTTCTTCACGAATAACATCTTCGTAAATCAGGCGAACTTCTGCTTCGCACATGATCTTGGCGACCTGAAAACGAGGATCTTCTTTGACAACTTGATTGATAATCCAAGCAGTCCATTCTTTGTGAAGTAATTCATCTTGCAAAATCAAACTAATGATGTTGCCGTTGCCCATGAACATCTTGTTCTCGACCATTGCGAGTGATGTTGCGAACGACACCATGAAGCGGAATGCTTCAAGTGCATAACTAGCATGAAGTGCTAGATAGATTGCATTGATATGTGCTTGCTCATCAACAGTAATGCCGATCTCCTTCTTACAGTTTAGAACATGAAGATCGTCATAGTACTTGCCTACACTAGAAGCCATATCAATGATTTCTTGAGTGTCATGAATAGTGTTGAACACTTCCTTAGGCACGTTGTAGATGTTACGAATGATGTGGCTATATGAACGAGAGTGGATGTTGGTTTCAAAGAATGACCAGTTGCTCATCAATGCTTCAAGCTCAGGGATAGAGCAAACAGGAGTAAAGACCTGCGCCGGTGCTCTACCCTGCAAACTGTCAAGTGCAGTCTGGCGAAGAACGTTGCCAGTGAAGATGTGTGCAACAGCTTCACTGGCATCTTTCATATCATTAGCATCCTTTGAAAGATTTACTTCCTCGGGTACCCAGAAGAATCCACGTGCGGTCTGTTCAATCTTCTGTAGCTTCTGATACTTGACTTCTTCAAAACGCTGAATAGTTACAGGTCCAGCTGGATCAAGAAACATCTTGCGCTGTAGGTAGTCAGTCTTGGTGTTTAGATTGTATTGTGCTTTAGACATTGTTTCTTCCGACTCTGCTATAACCTGTTAGTGCTTTAATTTCTTTCTTACGTTTGTGATAGTTCTTCATTGCTTCACTGTGCTGTTCTGCCCAACCTTCCGGCATCTTCTTTCCTTTTTTAGCTTTACTAATATTTTCACAATGTTCTTTAGAACGTGTTCTCTTGGGTGACTTGGGCTTTACATACGGCTCAATATTTTCACTGTATTCGTATCTTAACTGTTTCTTTTTACAATGTTTGTATTTGCCATCTGCGGTATACTTGACATTAGAAGGGTTGGTTCTCAAATGATCGGCACACTCAATGATAGAATCAAACTTCTTGTAGAATGAACCATCCAACTCATACGCATATACTTCTATTCGTTTGTCCAGAGAGTGTTTGCGAATACCAGCAGTCAGTTGATCAATCTTGTCCTCGTCATGCTTCTTTCCAAGAAATCCACGAGGATGACCATTTACTGCAATACGCTCTTTTGCGGCCAATGATGCCCGGCGGCGAAGCCAACCATATAGCTTATTATTAACTCTATAGCTAGTGTTGTGCGAAGTCATTATGACAGCGGCATTAACTAAAGGTGAACACTTTGGATACATCTTAACTAATAACAAGTGCGCTAGATAATGTTCCTCTGGAGTGAGAGACACTAGATTTTCTTTATCATCTGTGCCTCCCAAACATTTGGGTACAATATGATGCTTTTCTGTATATTCATTAAGCATTCTATTTCTTCCGCGCTCTATTAGCATATTATAATGTTTTTCATAGTCCATATTGTTATTTAGTATTAATTAGCGAGTAATATATTAGTAGTTAATAACTAAAGCTTACATGCTGCACAATCTTCATCTTCTGCAAAGAAATCAATTTCTTCAAGAGGTGCCTCATCTGCTTCTTCTTTAGCACCTTGTTTTGAAATTAGACTATAATAAATTGTTTTAATTCCCCACTTGGCAGCAAGCATTAAGTTCTTTGCAATAAGAGTAGTAGGGACCTTACGATCAGGGAAGTGAGCAGGATTGTAGAAGGTGTCAGTTGAAATTGACTGATCCATCCAAGCAGCAAGCACAGCCGAAGTCTTGAGATAACCAACGCAATCTGTTTGGTCCCACATCAACTGATAGTTCTTACGAACCTTTGCATTGTTGTATTCAGGAACAACCTGAACGAATGAACCAGCCTTTGATTCCTTAACAGAAATCAAGCTCATTGGCATAGCAATACCGTTCGTTGAATTGATAACGACACTTGACGATTCAACAGGAGCGATTGCACCTACTGTTGCGTTACGAACACCATGCTCAATCATATCAGCACGAAGGGGTTCCCAATCGAGTTCAGGTGTGAAGTCGGCGAGTTCGTTGACGCCGTTGTTGCGAATCTCCCAAGGGAAAATACCCTGGCCATAACGAGTCTTGTCACTATCTAAACACTTGCCGCGCTCCTTAGCAAGTTCAACGTTTGCTTCCATCAAATAGTAAGTCTGGTGTTCAGCCCAACTCTTGACTTCTTGAAGTGCTTCTTTCTCGCCGTACTTGAAGCCGCGCTTGGCGTGCCAGTATGCAAGATTTGTGACTCCGATGCCAATTGGACGAATCTCATCATTCGATAGCTTTGACTGAATCGACAAGAAATCTTGATAGTCAAGAATGTTGTTCAAGCTGCGCAACAGAATGCGACAAGCTCTGCGCATATCTTCTGGATTTCTAAATGAACCCCAGTTGATACTCCCTAGTGTGCAAAGGGCGATACGACCTGTAGGGTCGTCAAGACGCTTGAAAGACTTTGTAGGAAGAAGGATCTCAACACAAAGATTTGATTGATAAATCGTATGATACTCAGGATTGAATGGCCCTTGATTCATTACGTTATCAATGAACACCAGATAGATTCTACCTGTATCAGTTCGTTCCTTGAGAATGCCTCCCTTGAAGACTTCCTCTGCACTCATTGTCTTTTTGCGCAGATCCTTACGCTTTTCATACTTCACATAAAGTTCTTCAAACTTCTTCGTGTCCTTGTAGAATGCTTCATATAAGTCAGGAACTTCGTTGGGATCAAAGAAAGTGATATCCTGCTTGTTCTTGAAACGCTTCCAGAAGAATGCGCTGAGAACAACACCATAGTCCATATGACGAACACGAGTTTCCTCAGTACCCTGATTGTTCTTAAGAACGATCAAATCGTCAAACTGGTGGTGCCAGATTGGGTAGAACACAGTAGCACTAGCATTACGAATGCCACCCTGTGAACATGAACGAAGATCACCGAACCACTTCTTTAAGAAGGGAATCATACCAGTGTGCATGATTTCGCCCCCTCGGATAGGCGAACCGAGAGGGCGAAGTCTGCCAATTTCTAAGCCGATGCCAGCGCGCTTGCTAGCATACTTAGCCATCATTTCTCCCGAAGCAAAGATCGAGTCCAGATCGTCATCACTGCGGATAAGTACACAGCTACTAAACTGCTTTGTTGGTGTACCGAGACCAGCGAGAACAGGAGTAGCCAAAGTAAAAAGACCGTCGCTGGCTGCATTATAATATTCTTTAACGAATTTAAGACGCTTGCTAGCTTCTTCCATATGGAAAACTGTAGCTGCTGCCACCATATACCTAACTTGAGGAGTTTCATATACTTCCTTTGTGGCTCTGTTGCGAACGAGATATTTTTCAATCATCTGTTCAATTGCTGCGTATGAGTACTCCTCATCCTTATCATGGTCGATGAAGTCATTCATCTTGTTCCATTCATCTTCTGAATACCATTCAAGAAGCTCAGGAGTGTAAAGGCCCACCGAAATGTTCTTCTTTACAATCTCATACAATGTAGGTGGGATATATCGCCCGTAAACATCTTTACGAAGCATAGATAGGCGCTGCTTACCAGCAACATATTGATAATTAGTATGTCCAACGTCAGGATTAGATTCAACGTCAATCAAATCCACAATAGCCCTAAGAGTGATTTCGTCAATTTCTCGTGTAGTGATGCCATCGAAGAAATGAGGGTGTGCTTTGATTTCGATCATAGACTGACTGATATCAGCCGTGCCGTTGCAAACCTTTGCGATTTGTGCTTGCCACTTTTCCAGGGCGAGTGGTTCTTTTGTTCCTGAGCGTTTTGTTACATTAATCATTCTTTGCCTATTTTCTTGTACAATGCAGTTGTGTCTAAGTGCCTAATATCAGTGAAGTCTGACAGCTTCATATTTACTACCTGGTTAGGGTGGTAATTAAGAATATATTTTGCGTTGTCGACCAAGACTAAACATACATTCTCATTATTATCGTCTATTGCATCAACAAAGTCAATGTTTTCTATACCCAATAGCATCAAGGTATAGACCATTCCTAACCCTCTTGCATAGATACAATAATCGTTGTCGTGGATAAGTTCCCAAGGGCTGGGCCAGTCTGGTGTGTCAGCTGGATGAAGGTAATGATTAAGTAAAGGACATTGCTGCCAAAACCGATCTACTTCCACACACGTGGTTTCTAGATCGGCTTGAGCTAATCTTTCTTTAAGATTGTGCCAGTGTTTAAGTCTAGTGTAGTAATCTGCTAGAAACGTGTTATTCGGCACATCACATCACCCGTACGTATGCATTCCGCTATGGGTTAACTCTACCCAAGACGCGGCGTAAATTTTACCTCCGTTGTCTTTCCATAGCTTGCAAAAATTGAAGTCTTCGTGCAGATACACTTTACTTTCAGGATCGATTGATGTATAGAAATATTCCTTGATCGGTTCATCAAATGAAGAAACATTATCTACTTTGTTTTCTAATTTAAACTCAGGTACTTTATCTGCAAGGTCTTCGAATACCTTTCTAGAAAGCAACATCATTCCGGTACCAGAGCGTTCGATTTCAATCAAATCTCCAGATTCTTCTGCATCTTCTACTGGAACATACAAATAGTCAAGCAGTCCTTTTTGAATTGAGCTTGGAGTGAATCCATCTGCCATTGCTTCCGCTAAGTATTCCCATTTGATCGACTTCTTTGGATAAATACCACATACGAAATCTTCATCGGTTTTCATTAGCTTAATGACCTGTCTTGCAGAAAACCCAATATCCGAGTCAATGAACAATAAATGAGTTGCATCTGATTTCAAGAATGCGTGTGCTAACATGCATCGAGTTTTATGAATTAGAGATTCATTTAGTGCAAACAACGTAGTAACTGCTAGATCAGGTTCTTGACCCAACAACTGCATTAGTTCGATCATGGAAATCGTGTACTGTGCAGTCGCCTGACTGTTATACATTGGAGTACAAATCAAAATCTTTTTCATCGTTATTCAGATTCGTCCTTATCGGTCTTTTCTATGGCGTTTGATTCTTCGCGTTTGTCAGTGAGCGTTTCCATCAATGCACCGGTGATTCCTGCATGATTAAACATGATCGTTGGATCGACCCAGATATCAAATCCTGCTTCTCTAACTCTGCGACAAAACACATAGTCTTCTCCCCAGAATTCACCTTCCCAGACTTCGGTGTCGAAAAAACAAAAAGCTGATTCAGCCTTGCTTCGCTTATCCTTAGGGGAATAGTAAAGCTCAGGGAAATGCTCTCTCATCTTGCCGATCATGTTGCGCGAAAACAACATGCAGCCTGCAGGAATATATTCCATCTTAAGAAGACCGGTGTCCTTACACTGCGAGATTCTTCCATCAGGTTCAAGTGCAGGTCTGAAATTAAATCCTTCACCGTCTCTGCTAGGATACACACCACCGATGAAATCTTTATCAGTTTGTGTCATCTGTTCAATGAAACGAACAATGTAGTTCGGATCGAATGCTAAGTCATTGTCAATACACAATAGATAATCTGCACCTGATTCCCAGAACATCTGAATGATTCGGTTTCTATCTGCCACTAGTAACGAACCACCGACTGGCAGACGCACTAAAACTTCATAACCATTCATTTCGAGAATTTTTTGCAAGTCAAGTAGCATCATTGCATAATGCACATGTACTCTACCTTCGTAAGCTGGGGTTCCCACGAATATCTTCTTTCCGGTCGAACCGCTTGCACTAGGAGTTAAGGATCTTTTCATCCAAACTGGTTTTTTATTCTGCATTTAATTCCTCACTTAAATTTTGATTCGATTCGAGAAGGCTTCACTGCCTCAATAACAAACTGAAAGTCATCACTATCTTCCATGATATCTACTACCTGAAAGTCGCCCTTCCAAACATGTCGGTAATCCGACATTTGTGATCTACCCACTTGCTTTGTGTACTCTACTTGACTTAGAAAGACTAAGTGTTCGGGGCCGAAATAACGAGTGTGTCCCGGGTCTCCCCATACCCAACGTGAATGAAAGGAAGGAGTTGTTCCGATCAGCAAGCCACCTGGCTTTAGAATTCTATAAATTTCACTAAAATGGGCGAAGAATGAAACGAAATCTCCCTGTCTACCTAGATGTTCTAGAACTTCATACGCATGAACTTCATCAAAAGTATCGTCTTCAAATGGCCACGGAGTGACATTAAGATCATGAGTAACGTCTGCTCCGCAGTTTGGATCCATATCGATAGTAGTTAAGTTAGTCCAATCAGAGGTTTTCTCATCCATGTAAATCTTTTTAGCACGGTTGTTTCCGCACCCTAATAGCAATTCTTTTCTCATGCTATTATTTAGAGTATCAACGATGCCTCATAAAATAACTTATCAACAGTCTCCGGAGTTAGCTGCAAGAATTGGCTTAGTTGGGCAACTAAACCTGCATCCTTTCTAACTTCCGTAGCACAATCCCAATCGATTTGAGCAAGCTCTTTATCTGGACTGGGCAACTGATTTATGTACACAGATACCGAATCTAGATATCCATACTTGAAAAGAACATATCTAGCTTGTCTCATTGAGACGACCTGGACATCAGGCACGACATTCAACAGTGATTCGTCAACTGGCGGAATATCAGTAATAGTCCAGCCAGTGCCATTCCATTCAGCAAACGATCCTTCAGGTATGTTGGGGACAGGAGTCCATGTCGTGCCGAATGGGATTCCACCTGAATCATCTTCGATTGTCTCGATTCCACCAAAATACCCATTCGGTAATATTCTATAAACTATCATAATTTTGCCTTTATGTATGTTGTATATGGCGCCTGACCGGTGAGCGCAGGAACTAGAAATTCAGTCTGTACATTATATGAAGGAGAGTATTCCAATCCTACTGCATTAGTTGAAGTGACTACACGCTGCACTACTGGATACCAAGAAACATACTTACCATTTCCATAGATGATTGACCCAATAGTCGATGTAGTGCCTGAAGGTCTTGAAACCCAAGTAATGCCATCAGTCGATGTTCTAATAATTCCAGTATAGCCAGTAGCAACATATTGACCGTTTCCATAAGCAAGTCCAGATATTATTGTTACTGCATTTGAAGTTCTTGAGGTCCAAGAAGAACCATTAATAGATGTGTAGATCGCACCGGTAGTTAGTCCTGCTACGAACAACCCGTTACCATAAGTGATAGAATTAAGTGCAGGGATAGTGAATGCAGTATTCCAGTTTGTATCAGGTACTGTTGTATATCTTACGATTGCGCTTCCACCAAAGATATACCACCCGTTACCGTATGCAAAACTAGACACTGAGTACGGAACGAACCCAAGCCAATTAGTGCCGCCATCATACGATTTTCCTACATATCCAGCAACGTTAGAAGTATAGAGAAATTGTCCGTTTCCGTATGTAGCGTATACGTTGCCACCGAAACCAGCATTGCTACGGGCGGACCAGCTCAATAAATTAGTTGAAGTGTAAATGGTTCCGTTATTTCCGGATATTAAATACAATCCGTTTCCATAATCAATGTCATACACTGAAAACGGCAAGTCTATAACAGCTTGCCACGATGAACCATTAGTTGAAGTAAAGAGATATCCGTCATTATCCCCTGCCAACCACTGTGAGTTTTTGTAGGTTACTGCTCTTACGGTCGTGCTTCCGATGGTGCTACTGTATGTCCAATCTGAATTGCCAACAGATGAGGTCGCAATGACCCCGTTGCTGCCAGCTAGAATATATGAACCATTACCATAGCTAAGCGCATAAATTGTACTAGTTGTTCCGGCAGCAACACCAGACCAAGCAACCCCATTAGTTGAGGTTCTGAGGAATCCTGAGCTAGAACCTAACAAGAACAACCCGTTACCATACGTTATCGTGTTGATCGTAACAGTAGATAGTCCTGACGTTCTAGTAGTCCAGGTGATTCCATCGGTTGAGGTACTAATACCGGAATTATTAGTTCCGAAAATGTAAATTCCGTTACCGTATTCTGATGAAGCAATCGATGAAATTGTTCCAGATGTTCTCGTTGTCCAGGTGATGCCGTTATTTGAAGTAGCCAGAGTTCCACCATCTGCACCGTAAACGAACGTTCCGCTGCCATACATTAACGTATTAATAGTAGATGTTGTATTCGACACTCTACCTGACCAAGTGATTCCGTCGGTTGATGAAGCAAGTGCGCCGCCGCCGCCGGCTGCAAGATAAACACCATTGCCATAAGACATTGCATTTAGTGCAGAAGTCGTCGGGGATGCTATAGCAGTCCATATTGTTCCATCAATTGAAGTAAAGATACCACCGTTACCGTTACCCAAAACAAACAATGAGTTACCAAACGTAACAGCAAGATTATTTACACTAATACCAGTGTTTAGATAGTAGTCCCATTGCTGTCCATTAGAAGTTGCAGATGAACCACCTGATCCTACATAAACATATTTGGAATTTCCATATGTTAGAGAATACATTGACTGATTGGTGCCAGCCGGTACAGAAGTCCAATTAATTCCATCAGTTGATGTACCGGAAGCACCGTTGAATCCCGAATACATGTATACACCGTTACTGTAAGTCAATGAATAAATCGTTGACGAGGTGTTCGATGTTCTAGTAGTCCAAGTGATAGTGTCCGTGGATGTTCCGAGTACACCACCTGTACCTGCATATAGATACAGGTTATCCCCATATAACGTAGTGAAAATTGTACTAGATGTATTAGACGGTCTCGTAGTCCAAATAGTTCCGTTAGTTGAGGTGAATAATGCACCGGCATCTGAACCACCTAAGAACATTCCGTTTCCGTAAGTTACAGACCAAATAGTAGTTGAAGTTGCAGTAACCGGGAATCCAAGAATACCCCAGTTGGTACCGTCGTTCGACAATCCAACCTGCCCCGGAGCAGTTCCATATAGATAGGTTCCGTTACCATACGTCAACGCATATACAGAAGTTGTAGTGCCGGACGCTCTAGCTGCCCAAGTAATACCATCAGTCGATGTTCCTAATATTCCAGTATCGCCCGCGTAAGAATACACACCGTTACCGTATGTAACGGCTCTGATTACAATACCCGAAGTTGATTCTCTAGGATACCACATCAATCCATTAGTCGAAGTGACAACAAGCCCATTTGCGGTACCATATACATACAATCCATTTCCATATGTGATTGCAGTATTAGTTGCAGTAGAGCTTGTGATAGACCATACCGAACCATCAGGGGAGGTGCTTACTACGCCGCCGTCACCGCCATAAATGAAGTTACCGTTACCATAATACAATGCTCTGATAGTTGAGGTTGAATATGTTGTCTGTGCAACCCAAGTCATAGCATCTGTTGATGTACTCAATGCGCCCGATGCCGAGCCAAACACATATGTTCCGTTATCATACGTCAATGCTAAGATATCAGTAGCTACCCCCGAGCTTCTTATCGTCCAGGTGACACCATCAGTTGACGTTCTGAGGGCGCCTGAGTTAGCACCATAAACGAACAATCCGTTTCCGTAAGTTACAGAGTAGATAGTGACTGCACCTGAAATACCAGAGCTTCTTGCAGTCCAAGTAGTTCCGTCAGTTGAAGTACTTAGGCCACCGCCGGTTGTGCTGTACACATAAACTCCGTTTCCGTAAGTGAGTCCATTAATGTTTGAGGTTGTGCCTGATGTTCCGAGATACCATTGATATCCGTCAGTTGAGGTAGCAATTGTTCCACCGGTTGTGCCGTACACATAAACTCCGTTACCGTACGTTAGTGCTTGGATAGTAGAAGTAGTGTTCATGACTGTCCACAATGTTCCGTTAGTGGAAGAGTTCATAACACCGGAGTTTCCTCCGTAAATATACATTCCATTACCGTATACGAGTGCAAACAAGCTTGTAGTAGTGTTTGAAGTTTGTGTAGTCCAGGTGATTGCATCGGTTGAAGTACTGATTGCACCAGTGATCGTTGCATATGCATATAGCCCATTGCTATACACGAGCGCGTTAATTGTTGCAGTGGTTCCAGATGACCTAGCAGTCCAGGTTGCAGTGTCGGTTGACGTAGCGAGGACTCCACCGACACCTGCATATACGAACAACCCATTACCGTAAGTTAGTGCTTGCAACACTGATGCTGTACCTGATGTTTGGGCTGTCCAAGTGATGCCATCGGTTGAACTTCTTACAACGCCGCCGATGCCTGCATATACGAACAACCCATTACCGTAAGTCAATGCGTTTAGCGTTGATGTAGTGCCGGAAGTTCTAGCAGTCCAAGTGATTGCGTCAGTTGAGGTGCTAATACCGCCGGTTGCTGCTGCATATACAAAAGTTCCGTTACCATATGCCATTGAATAAATAGTAGAAGTAGTACCAGATGTTCTAGTAGTCCAAGTGACACCGTTCGTTGACGTTCTAATTGCGCCGCCAGCAGCACCATAAACATACGTTCCATTTCCATATGATGTTGCATATATAGTAGATGTAGTACCCGATGTTCTGAGGGTCCATGTTAAACCATCAGTTGATGTACTGAGGACACCCGCGTTTGCACCCAATATAAACAATCCATTACCATATTCAAAGGTTCTGATTGTAGAAGTAGTGCTTAATCTTGTCTGCCAAGTGATACCATCAGTTGATGTTCTGATAGCATCTAAGTTACCTCCAGAGAGATACAAACCATTACCATAAGTCATAGCATAGACAGTCGAAGTTGTTCCTGATGTTCTTGCAGTCCAGACTGCACCATTTGTTGAAGTACCAATACCACCTGACGCCGTGCCATACACATAAACACCGTTGCCGTATGTCACTGCAAACACAGTAGATGCCGTAGCAGTTGTTCTTGAAACCCAGGTGATGGCATCCGTTGATGTGCTTAGCCCGCCTAAATCAGCAACATAAGTGTACAATCCAGCACCATATGCAATACCTAATATAGTCGATATAGTACCGGATGTTCTTAAAGTCCACGCTGCGGCATTCGTTGAGGTAGACAGCGCGCCGCCGACACCGGCGTAAATATACAAACCGTTAGCGTATGTTAATGCGCGCAAGTTTGAAGATGTGCCGGATGTTTGCAAAACCCAAGTTGAAAGATTAGTCGAAGTAGAAACTGCGCCGCCATCACCTGCAACTACATAAGTACCGTTACCATATGTAACTGCGTACAATTCGATTGTAGAACCAATACCTGAATTCCGTGTTACCCAAGTATATCCATCGGTCGATGAACGAAGCATTGCATTGAAACCAGAAATCAAATACTGTCCGTTACCATACGTAGCACTTAGTACGGTAGAAGTTGTACCCGAAGTATAACTAGTCCAAGTGATTGCGTCAGATGAAGTGTACGCGAATCTCGGAGATCCAAATACATATGTTCCGTTTCCATAGGCTACTGAATAGATCGTAGTAGAAGTACCAGAAATAGGGCTGTACCAAGCATTAGTGTCAGTAGTTGTCTGTACCGAGCCAGTGTCACCTGCTGCAACATATTTACCATTTCCATAAATGATTGAGTAGTATGTGGAAGATGAGTTAATGCCAGTTAAATTCCAAGTTGCACCTAAATCTGTTGACACCCCGGAAGCAAGAGGACCAGCAAAGACAAATCTACCACTATCGTATGCCATACTTGATATGTTTGCGGTAGTTCCCGACGGTCTAACAGTCCAGGATACACTATTTGTTGAGGTTCCAACGCCGCCGGCAGCAGTTCCATATATGAACACACCACTACCGTATGCTAATGAAAGGATATTTGATACAGTATTAGAAGTTCTAGCAGTCCAAGTGACCCCATCAGTTGAAGTTCCAACGCCGCCGTTGGCGGCTCCCTGTACGAATGTTCCGTTACCATACGTTAATGCATATGTTGTAACTGCAATGGCACTTGTTCTAGTAGTCCAGGTAATACTGTCAGTTGATGAAGCTAACAAGCCGGTCGTTGCGGCGCCTCCATAAACGTAAGTTCCGTTTCCGTATGCTAAACTCCAGATACTTGAGGTGGTGCCGGACGTTCTCGTTGTCCATATAATTCCGTCGGTTGATGTTTTAAGCACGCCTTGTGCGCCGGCGAATATGTAACTACCGTTTCCGTATGTCAATGAATATATGTTAGTATATATGCCGGATGTTCTAGTGGTCCACGTTATAGCATTAGTTGATGTTGCTAAGGCGCCACCGTCACCTGCAAGCACAAACAATCCATTTCCATATATAATTGATCTAATACTTGAGGAAGTAAATGAGGTTCTAGCTGTCCAATATCCGCCATCGGTTGAAGTGTAGATAACACCACTCGTACCGACAGCAGCATATAGGCCGTTTCCATATGCAACCGAAGCATACGTGACTGAAGGGGCAGCCTGAATTGCATTCCAAGATAATGCATCTGTTGATGTTCGTACCGTGCCTGCTTCACCTACAGTTATAAACGATCCTGCATTGTATATAACTGAACGAAGATCGTTAGCTGTTCCTGATTGTTGATAGGTAGCAGTATTCCAAGTTACTCCATTGTCAGTAGACGTTCCGGTACCACCGGCTACACTTGTATAGACAAATGTGCCATTACCATATGTAACTGAATTCAGAGTTGATGAGGTTCCTGACTGATTGCCTCTTACTGACCACGTTGTTCCTGAGTCACCGGATACAATTATTGTTCCTGAGTCACTAGATGCAATGAATGTACCCGATGAGTATCCAACTGAATAAACGTTATATGATGTTGAGGTAACAGAGGACCATGCCGCGCCGTCGTTCGACGTATATAATACTCCGGCTCCGCCGAGGACATACAACCCGTTACCATAACCTATTGCGTTAATCGTGCTGGCGACGCTATATGTTTGGGTAGTCCAGGTTACGGCGTCTGTTGAAGTTCCTACTGTTCCTGCGCTATCCCCGTAAATATACAACCCGTTTCCATATTCAATCGCATAAATTGCGGCAGCTGTTCCTGATGTTCTAGTAGTCCAAGTCGTGTTGTCAGTAGAAGTTGCAACTGTTCCTGACGCACCTACCACTAGATACAACCCATTACCGTACATGCAATTATACAATGCTCTGCTAGGAAGATTATTGATAGAGTGCCAAGTTACCCCATCAGTTGAAGTTCCATATGAAAAGTTAGTTGCATTTGCGGCTGAGAACAGATATTTTCCATTTCCGTATCCGATCGCTGTTACGTCGGCATCTGATTCAAGAATACCAAAATTACTAGAAACCCATGTTGTTCCGTTAGTCGTAGTTCTTATTCCGCTATTTCCACCAGAAACAAACTTATTATCACCATAGATTACAGCATTAGTATTAGGTGACCAAGAAATTGCATCCTGTGAATATCTAACAGATCCTGAAAGTCCCAGCGGAGTGATTCCATACAAACCATTGCCGTAGACTATTCTATAACTACTCGTGCTGCTAGTTCCAATAGGATACCAGTTTATTCCGTCATACGAAACACCAGTAGTGCCCGAAGAAGATGCAAACGTGTAAACACCATTATCATAACTAATATTGTTAATATTACTATTGAAGCCCGGAACTACTTGAATATCCCATAGATTAGAGTCAGTGGACGTAAAAATGAGCCCTGAAGTATTTCCTGAAGCAACGAATAATCCATTACCGTATGTGATAGATGTAATAGATGAGACTGTTCTCGGAGTTACCATTAACCAGTGAGTTCCGTTTACAGAAACACCTACTAGGTTGCTTGTGCCTCCATACACATATCTTCCGTTTCCGTATGCAATACTATTTACGGTATATCCATACTGATTTGAAGTAAGGTGCCAGGCTATGCCGTTTGTGCTTGTGCCGATCGAACCCGTGCCACCATACACAAATAATCCGTTTTCATAAGTCATGCTTATGATCGATGTATTCGTGCCGGATGTTCTAGCTGTCCAGAAATAAGTATCCGTAGATGTTCTAATCGCGCCCAAGGTATCGCCGTACACAAAGACGCCATTTCCATATGTCAATCCGTTGATGTTCGTGGCGGATCCTGATGTTCTATTTGTCCAATTGATGCCATCTGGTGATCCGATCATACCGCCTGTTGTCAGTCCAGCAACATAATAACCATTACCATATGCAAGTGAATAGACTGTAGAAGTCGTGCCGGATGTTCTAGCTGTCCAAGTGATTGCGTCCGTAGATGTACCAAGTCCACCTGATGCAGTACCGTAGACATACAACCCATTGCCGTATTCTAGTGCAGTGATAGCAGAGGTAGTATTAGAAGTGCGTCTTATCCATGATGTTCCATCTGTTGACGTTTTCACGAGTCCGCCCGCTGCGCCCATGACAAACAGACCACTCTCATATATTATAGTGTTGATGGTCGATATTGTACCAGAGCCGATTGTGCTCCAGTTCGTGATATCAGTAGAAGCATATCCACCGAGTCCAAGTGTTCCGCCGAACAAGTAATTACCATTGCCATATACCAATGTGTTAATTGTTGAAGTTGTACTAGAGTTCTGTGCCACCCAAGTGATGCCGTTAGTAGACGTAGATATGCCACCGTTTTGTGTACCAAAAGAGAATATTCCGTTTCCATAAGTTACAGCGTAAATAATTGAGACAGTACCTGACGTTCTAGCAGTCCAGGTTATGCCGTCAGTTGACGTGCCAACGCCGCCTCCTGCGGTTCCATACACATATAGCCCATTGCCATACGCCAGTCCAAAAATCTTTGAGGATGTATTCGAAGTCCTAACCGTCCAGGTGATGCCATTAGTAGAAGTGCTAATGCCGCCACCGTCGGCACCGTAAACGAACAAACCATTGCCGTAGGTTAACGTGTTAATAGTAGACGTAGTGCTAGGTGCTCTACCGATCCAGGTGATACCATCAGTTGATGAGGCTATCATCGAGGGGCCGCCTGCATAAACATAAGTGCCATTTCCGTATGCTAATGCATAAACAGTTGACGTACCAATTGCAGAGAATTGAGTTGCCCAATTTAATCCGTCAGTAGAAGTTCCTAGAACGCCACCGGCACCACCATAAACGTATACCCCGTTGCCATATGTTAGTGCAAAAATAGTAGTAGTCGTTGACCCTGTTAACGGAGTCGACCATGAAGTCAAGTTAGTAGAAGTGAGCAATGCGCCGCCGTTGCCAGCGAGAATGTATGTTCCGTTTCCATAAGTAGCAGCGTTGATCGTGCTAGTAGTATTCAATGGAACAATCCAGGTTATACCATCGGTTGATGTTCTGAATTGGCCAGCATCACCGACCGAAACAAACACTCCATTTCCATATGTTAGTGACTGAATTGTTGATGTTGTTGTAGGATAGCCGGGAGTATTCCAGGTTATACCATCAGTTGACGTTTTGTACCCCAACCCAACTGCGGCATAAACACCATTGCCGTATGTTATCGAGTTAATAACTGCACCGACTTGTGATCTATTCGTCCAAGTAATCTTATCTGTTGATGAATTGATGTATCCTGTAGTGTCTCCTAATAGATATACACCATTATTATATAGTAGGGTGTTGATCGTGCTACCTGCATTTGAAAGCGGAGAGAATAAAGACTGTAGATTTGTAGAAGTATAAAGCGTAGGGTTCGGGCCGCCGATCAGATACTTTCCGTTTCCATAAGTTAATGCATTGATAGTTGTTGCAGTAGGGGTTGTGACGCTTAATGACCAGAATTTACCATCAGATGATGTGTAGATAGTTCCAGTAGAAGAACCATAATAAAAAAGGCCATTGTCATAATTCAACGGAGCCTGAGTAGACACTGAAATATTGTTGGGTCCGCCTAGCACTCCCCAGTTAAATCCATCTGTTGAGCCGCCGGAAGTTCCTACAGTTCCATACACATATAAACCGTTGCCGTATACGAGCGCATTGATCGGATTGGCCACACCTGAGTTACTGACTGTCCAGTTCTCACCGTCAGTAGAGGATCCTATGGATCCTACAGTTGTTCCATACACAAACACTCCAGTTGAATAAGTTAACGATTGAATTGTTGCGGTAGTTCCGGAACTTTTAACTTCCCAGGTAATGCCATCGGTTGACGTTCTAAGTACTCCGGTGTCTCCTCCTAGAACATAAATCCCATTTCCATATGTTGCTGCGCGCATAACTGCCGTTTGGATCCCGGCAGTTCTAGTAGTCCAGGTGATGCCATTCGTTGACGTACTGACGACACCTGCGCCACCAAGAATATACAGCCCGTTACCGTAGGTAAATGAGTAAATAGTAGATGTTGTACCTGATGTTCTAGCTGTCCAGGTGATGCCGTTGGTTGAAGTGCTAAGGCCGCCGGCATTTGCTCCGTACATAAACAATCCGTTTGCGTACAGCAATGCGTTAATAGTTGAAGTCGTTCCTGATGTTCTAGCAGTCCAGGTGATGCCGTCAGTTGACGTTCTAATTGCACCGCTAGGGACGCCCAAAACATATGTTCCGTTTCCGTAAGTCAATGCGTTTATGTTTGAAGTCGTACCTGATGTTCTAGCGGTCCAGGTAATGCCATCAGTTGATGTTCCTAAAAGGCCGCCGGTGCCTCCGTATACGTAAGTGTCATTGCCGTACGTAAGAGAATAATAGGTATTAGTCGTGCTGGTTGGGTATGAATTCCAAGTAGTTCCATCAGTTGACGTTATCGCATACCCAGTATTTGCCAATCCTACATATGTTCCGTTCCCATACGCTACACCCGAAATAGTAGTTGTAGTACCCGATGTTCTCAACGTCCAAGTGACGCCATCTGTCGATGTTCTAATGCCGCCGGCGTTTGTACCGATCAAATACAATCCATTACCATATGCCAATGCGTTAATTGTTGAGGTAGTGCCTGAAGTTCTAGCCGTCCACGTGATGCTGTCAGTTGATGTGCCAAGGCCGCCGCTAACAGTTGCATACACATAGAGACTATTGCCATACACTAACGAGGTTAAACGAGAAACAGTATTCGATGTTACGGCAGTCCAAGTAACTCCGTTTGTACTCGTTCGCAAAATTCCTGAAGCAAAACCACTAATGTATATTCCGTTTCCATACGTCAACGCATACACCGAAGAAGTTACTAGTGAAGTTTGTTCAGTCCAGTAATTACCATCAGTAGAAGTGGAAATAACATAGCCATTTCCCGAAGTTAACCCAGCTATATATAACCCATCACCGTACGTTAACACGTTAATAGTGTTAGTATTGATTCCTAATTCTTTGCGAGATTCAGGATAGGAGTATATTCCTAAGATAGTACTTCTTCCGTAGAGATAATCAGAAGAAGTGTCATATATCATAGTGGATGGAATGGCGGAATTGTTTACCGGAAGAGAGTATGTTCCCCAAGATTTTAGGTCAGTTGACGTTCTGAACTGAGAGGCTGACGATGGTGCCACAAACAAGCCATTTCCATATGCATTAGTATATGACACAATTGAAGTAGTTCCACGTACCCAATTGACTCCGTTTGTGCTTGTAGCGTCAACATCGGGGCCGGACATAATATATAATCCGCTGCTATAAGCAAGCGGTGAAGTAGCGTTGAGGGTTCCCGAAACAGTGTTGCCCGGAGTCACAACACTAGCATTGACTAACCCAAGTGCATCGTACAACTCAGGATATGTTGATTGACTTTGGATTGTGTTTTGTTTAACCCAAACACCGTTATCAGTAAGAGTAGTCGGTGAAGTCGCGCCGCTGCCGGTTGATCCAATATAAACATTCTTGACTGCGCCGATCGGTAAATCAACAAAACGTGTAAAGTCGGTAATTTTGCTCATCTTATTTTGCTCTTACATAAAAATTAGTTTGTGCATTGGAATATGGAGTGTACGTTGTGATTGGTAGAGTACTTAGTGTAATAACGCTGGGAACAACGAAATCAGTTGCAACATCAAAGTTCAAATAACCTACTGAACCTGCGAATCCCGCATACACATACACTCCATTGCCGTATGTCAGTGCAATCACACTAGAGCTGGTAGACGGGGTAACAGTCGCGGCTAACCAACTTATTCCGTCAGGCGAAGTACTAATACCGCCGGGAGCCGTTCCGAACAGATATACACCATTACCATATGCCAATGCGGCAATATTAGAAGTAGTACCTGATGCTTGAGCATTCCAGGTGATCGCGTCAGTTGATGTACTGAGAGCGCCGGTGTTTGCACCAAACACATACAACCCATTTCCGTAAGTCAATGCAAAAATATTAGAAATAGTTCCAGATGTTCTAGCATTCCAAGTCACGCCGTCAGTTGATGTACTAATGCCCCCAACAGCAGTACCATAAACATATGTTCCATTGCCATATGTCATGGCGTAAATAACAGAAATAGTACCTGATGTTTGAGCATCCCAGGTGATTGCGTCAGTTGAGGTGCTAACTACGCCGCCATCGCCACCGTATACAAAGGTTCCATTTCCATAAGTCAATGCAAAAATAGTAGAAGTAGTACCTGATGTTCTAGCAGTCCAAGTAATGCCGTCGGTTGAAGTTCTGAGGGTACCGGATGCACCGGCATACACAAAGGTTCCATTTCCATATCCAATCGCATAAATTGCATTAGCAGTTCCAGATGTTCTAGCAGTCCATGTGATGCCGTCAGATGATGTACTAATGCCCCCAGTGGCAGTACCATAAACATATGTTCCGTTACCGTACGTCATTGCTTGAATAGTGGCGATAGTAGTAGTCAGGCCGCCATTGAACGGAGCTCCTTCTGGGAACACACCTAATCTCGAAAACAAATCAGGATAATCTGATTGTTTGTATGTACCAGGAGGAATAAAATTTCCACTAGGATTTGCAACTTTGTAGTCTGCGGGGCCATTAATGACTTGAATGTATTCTCCGATTTCGACTTGTGGATTTGAGTACTTAATGATATTACTCATGAAATTCTCCAACCCAAAGTTGAGTTTGCAAATACCAATGAGAATGAAATATCATTTACGTTAATCGTCATGTCTTCCGCAACACCCATAATATTCTGCCCGTTGTGGGCAATCACATTATTAGCAAGATCATTTGCGACAACAAAGTAGATAGTATCTCCTAAGCTAGGGCCACTAGGTAATGTCAATGTCGCTCCGGTCGTGCTTGCAATAATATATCTATTATTTATAGCAGTAGAAACCGACGTTGCAGTTGTTATCTGAGTAGTTATTGAGGTGCCACCGCCACCAGAAATGCCGGTCAATAGACTTCCGTTACCGACGAAGTATGTCGCAGATATATTACCGACCGCAGTTAAATTACCTGCGACATTTGCTCCGGCTGTTGTAACTACAAGTACGTTTGCTGTCCCGGCTACCGAAGTGGTTACATTACCACTCGGACTTACTGCAACATTACTCGTTCCATTCGTAATAGAAGAGCCTGCCGTTGCAGCAATATTCGTGAGCAGACCTCCGTCACCTTGAAAGAAATTAGCAGTAGCAAGATTTCCTAGATTGGCATTACTTACAGTAACATTTCCAGTAATTGATGCGTTAGCATTAACTACTAGAGTATTTGCAGTAACATTAGCATTAGAATCAACTACTGAAATTGGTGTTGGATCACCGCCGATTGAAAATCCAGCTATTGAATTAAATTGTTTAATGGCCATTAGCTAACATCCAATCAGTTATATGAGCCTGTATTGAGTAGTCCACATCGTAGAGTTACTGCTTGCAGGGGTTACTTGAAGATTTATCGATCCTGTAACTACACTTACTGAAAGTGCTCCAGTGAATCCACCTATGTTGACTGACCCGAATGTCGAGTAATCAACGTTGGTTCCATCTGTCACCGCTTGAACAGTAGAAACGCTATATTTTGATCCAGATGCATCGATGCTCTTTACTAAGAATTCTACTCCGGTGATACCTGTTGCAGACACAGTTGCAATGGTCTGATTTGCAGTAATTGACGAAGTGTTTGCAGATGCCCACTTTATTGTGGTTGCAACTGTTGCGTTGCCTAATATTAGATCTCCAGAAATATTAGCGTTAGTTAAAGTGCCAGTAGCACCGCTGATATTTCCGGCTGACACATTACCGGATACAACGAGTGTTGTTAGCGTACCTACACTGGTGATATTAGGCTGTGCATTAGTTGTAACTGTTCCTGAGGTTGTCGCACTTGATACTGTACCCGAGACATTAGCACCTTGGATGTTACTGATGTTTCCGCCTTCGCCCTTAAGAATTAGAGCGCCAATCGTTCCCGAGTTAGCATATACGTTTCCGGCAGTAATGTTTGCAGTGAAGACACCGGTCGCCGTTCCGATATTACCGAAATTAGCGTTACCGCCTACCCCAAATGTACCGCTGACATTAGCGCCAACTCCTGATGCGGTGATTCTTAACGAACCATTAGAATAAATTGAAACGTTGCCATTTGGAGTAATGGTTATATTGCTGTTACCGTTCCTCAAAAGACCGCTGTTAATCGTGGTAATATTACCGGTAGTGAAAGTTGCAGTTGCAGCACTAATATTACCTACGTCAGCGTTACCGGTTATTGATAATACAGAACCCGAAACGTTACTGACAGCAAAAAGACTCCCCACCTTAACAGTAGGGTATGTTGCATTTGCCCAATCGATTACGGTAGTTGGCTCCGCAACGACACCATCGAAGAACGTCCAATAGTTAGTAGTGTGGTCTCTAGCAAGACCAGTGTGATAATACGTTCCTTCGTTGTAGCTTCCTACAATACCCAAGTCATATAGATCACCTGTGTTGTTAGCACCGATGTAGATCAATGGGTCACCGACAACAAGATCATTGACGTTTGAGTAGTTTAGATTACCGGTAACGTTAATGTTGCCAGTTACATTTAAGTTACCTGAACTTACAGTTAGCCCACCGCTAGTGATCTGAATCCCATTACTTGAAGTAATCGTGTTAGTAGAGAGAACATTACCAGCAGTAAGATTACCAGTAACAGTCAGTGAAGAAAGATTTCCTACACTGGTTATATTAGGCTGTGCGTTTGCGGTTACAGTAACAGCAGTGCCTGCACTAGTTGCATATGTTGAGTTAGCTACGGTTCCAGTAACATTTGAACCGTTGATATTAGTGAGGCCGGCGCCATTGCCTACGAACACCCCTGAAATTGAAGTGATGTTTCCAGTCACGTTCGCAGTTGTTAGTGTGCCTACCGAAGTGATATTTGGCTGCGCAGCAGTAGTTAATGTACCAGTGAAGAAGTTTGCAGAGACTAAGTTAGCCCCTGTAATTGACCCGCCGATTCCTGTACCAGCAGTGATATTGCCTGCGGTTAAATTACCTGAAACGTTTGCACCGGTTGAGCTAACGACAAGAGAAGTATTTCCACCAGCAGTAAGATTGATGTTTCCGCTTGCAACAGGAATAGCAACGTTTGATGTTCCGTTTGAAATCGATGAAGTGCTGAGACCGGTTAATTGACTACCATTACCGATAAAATAGTTAGCAGTTACGTTGGCATTTGCATCACGAACTGAGATAGTGTTTGCAACTGCGGTGGGTGAGGTGTCGTACCCGTCAAGTAAATCAGCGTTTAAATTTGTGACTTTCGTGGTAGAGGCAACGACAAATGGTGCAGTTCCAGTTACTACATTGCTTTCAAGTGTGCTGGCTACTACCTTACCTGCAACATTCACATTTCCAGAAGAAGAATTACCAGTGACAGATAATGACGTTAATGTGCCAACACTTGTGATGTTAGGTTGTGCGTTTGTCGTTACCGTACCGGAGAGAGTTGCATATGAAGCGTTCGCAACGGTACCAGTTACGTTTGCACCTGTCAATGCTGAAAGTGCAGAACCATTGCCGCTTACATACGAAAACGTACCATTAGTAGCACTGATATTTCCTGAAACATAAACCCCGGTTGAAGTGACAGTGAGAACATTAGCTGCACCAGCACTACTGATAGTGACATTACCACTGTCCAGAATCTGAATGTTACTTGTTCCGTTAGAAAGCGAAGCTGCGCTAACGGTCTGCCATGAGAGAACTCCGGTACCGTCAGTCTGTAAGAACTGTCCGGGTAGACCTCCAGTGATCGTAATGTTCCCGATTGCACCAAGGTTTGCAGTGCGAGCAACAGTTAAACCATTAGCAGAAACATTTCCGCTGGTGTCTACTACAACTGTCGTTGGGTACTCGCCAACTGAGAAACCTGCTACTGAATTTAAAGGTTTAATTGCCATCTCGTATTCCTATGTTATTGATATTTATCGTTTTGGGTTATGGGGCAAGTATCGTAATCCATATCTTGTATACCGTCGAGTTACTAGTGTCAGGTATTACGTTCAGGTCTAAACTAGGAGGAGTAATAACATCTCCTGGATTATATTCAACTGAGAAATCACCCACTCCACCGTTAATGAACACGCCGCCGTATTCACTATACTGAACAATACCTGCATAGTACAACGATGAAATATTAACTGACTGTCTCTTAGATCCGGCAGAATCAGTACCAATGATTTCAAAATTGACACCAGAGCAGTCTGTTACTGGAATAGTATAGAGTCGAGTCTTGTTTGTCGTCGCTGTTGTCGCAAAATATACACTTGACGATCCGAACTTGTACGCGCCGGATCCTAATTGCATCGCATTAGCAATAAGCTTGCCACCGACCTGTACTGTGTTCGTGCCGCTATCAAACGTGAAGTAGGGACTTGCTGCAAAGTTTCCGTTATCGTTGAACTGAATCTGAGTGTTCGTGCCGCCGGGATTAGTATTGCCTCCAGTGCCGCCGCCCGCTGCCCATGAGAGATTTCCGAAACCATCTGTCTGTAAGAAATATCCGTTTAGCCCACCTGCGATGTGCAGATTAGAAATGTTCCCTACATTGACGTTGCTGGAATTTGCGAGATTGACGGTTCCGTTTGTACTTACCGTACCTTGGAAAGTTGCAGTGTTGCTAACTCGCAATGTTCCGACGTTCGCATTACCCGCAGTTTGAATTGATGAACCACTGATCGATTGGCTCGCTAGAATGTTTCCGTCGACGGTAAGCCCAAGTAATGTACCAACCGAAGTGATATTTGACTGAGTTGGTTGAATCACATAGTTTGCAGTATCAGGGGCGATACCAGTCAAGAACGCACCGTTGCCATTGAAGTAAGTTGCAGTCACATTTCCCGAAACATTCGCGTTTCCGTAAATAGATGCATTGTTAGATGTTAGACCTTGCACTGTGATGTTGCCGACCAGTCCAACCGAACCATTATTCTTGTTGTATGTTAGTGAGCTGGCTCCGCCGAAGGTCCCGTTATCGTTGAACTGAAGCTGTGCGTTTGATCCTCCTGGATTTCCGCCTGCGCCACCGGCTGCTTGCCAGGTCAAATTACCGAAGCCGTCAGTTGTTAGAACATAGCCGTTCAACCCTCCTGAGATATGAACGTTTGAAACTGAACCTAGTGTAACATTTCCTGTCACTTCAAGACTATTGAGAATCCCGACACTAGTGATGTTTGGTTGGCTTGCTTGAACTACGTAGTTTGCATATTCATTTGATATATTTGAAATGTATGTTCCGTCGCCTACAAAATAATTTGCTACTACGTTACCTGTCACTACGTTATTTGGAACATTAAGATTTCCTGAAACTTTGTTAAATGTGAATCCTGCTGCGCCGCCGAAGTTGTCTTCATCATTGAATTGAACTTGAGAGTTGGCTCCACCTGGAACGCCGTTTCCGCTACCGCCGTTGCCTGCAGGCCCCCAAGTTAGTCCGCCTGCACCATCTGTTTGTAAGTAGTACCCGTTGATGCCGCCGCTGATACTCAATGTAGAGACTTCTCCAAGATTCAGAGTACTGCCATTGAAAGTTACGTTAGGTATACCAGCAAAATGTCCATTGTTGTTATATTGAAGTTGCGTGTTTGTTCCGCCTGGGTCCGCGTTAAACGGCTGTCCGTTCGCATAGAAGTATGCATTCGAATATACTTTGTTCGCAGATACGTTTCCGGACAAGTTGTTAAAGTTTGATACTAGGTTTCCGTTTCCATCGATTACTTCAATCGCAGGAATTCCTACTGAAAAGCCACCTAATGAATTAAATTGATCTGCTGCCATTGTAACGTTCCATCTATTGTAGTTGTATTTATGTGTTTGCCCAAATTATTATCATCGATTTGAAGCACTTCGGAGCGCTTTATTTCATAAATACATTCATGATAGTAGATCAGCCGCACCGTCCCTTATGCGCTCATTGTAAATTCACGTTAGCTAAGCCCAACGGGAAGAGCAAACATGGTTTCCAAAAGTGGCACAAGTACTGTGTCGAATGCGCGAAAGCCATTTACAATAAGAGATTCAACCATCTAAAGAACAAAGCAACATCATGTGAACAATGCGGCTTCGTACCTGAGGATTTAGTGCAACTTGACGTTGTGTACATAGACGGGAACAAACTGAATAAAGCAGCATCCAATCTTAAGACAATGTGCGCTAATTGCAGTAGGCTTCACAATAAGAAATGCAGAAACAGAAAGAAATCAATTCTAAATGCAACAGTGGACATTGATACTACGATAATTTGAATAAATATCAAAGAGGAAATATCAAACATGGCAATCACGATAAATGGCGGAGTTCAGTTCACTGGTGGATTTACTTCCATAGGCGCGCCGTCTCTCAATATCAACAATGACATTATTTCAATAAAGGATAATACTACCATGACTACCACTACGTACAACTTCACTGATGTAGTTGATTTCACAAGAGCGTCGGCGGCTACGTATGTAGGTAGCAACGGATATGTCACGACAACCCCTACAAGTAAGAATCTAATTACATACACCCAAGAAATTAACTCAACTCGCTGGTCAGCAGTAAACAACGTATCATCTCTTGACAATTTTGCTGCACCAAACGGAACAAACACCGCAACACAATTGACCTTCGGAACGGGAGCAACAAACTGGTTATCTAAAGCAGTTTCAGTAGTTCTAAATGCAGGTGACAGTATAACATTTAGTAGCTACATGAGAGCAGATACCGAAACTAGCGGAGTTAGATTTTTTCTAAGCGGAACTACTCCTATCTTTAATAACTATTTTTCAACCATATTCACTGTAGGTACTACGTGGGCGCGGTACTCGGCAACTTATACCGCAACATCAACAGTAACTATATCGGGAGTAGGGTTTAGAAACGAAAACAAAACAATTTATACATGGGGTGCGCAAGCTGAACTTGGTGCAGTGATGACTTCGTACACTCGCAATTACGGAAGCGTTTACCCACCTAGATTTGATTATGATCCAGTAACATTACAACCAAAAGGATTCTTGGTTGAGGAGCAGCGCACTAACCTTCTAATTTATTCCGAAGATTTCACTCAATGGTCACAATCCTCAGTAACCGCATCCGGAAAAGTGGCTTCGCCGGCCGGAACTAGCACCGCAGATGTTATGACTGCTTCTAGTATATCTGGATTTTTTTACAAAAACGCTGCGTTTACCGGTGATGGTGATAAAGCTTTTTCAATTTTCATAAAAGCAGGAACTTCACCACAGTCTAGAATCACAATCAGAGATACCACGGTTTCAATTAACCGAGGTGATTTTACAATATCATGGTCAGGAGGAGTTCCAACTATATCTACTGTATCTGGATCAGTGTTAGGTACTGATACCTACCAAAGCGGTTGGTATAGAGTAAGATTGTTGGCAGTCGGGGTTGTTGCAGCAAACAGCAACCAATTCAGAATCTTACCAGACAGCAGTAGTGGAACTGGCAATAGCATATATTGGGGAGCGCAAACAGAAAACGGAGCATTCGCCACCAGCTACATCCCCACAGTTGCATCAACTGTTACTCGTTCACCAGACATTGCAGCAATGTCTGGTGCAATCTTCTCAAGCTGGTATAACCAGTCCGAAGGGACGATGGTTGCTAAGTTTTCTTCGTTCTCACCGTCTCTGAGCCAATGTCAATACTCTGTATCAGACGGAACAAACAATAACCGTTGGTTCGTCTATATTAACGGTGTAACGGTACGACATTTAATCATAACCGGTGGTGTTTCTCAGACCAACATATCAGTTGGTGCATATGCAGAAAATGCAATATACACATCTGCTTTTGCTCTCAAACTCAATACTGTGCAGGCTGCGGTTAACGGTGTTCTCGGAATTGAAGACACAACCGCTACTCTTCCAGCAGTTGATCGATTGTACATTGGTTCAGGTCCGGCAGGGGCATCCAACTACCTCAACGGACACATTCGTTCCATAGTATACTACCCGTATCGACTCACTAACGCACAGATTCAATCTCTGACTGCATAAGGATTTTACACATGATAGATTATTGCTTAAAAAATACCGATGAAAACGAATTCAATACTATGATGCTTGATTTAGGATTATGTATTACTACTGACGAAGGAGTCGTTCCTGTTTCATATCAAGTATGTATTGATAGAATCGGATCTATTACTATACCAGATCCAACAGGAGCTACTACTACTGACAGTGAAGGCAACGTAGTACCAGTAATGATTACATACCCTGAGTACTATTCAAATCTTAGATTGTTATGCGAACCGACAGAAGAACAAGTGTTAGTTCTGTCAGGGTATTCAATCGATCCTAGTCAGCCTCAGTATAGAATCTGGGCTTAACTTAATCACCATCACTGACATAAGAAAAGGGGCCCAAAAGCCCCTTTTCCCGTTTTACTTGACAAGTCAAGAAATTAGTGATAAACTCACTGGAAGGTTAGGTTCTGTACCGCAATTTCTCCAACGTAGTCAGCAGCGTTACCGAATGATGACGCAGTGTTGGTCAATTCGATGTAGCCATAACGTGTCATGAACGAAACGACCGGCTCGAAAGTAGTCGGATCAAGGACAACGCCTGAAGACATTAGCGGAATGTATGGGCAGTAGAACGCAGCAGCGTCGGTTTCAGATGAACCCTTATAACCAACGAGAACTGGCTGGGTGTCTGGAGCGTAGCTGTTTACGAATACGCGCATTGCGCCGTTTAGCGTACCAACAAACTTAGTGTTAGTTGGAGCTTCGAAGGTACCTTCTGTGGTACGTGCGAAAGCTGAGGTAGTTGCTGACTGAAGGACAGTAAGAGCAGCTGGTGAAACAACAGCCCAGTTACCTGCACCACGACGAGTGCGCTGTGCGATCAAGTTTGCAACGCGGTTGATGAGGACTGCAAGAGCAGCGTGTTCGTCACCAACGTAAGTAGCAGTACCTGAAACAGTTGCCTGGTTGTAGGTGTATTCAGTTGAAGCAAGAGTTGCGAGCGAAAGAAGGATTTCCTGATCGATTTCAGCAGTGATTTCCTGAGCGAGAGCAGCCATAATTTCTGCTTCAACGTCAATACCATGCTGTGACTGCGCGTCCTGAGCAGCTTCGAAGGTCCAACGTGCCTGGAGCTTACGGCTCTTGGCTTCGACGGCCTGACGAAGAATCTGAACAGAAATCTGCTTACCACCATTACCTTCTAGAGTTGCAGTGTCAGCACCGGTGTATGCATCGGTGGAGGTTGCACCTGAAGGAACGCGAGAATAAGCCTGTGCAATCTTGAACGGGCTAAGTGCTTCTTCACCAGCAGTTACAGAGGTCTGTGCTGCCGAGTTGTCAGTCAAGCTATTTGCATAGCGAACACGTAGGGTGTGAATCTGACCAACTGGGCCGGTCATTGGCTGCACACCAACTAGTTCGTTTGCGATAACAGTTGGCATAACACGACGAATTACCGGAAGGATAACTCTGTTGAGTGTTGCAATGTTACCAGCAGTGGTTGTACCTGCTGTAGATTCAGCAAGAAGCTGCTTCTTGGTATTTTCAAGCAATACGTTCATAGTTGAACGACGATTGCCCTTTAAGCCTTCAAGCAGGGCGTCCTTGGTTTCTCCCCAACGGCTTTCTAAAAGTACTTTTGACATTATATTATTCTCCTAAATATGTCGTTTTAATTAAAGCCCTGCCAAACGCTTAATATCGATAACATTGTCTACTTCTGTAGTATCGACTTCCACGGTTTTCTTGGCAGTTTTATCACCAGTTGCTTCTACAATAACTGATTCAGCTAAGGTCTTTCTTGTTGCCTTAGGTTCTGATCCGCTATTGAGAACGGCTGGTAGATACTTATCGAATGCGTGTTGTAACTTGTTAGTCTGCACGCTTTCAAGCAAAGTCTTCATTACTTCTTTCTTTTCTTCATTGAGAGGGGCTAGAAGTGAATTCATTGCCTTTTCTCTTTGAGTCGATTCTTTGATAATTCTGACTTCACGTTCCTTTGCTTCTACAAGGCGACGAGTATTCTCTAGACTTGCATTAGCTTCTGCTAGCTGGGCGTCCTTTGTTTCGAGAGCTTCCATAACCTTACGAGTTTCAGCCTTATCATTTAGATAAGTTACTGAGAATTCGCTTGCAAAAGCTTCGAACAACCTACGACCGAAGTTGTTTTCTCTAGCAGTCTTGATATCTTCTTTAAGCTGTGATAATTCACCCTTGAGATGTGTTGATACCGTGCGATTAAGCTTCTTTGCACTTTCTGCGATAAACTTAGCCTTAAGAGCTTCAAGCTGTTGACGGCCTTCGGCAACCAACTTAACTTTTGCTTCTACAACTGCTTGTCTATCAACTGCAAATTCCTTAATTTCACGAGCAAGCGCATGGACGATGAACTGTTCTAGCTTCTTCTGATTTTCCATCTGAACCTTACGGTCAGTACGTAGTTCGCGGATTTCTTCGGCTAGTTTAGTAACCATGAAATCGTTAAACTTGGAAGCATTTTCACGAAGCTTGAACTGTGCCTGGACACGTTCTTCATTCATTGCTTGTCTCTCAGCAGCGAATTCTTTGATTTCGTCTGAGAGGTGATCTGTCATCATCTTGTCAAGAGCTTCGACCATCACGCTACGATCATGTTCATAACGTTGTGCAAATTCCTCGCGGAGTTCTGCACGAACTTGTTCACGGGCTTCATTCAACTTAACTTCCCAGGCTTCATTTAATTGCTGCCCGATATCATCGTTGATGAGACCGCTTTCAAGTAATGGCTTAATAGCATCTAACATCTGTTTGATTCCTTTTTATATCTTGAGTTCTCGAATGAGGCGCTTTACTTCCTCACCCAGGAATCTTTGTACTTGCTTGTCGCCCTGTACTTCTTTTGCAATCTCAAGCACTTTATGTCCATGCTTCATGTTCATGAGACTTTCATAAATTGCTTTAGGATATGCGTTAGGAGCGCTAGGTTGGGCGACGATATCGACAGTGATAATTTCAAAATCACTGACTCTACCATCCATGTCGTTGACGTTGCCGCTTCCTCTACTGGAAACACCTAGCTTCACACCTGACTCCAACATTGTTCTTACGAGTTGACCCATTGGAGTAGGGAGAATCTTTAATTTACCGTAGCCGTTAGGACCATCCATGTACATGTGTGTTATCATATGACTTACGCGATCAAGATTGATCTTGAGGTCATCGGGGTGATCTACTTCCCCAAGTACTGAATAGCCTTCTGAGATTTGGTTGTTTAATGTATCTACAGCTTTTTCGATTTCATGAACGGGGTAAATGCGCTCATTTGCGTTCTTTACCCCGCCCTGAATGAAAATCCCCTTCATGTAAAGGGTCTTAAGATCGGTGCCCTCTTCCTTGATCGATTCGACAATCATGCCTGCACGATCAAAAGTGAGATTTTCTCTGAGATACAAAGCCATTTTTCTCAGATTCCTATTAGCGAATTGGTCTACGTGCTGAACGGCGTGATTCAGCTACTGGGCTCTTGGTGTTTGCACCATCGTCACCGTGCTTTGGCTTAGGAGCAGTTTCGCCCTTTTCCTTGAAGTTACCCTTGCCTGGGCTATTCTTAAAGTTACCTGCGCCCTTTAGATCCTTCACTGAAGGAGCAGTGCGACCCTTTTCGTCTGCACCACCAAAGTTCACTGGCTTGCTGTCCATTCCAGCCTTACCTGAATTAAATGTTACCGGGCTCTTTGCGTTCTGACCGTTGTCACCGTGAGTTACAGAAACCTTCTGGAGCTGAACTGCTTCCATCATTGCTTCTTCATCTTCGTCTCCGAAGTCTTCTTCACCTTCTTCACCGCCAAAGTCTTCTTCACCGCCAAAGTCTTCTTCACCGCCGAAGTCTTCTTCGCCTTCGTCGCCGCCCATGATTTCTTCGAATTCTGCCATTAGTTGGTCAAGCTTGTCTTCAATGCGAATTACTGCATCTTCAACTTCTTCACCTTCTTCTGGACCGAAGTCATCGTCTTCTCCACCGAGTTCGATTTCTTCTTCTGCACCGAATTCGTCACCGAAATCTTCATCGTCATCTTCCATGACGCCTGATTCTTCTGCATCAATCTCGTCAAGTAGATCGCCTACTTGTCCGCCCATTCCTTCGTCCATATCGTCTTCGAATTCTTCAGCCATAATTGACTCAAAGATTTCGCGGGACTTTTCAACGACGATTTCGTGGAATAGTTCACTTGCCTGCTCTTGATTTTCGTTGATTACTAGATTAATCAACTGTTCGTACTTCTTATTATCCATTGATTTTTCTCCTGAAACAAATGGCTTTGTTTGTACAGTTATTTACACCATAGACAGGAAAAGTACTTATTAAGTACGTGGTTTTTGAGTTTTATGTAAGAATATGCTTAAACAGCCGGTCCGCCCGCTTCCGCTTCGGGTTTAGCGCCATATTGATTGCGAACTTTTTTGAGATAACCAGCACGCTCGAATGCTCTAACGTCCAACATTCGGCGTAATTTTCGAATCTGCTTAAGTGTTAATTTTGTTTTGCGAGAGGTACGATAAGTGGGCTTACTGTTGTCAGTATTGACATCCTGTAAACCTGCAATAGGTGCATCAAACATTTCGAAAAGCTGCATTTAAATATCTCCGTATCAGATATTTATCATTTAGATTTGCATTGGGCCGCCTGGGGGCGCGCCGGGTGCAGATGCTCCGCCAGCAGCGGGTGAGTCGGCTCCTACAGGACCCGCAACATCGGGACCTTCTTCTGGGGCTTGCTCTTGCGATTCAATGTTGTCAGCGGTGTCGATATCTGATTGGAAGTCGCCAGTTGAAATACCGATGTTACGTAGATCCGATCCTGCAATATCATGGGGAACTTCTTGCTTGTTTTCTTCTTCCCAGAGTTTTTCGTTACGCTTGATTTCTTCTTCACTAAGACCCAAGAACCGTTCAAGTGCAAAACGCTTTGAAATGTACGGCAATGATTCCATAGAAGCAAACGTTCCTACACGAGCGTTATCAAGTTCGCTCTGGCGATATGCGGCAAAGTTCTGCGGCGGATTGAATGTAATATTGAACAACCCGGTATCAATATTGAAGCCTCTCCAGCGAAGGAACAATTTGAATTCTTCGTCTAGCTTCATGCAGATATAGTTCTGCAAACGTTCGCAATACTGATTGAATCTGAATTCCTGAATCATAGCAGTACCGACACGACCATCACTCAGTGGAGTAGTGTTATCATCTGGGCCTGTTGGCAAGTAAGATGACGGAACACGAAGACCACGAGCAAGACGATTGTTGAAGTATTTCAAGTCATCAATTTCGCCAAGATTCTGACCGCCCGGAAGAACTTCAACACTTGACCCACGGCCTTCTGCCGTAACAGGGAAGAAATAGTCTTCGTTCATCGAAAGTGGATTGTACGTAGCATCAACTACGCTTGCGCCACCGTAAACAGATGGAATTCTGCGCTGGTGAATTTCGTTCTTAACTCGCTCAACGAATGCCATAGCCAAGTGACTCGGCATGTTACCAACGTCAATCTTGAACATTCTACGTTCAGGTGCGCGTTGTACACGATAGATAAGAACAGCGTCTTCCAGGAGTTCTTTCTGCTTATATACCTTAAAGATGTTCTCTAAGATGCTCTGACCAAACGGCCAAAATCTGTCAAGCCCTTCAGTCAATGACAAGTGAACGATATGCTTACCGTCAACTGCGACTTCACTCTGTCCTAGAGTGAAGCGTGAACCTGTAGTGTTGTATGGCATTGCAGGGACGGTGTAAGGAGTGTTTGTTCCCCCACCCGATCCACCGAGCCCTGTCGCCGGGTTAGCAGCAAAGTCAGTGTTTGTCTTTTGTGCTACCGATAGATTCTGAAGGTTAATGTTGAGGTCTTTGACCACATATTGCTCAGGCTTTTTACCTTCAGATTCATTCACAATGACTTTAATGACTTTTACCATGTCAACCCAGTATAATTTGAAGTTTTCAGGATCTCTCACGAAAACTTGATCACCATACTTAACTGTGTTTCTGAAAATCTTAAACATACGAACATCGAATTCATTGAGCTTGCACCACTGTTGTAGTTGCTTGGTCAATAGTTCGACTTCGTGTGGAGTTGGTTCTTCCTTGAATTCAAACGAAAACGGAGTCTTGTTATGTTCATTACGTTGTGTTGAGAATTCAGCGATAATGTCCAAACAAGCATTAATTTCTGCATCAACATCCATCATTTCATATTGATTGTAACGTTCGATTCTGTTAGGGTGACCGGTGTATACTTCAGGTAGTCTGGACATGTAGTTCTTATATCCAAACTCAGTGTTATTATATCCACCGGTTGAAGTGTCGTTCATTCCATTCCAAGCGCCAGCATTGCTATTTGCACCCGAAATAGGACTTGAAACACCACTCTTATTTAAAAACTTTTTCTTATATGACATACTCAGACCATCTTAGTTAGTATTATATTTAGCTTACGCACGAGAATGCTGTAATATCTTAGTTTTGATGCTGTGATTGTCTTGTAGAACCGCAACTAATTCATCTAATTTCTGCCCGATCTCCTGAGTAAGTTTTACGTTTTTCGAATATGCTTTATCAACACTTCCATTAGTATCCGGTGTTGCACCGACTGTAGTTACGTTATCTGCTGGAAGCTTCGCTAACTTAGAAAGCACAGAATTCATGTTTAGCGGAGAAATCATTTCTCCTTGGTGATGACCTGAAAAGATTCCGCCCTTTTCAGCAAATTGAGCGTGAATGTGTCCGCCGGTTGATGCACCTGACGGATGATTGTATTCATCGATTGCATGTGCTGCGCCGGCTGATTTAAGCGCGGCTACAAGATCACGACCAAATCTTTCAGTTGGCTTTTTGTCTAGTACGAAATCAACTGCTTTACCTGACTTATGCTTACTTTCATATGAAAGACCATGATGGAATCTATCATTAAAACTAGTGAACATCTTGAACCCAGGAATATTTTGCTGAATTTTTTGTGCGAACGGAATGATACGATTGTCAAGATCATACTTAGGACCATGAACGTCTCCGGATTTAATTCTTAATCCTGCTTTCTTCAAGTCTTCTTCGCTGACTCTACTCATCCCAGTTACTAACGATCTACCAGATTCCCAAAGCGATGAGAGAGCGCCACCAACTGCGCCTACTGCTCCTGCGCCCAATGCTGCTCCTCTTTCTGCACCGGTCGAAACTGCTCCGCCGAAGCCGCCGCCAGCACCGCCGCCGCCAGCACCTCCGCCCGATCCCGGAAGGGAGCCGCCGCCGGCTTGAGCAACCATACCTGCCGCTTGAGCATATTTGTAAAACGCTTCTGAATTTTCACTAGCTTTAGGACCGAAATCTTCTTTAGTAAACTTCTTGAATGCTTCTACTGGACCGTCTTCACCAAACAGTGCTCCGAAGCCTTTGCCTACTAATGAACTGATAGTATCTATTAATCCGGGACCGCCTTTGTATTCAGCCATTGCATTTGAAAATGAAACGAATGACTTTGCATTAATACTAGTCTTCTTAGGATCAATATCCAAGTGCGAGAAGTACACAAACTGGTCTAGCGGTGGACGCACATTGAAGAATTTATAAGCAGCATCTGCCATAGCAGTGCTTATTACACCAATCGGGCTACCCATTCCTTTATATGTAGCCATTGCCTCTGAGAACAGTTTAAATGCGGTTGCGTTGTTCTTGGTCTTTGCGGCATTGATAGGAAGCATCGAGAACGTAACAAACTGTGTGAACGGCGGACTAGCACCAAAGAACTTAGTAGTAGATTCTGCTATAGCAGCACCGATTGCTCCTACTGGACTTCCAAAGCCCGTGTATGAAGCCATTGCTTCTGCAAAAACCTTGAACGCCTTTGCATTCTTTCTTACGTTCTTTGCGTCTATTTGAAGCTTAGAAAAATCTTCAAGCTGTTGCGTAGGTGGTTTGCCACCGAAGTACGAGTTGATAGAATCTGCAATACCCTTTGCAGCATTTGACATTGCACCCGAAGAACCGATTTCAGATGCAGAAGCCATTGCCTTAGAGAATGCAATAACTGCATCTGAGTTATCTTTAACCTTCTTAGTATTGAGTGTCATTTCTTCAAGTTTCTTGACTTGCTTGACAACTTCATCTAATGGGTCAGTGCCACCGACAAACCAATTAACAACATTACTGAGGGAGTCTGCGATGTTTCCAGCACCCATTGCTAGAATGCCGGCACCTAGCCCGGCCATCCCGGTGCCTACTTGCTGTAGGTTAGGACCATTTAACTCATCAAATGCTTTCAATCCAGCGGCGAAGCTAGGCAACGCTTTGCCCATGATCCAAGTTGCACCAGCAAGCCCTGCGCCAATTGCAGTTATCGAAGCACCAACTGCCGCTGCACCTAAGGTGATATACAATGGTGCAGGTGGCTTACCAGCAGCAGAAAGTCCTTGTACAATACCTTCTAAGAATGAACCAACTTTAGTTCCACTAGATGAACTTGCTACATCTGTTATAGGTCCTAATGAAACAACATTTCCACCTTTGCCTCCGGTGACTCTTTGTTGTAGTTTTCCGCCGACTGCACCAACTAACGATTCTGATTGCTCACTGAGAACATCTGATACTAGTCCAGATGCAGTATCTCCCAAACCTAGTGTACTACCAACCATGCCTCCAAGTTTTTCGCCAGCGGTTGCTGCCGCGGTCCCGGCGGCCTCTCCTACTCTACCTGAAATTGCTCCCGATGCGGCCGCACTTGCTCCGGTTGGGGTAGGAGTTTGTCTACCGCCTGTTATAACACTTGTACCATCAATAGTTGCATGTACTGGATTGTTAGATGTTCCTAGCTTACCAGACGTTGCCTTCTTACCTCTGAATACACCAAAGATACTAGTAACGACTTCTGAAAGGGACCTAACAGTTTGGACTACTTTACCAACTACCGCGACCCCTGCAAAGACTCCTAATGCAACACCTAATACTTTAAGTAACTTGCCGGCATCGTCTAAATGTCGAGCTAAGAAAGCAAGTGCATCGTTGACTTTAGGCATCAACGTAAGCGCCATATTTGTAAATTTTTTAGAAAGGGATGCTAGTAATTCATCAAACGCTAGGCGTGCTTGGCGCTCCTGGCTCTCGACCTGGGCGCGCTCATCCATTATACCGCCGTGTTGATTTTTCTTTTCATTTTGCTGGCGTTGCAGTTCATTGTACTGCTCCTGCATTTGTTCTGCGGTCTTGCCTGCATACCGAGCAGCCATCTGCCTAGACTCGTTGTCCTGGCCCATGACGCCCATAATGTTTCTAGAAACGGCGCCGATGCCTGTTCCTGCATCACCTAACTGTCTATTGTAACGAGCAACTGATTCATTGTTTGCTTGAATCAACTGGAACTGTTGTTCATGACCTTGGTTAAGCTGACTGATTTGATCAACTACTTCTGGCATTCCTCTAATAACTGACGCCGAACTTGCTGTAATAACTGCTTGTCCATTAGTGGACATCATTTCTAGTATGCCCTTGGCCTTTTCGGGACCAAACTGCATTGCTACAGTAGCGTATGCTTCTTTGGCTTTGATTATGTTTTCAAGGCGCGCTTTTTCTACAGGATCTTTTTCGGCGGCGGCGCGGGCCTTCATTCCAGAAATGTAAGCATTGAAGTTCTCTTGTGCCATTGCCTGGTCAAGTAACTCTTGCTGTTTCTTGACACTAACACCTGTGATTTCGGCTAATATGTTGAGCTTATCGACATATTGCAAAGAAGCCCGTTGAAGTTCTCTAGGGCTCTTGCTCATATCGATGCCGGTACGAGCCTGTATGTCAATGTATCGGCTCTGGGCTTCGATCAAATCATCTTGTGAATAGCCCAGCTTTCTATATTGCTGTAATGTCCCTTCGCCTACGTCTATGAACGAACCGAACTTAGCAACACCCTCTGATGTACTATTTCCCAGTGAACGAATTCTAGGACCGAGCGAAGCTGCGTTTTTAGTAAACATCTCAAGATTCTGAGATGAAATTCCAGCACGGTGTGCAATGTCGAGAATACCCTCAGCACTAGATCCAATTGCGCCGCCTAGCTTAGCAACATCATCATATCCCTTGACAACTGCATCATTGTAGTTAAATGCCGCCGCGACGAGACTGGACATTGCACCAAGAAGCTTTGAGGCGACAGTTCCTAATGGCCCGAACGATTCGGCTAGACCACCAACTGCCTCAGTTGCACCTTTAACGCTTGTCGCATACTTCGCCATTCCAGGGGTGGTATCAAGCATTGCTCCGGCGAACCCAAGTAGAGCATCTTTCCCTTGCGCAAAAGATTTAGCTAACTGAGTGTTAGTTCTTTCAACAATGCTATTCGCTTCAGCCGCAGCTTCAGCCTTTTTAGTATTACCGGTTGTTGCGTTAATTGATGCAGTCTCGGCAGCAACCGCTTTAGTAGTTGATGTGGTCTGTGCTTTTTGTGATGCAACCAGATCGTTTAGGTTCTTAACCTGAGCAGCCATGACTGAGTTTTGCTTACTCAGAATTTCATTCATTTCGGCAATTTGTTCGTTTAATTGACTCTCAATCTCTGGATCCATGGTGCTTTCCGTTATATCTTATTCTATTTATCCATATTAGGAACGTGCATGACGCAACATCTTTTCTGATGTATCTGTGCTATCCTTAACGATTTCTAATGCTTTTGTTAATTTACACAACAGCATTTCTCGCATTTCGTAATCAGTATCAACTATCTTGTCAATCGAAACATCTGAACTAGTTTTAGTTCCGGCTGACTTTACCTTATCATGAAGCATCGCAAGCAAGTCTGCTGGATTTTCGGTTGACTCTTTTGCTAATTCTGTTAGAATAGAGTTAGCATTTGCAGGAATGATGATTTCAGTTCCGTGCATTACCATAGGATATCCACCTGTCGGACCAGTGAACATACCGCCTTTTCTTGCTTGCAATGCGCTCATAAAATCAGAACGTGAAACGAGACTCTTGTTGCTTCCGTGACCTGCATAAAAGCTGTTGCCGTTAGGCATCGGTAAACTTGCCCATTCTTTTGCTAGATTGTTGGCGTAGGCATCACCTGACATTCTACCTGATTTATATCGTTCACGCCCTCTCATATTCATAAGTTGAATAGCAGCCTTGTCCTGAGTCAATGCATTAAACTTATCAGTTGGTCTAATTGCGCCTGAGTTTACGACACCTGCTAACGTACCTTTGATTATCTGATATTTACCGAGAGCAGTGGTTTCATGCCCTCTTGCTCTCATCGTGTCTTGGAATGCCATCACTTGTGCAACGGTCATGTCAGTAAGCGGTGGATCATTCTTTACCCTACCACCGACAAGTTTATTATAGTTGTTTCCGGATTCTACTCTACCTATGAAGTTGAGTAATTTACTATCAGGGCCAGGTGACGAGAAGCCCAATGCGTCTCCTACAATTGAAATAGCAGCGGCTCCTGCGCCTGCAACTGCACCGACAATCCCTGCACCAATACCAGCGCCCATATCAAACGAAGATGAGCCGCCGCCTGATAGAATTCCCATAGCTTTCGAGAAGTTCAAGAATGCTTTAGCATTCTTCTCTGCATGATTTCCGAAATCCATTTTCGAGAACTTATAGAATGTGTCAATTGCGCTATCTTCACCAAACAGTTTGTTTAATGCAGCACCTGCAATTGTGCTAACAGCATCTAATAATCCTTCACCGCCTTTATATGAAGCCATTGCTTCTGAGAAAAGAACAAATGACTTAGCATTGTTCTTTGTTTTCTTTTGATTCACATCTAAGTGAGAGAAATAAACAAACTGTTCTAACGGCGGCTTTACTTTAAAGAACTTTACTGTTGCATCGGCAATTGTTGTTGCAATAGCACTTCCTGAACCGCCGAATCCTTTAAAAGTAGATAAAGCCTCTGCGAAATATTTGAACGCAATTGAGTTTTTCTTAACTGCTTTAGTGTTTACTTTCATTTCGCCAAACTGTTTCATAGCATTCATCGGAACAGTTGCATTAAAGAATGCAGTTGATGCTTCTGCAATTGCAGCACCTCTAGCCCCGGTTGAGCTTCCGTCAAACGAAGCAATTGCTTTTCCAAATACTGCCAATGCAGATGAATTAGTCTTAACCTTGTCAACGTTAATGTCAAGTTTAGCAAAATCTTCAAGTTCTTCGTATGGCTTCTTTCCACCGAACCAGCCTGCGAGACCTTCGGCGATTCCTTTGATAACAGATATTGCCCCGTTGCCTGCACCAAGTAAAGAAATAGCAGTCATAGTCTTCGCAAATGCAATCAATGCTGACCCATTGTCTTCGACTTTCTTACGATCAATGTTCCATGTTTGCATCTTCTTTAGCATTTCAAGCGCAGTTGTCAATGGATCTTCACCACCGGTGAAATAATTAACAATATTCCCTAGTGCCTGAGTTACGTTTCCTGCGCCGATTGCAACGACACCCACACCGAATCCTGCAAGGCCTATCCCCAAGCCCTTTAAGTTCTGTCCATCTACGTCATTGAACTTCTTCATTCCGTCAGCGAATGTCGGCAACGCTTTGCCCATAATCCATGTTGCGCCGGCAATACCTGCCCCTAATTCAGCGATAGCAGCAGCGAGTGCGGCGGCGCCGGCGATGATCATAGGCGCAGACTTACCCGCAGACTTCAATGCATCGACTACTCCTGACAAGAATCCAGTATCTTTGACTTGGTCTGTTTCGGAGGCAGAAGCCATATTAAGCTTGCGTGTTCTAGCTGCTTTTGCTGCGCCACGTAACGGTCTCCCGTTACGATCAAGCAATTCAGATGGAGCAGGAGTATTTCTTCTAGCCGGCTTTGTAGATCCTACCTCATTTTGTTCTGTTCGATGTAAGTCAGGTGCGCCGCTAATCTTTCCAAGTGCATCACCTGACAACTTAATATGCATTAGATTGTCTTTAGATGACCCAGGCTCTCCTGACTTCTTCCTGGAGAAGATTCCAAACACAGTGTCTTTCAATGACTTACCGACTTCGAATAGTTTTCCTATTCCGGCAGCGCCTGCAAGAAGACCTAAACCAATGGCTAATCCTTTTGCCGCAGTTTCAATCATTGGCATATTATTACTAATGAATGTCAATGCTTTAGTGACCATAGGGATGAATTTTAGAACCATTGACATCATTTTACCTGAAAGCTGTTCAAGTAAAGTGTCGTATGTTGCGCGTAGGTGTCTTTCTTGGCTTTCTATCTTTCCGCGCTCGGCAACAGCACCGGTCTGTTGATTCTTTTTGTCTTCTAACTCTTTCCTGAATCTTGCGCGATCTTCGTTGAATTGGGCCGCTGATCGGTTTCCGAATCTTGCCGCTTGCTCACGAGCATTGTTTCCAACCATATTAAGTTGTTGTAGATTTCGAGATGATTCACCGATTGCTGTTCCCATCTCACCGTATTGATTTTCAAAACGTCTTACTATATTGTAATTCGTTTGCATCAATTCGCCGGTTCTGTTATAACCCCTGTTCAAGTCTCTAGCTTGCTGGAATACTTCTGGAGCAACACGGCGAAGCTGTGCGTTACTCTCAGTGATTACTGGATCACCCTTAGTTGAGATAGTTTCTAACAATGCTTTCGCAGTGTTTGGATCTAGTGATTCAGCAAACGTTGCGTATTCTTTCTTAGCGTCAATGACTTTCTGGATTTGCTCTCGTTCCGCGTCACTAGTAGCTGCGGCTTTGTCTCTCTCCAAATCAGCAATGTGTGCATTGAAGTTTTCTTGCGCTTGTGCTTGTTCAAGTAGCTCTTGTTGTTTCTTTGCACTGATGCCAGTCAACTCTGCTAGTGTATTCAGTTGATCGATATACCCTAGTGAGGCTTTCTGTAGCTTCTCTGGGCTTTCGCGCATAACTGCACCGGTCTGCGCTTGAAGCTTCATGTAATTAGTTTGAGCTTCAATCAATTCATCTTGGGTGTAGCCTAGATTTCTATAACGCTGTAGGTTCTTATCACCAACTGCAATCACTTTTCCAAAGGTTTGCGTGCCGCCGCTAGCAGTTGTGCCTAAGTTGAGTATGCTAGCGTCAAGGTCTTGTATTCCTCTTGCCATTAACCCCAATGTCTGTGACGATAGATTGGCGTTCTTTCCAAGAGCAATGAACTCTTCGGCGCTTGTTCCAATAGATGCGCCTGCTTTAGCTACTGCATCATATGCACCCACTACATTGTCAAGATATTTAAACGATGAACCAGCAAGCTGCCCAACTGCGCCTACAAGAACGCCTAATACTGTACCCAATGGACCAAATACAGAAAGTAACCCTGAGGTTGCTGACGCTAATCCTGAAACACCCGCAGTATACTTGGACATACCCGGGCTAGCATCAAGGACTGAACTTGCGAAGTTTAGTAACGCAGTTTGGCCTTGTTTAACAGAAGAAGCAAATTGCAATGATGCAACTTCACTTATTTCATTTGCTTTAGCTAACGCTTCATTCTTTTTGATGTTGCCAGTAACCGCATTATCTTGAGATTGCTTTGCAGTTGCACTTTTCTTGTCAACATCTGTTTTCTTATTTGCAATGGTCGCGGCGTCAGCACTGGCTTTGATTTGGTTGGAAATGACGGTGTTCTGCGCTCCTAACAACTCGGTCATTAGTGACAGTTGTTCATTCAATTGTCGAATTAGTTCTGGATCCATCATTTTTCCCGTTTTTTATTACCAGGTTTTAGCCCACTAAATATATTATATTTAGTATGGGTATAATACTCGAATATTATGAGGAACCACAATGAACAACAATCCACTTAGACAATATTTTAGACGCCCAGCTGTTTATCTAAAGCTTCCATCTGAAGGCAAGGATTATGCACCTGGCACTATCGATCTACCAGACAACGGCGAAATCCCTGTTTACCCGATGACTGCGATTGACGAAATCACAACTAGAACACCAGACGCATTGTTTAATGGAACTGCGCTGGCTGAATTGATCAAGAGTTGTATTCCGAACATCAAGGATCCTTGGGCAGTTAGCAGTAACGACATGGATGCTGTTCTTATTGCAATCAAGGCTGCATCAGGCGGTGATACACTAGACTTAGAATCCTCATGTCCTGCATGTGAAGAATCCAACACGTATGGTATTAACTTGTTATCAATGCTTTCAACCCTACAGCCCGGTAACTATGCTGATCCCATGCAGGTTGGCGAATTGTCGATCAAGTTCAAGCCCCTTACATACAAGGAAATGAACAGTGCTGCAATGGGCCAGTTTGATCTACAAAGAACACTAGTTGCAATTAGCAACACCGTTGACGAGACCGAAAGAAACAATCTTAGCAAGGATGCACTTGAAAAGATTACGTTGCTCACTATGGAAATCTTAAGTAAGACTATTGAGTTTATCGAAACTCCAGGGTTGAAAGTTGCTGAACGAGAATTCATTCTTGACTTCTTGAAGAATTGCGATAAGAACATTTTTGTTGCTGTCAGAGACCACAACGCAGAGTTGAAAGCTAAGACTGAAATCAAGCCAGTCAACTTAACTTGTGCAAGTTGCGGACACTCATATGAGCAACCGTTCACCCTAAGCCCTGTTGATTTTTTCGAATAAGGCTTCTTAATTCTGGCCCCGAAGATATCCAGAAGCTGTTAGACCAATATGAAAAAGAAGTCGAGGGGATCAAGAAAAGTGCCATGTCCATGGCTTGGTACATGAGAGGCGGAGCAAGTTACGAAGACATTTTGAATATGTCTGAATTCGAACGCAAAGCCATTAATCAATTGATTGAGGATAACCTCGAAGTAACTAAGAAATCAAACCTACCATTCTTCTGAGAAATGCAAGTAAGAACAACTTTCAATCATTATAATGTTCAGTTGAGAGTTGTTCTTACGAACAACTAGACTTTCACTACGTTCAGTCTAAAGTTTTTAATTCAAAAAGACAATAACATTAATTGATAGAAGGAATAAACTACATTGCTGGTTTGAAGCCATGGTAGTGCTATTCAGCACTACCAATTGATAATGGTCACTTGCTATGGCCGTCATCCCTTGCTGTCTATACCCCGACGACACTAGCCTGTTTGCTGCATCGACGCTACCGGTTGTCCTGTAAAGTTTTTCTTGGGTCTGTAGTTGGAGCAACTATACTTAGGAACATTCGCATAGCACCCCGACAACGCGCATTCTATAGCTTCAAGACAGAATAGCTATAGACTTGCTCAGGGTTCGTAATCTACCTAACGAGAGCCCTGTCGGTATTCCCCGCAGAGTGAAATCACTCATTGGGCATACTCTAGCTACCAGCCGCATTCAGCATTGGTGCGGCATCGCTGAGGATCGAGCAACCTCGATCAAACAATAATGTAGGGTTCTGTGATGAGCCTGACTATGGTGTCAATGGGAAAAATGTAGAGCCAAGATGTGTTGTTGACTAAGGTGTCGTATGTGCCTAGATGAGAATCAGTCGGTAATTGTTGACGAGGTGTCTGTTGAGCCTGAGTATGATTTAAAGAGAGCATGATTTAGTTCGAAGAAGTGATCGAACTCCATTATAATCCATTCACCTTTAGTTTCTGAACGATAATGTATAAAGTTGTCTGCGACCCAAGTAAATTTTGATTCAACTGCAACGAACTTTCCTTTTCGATTAAACTTCATGAAAAGTACGTTGCAGTCGTCTACCTCGGCCACATCCATAAGTTGCTTGATCCATCCATCTAGTACTTTACATTCACCTGTAAGCACTAAATGGAATGGGAAGTCAGCATATGATTTGCACTCCGCGTTGAACTTCTTAAAAGTTTCGCCGGGAACAATGTCACCTTTGAAACTTCTAATCTGTCCTTCGTGAAGAAACTCTTTACGTGATTGATTCTTGCCGCCGACATACGCACCAGACCCAGGGGCTCGAATAAAGCTTTCTTTGTACAGCTTTGAGAGATAGGTCGCGACTTCGCGTTCAAACGAAGATCCTTTTGCTTTCTGTGGTGACGGCATATACTAATTTATCACGTAAAGAGTCGGTCAGAATTTTTATTCTATGTCTGTAGTCGTATTATACGTAGTGAATCCGCCCTCTTTCACGACCTTGAGAACATTGGGAACGCGCCCAGCAAGTTCTTCACGGTGACTGACGAGCCAGATGCTCTTGCTACGAGTACGAGACATGTCCTTGAGAATTGCCATTGAGTTTTCAACGCCGATGCTATCCATACCCGAGTCAATCAACTCATCGATGAACAGTGTGTTGATCGGAGAATAGAGATTCTCCCAAACATCACGAAACGCGAAAGAAAGACCAAGGATTAAACGGTTACGTTCGCCGCGACTCAAGTTATCGAAGTCAAGTTCACGACCCAATTCAGTGATTTCAACTGAAAGGTCATTCTTGAATACAACAGTGTGCGGCAATCCAATCTTGTCCAGATAGTTCGAAAGACGAAGATTCAGATACGATAGGTTCTGATCGATGATCTTCTTACGGACAAAAGAGTCTTTGCTAGTCAAAATATCGATCAGGAACTTATAGTGATCACCGATCTTAGTAAGTTCATTGATCTTGTCAAAGCTTACAACCTGTAATGCTTTGTTTTCCATGTCGATGATTTGCTCACCGTATGGGTCAGTATCTTCTGCCTTCTTTTCAATCTGCGAAATCAAAGTAGCAACAACGCTCTTGTGTTCGATAGCCTCAGCTTCGGTGTTGTAATGAGTGACAGGACGGGGTCCAAGATCATCAAATGAACATTGTTCTGCAATCTGTTCACTATATGGATCAGTTTCGCTAAGCTTATCATCAATCTGATGTTGAATACGTTCAATTTCAGAGCTATGACGAATAGCCTCAGCCTCAGTTGCATAATGCGTTACTGGCTTCTTGCCCAAACCCAAATCATTCAACGAAATTTTTATTTTTTCTAAGTCGTTTTGGGTTTGGGCAAGCTCTGCTTCTGTGGCGGCAAGCTGCGAACGCTTGGCTTCAAGAACAGAAGTGTGGTTGTCGTCATGGAAATCCTGACCGCAAGCATAGCAGGTGTGATCTTCAAGAGTCTGAACTTCACCTGCAAGCTTTTCAATAGCGCGCTGGTCTTTAATGATAGCCTTTTCGAGGCTAGCCTTAGTGACTGAAAGTGTGTCACTCTCGGTCTTTTTCCGCGTCCATTCTGCAAGATCCTTGTGAGATTGCAACTCACTAGCAATATCAATATGGCTCATGGTATCGTACCGAGTACGAAGTGCCAGAACGTCATTGTCCTGCTTCTGCTTCCATGCAATCTGGCGAGCAATCAATGCATCGCAGTTGTCTTTTTGCTTCTTCTTCTCAAGCCAGACATTGAGGTTACGGTGCGATTGCAACTCATTCTCAATATCAATCTTGCTGAGTTCGTCATAATCAGCTACAAGCTTAGCCAACGATTCGTCATGCTGCTTAAGCCAAAGATTCTGACGGCGCTTCAAAGCATCAATCTGCTCCTGAACACGCTTGTTAGCTTCTTCAACTGCTTTGTTCTTGAAGTCTTCCTGCTGCAACAATTCATTGTTGGTCTTGATCTTTGCTTTGACAAGTTCAGCCTTTTCAGAAAGCAAGGTAATACCCAACAACTGTTCGATGACCTTGCGCTGTTCACCAGCAGCCATGCCCAAGAACGGAGTTGAGTACGTATTGAGCGCAACAATATGCTTGAACATGTCCGGACTCATTCCAATAGCATGTTCGATTGCCGCCTGAGTTTCTTTGTTCTCACCTTGCGCGTTATTGTTGTCTTCTTTATCCTTCTCTTTATCGTTTACAAGGGTATTGTTGACATAGAATCTAAGAACGTTGGGCTTGCGTCCACGTTCGATTTTATATTCAACGCCCTTACTATTAAACTCAAGAGTTACGAGCATTCCCTTACCGTTTGTGCGGTTAATCAAGTTATCTTTACGAATGCTGTTAATAGGAGTCCCATAAAGGACGTAAGACAACCCTTGAATAAGAGTTGTCTTACCAGTACCATTACGTGCGCCGTCACCACCTAAGTCTAAGTTCTCACCTAGAATAAGCGTAAGCTCTTTGCTGTCAAAGTTGACAGCTTGAGTGACGGCACCGATAGAAAGAAAGTTGCGAAGTGTGATGTTCTTGAGGTTGATACTCATAAATTGCGATAAATCTCTAACAGTAGTTTCGGATCAAAAAACTCGCTTTCGATTGCGGTAATCTGATCAACGATGATTTGGTCAACTGATTCGAACTTTAGTTCACCTGGAGCTAAGTCTTGTGTATGCTGATCTAGCTTCATTGGAATCAATGACATTTCACGAATGTTGTGTTTTGGTATTAACGTCTCACGAATAAAGTTAGCTTCTTCATATGAAATATCAATATCAAGATGTACTCTAACACTACTCTTAGGTAATAACAAGCCCTCTGGGTTATCCAGGACATCGCTCAACTTGTAAACACGAAATAATGGTTGTCCTGGCCATGAATGAAACTCTGGGTCTTGTCCCCATTCTAGAATCATCATGCCTCGTTGATCATCCCCTGCGTCTGCATAGTTGTGAGGGAATGCGTTGCCAATGTACCAGATATTGTTACGAGCCTGTCGTTTGTGAAAGTGTCCACTGAAAACAGTTTCAAAGTTCGAAACAGTTTCATCTTTTACTTCACCGTGATCTGGCATCAATACTTGAGCATTCATGTAGAATCTTGGAAGCTCTAAGTGACCGAACAGATACTTTCCTTCTAGTCTAGCAAGCTTTTTATGATCGTCGCCTACTAACCAAGGAGCAATGACCACATCGCCTTCACTGAACCAATCATTGATGATCGTCACGTTAGGTAAGTGCTTTGCCCATTCAACTGAGTGAATGTCTCGCTTGTCACGATAATAAAGATCGTGATTGCCTGGTAAGAAATAGACCTTCTCGAAACTATCGTTGAGTCGTTCTAGTGCCCTAAGGCCATACTGAAGGGTGTGAATGTTAATACTTGCTCTGTGGTGATTGTAATCACCTAAGAAGAAACAAGTTTCACACCCTTCACTTTTTGCCTTAGTAATAAACCATTCTACGAAGTCAATGCAATCTTGGTTGTGTTGTGTGCTGTTACTTTTCAATCCAAAATGAATATCAGTGAAGACAGCAGCCTTCTTAAATAAATTCGCCATGATTAATCTATAACTCTATTGATCGAAAAAAGCAATGACTTCGGTGACATTAATCGAGAGGCTTCTTGTTGGGTTTTGTCCCAGATAATTGTCGAGAGAATGATGGACTCATTCCGTTAGCTTCAAGGATATCGTCTCTGATATGCTGCACTCTTTTCTCGGTGTTTAACACTCTACAAAAGCTATTCGTGATTGCAGCAGTGTAATATGCGAACGGGTTGCTTGACTTGGCTTCATTGAATCGAAGACCAACATAAGTCAACTGTAAGATTGCACTAGCTTCCATTTCGTCACGATAGGTATATCCGCGCCAGTTGAACTTCATGGAATACTTCTCGCACAGCATCATATACATACGTGCAAGCTTATTTGTAATCTGACCTTGATCTTTTTCGAAGTGTCCATTCTCAATTCCGCCTACCCAGTGGCTCTTTCCGACGCATTGGAACGTGTTGTTTTCGTCAAGCTTAAAGTGTTGGAAGGGAGGGAAGTTGACTCGCACATGTACCATGTCATCAACTTCTTTCTTAGTAGTCTTGTCTTCTAAGTCGTTGAAGTCTTCGCTATCATCTTCGTCAAAGAAGAAAATGTCCTTAGCTGATTTCTTTTTTACTGTCTTGCGCGGCTGCTTTTGTGCAACAGGAATATGATCCCATGTCATGACTCTGAAAATCAAATCAGTTTCTGGAATGTCGTCAGGGGAAATTTTTGTTTCTTGTTCGATTGAAAGTCTTGCTGCACGAGTTTCTTTAGCTCGGGCAATCTGTTCAGGCTTGATTGCATAATCTAAACTAGTTTCAATACTTGATTCAGGCATATCAATGATTAAGTCGAATTGGTGATACTCTGGATCTACAAAGTAGCAATATGTTGTTTTACTCTTGTGAATTTCTTTTAAGATATCTTTGTTGTTAAGGTAGTTAACCTTACGAGGTTTCTTGGGGGTTGCGGCCATAATGGTTCCTGTTGTTATTAGTTTATTATACACATGTGTTGCATTTTTGCAACACTAATGGGTAAAAATACGCACTTTTTGAAGTGATAAATATATCGTGCAAGTACATACTATTTATGAAGGTAAGATATGCCAATTACAACTGATCCTACTCAATTATCTTCTGGGAACGTAACTCCGGATATTAATACCATTTCGTCCCCACCGAAGCTTACAGTTGAAAGCGTTGACCAAGCAATTGCCAACGGAACAGCAAATCTTAACGTTATTTCAACCGCAACGGGTGCGCCCTCTCCGGCTGACACTACGCCGGCTGCAATATCTGCTATTATTGCAAACGAACCTATCGCAATTGATTCTGCTCAGTTAAACGCAGATATTGCAGCTAGTTTAGCTGAGTTACCTCAACCTGATTTTTCAAATCAGGTCATTTCAATCGCGTCTGATCAGGATGCAACACAGTTTAGTTCAAGGTCTGATTGGAGAGTTCGCTTAGCACTAACTGATGATACCAGCGCAAACTATATGTACAGGGCGCAGAACCCGGGAATTCTAGCACCACTCAAAGCAACGAACGGAGTTATCTTTCCTTACACCCCGACCGTATCTGTTAACTATGCAGCAAACTATGATCAAACTCCTGTTGTCCATAGCAATTATACAGTTTATCAGTATTCAAGAAGTTCAGTCGATTCGGTTCAGATTACTGGAGACTTTACTGCACAGGATACACATGAAGCAAACTATTTGCTAGCAGTGATACACTTCTTTAGATCAATGACAAAGATGTTCTATGGTCAAGATCAGAATCCAAAACGAGGAACCCCTCCGCCGTTATGTTATCTGTTTGGATTGGGTACTTTCCAGTTCTCAGCACACCCGTTAGCTATTGCAGGGTTCTCGTATAACTTGCCTAACGATGTTGACTATATTAAAACAGTTTCACCTTATTCGCCAGGTGCACAGCAGCCAAGCAATAATACAGGTGCTAAAGCCTCACGTTTGCCACCTGGTGTTAATCCCGGCGGAACAGCAGCAAAACCTAATTTTAGTGGCCCGTCATCGAACCAAACAGGTGATGTAACATGGGTCCCTACTAAAATCCAATTAACAATTTCATGTCTACCGATGCAGAGTAGAAATCAAGTATCTAATAAGTTTAGTCTTGAGAAGTATGCATCAGGTGACTTACTTAACGGTATTAAGAATCCCGGAGGAGCATTCTGGTAATGGCACAAGTCAATCAAACTATCTATCCAAAATCAAGTCCTTATTATTTGACAACCGTTCAGGATAATAAGTTCCTTGACGTTATGACATATAGACCTATCCCACAAAACCCTAGCGATGTTTATATGGAAATTACAGCAGTGTATCAGTATCGTCCTGATATGCTTGCATTCGACTTATACAATGACGCAACACTATGGTGGGTATTCGCAGCGAGAAATCCAAACAGATTAGGACCTGATCCATACTTTAATTTTGTCGCCGGTCTGGGTATATACATACCTACATTAGATACGCTAAGATCGTATCTCGGAGTTTGATGAATGCAGGTTAATCCAAACACACTAGTAGGTTCAGCAGACGGGGATAGCGGTGCTTCAACCGCTAATGCAGCACCTAACGTAACGGGGGCAGTGCAAAGCACTGCAACAAGTGCAGGTAGTACGGCATCCCCGACACAAAGTTCCGGAAGAACCCCACCAAGCACTAAGACAGATGCCCCTGGTTCATGGGTATTTCCAGAAATCGAATCATATAGTCCATCTGTAACAGTTGTCAAGCCGGGTCGTAGATTGAAGAACCCATTAGGTTATCTTGCAAGCTACACATATCAGATTAGCTTATACATGATTACCGCTGATGCATATAACGTGTTTGTCGAGAGCGGAAGAAAGAACATCAATACATTATTGCAGGCAACATCTTCTAATCAATATTTTTCAGATCGCGGTGCATCTATTCAGTCTGACATTCAAGGTGGTGCTTATCTGATTGCACAGAGCGGTGGTATTAATGCAGGCAACGAGAATCGTGCGCCTGGGTTCGACTATGATCTTATGATTGACGACCTTTCGTTCGATCACCTAGTTTCTGCGAGAGTTACTAATTCTTCAATTTTCAATACTAATATTAAATTTAGAGTGACCGAACCATATGGCTTCTCGTTTATTAGTAAGTTGAAGACGGCAAATGATCAAATTAACAAGTACAATGGCTCTACCGGAAATGTTTCCAATCCAACTAGACAATTTTTTATTCTAGGCATTCGTTTCTTTGGTTGGAATCAGTCAGGAGAAGCAGTAAAGGGTTCAGATATCTATGACGGCGAACAGTTAGATCCTAACTCAACCGGCACTGCATTATTCGAAACGTTCTATGACATGGCAATCACCCACTGTAGATTTAAGATTGATGGTAAGTCAACTACGTATGATATCGAAGCTCAGTGTGTTTCTCCGGCAGCAGTCAATATAAGAAAAGGGTTTAATAATACTGAGAAAGAAGCAACAGGTACAACAGTTCATGAAGTTTTATGTGGCCCTGATGGTTTCTTGACAAAGTTGAATAAAGATTTAGAGAAAGCTGCAAGCAACGCAACGCCCAAAGAAAGCCCAATGAAATATAAAATCAAATGGTTAGGAGATGCTTCTGATATTGCGTTAGCTGATGTAAGATCACAAGCAGATACTAATAAAGCGTCTACTCCTGCCAGCACTGCAACAAACACTAGACAGTCAACCGATGCAACTGCGGTTAACGCACAGCCCAATACTGATTCTAAATCGATAAAGTTTCCAGCTCAGCTTCCTATCACTCAGTTGATCGAAGAAACGATTATGAAAAGTGCATTTATCGAAGAAGCATTAACTGTTACATATACAGATTCAACACAGAACGATCCAGCATCAAAGACTTCACCTAGAGTAACTCCTACTTCTAAGAAAGTATTGAGGTGGTTTAACATAAGTCCTCAAGTTTCAGATTTAACGTGGAGCGCCGCTAAGAAGGACTGGACGTATACAATTACATATGTAATTCAGACTTATTATATTCCAGTAATCGATAGTCCATATGCAGCAGAAAAAGCAAAGTATTATGGGCCACATAAGAGATATGATTATTGGTATACTGGAATGAATACAGAAATCATTTCATATGAGTCGCAACTTGATAACGCATTCTTCGCAACGGTTGTCGAGAGCCAACCTAGTACAAATGCTGCTCCCGCAAATCCACAGACAGGTCCAGCAGTGGCAACAGATACCCCTGCTGCCCAAGTTCAAGATAGCGGAAATAGTTTAAGAACTAGTGCAGTTTCAAGCTTTAGAACAAGTCTCTATGACCCTGGAGCCTATGCAATGGCTAAAGTTCAGATACTTGGGGATCCTGATTATTTGATGCAGCCTTCTAGCGATAGTGTAAACGGTTTATTTAATAAACACTATGGAGCAGACGGATTTACTGTAAATCCAACTGGCGGTCAAGTATTCTTTGAAATTGATTTTAAAGAAGCAGTTGACTATTCTTCAAGTTCTGTGAATGCAACTGACAGTACTGGAAAAGGTATTCAGGGAGTAGGCGGAACATTATCTATTAACGATAGTATTTTGTTCTGGGACTATCCAGCAGAGTTTACACAGCCTGATCCAGTGACAGGAAAGCCACTAGTTCAAGGTATCAGTTATACCTTGTATCAAGTTAAGAGTTCGTTTAGCGGCGGCTCATTCAAGCAAACACTTGAAGCAACTATAAATTCGTTCGGTGACACATCAAACGCAGCCGAAGCAAGAGACACCGATGCACCTGCTCAAGCACCTGCTAGCCCGCAAACAGGCGGCCAGGCCCCTGCAACACCCCCGCAAGACCAATCTACTAATCCACCGGCATCAGGTGGAACAACGGCGGCCCCCGCACCCACCTCAACAATTCAACCTACTGCTAATACCGGCGCTGGCGGCCGGCCAGTTGCAGATGGTGATGCATCTAGACACGGATAACAAGAAAGTATAAACATGCCAAGTGACGTTTTTAAACCAACAGGTACTGCTAAAATATTAAAGCCCGATGCAGCCGGAGGAAATAACAAAAATGTTCCTTTAATTGGCGTGGTTAAAGACAATATCGATCCTACTCGCTCAGGTAGAATTAAAGTTGCACTACAGTCGGGTAAGGGCGGTTCTGATCCTGATAGCTCAGAAAGCTGGGTAACAGTTCAATATCTTAGCACGTTCTTTGGTGCAGTGGGCAGCACCTCAGGTAGCGATTCAGAAGATCACGGAACGTATAAAACAAATTCAAGCTCATATGGTCAGTGGCAAGCTCCACCTGATATTGGAACTAAAGTTGTTTGCATCTTTATTAACGGTGATCCTAACTCTGGCTTTTATATCGGAGCTATACCTGAGCCAGAAAAACTACAGATGGTTCCTGCAATCGGCGCTAGTGATAAAGTTACGTTAAACTCAGGCGAAGCTGGCAACTATGGCGGCGCAACTAGATTACCTGTTACTAACTTAAACACAAACAATAAAGATAAAGCAGACAGCGATCAATTCTTAGATACCCCAAGACCAGTTCATAGTTATACTGCAAGCATTATGAATCAGCAAGGGATTATCCGTGATCCGGTTCGCGGCCCTATCTCAAGTTCTGCGAGTCGTGAAGCTGCTTCAAGAGTAGGATGGGGTGTTTCAACTCCTGGTCGACCTATCTATACTGGTGGGTTTGATGATACGACATTACCAAACAACTTAGATCAATCAAAGAACGAACAGTTACAAGTTGTCGCACGAAGAGGCGGACACAGCATTGTCATGGACGATGGAGATATTATTGGACGCGATCAGTTAATTCGTATAAGAACTTCATTGGGTCATCAAATATTGATGAGCGATGACGGTCAGACATTAATGATTCTTCACAGTAACGGACAGAGCTATATTGAGTTAGGCAAAGAAGGTACAGTTGATATCTTCTCAACGAATAGTTTCAACGTAAGAACACAAGGCGACATTAACTTTCACGCTGACCAAAATATTAATATTCATGCTATGGAAAATATTAATATTCAAGCAAAGAATATTCAAACTAACAGTGAAGAAACAACTAAATCAAGAGCAGGAACTGACTATCAGATAAACGCTTTAAGTAACTTTACAGTTAAAGCCGGATCAGCCGCAGCTATTGCAGCAGGCGGAGAAGCAAGTATGGTTGCTGGCGGACCAGCATTTGTCAATGGAAGCAAAGTTAATCTTAACTCAGGAAGCCCGGGAACTAGCCCTGCTGAGGTTCCGATCATTACATTGATTGCACAGACTGATACGTTGTTTGACAGCAAAGTTGGATGGGCAGCAGCTCCTGGTAAGTTGATGACAATCGCAAGTCGTGCACCGGCACACGCACCCTGGGCAAACGCTGGACAGGGTATTAGTATAAAGACTTCTCCAGACGCAGCGGATAATCTTCCCCCTTCTCCAAGCACAGCAGTTCAGCAAGCTAACCAAGCAGGCGCAGCGGCAGGGGCAACTCCCCCGGCAACTGCCACAGTTGCTTCGGCTCCGGTGACAACACCGGTATCAGGTTCCGTAAATGCAGGAACAACAGGCGCGGTACTAGGTGCAACAGCAACCGCAGCCGCAACTGGAGCAACAGCCCCGGCAGTTCAGGGCGGCGCAGCCATCATCGATGCAGCATCTAACCCAGCATCAGGTGGAAAAACTGCAACAATCGCAGCGGGCGCATTTGGTCAGACGGCTGAACAACTCGCTGGTTCAGGTGTTCTCAAACCAGGTGCAGCTACTCTCATTAATGGTCTAGTAAGTGCAGGTACTGATCTATTTAATGCGGTCTCAGATACATTATTCACCGGTATGTCAGGTGCAGAATCACTCACTGCATTAGCAACTAATGTCGAAGCACAAGCAACATCTGTTGTAGCTACAATGCAGAAAGCACAAACTGCGTTGACAAATATTGGTGTAATTTCAGGAAAAGAAGACCCATCGCAAACTGCTGGTCTTGTTACAGCGGCAGCAGTAACAGGCGTGTCAAATACAGTCAATGCGGTAAAGACCGCCTCGGCGATTGCCGGGTCAGCGTCAACACAGATTGACAATACTGTTACATCATTGACAAATACAACTGTAGGGGCTGTTACACCTGCAACTAATGTAGTAAATCAGTTCCAAAGCGCGACAAATGCAATTAGCTCAGCAGGTAATACTGCGTCAAGCGCATTGAGCGCAATCGGCGCAGGCTCAGCGGCAGCAGGACTTGCATCCACGCTAGGTGGACTAGGAGGAATTGCTAACTCTGTTAATGCATTATTGGGTGAAGCAGGTAAATTGTCACTCTCATCATTGACGAGTTCAGTAAATGGTATTGCCGCTTCTGCATTTAATTCAATCAAGGATGCTTTCCCTAAGCTTGAAGCAAATATTCCTCAATTCTTGTCTAAGTCTGCAAAAGATGCAGCAGGTAAAACAGCAGCAATTGCAGCTAAGCCCGCAACACAAGCAGGTTCGTCTAGCTTGAGCAGTCTAGTTAAAACTGCAACATCAACTGCAAAGGCAGTGAATTCAACACTTAATACGGTTAACACCGCATTAAAGACAATTGGTTCGGGAACGAATACTCTTGAAAACACTGTAACAGGAATTACCGGAACTGTCAATGCCGGAATCTCTACAATTAATACTGTTCTACAACCCGCAAGCACATTGACTTCCGTATCAACATCTGTTAATAGTGCAGGATCAGACTTGACTAATCTTGTCAATAAGACTTCTGGCGCATTTCAATCTATTGATGGTGCAGTTAAGAATGCTATGTCTCAAGTAAGCGGCCTCGCTGGCGCGGCGCAAGCACTAACATCGGGCGGACTATCTGAATTAGCCAAGGCTGCTAAGTCAGTCCAGACCGGCGGAGGTGCAGCGCAAGCATCTGCACTTGCTAGCGGAATCATTAACTTGCCGGGCGGAATTAAAGCAGTCTCGTCTGTAGTTGACAAGTCATTGGCAAAGGCTAATATCCCAGGTGCAAGCTCGTTGACAGGCGCATTGAACGATGCACAGACAGCAGTTCAAAATGGATTGACAACTGCATCTAATGCTCTTAAGGATGTTAATGGTGCAATTAGTTCTATTACCGGTTCTGCATCGCAAATGAGCGGCTCTATCAATTCAATCTCAACTTCAGCGTCAGGTGCAATTAGTAGCGCGTCTGGTACGGTAAGCAGCGTAACTAATAGTTTAACAAGTGCAGCAGGCACCGTTAATAATATTGCAGGAAGTGTTACTAGTGCTACGGGGAGCCTAACAAATGCAGCAACTGGAATTACTAATGCACTAGGTGATGCTGCAAATAAATTAAATGGTATAACTTCAGCGGTAACATCTGCACTTGGAACAGGGGACGCTTCTGCATTGATGACCTCACTATCTGCATTAAGTGCAGGCGGCCCATCTCCGATCAAGGTAGCAGAAATCGGTGTTAATACGTTCTCTCGTGCAGGCATCACTTCACAGATTAATAACAATTTGGGCGATCCGGGAATACCAAGTCCTAATCTGGTTGGGGAAATTAAACCAGAAGCAGTAGATGCCCTTGATGCAAAGACAGCAGAATTGAAAAAAGTTCGTGATGAGTGGAAAGTTAAAAAGGAAGAATATAAAGCAAAGAAGAACGCTGCTAAGAAAGCTTATCAAGAAGCTAGAGATAAATTACCAGAAGGTGATCCATCTATCGCTGGCTTGAAACAAGCGTATGACGATGCTGTAGCCGAGTTTAATTATGTCGATCTTAAATATGATAGTGCTGACATTGCAGTTACAAACAACCAGTTTTTAAAGACTACTGGAATTGATGTGAACGCACAGGCACAAGCACAAGTCAATGCACTTAGAGGAATAGTATAATGGCACAATACAATGGATTTAGTACACAGAACGTTTGTTCACCGAAGACAACAAACGGCATTCCGGGCTCAGCGGGTGGTCCTGGAGGCATTAGAAGACCACTTATGTTTGGAAAGAAATTCAAACTAACTGATAGCGATCTTGTCATTCAAGACTTCATTAATGCATTGAATATTAGAAAAGGATCAAAAGTAGGTCAGCCAAACTATGGCTCAGAAATCTGGGACTATATCTTTGAGTACAACACTTCTGATACGCAGTTCAGAATCGAGAACGAAATCAGAAGGGTCGCCGCCCTTGATACTAGGATAATTCTTAACTATGTCAAGGCTTACCCATACGACAACGGGATCTTAGTCGAAGTTGAGATTGCTGTCAATCCTTTTAATCAAGCAACTGTCTTAAACATTGGCTTCAACACAGGAACAAATACCGCAGCCTTGATCTAAAAACACGGTTTTCTCGAATGATAAATAGTTTATCAAAAGAGAGAAGCTATGGCAACAAGTTCAAGACAATCAGCCTTATTTGGCTTAAATGACTGGAAGACGATCTACCAGACATTCAATCAAGCAGACTTTCGCAGTTATGACTATGAAACCCTGCGTAAGGCATTCATTGATTATCTAAAAGTCTATTATCCCGAAACGTTTAACGATTTTACTGAATCAAGTGAATTCGTTGCACTATTGGACATCATTGCGTTTATGGGTCAGGGACTTGCATTTCGTGACGATCTAAACGCTCGTGAAAACTTTATCGATACAGCAGAGCGCCGTGATAGCGTAATCAAGCTTGCAAATCTTGTTAGCTATACTCCAAAAAGAAATAATGCAGGTCAGGGCTATCTCAAGGTTACTAGTGTTCAAACTTCACAGAACATCACCGACATTAATGGATTGAATCTCAGCAACGTTCCTGTATTATGGAACGACCCTGCAAATCCAAATTGGCTTGAACAGTACAACACAATTTTGAATGCTGCAATGATCAATACACAGCGAATCGGAAAGCCGGGTAACGTTTCTGACATTTCCGGCGTTGCAACAAGCGAATATTCGTTGCAGATTGTTCCTAACGCTCTTCCTATTATTCCATTCACATCAACCGTTAACAACCAAAACATGAACTTTGAACTAGTAAGTGTTTCGTCGGTTGATGCTGATTATGTTTATGAAATTCCACCTGCACCAAGCGGCAAGTTCAATGTTCTTTATAGAAACGACAAGCTTGGCTTCGGAAGTCCAAATACTGGATTTTTTGTTTACTTTAAGCAAGGGAGTCTTCAGACATATGATTTTACACTTCAGCAGCAAATTTCAAATCAAACAGTAGATATTAATATTCAAGGTATCAATAACACTGACACTTGGTTATATAAGCTTAATAATGATGGTACTAGAGCCCAGTGGAAGCAAGTAGAAAACGTATATGCTGATGCATATCTACAGAACGAATCAAGTATTCGTCCTATCTTCTCCGTAAATTCGCGCTTCAATGATCAGGTAACTTATGTATTTGGTGACGGTGTATTCAGTGAGATTCCAGTAGGAAATTTCAGAGCTTATGCCCGTGCAGGAAACGCACTATCTTACACCATCTATCCAACCGACATGAACGGTCTTTCTGTTTCATTCTCGTATGTTTCTCGTGTGGGAAGAGTCGAAACACTTACCCTCGGCCTTTCATTGACTGAGGTGGTCAATACGGCACAGGCTCGTGAATCAATTGCTGATATCAAGCAGAGAGCACCAACCCGTTACTATACACAGAATAGAATGGTAAATGGCGAAGACTATAATAACTTTCCGTATACTCTGTACAATTCAATTATTAAATCAAAAGCATTGAATCGCGCAAGCATCGGCGTGTCAAAGAATTTAGATTTGCTTGATCCTACTGGTAAGTATTCAAGTACTAATAGCTTTGGTAGCGATGGTGCATTATATCAAGACAACGACGAAGGATTCTTGACTCTCACGATTAATAATACTAGCGATATCATTTCATTCTTTACTGGAACATTGTCCTCAGTGTTGACCCTGAACAGAACAAGCCAGTATTATATTCAGCACTATCCTCGCTATAATGTAACTGCTCCACAACCGTCAAGTGATGGTAAAGTTTATTGGCAGACAAGCTCAGTAGATACTGGCGTTGAAACTGGTTATATTTACACTGTTTCTGGAAGCTTAGAGACACCGCAGAGTGTTGGAACTTTCAGTACAAGCACGTTGAAGTACATAACTACTGGTGCTATCTGTAAATTCGAAGCACCGGCTGGGTATTACTTCGACCCCAACAATAGACTCAAAGTTGGTATCCCACCGAGTGATGAAGAAACTTATATCTGGGCAACGGTTCTAAACGTTGTAGGTGATGGTTCAAATAACGGTAACGGTACATTTGCAAATGGATCAGGTCCTATCAAGTTCAACGGCTACATCCCAGACGGTGTAACCTTAACTACGATCATTCCTGCTTTCAGCAATGCAGTACCTGCGGCTGTGATTCAGGAAGCAATCATTCGCATGGAACTAAATCAGAACTTTGTTCTTATGTTTGACAACTCACTATTGATCAATCAACAACGCTGGTCGATCGGTGACTATGATGCAGCAGACTATTTCGTAAAGTTCACTAGCCTTGGGAACAATCGTTATAGCGTAACCTATAAATCACTTGTGTATTATTTCGCAAGTGTTGCTGATACTCGCTTTACTTTCTCGAAAAATGAATTAGTGTATGATCCATTTACTGGTAAGATCATTCAAGATTTTATTAATTTGCTTGCAATTAATGCACAGCCAAATTCAAGCGTACCGTTCGGTAGAGATTATAAAGTAAACATCTTGGGACAGACTGTTGAAAGTGACGGGTACATCAACGACTTCCAAGTTGAAGTCGCTGCAACTGATGTTAATAACCGTCAGTTAATCTTGAACCCAGACTTCTTTAATGACGTAACCGGCTACACTACCGATGCTGCAAACACTGGCATCTATGTTTTCTTTGAAACGGTTCAAGACCCGATTAATCTAACGAGGCAGTTTGTTATCCCAACGGCTGAAGTTTCATATCAGTACCCAACCATTACTCAAATTGACTTAGTAAAGTATGACTATCCTGTTGGTCAATTGTTCTACGCATATAGTGAAAACAAGTTCTATAAGTCTTTCCAGGATCAGTCAGTGACAACAATCAGCTACTACATGGTTGAACAGCCGCAATATTCAATGAAGCCTGGCAGACAGGGTTTAAGTTTCCAATATAGACACAACTCGAATAACACTAATAGAATCGATCCTGTGACAACTAACATCATTGATTTGTATGTAGTTACGAATGCGTATTATAATGCATATCAGAATTGGATCCAAGATTCAACTGGAACAATTACTGAACCTAATATGCCAACATTGAATGAACTTAGTCAGGAGTACGGAAAAGTTCAAGACTATAAAATGCTGTCGGATGCAGTAATATTAAATAGTGTTGTATTCAAACCGTTGTTCGGCCCCAAAGCTGATCCAGCGCTGAGAGCAACAATTAAAGTGATCAAGGATAGTAAAACCAATGCAAGTGATAGTGAAATCAGAAGTGCGGTGCTTAGCGCAATGAACACTTATTTCAATATCAACAATTGGAACTTCGGTGACACTTTCTATTTCTCAGAATTGAGCGCATTCCTTCACGCAGAATGCGGTGACTTGGTAAGTTCCGCAGTTCTCGTTCCAAATGACCCCACTAAAAAGTTCGGAGACTTGTATGAAATAAAATGTATGCCCTACGAAATTTTCGTTAATGCTGCGACGGCAAATGACGTTCTCGTTATTCCGGCGTTGACCCCTACTGAACTACAAATTGGTTAAAGATAAGTATATACATGGCTAGAATCAGAACATTAGATTTCCTCCCTGAAATCTTTCAGACTCCTACTAATTCACAGTTTTTGGCTGCGACATTAGATCAAATCGTCAATGAACCAAACACCATGCGTGTCCAGGGCTACATTGGTAGCCGTCTGGGATATGGGGTGAATGCTCTTGACTATTATGTTACTGAGCCTACTAAGGCTAGAGTTGATTATCAGCTTGATCCTAGCGTGGTGTTTACGAAGCCAAACGAAACTGTAGCTCAGGACTTCATTACCTATCCAGGGTTAGTCGATGCTGTCAAGATGCAGGGTGGACTCACTGATGATAACAGTCAGTTGTTCCAGAGTCAAATTTATTCATGGGATTCGTTCACAAACCTTGACAAGCTTGTAAATTACAATGAATATTACTGGCTTCCTGATGGTCCTCCTGCTGTAACTGTCTCTCCGACTGAGGTTTTCAGCACAGGTGAATATGTCGTAACTAGCTATGACAACACATATGGATTGACATTACAAGGTGAAGCCCCAAGCGGACCCACTAACCCTGCTATCACATTGCTTCGCGGCGGTACTTATACTTTCTCAGTTAACCAAAATACCCAGTTCTGGATTCAGACTGCTCCGGGTACTTCTGGTTACAGCCCGGTTCAAGCAAACATTCCTACTCGTGAAGTATATGGTGTTTCGAACAACGGCGCCGAGACTGGCTTCGTAACATTCGACGTTCCTGTTTCGTCAGCACAAAATGAATTTATCTTCCCCGGTGATAATAAAGTTGACGTAGTTTCGACTACTCCTTTTGATCAGATTAATGGACAGATTCTTAATTCGTTTATTGACCCAGAGTCGGGCGAATCATATACTGGTGTTAATCAGATTGATGGCGTTAATATTTCAGACGGAATGCGTATTCTGTTCTATAACACAGGCGTCCCGGCCGAGACTGGATATATCTCAGCTTATTACGGCGAAACTACATATGACGTTAACGATCCAACAATCACTGATGCAAAGACAATCTCTATTGCATCAACCAACGCATCTGGTAATTACCTAACTATCGCAGCAGGACACACAACTGCGGAACTAGTTGTAAATCAGACAATTACGTTCGGCAGCGGCCTCATGGGCGGATTGTCTGCTGGTGCTGTATACTTCGTTAAGACTATTTTGAATGACACTGACTTTGTGATTTCTGACCGCATCGGCGGCAACACAATTTCGTTGTTCAACGAAACTGGTAGTATGACCGCAAACATAAACCAGGGTCAGTATCAGCAAGGGTTCTATTCAGTTGTCAGTGAGAACTTCTATAGAGTTACTTTTGTTGGCGACACAAATAACCCAACAATCAGATTGTTACCAGATGGTGAAATTCCTGTAAAAGAAAATATCACTGCAACTTATGGAACACAGTGGATTAATCGCGGCTTCTATCGCAATGATTTTAGCGTGATTAATTTAATTCCTATCATTACTGCTAACCTTGATGTATTATACTATCAGGATGGAACTAATCCGAATAAAGTTGGTATGATTCGTCTCGTTGATGCAAGCGCAGACAACTTTATCGATGTTGAAACTCAGATTCTTGGAAAGAAGAACTATACTTCTCCGATAGGTGTTTCCCTCACCAATGGTTTAAAAGTTATTTTCCAGGGAAATATTTCCCCTTCGGCATATGTTAATAATGAATATTATGTTGAGGGCGTAGGAACTGCAATTGAGTTAATCCCAGTTGCTGATTTAGCTTGCCCTGAGAAGTTCACTGCCGCGGAATACAATCCATGGGATATTCTTGCGTATGATGAAGGCAAGTATGATGTTAACTTGAACATTCCAGTCGAGCCAGATTATATTACTATTGCAAGAAACTCAATCAGTAAGAATGCATGGTCTCGTAGCAATCGCTGGTTTCACACTGATGTTATTACTGCAACCGCAGCGTATAACAACAATCCATCTATCTTGACCGCATATGCAAAACTTGAAAACAAAGCAAAGCGCCCAATTATTGAGTTTTATCCTAATCTCAAGTTGTTTAATGCTGGATCAGTCGGTAAGAAAGCAGTTGACTTCTTTGATACTGTTTCTACGGATGCATTAAGTGATGTTGCAGGCCTACGTAACTATTATCCAGACACCGAAGCAAAGACTACTAATACTGCGGTAATTGCGGGTGTAACTGGAACTTCTACTACGATAACTATTCCAGTAGGAGAAATTACTGGTGCATTCCAAGTTGGTATGTATGTTGCTGATTATAACAACATTCTTCCAACAAACACCCAAGTTCAATCTATTGATGTAACCGACACGACTGTTGAGTTGACAGTTTCATGGGGATCATCCAAGACAATTGCAGGCACGACCGCAGTTGTAGTCGGCACTGATTCTCCTGTTGGTAACTATGCAGTTTTCCCGGGCGCAAGAATTGTGTTCGCAACCGACACTGACTCTGAAGTTCGTGATAATATTTACATCGTCAACTTCACTAACGCTGCAAATCCAGTTATTGTGTTAAGTCTAGCTGAGGATTCAACTCCTCTTCCTGACGAAATGCTTGCAGTCAATCGTGGTTACTACTATCAAGGCGCGAGCTTCTACTATGATGGTTTGGCTTGGCTCGCTGCTCAACAGAAAGTAACAACTAACCAGGCTCCTTTATTCGATATCTTCGACTCAAATGGTGTTTCGTTAGGCGACCCTGATGTTTACACCAGTACGTCATTCAAGGGTTGTAAATTATTTGCTTATGGAATCGGTGCTGGTCTTGATGACGTTATCTTAGGTTTCCCAGTAAGCTATAGCTCTGTTGACAATATCGGTGATATTCAGTTCGATGTTTCTCTTAACTCACAGACGTTTGACTATGTTAGTGGCACCAACTCAATCACTGAGAACGTTAATATTGGTTACGTTCACAGCTACACCACGCCTTACACGTATGATCGTTTGTTGGGCTGGAAGACTGCAATTGCACCTAGCGTACAGTATCAAGTATTCGAATTCAAGTTTGATCCTATTGCGCCCGTCACTTCGGTAACCTGCGACATTGCAATGACTCCAGAATTAACGTTTGGTGAAATCGGATGGGCACGCAATCAGGTATTCTTCAACAATGAATATCAAGATCCTACGAATTATACCGTTACAGTAGGTGAAAACACCACTACTATTACTTTCTCTGTTCTTCCAGAAGTTAAGTCAGTAATTCAGGTATTGTTATTGAGTGAACAAGTAAGTAATACTGCATACTACACAATCCCTACAAACCTAAATAATAATCCATTAAATCAGGATATCACTTCTACTAACTTAGGTGATATTCGTATGCAGTACATGGACATTTTCGTAAATGCTCCGGGCACTACCGGCACAGTTTTTGGAATTAACAACTTCAGAGATTGCGGAAATCTAGTTTCATATGGTACAAAGATTATTCAGAATAGTGCATCACTTGTTCTCCCTGGAGCATTCTTGCGTAAACAGGATAATAGCCTCATTGACGCATTGTTGTTCAACAGCCGCGAATATGTGAAGTACAAGCAATTGCTTGTTGACACCGTGCAAAATAGCGAGTATATTCAGCGTTATACCCCTTCAGATATCCTTGATGATGCAATCGACCAGATTTCGGCATCGCGCAGTGAAGTTAACGCATTCTTCTGGTCAGACATGTTGCCGTCGAAAGCACCATATAGAAGCAACACTTATTCATTCAATAGTATGTTGGATGTTACGAGATTCCCACTATCGAAGGTTTATAATTTCACTTCGGCAAACTATGACAGCGTTCTAGTCTATCTAACAAGAGCAATCGAAGGTGTCTTAGTAGAAACCCAGTTGCTACGAAATGTTGACTACATTGTTGATCAGGATGCTCCCACTGTAACTATTACTCTTGACCTAATTCCTGGAGACACCATCACTATTAAAGAATACAACCAAACATATGGTTCATATGTTCCTTACACTCCAAGTAAGCTAGGGTTGTACAAGCTTTATCAGCCAGAAGTTGTTCTAGATGTTAACTATAGTCAGCCAACTTACTTCATCAAGGGCCACGATGGTTCTTACACTAAACTTTATGGCAAGTATGAAGATGGTAGATTGATCGACTTTAGAGACCAAGCATTATTGGAATTCGAAAAGAGAATCTATAACAACTGCAAACTAAGCACCGAAGTGCCAATTCAGTTATATGATATTGTTCCTGGATTCTTCCGAGAGTCAAGCTATTCTTGGGATCAGTGGATCGAAATGTACTCTACTTCATTCTTGAATTGGGTAGGACAGAATAGAATTGATTATAAGACTCAGTATTATCAGCGTAATAATGAATGGACTTATAACTACACTAATTCAGGAAATAAATTAAATGGTTCTCCGATCCTACAGGGATACTGGAGAGGTGTTTATGAATATTTCTATGACACAACAACTCCGAATGCAACTCCCTGGGAAATGCTTGGTTTTGCTAACATGCCATCCTGGTGGACAAGCCGTTATGGTCCGGCACCGTACACAAGCGACAATGAAGTTCTATGGGCTGACTTAGAATCAGGCTACGTCTGGAATAACGGAAATCCTTATACTGTTGCTGAGCTTGCTCGCCCTGGACTTTCTGAAATCATTCCAGTTGATTCAAATGGTGATCTATTGACGCCGTTGAATGTTCTCGTTGGTAACTATAATCCAAGTACTTTCCAGAAAGACTGGAAGGTCGGAGATGACGGCCCGGCAGAGCTAAGTTATCGTCGTAGCTCAAGCTATCCGTTCGATGTTATCAAACTGTTTGCATTGACTCGCCCGGCAGAATTATACAACTTGGGTGTTGACCTTGACAACTACAAGTATAGCGCAGAGTTCGACCAGTATCTTGTCAACAACAGAAGCCACTTGGTAATCAGTGATGTTGAGATTTATGGAAACGGTATTGCAAAGACTAGCTATATCAACTGGATTGTTGATTTCCAAAAGCAATTAGGTTTCGATGCAACTTCATCTATTACAACTATGCTTGACAATCTTGACGTTAGACTGGCATACAGACTTGCAGGGTTCAGCGACAAGACTTTGATGAACTTCTATGTTGAGAAGGGTTCGCCCAATAACTCTAATGCATCGTTGTTAATTCCTGATGAAAGCTATGCTGTTCTACTGTATGAGAACCAGCCGTTCGATAGATTGGCGTATTCAAGTATCGTTGTTCAGCAGAATGAAGGCAGCTGGACTGTGTATGGAAACTCACAGAACTTTGCTTACTTCACGACATTGAAGCCAACTAATAATTCTGCAAAAGAAATTATTAATGTTGGTAATTTAAATGTTAAGGTCGCAACAAATTACACAGACAATGAAGTACTAGTTCCATATGGAACTAAGTTCTATAGTGTTCAGGAACTTGCACAGTTCATTATGAGCTACGCAGCTTATTTGAATTCAAAGGGTATGAAGTTCAATCAAGTACAGAATGGCGTAGAAATGAATTGGACTCTTATGGTCCAAGAAATTCTCTACTGGGTACAGACTGGTTGGGAAAATGGAAGCATTGTAACTCTTAACCCGGCTGCAACTGACATGTTCATTGACCAGACTGGAAGCATTGTTCAGCCGTTGACCATGTACAATCAGAATTTCATTTTAAATCAGGATTTGTATCCTATTCAGTTAAGCGATTTGTGTGTCAACCGTGACGGAACTTCATTCCACGTTCACACAATGAATCAAGGGGACTCGCTTTCTTACGGTCAGTTCAACCTAAGCAATATCGAACATGGTATTGTTTTCGATAACGTAACATTGTTCAATGACGTTATCTATAATCTTGTAACTGGTCTTCGTCAGAACAGAATCAATCTTCGCGGCACTAAGACCGCTGAATGGAACGGTACTGTAAATGCTTGGGGATTCATTCTAAATCAAGACAACATCCAAGACTGGTCTAAGAATATTAAGTATCCTAAGGGCGTTATCGTCAAGTACAAGAATAAGTACTGGACTGCATTAAATGTAGTTGAGCCAAGTGCAGTATTTGACGAACAAGAGTGGAAGATTGTAAACTATCAGGACATTCAAAAGGGAATGCTTCCGAACGCTGCTTCTCGTGCATACGAAAGCACATTGTACTACAACAGAGATAAAGCAAACCTCGAACAGGATTCTGACCTACTTTCGTTCTCGTTGATCGGATACCGTCCTCGTGACTATCTTGCTCTTGCAGACCTAACTGATATAACTCAGGTAAATGTCTACCAGAACATGATCAAGAACAAAGGTACTCGTAACGCAACTTATGCGTTTAAGGGCGCAAATCTTCCGCAGGGCGGCATCGATTATGAAGTCTATGAAAACTGGGCTATTAAAGCAGGCGAATACGGCGGCGTTCTAAACGAGAATTTTGTTGAGTTCAAGTTGAATCAGAATGCAATGACCGGCAACCCATCAATCGTGTCGTTGACAAATGGAACTTATACAACTGGATCAATGCAAGAAGTTCCGTTGTACAGCTTGTTCAACTATGGAAGACCGGTAACTGATCCTAACATATTGTCTGTTTTGGATCCGTCAACTCCTTCTGATATTCTATACCCAACCGCAGGTTATGTCAATGCTAATGACGTTAGAATGTCTTCATTCTATTATGCAGGACTGCCATTCGCTGTTGACAGTTCTGGTGCAAACATTCCGATCACTGACTTCTATGTAAGAGATTACATGTGGTTAGCCAACTTCAAGGAACACTGGAACGTGTATTCATGGAAGTCGATCGGTGAAGTTGTACAGGTTAGAGCAAATTTAAATAATACTGCAACTGTAACATTCGCTGCACCACATGGATTGAAGCAACTCGATTCATTGTCGATTGTAAACTTCGCAACGAACGTTGATGGTTACTATATCGTTAGTGAAGTTGTAAACATCAATGAAGTAATCATTAATCTTGCAATTCCTAACGCAACTTCTGCGATCCAAGGTCGTGGTATTGCAATGGCAATTAATTCACAGCGCGTAAGCAAGCCATCCGATATCGCAAACATGGATCTACTAGAATCAGAGTTCACAAAGAATACTGTTTGGGTAGATGAAAATACTGATGGAACTTGGGCAGTGTATAGAAAGAGCCTCAACTATCAGCTAACTACAAGCTTGACTCATGCAAATGCTTCGACCTTTGGTTCAGCAGTTGCATATGCTCCAGAGTTCGGATATCTTGTTTCTGACGCTTCGGTTGGTGAAGTCTATCGTTATGACTACGATGCAACATTGAACCAATTCAATCAGAATCAGGTTCTATCTCCTGCCCCATCAAGCACCTCGACTTATGGTACTGCGATTGCACATGCAGGAAGCATCTTTGCAGTCTCGCAACCTAATACCGCAGTTTACGTTTATGTACAGAATGAATCAGTTGTTGCAAGCGATATCATTCCTTATCAGACCATTACTGCTCCGGGTGGAGTAACTGATTGGGGCGCCGCCCTTGAATTTTCAGGTGACAGCAACTGGTTGTATATTTCTAATGCTGCGAACACTAAGGTTTATGTATACCAAAAGCAGCAATTTGAAGTTAACTCAGGGTACTTCGTAACCGGTCAACCATATCAGATTTCGGATGTACGAAATACCGACTTCACTGCAATCGGTGCTATCGAAAACAAAGTGGGAATCACTTTCGTTGCAACGGGCGCTGGAACAGGCATCGGTTCTGCTACTCAAGTTACATATACTTTAGCTTCAATCATCGACGGATCTTCAACTTACAATGGAGCAAATGGATTCGGTAACGCAATTTCTGCATCATATGATGGTAGTGTTGTTGTGATCGGCGTTCCTAATGTGAATTATAACGACACGATCACTAACTGGGGCAATGCTGTTGTTTATCAGCGCACGGTTCAAAAGTTCGAAGCAGTTGATGCAGGATATCTAGGAAATCCTCAGTTCTTTAACTTGGTCTGGACTCCGGTAAGTACAGCCAAAACTGTGTCTTCTACAAATTCTTCTGGAAATATTGTAACTCTTAATAATACGACTGGACTCAATGTTAACGATCCTATCATGTTTGCTGGATCAAACTTAGTCGATACTAACATCGGTGAATATGTTGTTTATTATGTAAGAAGTATCTCAGGTAGTGACATAACTCTTAAGACTACTAGAAGCACGACTACTGCCTTGTCAGTAACAACCAAAGCAGGTATTACTGGTGTTTCTGCAAATGCACAGACTGATTTACTTTATGTATATGTAAACGGTGTAATGGTTCCAGACAGCAATTATGCAGTTATTGGAAATAAGCTTGTGTATGCAACTACCCTTAATGTAGGTGATGTTGTAACAATTAGCGATTCACAGTTTAATGCAGTACAAACATTAACGTCACAGAATAATGAAAGACTCAATATTCAGTTTGGATATGCACAAGACATTTCTCGTTCAGGAACAGAAATCGTTGTCGGGTCTCCATATGAAATTGATTCGTCAAACCGCGAAGGCCAGGTATATCGTTATACTAATGTCGGATCTAAGTTCGGTGTTGTAATTGCTAATGCCCCTGCAAACATTATTTCGAATTCTTCGGTGTTGATCAATGGATTCGTAGTATACCTAAGCGCAGGCAGCGACACCGCAATGGTAGTTTCTGCAATTAACTCGGCAGGTATCCCCAACATCGAGGCAGCAGTAATCGACAATAAGCTAGTGATTCAGATTCTTGATCGTAATCTATCTGAAATCAATCAACAGCTAGTTATCACTTCAGTAGATGCTTCAGTACTAACTCAGTTGGGAATTCAGGTATTCAAGCAAACACAAGTGGTCACTTGCCCACACGTAACTGGTCCTACTCAGTTTGGTAAAGCAATTAAGTTCAACGATTTTGACTCAATCGTTGTTGGTGCTCCGGTAGCAATCCGCTATGAAGGAACTACTTTCGATTTCACTGACGATGAGAACCTGCACAACGATACGGTGTTTGACAATAACTCAACTAGATTTGTTGATGAGATTCCTAACGCTGGTGCAGTCTATATGTTCGACTTACTCAGCGATTACAATGGAAGTGAAATAAATCCGGGTGCGTTCGTTTATGCACAGCCAACTAACAACATTGAATCAATCAACGGGTCAAGTCCGATGTATGGTTCGGTTCTTGACTTCAACGAAGATGTTGTAATTGTCGGTGCACCTAACTTCCTACCCTATATCGAAAGCGGCCAGGCAACAGTTTACCGCAACACTACTGGGGTGCGCGACTGGATTGAATACAGACAACCATGCGCAGTTGTTGACACTGCTAAGATTCAGAATACGCAGTTGTTTAGTGCAATCACCAACGAAACATTAATCAATCTAGACTACATGGATCCTATCCAAGGTAAGTTGTTGGGCGCAGTAAGAGAAAACATCGACTACGTTGCAAAAATGGACCCAGCAAGTTACAACAGTGATTTTGCGCCATTGACCGGCATGACTTGGGGCGTTGAGCATGTTGGAGAGATTTGGTTCAATACGAATGCAGTTCGTTATATGAACTATCACCAGAACGATGCAGTTTATAACAGCAAGTACTGGGGAACATTGTTCCCGGGCTCTGACGTTGCAGTGTACACTTGGGTCGAAAGCAACGTTCCGCCTAGCTCATATGCAGGTCCCGGAACTCCATACGATCCTAACTTGTACACTGTAGGTAGCGTATTGAATTCCTCAAACGTAGTAACCCCTGTGTATTATTTCTGGGTTCGCAACTCTGGACTCATTTCACAAAAGAGAGGCAAGAGTCTTGCAGATGCAACTATTGCCGCATATATTGCTGATCCTAAAAATTCAGGAATTGCTTACATGGCACCTGTTCTTCCGAACACGTTCGCTATCTATAACTCAGGGGAGTATTTCAACGCGAACGATACTGTTTTCCATATAGGTTATGCTAATGGTACTACTGACGATGTTGTTCACACTGAATACACCTTAATCAGAGAAAACTTTAGTGACGATTTCCTCCCGGGACTCCCGATCATCACAAGCACAACCGACACAGAAGCATATCACGGAATGTATCCAACTGCAAGCTCACTTGAGCCTACGTCATTGTATGCAAGAATGCTTGATAGTTTGTCGGGATGCAATAGAAGCGGTGAAGTAGTACCTGATCCGTTCTTGCCATTAGCAGTTCAATCAGGTGTGTTGGTGCGACCAAGACAAAGTTTCTTCTTTGATAGATTTGGTGCGTTGAAGAATTACTTGCAATACGCAAATGGTGTTTTAGTTCAGTATCCAATCACTGAACTTAAGCCTGATCTTTCATTCTTGTTCGCGCAAGGTGACTCATTTGACACTACTAACTATTGGCAGTATGCCAACTGGTGGGCTGTTGGGTATGGAGATAGCACTCGTGCGACTTTCCAAGTTCCGATCTATGCTGACCTAGTTGAACTTAACGTTGCGCTAGGCACAATTGCAAAGGTAGAAAAGAATGGCGCTGGTCTATATGAAATTTATCGCTATGATGGTTCAGGTGTATGGACAAGAGTTGGTTTAGAAAACGGAACGATTCAGTTTAGCTCATCACTATGGGATTATGAAACTAGTAAGATTGGATTTGGTGGCGACTTCTTTGACACTACTCCGTTCGACACGTATCCCAGTCAAGAAACTCGACAAATCATTCGTGCATTGAACGAACAGATTTACACTGGAGATCTAGTTTCATACCGAAACAAGAGTTTGATTCTTCTCTTTGAATACATTCAGAGTGAAACAACAGAATCACAGAACTTCTTGCCTTGGTTGAATAAGACTTCGCTCGCGGACGTTTCACACACCATCCGCGAATTGAAGCCATACGAAGTATTCAAATCAGACAACGAAGCGTTCTTGGAAGGATACATCAACGAAGTTAAACCATACCACGTTGTAGTCAAGGAATTCTTGTTCAACTACACTGGAATTGAAGATTACACTGGTGATCTAACTGATTTTGATCTTCCTGCAATGTGGAACAGTAGTTACAATCAGTTTATTACTCCTCAGTTGGTATATGGAAACCCAACTACTCAGTACGAATATGCTCCAAGTTCTGATATTTGGAACAATGCTGCATATAGTCAGTGGTTCTCCAACCAAGGGTTGTCATTGACAGGACAAAATGATGTTCTAATGACAAGACTCGCTGCGTATGTCCCGACCGGTGCGACATTCTTGCTTGTTGAAAATGCTAGCGGATTCCCGATAAACGGAAATGTAATGATCGATGATGAAATCATTTCATATGCATATGTTGATCGCGCATTAAATGTCTTAGGTGGGATTGTGAGAGGTGCACATGGTACCTCTACAGCAGACCACCTTCCGGGCGCGGAAATTCGCATGGATCTTCCGGCAGTCATTGTACTTGATGGTGGCCGCGGCTACGTCGATCCGCCCAAAGTAGAAGCATACATTGACACTACTAAGTATCCTGCCCCTGCGGTGCCTGCTCAATTGACTGCGGTCATGGCCGGCGACCGTGTATTGAGTATTGATGTTGTAGATCCTGGAAAGGGCTACGTTGTTCTTCCGGAAATTATTGTCGCGCCGTCTCAGGAAATCTTCTTTGAGACCTCTTCGATCAATTCAATGCTTCATACGATTAACATCTATGCCCCGTATTTGAAGACCGGAGATCAAGTTAGATTCGTTGCTGGCACGAACGGCATTACTCCAACTAAGCTTGTCAGCGAAAGCTGGTACTACGTTGGGGTACTTGAAACAACGCCTTCAGTTATCATTGCATTGTATTCTTCATATTCTGATGCAGTTAACGATAGTGCAAGAATCGAATTCGTGGCTAATGTTGAAAGCGACACGATGGCATTGTTGCCAGGAGTGAGAGCAACAACTATTACATCGGCATCACCTGTGCGAGAAAATAACATAACTATCAAGTTCGATAGAACCTCGTATACTTCACAGGTAACTGACTGGATAGAGGGCGCTTATTATGGTGCATACTTCGCAGGTAAGTTCTATAATCCAAATCAGGTTGCAAGCTCTGCTTATACCCTAGAAAATACGGTTCCTGCAATTAGTACAATTCTTGCTAGTTCTCAAGGAGCTCCATTCGAAATCGTTAGCGTTGCTGATGATAACTCGATTGATTGGTCGTCATACATTCGTTATATATCTGCAACGGTCAGTTCTTCGGGTTCAATTACCCTAGTTCCGCAGGATGGAAACAATCCTAACTTATCAGAGTTGATGCCAAATGCATCGGGTACCACTGTTGGTATGGTAAAGAACATGCCGATCAAGTTTGAAGGTCAGGTCGTCGGCGGCCTACAAGAAAATGTAATTTACTATGTTTCTGAGATACTAAGCGAGACTTCCTTCAGAGTCTCGACTTCAATTGACGGTGCTTCTATTAGCTTAACTGATGGTGCTCCTATCGTCAACTTGCTACGTTGCTTCACTGGTGAAACAGTAGGAACTACTGTAATTACGGTTAACTATCCCGGAATCATGCCGGTAACTGAAACTACTAATACAAGTGCGTCTCATAATTATTTGACTGTTCCTATGAGTCCGATAGGAACAGGCGGCACAACTGGCTTCTATACTGAGTTGCCAGTGTTCTTCACCGGAACTGTATTCGGTGGAGTCATCGAAAATAGAACTTATTATGTGACAACCGTAATTGATGATGAACGTTTCACTATTTCTGAAACGCAAGTTCCAGTAAGCACAACAATTACTGACACTGCAACAACCGGTGAAATCACAGTGAGTTCAACAACCGGGTTCGCGGTTAACAATCCGGTTATCTTTACTGGCGCATCCTTTGGTGGAATCATCGCGGGACAGACTTATTACGTAAGTGCAATCACTAGCAACACAACGATGACTATTTCGGAATCTGTGAACGGAACTGTTGTATCGTATTTGACTAACGCAACAGGGTCGATGCAATCAACAAACCAAAAGGATACTGTGGTGCTTGCGAACGAGACCGGAAACATGATAATCAACGTGTCTCTCCCGATCAGCCCGGGCCAGATTAACGGTCAATTGTTCAACTTCTATCAGACTTCTGGGCAGTTCCCGAACCTCAATCCTACTGACTATGGAAAGTTGTTGAGTTCGCTAGTTACTGCTACAATTGCGACTTCAAACAGAATCACACTACCATATGATCAAGATACGTCAACGTATTATGTGAACATGCCTATTCAGTTTACTACCGCAATTGGTGGGTTGTCCACGGTTACTACATACTATCTGACTTCTTACTCAGGTGATACGGTAAATGGTACTAACAAGACCAACCTCAAGGTCGTGAGTACCTCATCCGTAGGCAACACCTTAACCTGTTCTGCAACAGCACCATATGACGACACTACTGCGCTATATGTAGGTATGCCAATTAAGTTTGCTGGTGTAGGACTCGGTGGAGTAACAATTGATGACACCTACTATATTGATTCGATAGTTGATTCTACTAGGTTCACTATTTCAGCAACGCTAGGCGGCAGCACATATGTAGTCACTACAACTTCACCATCGCCGGATAACTATATGGTTGGCACAGGCGATCCGTTTATTACTATTTCAGATAGTGTCGGTGGCCTTAATGTTTCGCTCACAACTGAAATTGGTATCAGTACTGATAGATTTGAGCAAGTTCATGGAATTCCTGAATTCAGTATATCATACATCTTGGGTGGCTATGAAGTTACCATCACTGATCCTGGATTCGGATTTGCATTGGACAACACTATGCTACTCCCAGGAACTGCGCTCGGTGGAGTTTCGCCGGGCAATGATTTGACATTGATTGTTGATGAAATCAACTCGACTGGTCAAATTTTGAATGTGATTTGTAGCGGAACACTTCCAGTTGAATCGCAACAATATTACTTGCAGGTGCGTTCACCTAACACACTTGCGGTATATCGCAATTCGGGAATGACTGTTCCGGTACCGACTAATGAATTCAATTTCCAAGGATTCACGACTTCAACCGTGACAAAGGTAACATCAACCGACGATACGTTCTATATTGCTGACACTTCGTTGTTCTCAGTAAATGATCAAATCGTTTTCACAGGTAATGTTGTTTCAGAAATCACACCCAATGTTCCATATTTCATATATGAAATCTTGTCCATGAATACGTTTACTGTATCGACAATTCCAGGTGATGTAGCAACTAAGGTGAACATTGCAACATCGGTTGATCCTACGAACTTCACTGTTGCTAAGGCAGGTAGCTTTGCGTTCTTGCCTGAACCGTTCCACTTCAATGAGTCAATTGTTAAGTTCAACAACCGTCTATATGTTTGTGTTGTGTCTAACAACGATGCTGAATTCGTACTCGGTAAGTGGGAACAGATCAACAGCGATTATCCAACATTGAACGCAATGGATCGTGCATCAGGTTATTACACTCCGACTGCTAACATGCCTGGGCTTGACTTGACACAGTTGTTTGATGGAACTACCTTCCCTTACCCAACAGTTAAGGGCAATGCATTCCAGCCCGATCAGCAATATCCGATTGATACTATCATTCAGGATACTCCGTTCGATTCATCGACTACTCCTCAATACACTATCCAGGGCCCAGAATTCTTGTATGGATATGGTCCAGAAGAACTTGTTCCGGGCAATATCACTGACAATATTGCAATGATCGTAAGCACTCGTCCCGGCGTTGACTGGCCTGGTGTTGAATATGGTCATACTGGATTCAATGTCGTGTCTGTTGAAATCTCACCGACTCAATATCAGACTGTCTTTAGCTTCGATAATGTTGTCGAAACCCCTGCACAGCTTACATTGCAGTCTGTTAGTGCTTCGACTGGACTAGGAACAACTATCTATCCTACACAGTATTCGGTGAATTGGGTAAACAAGACGATTACTCTAACCACCCCGTTGACCTTCGGGAACAAGTTGAGAATTGACGTTTATGAAGTAGGAAACGGTGACCAGATCGTGAAGGCTAATACCGACACCGATCCTATCAGACTCAACGATACTTCACTCTTTACTGAAATCTATGTAAACTGTGAATATAGCCAAGATTTCTATCAGGGAAGTGGTGTAATTCGCACTGGATCCAGCAGCATTGTAACCCGAGTCACTGCTACAGATGAAACTACCAATAGAATCATGTGTGATGACGTTACTGATTTCTTGATTAACAAGAGTATTACTTTCCAGGGAGTTCCATTCGGTGGCCTTCAGGAAGATACTGTTTACTATGTGAAGACAATCAGTTATGCAACTAATTCAATCACAGTATCATTGACTACTTCTGGAGGAATCGCAGGACCGACTGTTGACTTGACAACCGCAACCGGAACGATGTTCGCAAACATCGAAAACGGAAATGGGGTTCCTTGGACAACACCTTATGTGTACCACAATGGTTCTCGCTTAGTACTAGGGACTACGGGAGTTGCGACAAGAACTAAAGCATCACCGGACAACACTATCACTACGAACACAACCGGCGGACTCAATGTGAACGATCCTATCACGTTCTGTCAGTGTTCATTTGGTGGCATTGTAGGTCTACAGCGTTATTATATTGCTTCGATTAAGGATAATAATGAGTTTACTATTTCAGCAACAGTAGGCGGACCTACTGTAACGTTGATTGATGCTATTGGAAACTCTAGATTCATCACTTACGACTATGCGTTCGGTATTCAGCCGGACGGTGTGTCAGCTATGATCATGTTCCCTGTTTCTACCTATACTAATGAACAAGATTATATCGTTTACTCACTGTTTGGTGAAACTCGTCCTGATCAGTTTGGTTATTCTGTTCCAGAAATTCAGTATATAACCAGCGATGGATCCGCTTCTTACGACCTTACAAACTTTATAGGCGGAAGTAATCCAGAAAACGCAATAGTAGAACTTAATGGTGTTCGTTTGTCAAATGATCAATATTCAATTAGTATTTTGACCAACACAATTACATTTTCGTTGTCAGTAAGCGGAATGATAATGACAATGGACATGCCAAATCAGACAGTATCGCTTACAACGTACTCTCCGACTGCTGGTTCGAATATTTCTGTTCTTACCTATAATGACACAAGTAGACAATATTTGAATAGCCAATACAATGTTTCTGGTAAAGTGTCTGCAATATCAGTAATCAACAACGTTATTGCTTCTCCGATAACCGGAAAGCTAAACGCAACTACTGCGGGAACTAACCAGATCACGGTTTCATCATCTGGTGGAACAACCGGTCTTGTTTCTGGACAAACGGTTATGTTCAAGGGCAACGGCGGCGCAACGTTCGGCGGACTAAACACAACTGGTGTTGTCTACTTCGTTGACACTGTAGTTGACGCAACACACTTTACGGTAAAGGACTACAATGGAACTCAAGTTGTATTAACTAATGCTACTGCTTCTATCGGAAATGATCTAAGCTTCGAAGTAGGAAACCCGCCGCAACTCGCTTCGCTACAGCAAAGCGCAGGCTCCACAACCCGAATCACAACCGCAACTCCTCACGGATTAGTAGACAACAATGTAATTCGAATTGACGGTGTGTCAGGATCAACGCAGTTGAACAACAATACGTTCTATGTGAAGTACATCACTCCGACCGTGTTTGATATCTACTCACAGCCATACACCTACACGCAGTATGCAGATAACTATCCAGTCATTGGGGTGTCTTCGTATATCGGCGGCGGCTATGTTTGGAGATCGGGTTCATTCTTCTTAGCGGATACAACTGCAACTGCTACTTCATCTATTAACAACCGCATTACTGTAGATTCAGTCGAAGGTTTGGTATCAGGAACTCCAGTATACTTCAGTCAGACATATAGTGCATTTGGTGATGTATTGATGGGATCGTTGGTACAAGGTACGGAGTACTATATCAAGGATGTGTTCGACAACGACACAATCACTATTTCTTCTACTCGTTATGGTGAGGATTTGGTTCTAACTGATGGTACAGGTACCGTCAATGTAACACAATGGTCACAGGAGAACGTCAATAGACTTTGGGTAACTATTAATGGATACAGAGTACCATCATCTAATCTACGATTAAACGATGCAAACGAGGTGAGCATTCTAGCACCGATCGCAACTACAGATGAAATCATTATTACAAATATGATTCCAACTGCTATTCCGAGTGAGCAGATTTATATGAATCTAGTAACCGCAACAGGCGAACCCACTGTTTACAATTGCAACGCTAATACTAGAACTTGGCTGACTCAGCAGTTGAATCAATTAGATGATGAGATCCATGTCTTTGACGCAACTAGGGTAACTGACACAGTAACTCAATCCGTTGTAACTCCATCAATTTCTAGCGGGTACTACTACATCGGTCTAGACGTTGACAAACGCTTGCTTTCCTCAGTATCGATCCGTAATATAACTACGGGAGAGGATATCAGTAGTTCAAATTATGAAATCGTTCTGACTGATATTGCACCGCAAGTGAAAATCACCGCAGGAAGCTGGATCAGTCAAGGTGATACATTGATGATCGTTTCTCTTGAAGGAAACACGATATTCATCAACGGTGAGCAGATTAAGTTTGCGCAAATCGATATTACCAACAACGTGTTGAGCGGTCTTGAACGCGGTGCAAACGGAACTGCAATCCAAACTGTAATTCCAGAATATGTCGATGTGTTCGGTATGCTATCATCTAATATGCTTCCTTCAGTATATTACGATCAGACTTGGAATTCATATGCTTACAACACTGAGAAGGGAGATCCGTTACAGATTAGTCAAACAGTTCCGGCTACATTCTTGAATACGGACATTATCTAAATGATAAATAGAGAGATGAAAAACAAGACAACCAACGAAGGAAAACCGGAAGAAAGAGTATCAGGACGCAGACCGAATGAGGTAAGCGGGGTATATTTTTCTTCCGGGATTAAGATTTTTGACCCTAATACGCAGGAAGTTTTGGTTCAAAAAAGAGGGGATAATTAATGTCGGTGATCACACTGTCATACAAAGTTGAAGGTTCTATTAAGATTTACGATCCTAACAATGGAGAAGTTTTTGTAGACAAAAAGAATGCTATTAACTATGAGACCATGTCCGAAGCAATCGCCGACACTCTCAGTAGTCGTGGATACGGTGAAATTTATCAGATGGCATTTGGTAACGGTGGTGCTAGCGTTGATGAAACCGGAGTTATCACTTACTTGCCGCCGAACGTAACCGGTCAAAATGCATCTTTGTATAATCAGACATACACGAAAATTGTAGACGATACTAGCGTTTTCAATCTAGATCCTACTAGAAACAAAATGACAGTGTATCACACTACGGGAAATCTGTACACAGATATTCTAGTTCAGTGTTTGCTCGATTACGGTGAACCTGCAGGCCAAGCAGCGTTTGATAATAGTACATCAACTGATGGGTTGTATGTATTTGACGAACTAGGCTTATTGGCTAATTATGGAACTGATGATAGCGGTAATGTTATTACTAGACTTCTCACTCACGTAATTTTCCACCCAGTTCAGAAGTCGTTGAATAGGCAAATCCAGATTGACTACACAATTAGAATTCAGAGCTTGACCAACCTTGTAACAATTTAATAACGGAGTAACGAAGTGTCCTATAACATTTACCGCACCGACGGAACTTTATTGACTACTATCCCCGATGGTGTAGTGAACACGGTCAGCACTCCGCTGTCACTGCCTGGCCGCAACTATTCTAGTTATGGCGTGACTATGGACACTAACTTCGTTCACCAGCTAGAAAATTTTGCAAACGCAACTTTACCTACCTCTGCTATTCGAGGCCAGCTTTGGTACAACACCACTGAAAGTTCATTGTACCTTTGTCCTACTGACGGTGAAACTAATATAAACAACTGGATTAAGATTTTAACAACTAATCAAGCAAATATTAGTACTGGAAATCTTACGCTTACTGGCAATTTGCACGCCAATAACGCTATACTTGACAACCAAGTTGATGCAAATAGTATCACTACTAACTATTTGAAAGTTAATGTTAGTGCAAATCTCAATGCCGCAAATATTTCTGGCTTAGCAACCGTTGAGAATCTATTAGCTGCAAATATTACAAGTGGATCTCCAAGTACGATTGGAAATCTAACTGGCAACTGGACAGTAAATGGCCAACTTAACGTTCCTGCTGGAAATCTAGTCACTGCAAATATTTTAACCGACAATTATAAGTGGGCGAACGGCGACTCTGTTAAGTTCGGTGTAGCAGGCGGCAGCGAGAACCAGATTCAGTTGAATGTAGCAGGTAATCTAACTGGTTACCCCTCACTAGTATTTGATCATGATGCTAGCAACCTAAACGTAAACGCAAACATTAATGCAGTTAACGTTACAGTTACTACCGGACTGTTCACTGGCAACGCATCAGGCCTAACTAACATTCCGGCAGGAAACACTGAAGGAACGTTGCCGGTTTCAGTTCAAAGCAATATTACTCGTCTAGGTACATTGATTGGTTTAACTGTCAACGGCAACATCAACTCTTCGGGTAATATAAGTACGACGGGTAATATTGCTGCTACTGCATTAGCCGGCACGTTGACAACAGCAGCACAGCCAAACATCACTAGCGTTGGAACGTTAACCTCGTTGAATGTCACTGGTAATATTTCAGGCGGCAACGTTTCCGGATCATTAGTGACCGGCACGTTGACAACAGCAGCACAGCCAAACATCACTAGCGTTGGAACTCTGTCGGCATTAAATGTAACTGGAACAATATCTTCCGGAGCAAATCTAACAGTAGGTGGGAATGTCTCAGTAACCGGAAAACTCACGACTAGCGGAAACGTTTCGTTCCTTGGGCCAAACGTAAGTTTGGGCGCGATCAGCAACGTAAAGATCACTGGCGGAACTTCTGGATATCTCATTATTACTGATGGAACAGGAAACTTGACCTTCGTTGATCCAGGTTCAATCGGAACTAAACCGTCGGGTTCAAACACTCAGGTTCAGTTCAATGATGCCGGTGCATTAGGCGGTACTTCGGCATTTACCTTTAACAAGGTGTCTAATGCGCTATCAGTCTCTGGAAATCTCACTGTAGGTAATATTGCGGGAGCAAATTTAGTCGCTGCTAATTATGTCACTGGTACGTTGACCACCGCAGCACAACCTAACGTCACCAGCGTTGGCGCATTATCATCATTGACTGTTTCTGGCAACACCAACTTATCTAACCTTTATACGGCTGGCAACGTAAATCTCAATTCAAACGTTACTGTAGCTAAAAATGCATTTTTCACAGGTTCTACTGTTTCTCTGGGTCAAATCGGAAACGTCAAAGTATCAGGCGGTTCATCTGGGTATCTCATTATTACTGACGGCGCCGGAAACCTAACATTTGCTAATCCGGGTTCAGTTGGTACGAAACCAGCCGGATCGAATACTCAGGTTCAGTTTAACGATGCCGGTGCATTAGGCGCAGCAAGTGGATTTGCATTTGACAATGTAACTAATAATCTGTCACTTCCTGGAAGTGTGCTTGTCACTTCAAACACTGTCTCAAATAATTTGACGATTAGTAACAGTGCATCAATTGGCGCAAACCTGTCGGTGTCTGGTAAGATTTCAGCAACAGGCAACGTTCAGCTTTTGGGTCCGAATGTAACACTCGGGTCAATCAGTAATATTAAAGTGTCGGGTGGTAGCACAGGCTACGTTGTCGTAACAGACGGTACGGGAAATCTCACCTTCGCTGACCCTGGCGCTATCGGTACTCAACCAGCAGGATTGAACACTCAAGTTCAATTCAATGACGCGGGTGCATTGGGTGCTGTAACAGGGTTCACGTTCAACAAATCAACTAATGTGTTGACTGCAACCGGAGGCCTTTCTACTGGAACTATTACTGCATCTTCCAATACTATCTTAAACGGAACCTTAACAGTAGCAAACAATACTTCATTGAATGCAAATCTAGTTGTAGGAAACAATGCAGGCGTCAATAACAACCTAACAGTAGGCGGAAATCTCGGCGTTGATGGTGCATATGCAAATATCTCAGGTAACGCAATCATTAGTAAGAACGTGATTGCTACTGGAAATATTTCGGCAGGTGGAAACATCACTGGAACCAATATTACAGGCGCGCACCTTGGAAGCGGCGCCGGTCTCAATAACATTCCGGGTGCTAACGTTGTAGGAGCTGTTCCATCTGCTACGACCGCTTCTCGTGCAGTAACAGTTGATGTGACTAACTCTAGCGCAGACACCGTTTACTACTTGACAGGTGTAACCGCCCCGGGTCTCTCTGCAACGTTGTACGAGACAAGTGGTGTTTCTTTCAATGCTTCTTCTAAGGCACTTTCGGCAGGGAGCTTGGTTGCAGGAAGCATCACTATTTCTGGAAACTCAAACTTCTCGTCAGGAACTCAGACTACTCGTGATGTTATTGAGCAAGTCAGCATTTCAACTGCGCCGGGCGGAACAGTGCAGGTCAATTTGCTAGGACCCGCAATTACGTATTTCACTTCAAACTCATCTGGTAACTGGATCTTCAACTTTAGAGGCAACGGCTCAGTTTCAACTAACACATATCTAGCTGTCGGGCAGTCTGTGACAACAACTATCCTAGTGACTCAGGGAAGCACTGGTTATTATCCGACTGCATTCAGCATTGACGGTTCGTTCGTCACTCCTAAATGGTTAGGAGGATCAGCCCCGATCGCAGGCGATGCAAATAGTGTAGATGCTTACATGTTCACTATCGTCAAAACCGGAATCTCTACATATTCGGTGTTTGCATCGGTATCTAAGTATGCATAAGGAAACAGTATGCCTAGACTAGCAACTTTCAGTGCAGCAAGTTACCGAGCCTGGATCGGCGGCGCAATCAACACGCATTGCGCAAACTCTGGATACACTTTCCCCTTATTGATTCCTCAGGCGTCAGATGGATACACCTTGTCACAACTCGGTACTGCACAGACAGGCACATATGGCTGGAGCATCAACACTGGTTACATCAAATATCTTATCAATGGTCAAGGTAAGGGCGTGTTCGGAAAAGGAATTATAGGTGATACAAGCCCTTCTTTATACATGCTGTTGTACGACCCAACTGGATTAGGAAACTACTCATATAATTTACATGATGACTGCTTTCAGCCCGGCACTCCGCATGAAATGGCAGGCATCTGGGTAGATGATGTGCTAGCTATCGGCGGCGGAAACGAGCCAACTGCGCCAGCCGGAGCAGCTAATGGAACAGTTCGATCTTGGCAAATGAACGACGGCAGAATTGTCGTTGAAATGGGAAATCAGAATACATACGGGCATGGGGTGTTTCAATACTTCTCGTATCCAAATGAATCTATTGTCAGAATGCAAATGTCATACACTAACACGACTTCAAGCAGTCACACTATTAAAATGCAGCGCGGCGGCGACCCTGATTGGGGTCAGTTCCCGACTACAAACGGAAGAGGAATTAGTCCGGTTCCTGCTTCAAACGTAGTTTATGCTACTGACACAATTGATAACCGAACGGTATCGTTATACACCCCTGGCAACGGATACACAGAAAATTCAGCAATTATTTCGAATTGGCCATTGTATGATCCAGACACTGTGTTAACAGGAGAGAACGATGGACCATCCGGTGACTTTTCGATTTATACTGCATGGAACTTAGGAACAGTTAATCCGGGTCAAACTGTTTACGTGACTTGCTTCTATATAGTTGGAGCATTGTCTGCTTTCCCGAGCTACATATGTTAATCATAAATACATGACGGAGATTTAATTAAAATGGCTTATACAATCGTAAAAAGTGATGGAACAGTTCTCACTACCATTGCAGATGGTACTATCAACACGACTAGTACCTCAATTGGCTTACCGGGAAGAAACTACGCAGGGTATGGCCAGACTGTTGACACTAATTTTGTGCATCAACTCGAAAATTTTGCAGCAACTACACCTCCTGCTAATCCACTGCGCGGTCAACTATGGTACAATACTAACAATAACACGTTGTATGTCTGCCCAACCGACGGTGAAACTAACTCAGCAAACTGGATGGCATTGACTACCACTTCGTCAGGAAGCTCGACTACTTTCGGAAACGCAACAGTCACTGGCAACACTACAACTGCAAATCTAACAGTGAACAACAATGCAAATATTGCAAACACTCTCACTGCAATGCACTTAGTAGTAAATGCCGACGCAAATATTGCAAATTCTACGTTGACCGGAACAACTTCAGTTGCTAATTTGAATACCACAGTAATCACCGCTGGCAGTGATACTACTACCGGAACAATCAACGGCGTTTGGACTGTCTCAGGCTCATCGGGAAGTGAGAAGGCGGACGCAGTTATTTTCACTAAGGGCGGAATTAGCATTAGTAACTCGGGCGGCGCAAACCTGTATGGTATTAAGTGCGACAAGTACATGTATGCTAACGGAACTGCAATCAATTTCTCGGGCACGTACAGCAATGCAAACGTAGCAGCATATCTACCTGTTGCAAACGTAGATGTTAAAGCGACAAAGGTAACTACTCCATTACTAACGACCGGCAGTTCGGGCACGGCAGGCACGCTTACTGGGACATGGACTCTAAGTGCAGGCTCCAATCTACAAGCTACATACGCTGACTTGGCCGAACGTTTTGAATCTGACAAGGTTTATGCACCTGGTACCGTTGTTGAGCTTGGCGGAACAGCAGAGATTACAGCAGTTAAGGTTGATCTATCAGCTAATGTGTTTGGCGTAATCTCAAATACGGCTGCATATTTAATGAACGCTGGCGCAGGAGCAGATGAAACCCATCCCCCTGTCGCTCTCGCAGGACGAGTTAACGTTAATGTAATCGGCCTGGTGCAGAAAGGCGATCGCCTAGTTAGTGCAGGCAACGGTCTTGCTCGCGCAGCAAAGTTGGAAGAACTAACAGCGTTCAATTCAATTGGGCGCGCATTAAAGGACAAGACTACAGATGGTACAGGAACCATCGAAGCAATCGTGATGATTAGATAATAAGGACGTATAATGACTTACGCGCAGTACGGAACTATCCGGGCAATTGACTTCAATCAGCTATGTGGTGGAAACACGGTTGCAGCTAACACACTGAATACTACTTGGGCAGTTGGTACTGGCGCATCGGGGTACGGACAAAACACAATTGCAAATGTTAGCGTAGGTGATACGATTACGGCAGCAGGCAAATGGACGACCCTAGTGAATAATACTGCAAACGCGGCAATTCACCAAGGTACAACAATTAGCTCGGTTACCGCGCCGGTCGCTGGCACTGCGCCGGCCTCAGTCGTGACATATAACTCAGCTATCGCAACTAATTTACAGACCATCTATGCCAGCAGATTGAATGCATCAATCCAAGGAACTACGGCAGCAAATACTACAACATATGGAACTGCATGGCAAAATGCATTGACGTTCACATTCACTGCAACGTTTGCTAATGGTGATGCTGCAAGATATTTCTTCAACTCAGGCGGCCAGCTTAAGATTTCCTGCGCTCATCCAGCTGGAACTGGGATCAATGCTACATTTAATGGACTTGCTGCAAACGTAGGAAATGTGTACTTGTCAGCACCAACCTCGGGTACTGCAACTATTGTAGGAAATGCATTCTCGGGTATCACTAAAGTAGGCACAGGCGGCAACTCTCCTAGTCCTTACCTAACAAATAATGGTTATTATGCATTGACTACCACTAACGCAACTGTGTTTACACAAACTGCGGTGTCGGGTTCATCTTCTATTAGCTATGTCATGAAATCAAATGGTACACAAGGATCAAACGCAGATACGGGAAATATAATCACTATCTATGCAGTGTGGGACGAAATTCCAGATGGGTTGATTGTTTCTAGTGGATCAGCTACGACGGTAACTGCAATTTACCCAGAATCAACGTATATCGCTAATACCTGGGGATCAGTCTCATTGTCCGGTGGTGTAACGGGCTCCTAATTTTCTTTTCCGATCGGAATATTGCTCTAAATATTCTTGATTATGACAAAGAAGAAAATTAGTTTCGTCAACCCCAATTTCTCTCAGGGACCGAAAGAGTTCAATGCGTATTACTTACCGTATACGCCTGCCATCCTGTGGAGCTATGTTTCACAGTTTGATGAAATCAACCAGAACATAGAATTAGGAGAGTTCATCTGGCGAAGAGAACCGGTCGAAGAAGTAGTTGAGCGCCTCAAGTCGCATGACATTGTTGCACTTTCAACCTATATCTGGAATCGTTCTTACAATCACGTTCTTGGTAAAGCACTTCGTCTTGCTAACCCAAATATGCTAATCATCACCGGTGGACCTGAACCGCCGATTACGGATCCTAAGTTCTTTGAACGATTCCCGTACATTGATTTATGCGCGATCCACGAAGGCGAAAAGACAATCAAATCTGTCCTTGAGCGATATGTGACCGGCAACATGGATTTCACTGGTATCAAGGGTCTGTTGATCAATGACAATGGCTCTGTAATTAACACAGGCGAACCTGACAGAATAAGCGATCTTGAAACTATTCCAAGTCCGTATTTGAACGGTACGTTTGACTATCTGTTTGAACAACACCCTGAAATTAGATGGAACGTTACTCTTGAGACAACCCGCGGCTGTCCTTATATGTGTACGTTCTGTGACTGGGGTTCATTAACATACAGCAAGGTAAAGAAATTTGAGCTGGAACGAGTATTTGATGAATTAGAGTGGGCCGGGCAACATGGCTGTGACTTCATTTCATTCACTGATGCTAACTTTGGTATCTTTCCTGAACGTGACATGATGATTGCTGATAAGCTTATTGAAGTTCAGCAAAAGTATAACAACCCCAAAGCGTACACGATTTCCTGGGCAAAGAATCAGAAGAAAGAAGTGGTCGAGATTGTTAAAAAGCTCATTTACGAGGGTGGTTCAAAGATAGGGCTGAATCTATCAGTGCAGACAATGGACGAGAATACGCTTGGGATCATTAAGCGCAAGAACCTCGACACTAACAGAATCGAAGAAGTATTCGAAATGTGCGAGGCGAATAACATTCCATTGTTCACTGAATTGATTCTTGGATTGCCGGGTGAGACATTAGCCACTTGGAAAGAAAACTTCTTTAGATTGTACAAGGCAGGTAACCACACTGGTATTACTATCTATCAAGCGCAGTTACTTGAGAATGCTGAAATGAATCTAACTCAGCGTGAAGAATATGATCTAAAAGGTCAAATTGTGTATGACTATATTGTTGGCACCTACAATGAACATGAAGTTCAAGAAGGGGTTGAAGTAGTTGTTTCAACTAAGGATCTTCCTCTTGAAAAGATGACCGCCGCGCAAGTTAATTCTTGGTTCCAGAACACATTCCACATTAACGGGATGACTAACTATATTTCTCGTACTATGTACAAGTTAAATGGCATTGAGTACAGAGATTTCTATGATGGGTTATTTGAACACATTAGTAAAGATGAATGGTTTCAAAGTGAAATTGACAGAATCGCAACTCACTATCAGAATTGGGGACGCGACGGAAGAATCGATCATACCCCTATTCAAGGAATCGAGATTCACGGTTGGAACCTAATTCACAGTACTATCATCAATATCAGTAGCCATAACAAACATGAACATGTATTCAATGTGATTGAACAGTATTTGCGCACTTATAATTTACCAGAGTCATTGCTTCAAGATTTAATGACTGTGCAGCGTAATTATTTTATTGACTATAACAAGATTATGCAGTATCCTAAGACGTTGAATCTTACACATGATGTAATTGGTTATGTACAGGACGTTGCAGCTATCGATGATTCAGCAGAATACGTCTTCGATTTTCCAGAAGACAACACCATGTCTCTGCGCCAGTTCTGTGAGCAAATTTTCTTTGCTCGTCGCAGAAACTTTGGCAAGGCATGGGTAACAAAGAAAAAAGGTGATTAATGACTAAAGTAGCAATGATTGGTGTTGGTAAGTTGGGTCAGGACTGCGCGGAGGTCATGGCTGAACAGTATGATGTAGTTGGATATGACGTTGAGCCACGCTCTCCGGCATTTCCCATGAGAGCAACGATTAAGGAAGCAGTAGAAGACCGAGATATTATCTTCATCGCCGCCCCTACCCCACATGATCCTATGTATGGTGGTGAAACTCCAACTAGCCATCTTCCAAACAAGGATTTTGATTACACTATCGTAAGCGAAATCCTAGACGAAGTGAATAAGTATGCAAATCCCAAGCAACTTGTCGTTTTGATTTCTACTGTTCTTCCGGGAACAGTGAGACAAATTTTGCGTCCTAAGATCACTAACGCACGTTTCATTTATAACCCATATCTTATTGCGATGGGAACGGTAAAGTGGGACATGGTGAATCCTGAAATGATCATCATAGGCACAGAAGATGGAAGTCAGACCGGTGACGCACTTGAGCTTATCAATTTCTATAAGACATTGATGAAGAATCATCCTAGAGTAGAGGTCGGCACATGGGACGAAGCAGAAGCTATCAAGATTTTCTATAACACTTTCATTAGTGCTAAGGTTGGTATCGTCAACATGATTCAGGACGTTGCTGAACGCAATGGCAACATGAATGTTGATATTGTCACCGGTGCACTGTCTCGTTCGAACTATAGAATCACTGGACCTGCGTACATGACTGCGGGTATGGGTGATGGTGGGGCTTGTCACCCTAGAGACAATATTGCACTGCGCTACATGGCAGATAGACTTGATCTTGGGTATGATTTGTTCGATGCAATCATGCGCGCCAGAGAAGTCCAAGCTGAGAACATGGCCAAGAAGATCATGACTTACGGCAAGAACCTAACTATCATTGGTAAGGCATATAAGCCGGGTGTGCATTACGTCAATGGAAGTTCTTCGATGCTTGTCGGACACTACGTTGAACAGCTAGGTGGAACGGTTAACTACTATGATGAACACACGGGCGATCTTGATTTGAAGGAAGATTGGACAGAAGTTTATCTAATCGGATACTGGGATAACTATGTCAAGGCGTTGGCATTCAAGCCCGAAACTTCTGCAACGATCATTGATCCTTGGAGAAAGATGCAGCTTGCAAATTATGCAGGTGAAGTCGTACATTATGGCAATACGCGAAAAACCGGTTGACAACCTTACCCGAATGTACTATATTAAATATTGAGAAGTGCTTTTAGGAGGATAATATGAAGAAGATTGTTTCTGCCCTCACTCTGGTCTCGTTGCTGTTTTCTAGCACTCAGGCTGTAGCTCATGACCGCCGTTGGGGAGTCGATGCAAATCGTCACCGCCCTTATTACGGGGATCACCGTGGTCGAATTGACACCGGTGATGCTGTTGCAATTGGGCTCGGTGCACTGATTCTCGGTGCTGCAATTGGAAGCAATCGTCGTGACAATCGTCCGGTAGTTGTTCAGCAGCCCTATTACCAGCAGGAGCAGCAAGTTTGTGAAACGATTGAAACTCGTGACTATTATGGTAATCTGATGAATCGCAAGACGGTTTGCTATTATCCGCGTTGAGTGGTTTAATGACAGTTCTTCCGATTAAGAATCCTATTACCAATGAATGGATTCTTTTCAATAAAAACGGTGTATCTGAAACTGTTTCGGATGAGGAGTATCAACAGATACGCAAACGCGACAATCAGAAAAGATTCAAGACAAGATATTCTTGACATTTATATCACCTAGTGATATATAGAAGTATCAGTTGTTTGAAAGCAGCCAATAAAGGTAGACAAGACCCGGGGGCGGTACCCGGCAGGTCCACCATCTACATATTAGATCCACTAAGCGTGGTGAAGAGATAGCGGTGCGTAGGAATACGTGAACAGACTTGCAAGGAAGATACTCACTAATCTAGTATGTAGTTGATGGGCCTGAACTAGGATCGATTGTTACGGAATAGGAAAGCCTAGACTGATTGGTTAGTCGCATTATAGACTAAATACAAGTAGACGCAAACGATAACACTTTTGCATTTGCTCTAGCCGCTTGAGGCTAGCATAGGGCTCGGGGAGGGCCTCGTAACAGAACCTCCCCACCGTTTCACTTTTTGGTTGACAGACTTACCCGAATTTGCTATAAGTATGACATAGCGAAAAGGAATAAATATCATCATGAAGATTAACGAAGTTCTCGAACCTAGCGAAAACACCCTTTTCGAAGCAATTGATGCCAACAATGATTCCGGCATCGCTACTTCCGACCTCGTTGATGTAGTTAAAGCTCGTCGCGCTCCTTACACTAAGGTTTCCGCTGACGATTTCCAAAAGCTTATCTACGAGTGGGCGAATGGCGAAGCATAAGAACAAGCAACAAATAGTAGCACCCAAGGAACAAAAACCTGCTGTAGTCGAATATGGCAGACTTGTTCCTAAATCCATTTCTAAGGCGGCTAAAGAGTTTCCTGGCATCGTTGATCGTCTCAACGATTTCATTGAGCGCAAGAAAAAAGATCCTTTGGCTACATATGGAAATAATGATAAACCATTTGCTGCCGGAGGAACGTTCGGTAGAGCATTGCCTAAAGCGCGCAAAGCACACCTGACTGATGATTATAGCGTAGTGTACGAGTTGTCGGGTAGAGACCCAACTACAATCAAGATTGATGGAGTGTTTTCACACAGCGATCTTGGTACAGGCAGCCCGCCCAACAAAAATATCCAGAGTAATATGTCAACTCGTATTGCAAACGCGAGATTAGAAGAGGATGATCCATACTGATAAATACAGTATGGCTACGATTTCAGAACTAGAAAAATTCAAAATGTCAGATGCGGTTAAGTTCCATAAAGAACTTAACCCTAACCTATGGATGAACACTCAGCTTGATCCTGAGGTTAAAGATCAGTTGATGGTCATCGCAGAAGATTTTATTTCTACGTTGGGTATAAGTGACTTAGACGTTGTTGACGTTACTATTTCTGGATCGAACGCAGCATATTCCTATACTCCGCACAGTGACTTAGACTTGCACATTATTGTGGATATGTCCAAGTTGCGCGACGATGCCATCTATCGGGAATTGTTCAACGCCAAGAAAACGTTGTACAACGATTCACATGACATTACCGTTCATGGAGTGCCAGTAGAACTATACGTTCAAGATGCTAATGAACCAGTGAAGTCATTAGGTGAGTATAGTGTTCTAGATGATGAATGGATCAGAATCCCTAAGAAAACTAGAGCTAATTTCGATCAAGCTGCAACTAAAGCAAAGTTTGACAACTTAGCAGATATCGTTGAGTTAGCATTAAAGACTAAAGACCTAGCTAGAGTCGAAAAGACGATTGATACTGTCAAACGTTATCGCAAAGCAGGATTAGAAAAGGGCGGAGAGTTCGGACCTGAGAATCTAGCATTCAAAGCAATTCGCAGCCAGGGCGGTATTCAATCACTGTACGACCTCCGTAATCAGTTGCGCAGTGAGAAATTGAGCATCGAAGAAGAAGCCAAGCTACTCGACAAGCCAGAAATGACAGTAGCAGAACTAGCAGCAAAGCACAAGGTGCCTCGCATGGTTATTGCTAGTCAGTTGGACAAAGGTATCAAGGTCGAACTAGAACACACTAGCCATCGTGACGTTGCAAGAGAGATTGCACTTGACCACCTAGCAGAAGATCCTCGCTACTATGACAAGCTTGATAAGGCTGATTTAGAAGAAACGTTAATCAACGAAACCGCAGAAGAAAGTCAGCTAATAAATCTGATTTCCAAAAAGGCAGCTTCTTCGATTTTCAAAGTGGTGAGAAAGAAAGAATCGCAGTTAGCAAATATCATCGCTCCGGACATGAAGCGTCATAAGCTACAGACATGGGGAATCTCAGCAGAAAACTTAGGCGTTCCGTATACTAACGACCCGGTGTTGAGCAAGATACTAGACCATACGAAGTTCAGAGTTGTGGATTATGTAAGTCCTACTAACCGAGGAACTATGGCAACGTATGATTCTGTTACGCATGACATTACCGTGTACTATCCAGCCTTGAAAAAGGAAGCAGATAGACTTAAATATCAGACTGAATCATACCTTGCTAAGACTATTGCTCATGAAATACAACATGCGGTAGACAACTTCAAGAGCAAAGGTATGGCTTTTACTACAGGTAAGAAAGCGTATGCAACTAAGCCATACGAAATCAATGCTCGATTCCAAGAAGCATTGATGAACATTACTCTTGGCATCGAAGAAGCTAAGAAAGAAGGAGTTACTATCAATAAAGTCCATCTAGGTGCATTTATTGATCAGGCTCTCGCACACAATTACATCGCACAGTTTCTTCCTAAAGACGGTAAAAGATACCGACAACTAGTTAAGAGAGCCTACAAGTTCTTTGAAGCTGAAATGAATAATCCAAAGCGCGAACAACCGTTGAGCATTGTTAAGAGAGCGATGAATTGGATTCTGGAGAAACCTACTGGAACTGTCAATGAAGACTTGATCCAGTTGGATGAGATTGATGCGGTGAGCTATCTAGGTAATATATCACTCTCGGATAGTGATATCATCGCAAACTCAGTCCAAGATGGTACTATCGGGTCAAGGCCGGTGTTTTTATATAGCTCGGGTCCTAATAAAATGTATTTCTTTTTTACTGGATCGACTATAGATGCTCTAGTATACCTGCACAATGGGTATCTAAAGGGAATGAAAAATATCACTAAAAACAAAGGAATGATATACAATCTATTCCAGTATATAGTAAATATGAAGGGCATTCCAATACAGTTAGGTCCTTCTGATGGTTTGACCAAGAACGGTGTTGAATGGTTATTGGGCCAGATAACGCGCAACGGATTCAATATAGTTGACCAGCATGGAAATCCCGTTGATCCGGACATGCTATATGACGAATGGGAAACAGCTAGAACATCTGGCTTGCACGGTCCGACTTCAATTTCTATCAGTGAAACAGCATACCGTAGTTCTCAGCTAAAAACGAATGAATCACTGTTGATGCCAATGGACATATTTGGCGCCACCCTAAACGATGAACCGGAGTTGTATCACGGTGGAGTTGAAATTCCGGAACTGTTTGAAGCCTCGGGATACATTCCCTCTGCAAAAGAGAAGAATGATCCTCGCTTTAAAACTGCACTGACTGTTGATGTTAAGCCGGATGCAATCAAAAAGAATGCAAAGGCGTTCGGATTCAAGACTTCTAGAGCAGGTATTCCTCCGCAAGCTAGAGCAGACGGAAAGATTGCTGAAAGTTTGATGAATGAATGGAAAGCATTCTTGGCGGAAGATGAACAGCAAGGTGAATTGTTTCCGGGCTACGACCAAGAGCATAGAGAAAAGCGTTTAGATAACTGGCTGCAAAGCACACACGCTTGGGATGGTCATAAGCCGAGAATATTCTATCACGCAACGACAAAAGACTTTGACACGTTTAACACACATGGAACTGGCTTTGCAAGCGCATTAGGGATGGCATTTGAAGTGGAGCGTCATGGTTCCTTCTTTGCAGTGGATCCAAAGTTTGCTGAGGAATTCATCGAGGATATGAACCGCCCAGGTCAATACAAAGAGGGCGGAAGAGTGATTCCGGTGTATCTTTCTGTGCAGAACCCGATCGATTTACGAGATAACAACTTGTCGTATATGACAAGCAATGACGATACAGTTGAAGGTTTCAAAGCCAACGACATTGACCTACGATCAATCTACTACCACGTTGGTGAATATGAACGCTGGGAATTGTTTGATGGTCCAGAAGGCGGAGAGTTTGTAGAGAACCTACAGAAGCTAGGGTTCGACAGCGCAATCATCAATGAGCGTCCAAATCAGGGCGGGGTATCCGGTGAAGTCTGGGTTGTCTTCAATCCTAATCAAGTGAAATCCGTTCACAACCGAGGTTCTTTCAGTCCCGATGATCCCAGCCTCATGAAAGAAAACATCACAGAGGGTCGCTCGGAAGATTTATTTAACCGGTACGGCGGCCACATGATGGAATTTAAAGAACTACCGGCATCGGCTAAGAAAGCTATCCATCACTACATGACAGTTGATGGTGATCGCCCAGAGTATGCAGATGAACTTATGTTCGGGTACGTCATGATTCCTATCGAATCTCTAATAAAAGCTTGTATGACTGCCCCGGACAATGATCTAGGATATGATGACTGGGATGAATACCACGCTGCTTATTGGAAACAAGAGGATGATCGTGATTATGCCAACCACTTGAAAGAGTTATGGCCCGTCATATTAGATGACCAAGAGGGCATATACGATGGATGGCACAGATTGCATTGGTATTATCGCAACGGTGTTAAGCAGGTCCCTGCTATTCTACTCGCAAAAAGAGGTTGACAGGTGCCCAAAACTCTTGTAGTGTGAGTTTATGTCCAAGACGTTCAACACCGCAGAAGAAGCTAAGGCGATCATGTATGATATCAATGATCAGCTTTGTCGCCTCCCCTACAACCCTGACCTGAGCAAGTTTTGTTACAACATCTGTGACATGGTGGAAGAGCTTAGCAAGCTTGAGGTCTATACCCGTCGCACCCCTCCCCGTTCGCGTTATCACGTTGAATACAACAAGCAGCGCGAAACCATCCGTGCTGCCATCAAGCAGCTTGAAAATTTCATCCTCATGGCAAGGTTGATGGCATAAAAATTTCCAAAACGTATTTTTCTGGTTGACACTCCCCTCACTTTAACGTATAAGAAGGACATAGAGAGCGAAACACAGTAGATTAATCTCTCTATGATTTTGTTCAAACTTTAGGAGCTTACAAATATGTCTCACGTTTCTGATAACCTCACTATCACTTCGATCCAGGCCCGCAAGGCTATTCTCGCTGCGTTCAAGGCACAGCGTCCTGTTTTCCTCTGGGGCCCTCCGGGTATCGGTAAGTCTGAATGCGTTCAGGAAATCGCTGATGAACTCGGTGGTTTCATGGTCGATCTTCGAATGGCTCAGATGGAGCCGACTGATATTCGCGGTATCCCGTATTACAACAAGGATCTCGGTAAGATGGATTGGGCCGAGCCCGTCGATCTTCCCAGCGAGGAACTCGCTGCGCAGTATCCGATCGTCGTTCTTTTCCTTGACGAAATGAACTCTGCCCCGCCCGCTGTTCAGGCTGCTGGTTATCAGCTTATTCTGAACCGTCGTGTTGGTAAGTACAAGCTGCCTGATAACGTTGTTATCGTCGCTGCCGGTAACCGCGATAGCGACAAGGGTGTTACCTATCGCATGCCGATGCCGCTTGCTAACCGTTTCGTTCACCTTGAAATGCGTCCCGACTTCGCTGCTTGGCAGCAGTGGGCCGTTACGAAGGGTGTTCACAAGGACGTTGTTGGTTATCTCTCGTTCGCTAAGCAGGACATGTACGACTTCGATGCCAAGTCTTCGTCTCGTGCATTCGCTACCCCGCGTTCGTGGGTCTTCGTGAGCGATCTCCTCACTGACGAAGGTAACGTTGACAACGATACCTTGTTCAACCTCGTTGCAGGCGCTGTTGGTGACGGTCTCGCTACCAAGTTCATGGCTCATCGTCGTGTTGCTGGTCAGATGCCCGACCCCGCTGACATTCTTGAAGGCAAGGTCAAGGAACTCAAGGTCAAGGAAATCTCTGCGATGTACTCGCTTACGATTTCGATGTGCTACGAACTCAAGGATGCCCTTGACAACAAGCGCGCTGACAACAAGAAGTTCCACGAAATGGCTGACAACTTCTTTGAATACATCATGAAGAACTTCGAAACGGAGCTGGTCGTGATGGGTGCAAAGATTGCTCTCAAGACCTACAAGCTGCCGATTGAGCCCTCGCAGCTTTCGAACTTTGACGAGTTCCACAAGAAGTACGGTAAGTACATCGTGGAAGCTGGCAACTAAGCTAGCGGCTCCTAGGGGAGAGGTTTGAGACAGCCTCTCCCCAACTTTTTGGTTGACAAGCTAGCTATGGTTTGTTATATTGTCTCTATCAAGTAAGGAGATTTTTATGAGTGATGTAATTCAGGGTACCCCGACTAAGCCCAAGAAGGGCAAGCGCACTCGCAGCAAGAAGTTTGAGGACCTTGTGGGTCCGACCGATCCAAAGATTGATCACGAAGCGCGTGAACGACTGATTACCGCTCGTATCGGTCTGCTTCTCCGTCATGCATTCTTCGGTAACCTCGCAACTCGTCTTACTCTGGTAAACGCCGATGAGTGGTGCTCGACTGCCGCAACTGACGGTCTTCGCTTCTACTACAATTCTCGCTTCATTAAGATGCTCAAGACTAAGGAAGTCGAATTCCTCGTTGGTCACGAAGTGCTTCACGTAGTTTATGATCACCTTGGTCGTCGTGACAGCCGTGATCCTGAAATCTGGAACATCGCTAACGACTACGCAGTTAACGCTGACCTTAAGCGTCACCGCGTGGGCGAAATGATCACTACTGTCCCTGCGCTTTATGAGCCTAAGTATGACGGTAAGGCATCGGAAGAAATTTACGATGACCTCATGAAGAACGTCAAGTATATCAACATTGACGATCTCCTTGATAAGATGCTTGACGATCACCTTGAAGATGAGGGTCAGGCTATGGGTGACAACGACGGTGAAGATGGCAATGGTCAGAAGGGTAACGGTAAGCGTCCCCAGATGAGCCAGGAAGAGCGTGACCGCGCTCGTCAGGAAATGAAGCAGGCTATCATCAACGCAGCACAGTCTGCCGAAGCTGGTTCTGTTCCTGCTGGTGTTCAGCGTATGATCAAGCAGCTTACGGATCCTGTCATGCCCTGGCGTGAACTTATCCAGACGAACCTTACTTCGTCTATCAAGAGCGATTACACTTGGATGCGTCCTTCTCGTCGTTCTTGGCACATGGATGCTGTCATGCCCGGTATGAACCCGGGTGAAGAAATCGACGTTGATATCTACATCGATATGTCGGGTTCTATCAGCAACAAGCAGGGTATGGCGTTTCTTTCGGAAGTCGCTGGCATGATGGAAGCGTTTGATGGCTACTCGCTTCGCGTCACCTGCTTTGATACTCGCTGCTATAACACGCAGGAGTACACCAGCGAGAACATGGAGAACATCGAGGAGTATCAGCTTGCTGGCGGCGGCGGTACTGACTTCGATTGCATCTTTGATGACCTCAAGGAAGCTGGTCGAGTTCCGGTTCGCTTGATCGTATTCACTGACGGTTACCCTTGCGGTAGCTGGGGTGACGCTGATTACTGCGATACGACTTGGATCATTCATGGTGATCCGAATCCGAATCCGCCTTTCGGTTCGTTTGCTCTTTATGACGACCACAGAAAGTAAGGCAGTAAAGCAAAAGGGACCCCTCATATACGAGAGTCCTGATGGTGGAAAGACGGTCTATGCTAGGGAGTATGGATCGTCTACCCGCACATTGCTAAACAAAGATGATGCTGAATACATCAAGGGTATCGAAGTCGGCAAGTGGCAAAATCGTATCAAAGACATTGTTGAACTGTCACATACTGTTCCTGCATTGAAGGATCAACTGGACAAGCTCAATGAAATTTATTTGTTGGTGAAACATGAAAACGATCAATGATATTAATCTGAACACATGGTTCATGAATAGGGAACTAGACTTCGTTCCGGATCATTTCGTCAAGTCTAAGACGACCCTCACTACAGAAGCAAAAGATTGGATTCTAGAAACGTTAACTGGTAGGTTTGCGGTCATGCATTCTATCTTTTCCTCTGGCGGCGGCCCATACACAATTGCATTCGAAGATCCGAAGGAAGCATTGTTCTACGAATTGAAGTGGGCATGAGCGATGATAAGCGCAAAACAATGGCAACGTTGCTTGAGAATACTCGCAAGCAACTAGCCGACGATCCGAATGCACATGCTGCTTCGGTTATCCTCCCGGTAATTCGCGGTGTTCTGCCCTCTATCATTGCAGATGATATCCTTGGTGTGCAGCCAATGTCTAGCCCATACGATAAGAAAGAATGGCCTTATCAAGTGGACATGCTAGCAAACGGTAAGTACAAAGATATCGTCACCGCACAAGATTGGTGCAGAGAAACGCTTAATAATAGCGAGTGGACTAACAAAGTTCAATTCTTTGCGTTTAAGACAGAAGAATCATATGCTTGGTTTAAACTGAGGTGGTCATGATTGCAATTAATGCAAAGCCCTATCACGAACGATTAACTGATGCATACTACCAAAAGGTGCTCAACGAGAACAAAGCGTATCTAGATAAGCATGGTAAAGGCCCATATGAATACAAGGGCCGTTTCACGTTTCGAATTGAGCCCTATCTAGACGCTGGTTATTGGCATCAATATGACAAGTGCTGAAATCTGAATTCAAAATCAGTCATTCCTCCGGATTCAATGAATACTATTTTGAATCAGAAGAAGATGTAACCTGGTTCCTATTGAGGTGTTCATGAGAAAGCTACCGGACTTCAAAATCGAAAAGACTGTAGTCCATGCAACGTCACGCAAGCTTAAAGCAACGTGGAAGGTTGAACCTGCTGATATCGAAGACGCCATCTTCGGTAAGGATTTTGAGCTTGAGATTAAGAGATTGACACAGGGACCTAAATTGAAAGAGCAAGGTTGGACCGAAGTTTATATCGGAGATTTTTGGCGCAAGATCACAGATGAGTGGTGCATACAGAATCTCAAAGGTAAGTATAGCTGCATGGGTGCTTGGTGGTTCTTTGAACTTGAAGAAGACGCTGCATGGGTAATTCTAAAGTGGAAATGACCGTAGAGGATATTCTCTACGAAGAACTATGTAAGGCTATACAAGAAGAAATCGATGCAGATTTCCTTCGTGAACTTGACTGCATTGCACAAAACTGGATACAAGTGAAATGGAATACTGATTTCGAAACATTCAATGCGGCAAACAACTGGTGCCGAGAAAAGTTTCCAAACGAGTACAAGGTGTTCGGTCATCATAAGTTCTATTTCGCAAAGTCAGCACACGCAGAATGGTTCCTATTGAGTTGGTCATAAAAATATTCCTCGACTGTTCTATCAATTAAATAGAATAGATTTAAGGAGAAAAGCAAATGGCTTTTATTAGACACGTAGGTATGCACGGAGACCGCAAGGTTGCAGTTATTTTCCGAGAAGTACCCGGTGAACCGCACATGTGTTTGGTGACATACACTGAACTACTCAATAGAAATATCCACGACCCAATCGTAAAGTGCATCGAAAGCGACATTGGACAGAACAGCAAGAACCTTGCAGATGCATTGAATCGTACTCACACGGTTGATGGTCACATCATTTTGCAGAAGCTTCATGCAGAAGGTCAGCTTAAGAAGGTTCAGACCGAACAGATCGTAATGACTCCTGCACCCGGTACTAAGATCAAGCTTAGCGAACTAAACGTAATCCTTGACGAAATGGAAAAGGGTGAAGCAGCCGTTAAGAAGCTTGCCGAAATGGATAATCAGCTTGGAATGCAGGATCCTGTTCAGGTTGCTCGACGTATGCGCGGGGATCGTGATGCATATACCCCAGAGACGATCCCTCAAGCACCAACCGGGTTGCAGGGATCGAACGATGCACTCGGTGACACTGCACTAGCAGATAGTCTCCGTCAGCAGGCAGACAGAATGAGCCGCGAAGCCAAGGGGCTTCTAGCAGAAGCACAGCGTTTGATTGATCAGGCTCAGAGCATGGCACCTGTTGCAGCTCCGGCCCCGATGGCAGAAGCTAAGACAGTGACTCCGGTCATCGACGGCACTGGTATTAAGCGTTCTCGTGGACGCCCGAAGAAAGTTCCCACCTCTGTATAAGGTAGCATAAATGTCCCCTGAATTTATTGAAAAGTGGGAAAAGTTACTAGAAGATGTAGATAAGCAGAAGATTCCGGTCGAGTTCATCAAAAAGCTAATTTTGAAACTAAAGGGCAGGAAACAACAGACAATCAACATCGAACGCTTCATGAAGCAAGGACTTGACCCAGAAGAAATAGAAGATGAAATTACTTCTACGCTGATGGAACTAGATGATTTAGTGGTCGGTATTGAGTTTATTCTTAATGTCGAAAGTATTGCAGAAGTAGTACAACCAGAAACTGACCAGCTACTAAGAGGATTATGAAACTAATACTTGCATGTGACCCCGATGGGGGAATAGGCTATCAGAACAAGTTGCCCTGGACCAAAATCCAGGGCGATTTGCCAAGATTCAAAGCACTTACTTCTGGTAAAATCGTAGTGATGGGGAGAAACACTTGGGATAGCTTACCAAAGAAACCATTGCCTAATAGATTGAACGTAGTGGTCACCTCTAACCCTAGTACGGTCGAAGGCCGCGATATGGTAGTGACAGACAAAACAGATTCGTTTACCGAGTTTCATTGGTTGATCGGCGGCGCACAACTCATCAACAGTTGTTGGGAACAAGTGGACGAAATTCATTTGTCTAGGGTATATGCCCATTATACTTGCGACACGTTCATTGATCTTGTATACGTAGAAGATAACTTTACGCGGACCTACTGTGAAGCGTTTCCTGACCACACATACGAGATTTGGAAGAGAAAATGACTGCAAAAAGATGTTGGAGTTGCGGAACCACTTTCTATAGCGATTACGGTGCAGTAAAGTGTAATGTCTGTCAACAGACCGAGACACTTACCCGCCTGTCTAACCAGCAGGCAGCAGATGCTCGGAGGCAGGCTGCAAGTGACGCACAAGCCGCAGCTAGACATACACAAGCTCTAGTCAACGCAGAGAATGCACGTATTGACGCAATCAACACGCAAACTCAGGCCATTATGGAATCGTCTATCAGGCCGGCTGATGCATACAAACGTGGATATGCATACCCGGATTCTGAATATAGGGGACTCAATCCAATTGAACTAGATGTTTGGTATTTGGAAACAGGGTCCCTTCATTATGAATGGCATCACCCGTATATTACACCTACATTGCAACAAGAGTTTGCAAGAGGTCTAGCAGACAGACTCAACAAGATTCCTAATCAATTCGCATTGTTGAAATCTTGTGCGTTTGAAGCGGGTAAAGGAAACGCAAACGGAACAACTAAGAACCAGGTTTGTATGACACCAGGTCCGGTGTTAGGTGGCATCAAAATTAGAACTAAGACGGTCGACACCAAGTTTTATTCCGTGTTGGATGAAAAGACGGGTGAAATCGTGATGAAGTGGAACAAGCCATTTTCAAACGAGGAACTTAACAATCAATATGCTGCTGGCGTCCAGAAAGTTTGCGATGAAGTTAACAAGCCAGATAAGATGAACTATCGTCTCAAGTTTGAGGTTCCTGAACTGAAAGCCGAGAGGATGATCTTCAAGTCTCGCAAGAGACTCGATGTTGTATTCCGATTGCTCTTTATCATTGCTCCCTTGTACGCATGTTATCTGATTCTATCATATATGACTCCGGGTATTGCATTGCTATCGTTGATTTCTGTTCCGTTTATCTGGAAGTTTCTCAAGAAAAAACACCGCGCATGGGTAGCGAAACACAATTTAAACTAGGATGATACATGAAACAATACCATGATTTATTACAGGACATATTAACGAACGGTGAAAGCCGAGAAGATCGCACAGGTGTAGGGACTATTTCTGTCTTTGGAAGACAGCTTAGATTCGACTTGACAAAGGGGTTTCCGGCTGTTACAACAAAGAAGTTAGCTTGGAAAGCAGTCGTTAGTGAACTGCTTTGGTTTATTGAAGGAAGCGGTGATGAACGACGACTCGCTGAAATTTTATACGGACGACCAGATTCAGAACGTAATACGATCTGGACAGGAAATGCTGAGGCAGCTTATTGGCGACCCAAAGCTAAATTCCCTGGGGATTTGGGACGGGTATACGGAGTCCAGTGGAGACACTGGAGACAGTGTCCGGAATTCGCAGCCGAAGACCTAGTACGACAAGATGAGCTTGGTGCTTGGTATTCTGGCCCTATTCCGGAGTCGAAAGAAATCGATCAGTTAGCAAATTTACTTGAAGGACTCAAGACTGATCCATATGGTCGTAGGCACATTCTAACTGCATGGAACGTAGGTGAACTAGACAAGATGGCCTTGCCTCCCTGTCATGTGCTTGCTCAATTTTATGTCAGCAACGGAAAACTAAGCTGTCATATGTATCAGCGTAGCGTTGACGTTTTCTTGGGTCTACCCTTCAACATTGCAAGCTATGCGTTGCTTACTCATCTGATTGCAAGAGAATGTGAGTTAGATGTAGGTGAACTTGTTATCTCAACCGGTGACACTCATATCTATTCTAACCATGTTGATCAGGTAAAGCAGCAATTGAACAGGGAACCAATGAAGCTCCCTACACTCTGGCTCAATCCAAACATTAAGAAGGTAGAAGACTTCACAATGGAAACTATTGATCTAGACAACTACTTTAGTCACGGAACAATTAAGGCAGAAATGGCAGTCTAATGAACAGAGAGCAAATCATTTCGAACATGTGCATGACGTTTAGGCATGACTATGGACTAGTAATTAGTGAGTTTGACAAGATCGAAATACCACTAATGTCCGGTATGACTGAAACAGAGCGCAAGTCTCTTTGGAATCAGATGGCACAAATATTCGACAATGATATTGCTCCTAACATGGAATTTAGATCCTAGCATAAATAATATTATGTTCTGGATACTAAACTTCTTTCCGAGTCTACTAGTTCATCTAGTTCTCATTGCAGGTATCCTGTTATTCCTAGCTTCATCATTTCTAGGAATGATCCCCTTCGTAAAACAATATAGACTCCCTGGGCAAATCTTAGGGTTTATTCTCGCTGTCATTGGTGTGTTTTACGAAGGGGGATTGTCCTACAAAGAAAGCATGGATAAAGAAGTTGCTGAATTGAGGGTTAAGCTAGCAAAAGCTGAAACTGAATCAGCCGAGAAGAATACACAGATTCAAGCATTACTAGATAAAGATACAACTGTCATTCGTGAAAAAGGACAGACCATCATCCGGTATCTTCAAACAGATGGTCGTCGCTATGATAGTCAGTGCGTCATACCACAAGACATTGTAAACGCACATAATCAAGCCGCAACATTAAACGTTACTCCGGCTAAACCCGATTCTGAAATGGCTCTTCCACCAAGGACTTCGCCATGAAGAAACTGTTCACCCTACTCAGCGTGGTTCTAATATCCGGCTGCACCCACGCTGTTTCATTACATCCTGAATTCCCAAAGATTCCCCCTGCGTTAGAGCAAGATTGCGGGAAGCTGTTGACGTTGCAGGACAATCCTAAGCTCAGTGACCTCATGATCACTATCACTATGAACTATATGAAGTTCCATGAATGTGAACGTAAGAATCAAGCATGGCGCGATTGGTACGCCACCCAAAAACAGATATACGAAAACGCAACCAAAAAGTAATCTGAACTTCCGTTTGATAAATATAATATAATCACGGAAGAATACATATGACCTATTCACAAGAAGTTATTAACATTGGTGCTAGTCCCAACGACGGCAATGGTGATCCATTACGTGTGGCATTCGATAAAATCAACAATAACTTTTCAAGCCTATTCACTACTTTCGTTAACTCTACTGTTTCTCAAACATCAGGCGGCACCCCAGGCCAGGTAGTGTTTGAATATCCGATCGCCGAGTTTACTCAAGGCCAGTTTTATATTCAGTCAAAGGATCCTACTTCCGCTGATAGTCAAACTATAACGCTCAGCGCACAGATAAACAACGCAGGTGATGCAGTAACTTTTACTGGATATGGTTCGACATTTTTCGGTAATGCAATTGCAAGATATGATATGGACATCAACAGCGGTAACGTTAGGATTCTAGTTAATCCCCTTACAACTGATGATATGACACATGCAATTTCTTCCCAGATTATGTGGGCTAATCAATGAGAGCGCACGAATTTATTACGGAATCATATGATCCGAACGACCATGCTAATGGCCTTACTTTAGCCAAAAGACCATTGCCATATACATATGTAATTCCTGAATTAACTAATCAAGATTTCTATGAAATCTATAGATTTGGACTTGCTGTTGCAGCGGTCCGGGGTGAAGATGGACAAGACGACGGGGTTCAGAACAAGAAATATCAGCAACCATTCGAGTCAGAAAGCACATGGGGAGAACATGAAGTGGTAACTTCATTTGATCCTGAAATTGGTTCTGTGATTGACAAAGCACTAAAGAAAGTTAATAAATCCGGAAAGAAGCTCGTAAGCACTCCGGCTAGCCAAGAGCAGTCAGACGTTGAATACGTTTCTCCGATCAAGCCGTTTAAGGGATATAAGAAGTGAGAGCTAACGAATTCATCAATGAAGGCATTTTTGGCATGTTCAAAAAGAAGCCATCGCCGCGTGATGCGATGCGTGAAAAACTTGCAACAATGTCAACCGAAGAGTTACGTGCATTGTGGAAAGAATATAAGGATAGAATTCCTTCTGCAAGAGCATCAGGTTCACTAGTCGGCGGCGCGGTCAGCGACTACGCTACTGCAATTAAATCAGAAATTGATAAAAGAGCTTTCGAAGCTTTCAAGAAAGCAAATCCAGATTGGGATAAGGGCATGAACGAAGGGATTTTCGACATGTTCAAAAAGAAGCCAAAGAAGCCTGAACTAGATTTACCAAGATGGCCTAGCAGAACAAATGCAAATGAATGGATGGCGGCCAAAGCAGACTATTATGCACAGCACGATCCGTCTAATTTACCAAATCTATTTTCACCGGCATCAGGTGATTATTTGCCGCTGGCGGTGCATGTTGGGTCTAGTTGGACTCCGGAGAATCTTCAATTCTACCGCGAATTGAAGAAACAGTATCCGGAAGCAGTAGCAAAGGCCAAAGATATCACGACTGGTATTGCAGGTAGAGTGAGCTTATCAAGAGTTGGCGACAATGCAGACTTTCATGGAATGTCCATCTCTGAATCAAGTAAGCTTAGGAAAAGTGCTAAGAAAGCAATTCCCGGAATGACCGCAAACGCAGGTTTAGACAACAACAATAATCCTTATCTAGCATATCGTTTTGGAATGGCGCTCGCCGCTGCGCCAGGCGGCGATATGGATCCTAAGGGTGAAATCGGTAGCAACTTTACTATGGTTGATTACACTGATGTTGATACTGAAATGCGCAAACATGCTGAAAAGGTTATTGGACATAGTAGCGTGCAGAAAACAGGAAAAGGTTCACATGAACTCGATTCTACGCACAAAACAAGTCCTATTCAGCCCCGCAGAGATTACAGAAAAAGTAAATAGGCAACATTTAGCGACTAAGTAGTTGCATGGACAATTTAATCGACATTAACCAAACGCTTGACCTAATCAAGCTCAAGCTTTATAACGAATGGCTCTACACCGATCATGTACGCGATGATGGTGAAAGCAACATGCACAAGACATTGACAACCCAAGTGGTAAAGACCTACGTTGATCCGCTTGAGTTACCGAAAGATGCTGCTATTCTGGATCTTGGATGTGGCGTTGGTTACTTCCTTGATGAAATGAAGGAACGAGAATACACCAACGTCATTGGCGTGAATCTTTCGGCATCGGATCTAACTGTCTGTGCAGAAAAAGGGCATACTGTTAAGCAGTGTGATATGTCATTTCTCCCTCAGACGGACGGCTGGTATGACGAATCTGTTGACTTCATTTTCCTGAGACATTCGTTGCAGCATTCTCCTTATCCTATTTTTTCTTTAATGGAATACAATCGTGTTCTTAAGCAAGGAGCAAAGATGTACATTGAAGTTCCTGCTCCGGATTGCACTAGAAAGCACGAGTTTAGTTTGAATCATTATAGTGTTTTCGGTGCAAATCAACTTATTGCTTTGTTACTCCGCACCGGGTTTGACATTGATGTGTTCAATAACTTTGAGTTTGACGTAACCGTACCTACTGAGAACGAAGAAGAGCCAGAACAGCATCAAGAAAAGTATTATTCAATTCTTGTAACTAAAGCAAGACCTCTTGATATTAAATAACAAGCATAAATACTCTCATAGCAATATGAGAGTATTTTAATATGCACGAGTCCAACCCCTTGAATCTTAGTCAACTGCTAAGACAAATGGCTGACATGATCGACGCTAAGCAACAAAGTGTCGAGCCCGTACAAGAGCCTGAGGATTACCTATCAGAACCTACTAGTGGAGAAATCGAAAGAGATTCCTCAGATCAGCCTGATGATTTGTTTGTTCCACCCTTGCAGCTTAAGATGGAACTACTAAAGAAAGCGGTCGGCGTAGATAACATTTATGACGATGATGCTGAGGATGACGAAGAACGCCATTGCTATGGTGAACTAGAAGCAATTAAGCGAAATGCTGGACTAGTCGATCCAGTTGTATTAGACGCATTGGGCGATGATGAGCCACTAGAGGGGTAAGTGAATGAGCTACATTCAGAACTTCTTTACAAGCCGCGACAACAACGCAAACACTGAAACATATGTGGGTCAGAAGGATCGTCTATGGTACAATCCTGACACGAATAGCATTCGTATCAGTGACGGCGTAACCCCTGGCGGACAAACAATCGACCTTGATTTAGGTGCAAATGCTACATTTGATATTGCAACTGCTAACACAGTTGTAACTAAAACATTATATGCTAATTCAGGTACAGTGTACGGTGAACTCACTGTAGCTGGAAATATTTCACCGGCTGCTAATGGAAAGATCGGCGGCATTCAGCCAGGACCTGGGGTGATAATTTCTAACTCAGGGTTGCTGACTATCGATTCAGCGAACATTCCATTTAGCTTTGGAAACTTTTACGCCAACAACAATATTTTAAGCATCACTAATGTAGATGAGGATATGATTCTCGCTGCATCCGGAAATGCAGAAATCCAGTTAACCGGAAACGTAGGTTTCTATAAACCGGACGGCTTCCCTCCGAACGTTGCTAATCGATATTTCTTTGCGAACCAAGATGGACAAATTGAGATTGTTGTTCCGGGAACTGATCCTAATTCAGGCGCAGTTAACATCATAGGCAGCACAAGTGGAAATTTCCAGACACCAGTCAATTCAGGTGTAATGCTTCAGCTTACTGGACAGACCAACACGCCTAGCAGATTATACAATGATGCGATTGGTGCTTACTCTGGATTCATTGCGAGAAGATACAACGGAACTGCCACTTCACCTACTCCGGTACAAGCCGGAGAAGAGATTGCTAGAATAGGAATCAATGCGTATAAGGGTTCTTGGTTAAATATTGGTCAGGCCCGAATTGATTTCGTTTCTACAGACAACCAGGATAATGCCAACAACGGGGCAAGAATTGAGTTTTGGTCAACCCCTCAAGGTAATACGACTGCTAATATAACAAAAGTATTAGAACTAAATGCTAGTTATGGTGCAAATGTTGCAGGTAATCTTAAAGTTACTGGCAACATAAACGGAAATGTTTCGGGTACAAATTTAATTGCAAATTTAATCACCGGTACTGTAACTACTAACGCCCAGCCTAACATCACAAGTTTAGGAACGCTAACATCATTGTCGGTTAGTGGCAATGTTTCTTCTGCGAACACGAATGTAAGTGCCAATATTGTTGTTGGAAACAACGTTCGGTTTGATGTTGCACAAAACAATGCCACTGCTACGCAGTTGACAAGCAAATCAACTACGGTTACTTGTAATGGTAGAACCGGTCAAATCACAATGAGTAATTCGAGCATTGCAAAAGGCGAAGCAATTACGTTCACGGTAAACAACACAGCCGTAACCGCAATAACTGATGTTCCTTTGTTGGCAATTCAGAATGGTGCGACCCCGAACAGTTATTCAATGTGTGTGTCTAGGGTGCAAGTTGGTAGCTTCAATATTACGTTAACTAACAATGGCGCTGGCCCGCTAACTGATACTATTGTTATAAACTTTGCAATACTTAAGGTAAGTTAATAAAGATATCCATATGAGTGGAAACACCCCAACTTTAATCAAAGACCCATATAAGAAGACAACCTTTACTCAGAAAGAACTTGAGGAGTTTGTCAAATGCTGTGATCCAGAAACCGGTTATCTATATTTCATGGATAACTTCTTTATGATCCAGCACCCTACTAAAGGATCGATGCACTATCACCCCTGGGAATATCAGGAACGATTGATCGAAACATACCACAAATATCGTTTCAGTATTTCATTGATGCCCAGACAGTCAGGTAAGTCAACGTCCGCCGCAGGATATCTGTTGTGGTATGCGATGTTCGTTCCTGACAGCACGATTCTTATTGCAGCGCACAAATATACGGGCGCACAAGAAATCATGCAGCGTATTCGTTACGCATATGAAAACTGTCCTGACCACATCAAAGCAGGTGTGACCACTTACAATAAGGGTTCGCTTGATTTTGAGAACGGATCAAGAATCGTTTCTGCTACCACAACTGAAAACACAGGTCGTGGTATGTCTATCTCGCTGCTTTATCTTGACGAATTTGCGTTCGTTCGCCCGTCAATCGCAACAGAATTCTGGACTGCTATTACTCCCACGTTATCAACTGGTGGTAAGGCGATCATTACTTCGACCCCAAACTCAGACGAAGACCAGTTTGCTCTTATCTGGAAGGGTGCGAATAAGACAGAAGACGAATTCGGAAACACAACTGAACTAGGTGTCAATGGCTTTAGAGCTTATCGCGCATACTGGACTGAACAGCCAGGTCGTGATGAGAAGTGGGCAGAAGAAATGAAGGCTCAGTTAGGTGAAGATCGATTCAATCGTGAAATCGGGTGCGAATTCATCATTGCAGACGAAACATTGATCAACCCGAACACTTTGATTCAGCTTGATGGCATTGAACCCGTCACTAGAATGGGGCAAGTTCGTTGGTATGAGAAGCCTGAGAAAGGCCACATCTATGTAGTTGGACTTGATCCTTCACTAGGAACAGGTGGCGATCCGGCTGCGATTCAAATATTTGATGCTTCGACTACGACACAAATCGGTGAATGGAAGCATAACAAGACGGATATTCCTAGTCAAGTTAAATTGCTCGCACAGATTAACAAATACATTGTAGAATGCACCGGCGAGCCTAACAACATTTACTATTCAGTTGAAAACAATTCAATCGGTGAAGCTTCACTAGTTTCATTAGCAGAATACGGCGAAGCAAACATACCCGGAACATTTATCAGTGAACCAGGTAAAAAGAGAAGAGGTTTCAATACCGGAACTAAGACCAAACTTACAGCTTGCGCCAAGTTTAAAACTCTGTTAGAATCAAAGAGAATGACTATTCGCAGTAAGTCATTAATCAGTGAGCTTAAAGCATTCGTGGCATCTGGTGGTAGTTATGCAGCTAAGATCGGTGATCATGATGACTTGGTAATGGCAACTCTATTGTCTGTTAGAATGATGCAACAACTTGCAGACTTCCATGGTGATCTTGAAGCACAGATTCGAGACCATGAAGAAATAATTCAACCACTTCCATTCTTTGCCATCTTAGGGTAGTATGGCATAAATAGTTGCATGGCTACAGATTCAGAATCATTCAACAAAGAACTTTATGATCTTCTCAAAGTAAGAGGATATAAACCAGTACCGCTCGATGCAAAGAACCAGCGAGTTTCTGCTTCACAAACTGCGGACGTACTCGAATTTCAATTCACCAAAGATGGAGAAGATTTCGGAAAAGCATGGCTGACTATTGACGATGCTCAAAACGTAGTTGTATACTACGACGATGAACAGCAAAATAGCCCTAGCTCACCCACCCCTGGCGTAGAATATGATGATTCTTGGACTGGATTTCTAAAACATTTGAAAAACTGGGCGCAGCGCCGCCAACTAAGCTTTGAGCTTGCCAATAAAGATCGCTTAGGCGATGATATGCGTCAACGAGAGTATTACAAGATGAAAGAAAAACTAGGCGAAAGCTATCACCCGATGGGTAAGAAATCATCATACAATGATGCAGTACCCAATGTCAAGATCGTTTTACAACATAATCGCGCACTTGAAGAAGGCGAAGCACGTTTTAGAAACGTTGCAAAAATCTACCTAGAAAACGCAGAAGGCGAACGATTCTTGGCGCCCACTACTCGCCCTGGCATTGCTCGTGTATATGCTCGTCATATCGCAGAAGGCGGAGTTCCAAATGACGAACGCTGGAATCATATCAAATCAGTGTGCGAAGATTATAATAAGATGGCAGGATTCGTCCGCGCAACTAAGAACGGCCAATTCAATGAATCTGTCCAGCAACTAGTTAATGAAGGCGCTGCATATTATACAAATCTTCGTGAGACGTTACACAAGCTAACTGGTCACAAAGGTTATCATGCATACTTTGAGTCATGGACTCCTACACTGATGGAAGGTGACGGAGAGGACATTAGCGAAATGTTTATGTCCAGCAGTATGGATCCAAGAATTGAAGCAGCAATGCCTATTCTGTCCAGAATCAAGACTCCTGTAACAGAAATGGAAGAAGTCGATAACTTAGCAGAATGGGCAGATGGCGTCATCAATGAAAAATTAGACCTTGATGATCCGGACACTACTAAGGCAAAACCAAAGCACAGAAGAAAGCCGTTCTCGGGTGTCTTGGCTAAAGATTTTGATGATCAATTTGGTCATTATGATGATTTAGGTAAGATCGGAAAACTAGCTTCATCTAATCGCGGAGCAGAAGACGACATGTTCTGGGACGATGAGAGTTGGGTTTCAGATGTAGACGAGGGACTCGGAGACGTTGTAAAGAAGGGTGTAAAGTCATTTAAGCGCGGCATGAAGGGCTGGGAAAAAGGCATGCACGATGTAGACACTGTTAAGGCAGCTACAAAGTCGCTATCACCTGATCAAAAAGAGAAAGCATTAGCATCTAAAGCTGGTAAGGGTTCCCCTGCTGAACTACAACAAAATCTAATCAAGCGTGAGAAGAATAAGCAGGTTGACGAGGTCCTTGACACTCGTGCAGGAAAGATGAGCTATGCTCAAAAGAACATGGATAGTCATAAAGCCGCACTTGGTGATTTCATGAATGCGGGTGGCGATGAGGACAAAAAAGCTGATGCACATAAAACTGCAATGAAGCGTGTGCGCGGCCTTAACACTTTCGTAAAGAACAAAGTTTCTAAGGATGAAGATGTTACAGAAGACCTTGGACCAGAACAAAAGAAGGTAGGTCAACTTGGTCCTACTGAAAAAGTAAAGAACAACAATATCGGAAAGTTAGTAGGAGCAAGCGAAAGTATGAATTATGATGATGATGTCCTTGCAGAAGGAATCTTAGATTCTATTAAAAGCAGAGTAAAAAGCTTTTTACCAAAGTCACAGGCAGCAGCTCCAGCCGCAGCTCCAAAGAGAGTAGGTACCGTTGCACCTAAGGCAGCAAGCACGAGTGGATTGAATGACTACATTAAGAAGATTGCTAGCGATTTGAACGCAGCCGATCAAAAGTCCAAGATCAGCTTGGTCAAGGAACTCGTAGGAGTTATGGCAGATCGTAAGGGATATCCTGAATGGGAAAACGTTATAGATTCTGTTAAGGGAATCCTCAAGAGAGCAGGAGTCAATCCTAACCTTGCAGCGGCCGCAAACGCTAAACTGCAAGCAGGACAGACATTCGAGAGCGCAATGCAAGAAGCAATCAACGTCCTACTTGAATCAACTGGTCTCACTATGCAAATTCTCAATGAAAGCGATGACGACCTTCAAACTATTCTCAGACTAATAAAATAACAAGATTGGGTGCCTAACGTAAAATATTATTACATTATGCACCCAATTGTATTGTAAATACATCTGACATGAGTTATAACATAACTTGTGTTCAAGTTGTCTCCAAACAACGAAACATAAAAACACATTTAGGCTCAACTTAGGCACATTAAAAAGGAGAAAACAAAATGGCAAGTCTAGCAGAAATCCGGGCTCGTTTGGCAGCCCAAGAAAACAAGAATCAGAACACTGGCGCTCGTACCCAGTCTGATAACGCAATTTACCCCCACTGGAACATGGCTGAAGGCACGACGGTAACTACTCGTTTCCTCGGTGACGCCGACCCCAACAACGACTTTTTCTGGGTCGAACGTCAGATCATCAAGCTCCCGTTCAACGGCATCAAGGGTCAGCCCGATGCTAAGCAGGTAATCGTTCAGGTTCCTTGCGTTGAAATGTACGGCGATAACTGCCCCGTTCTAGCAGAAGTTCGTCCTTGGTACAAGGATGACACTCTTAAGGACCTCGCTAACAAGTATTGGAAGAAGCGTTCTTATCTCTATCAGGGATTTGTCCGCGTCAACCCGATCGGCGATGATGTGAACCCTGCGAATCCGATTCGCCGCTTCATTATCTCTCCTCAGATTCAGACTGTTATCAAGGCATCACTGATGGATCCTGAGTTGGAAGAACTGCCGACTGATTACAATCGCGGTCTCGATTTCAACATTAAGAAGACTTCGAAGGGCGGCTACGCTGACTATTCGACTTCTAACTGGGCTCGTAAGGAGTCTCCGTTGACTGAGGCTGAACTCGCTGCAATCGAAGCACATGGTCTTTACAATCTTAAGGACTTCTTGCCGAAGAAGCCGAGTGAAGCAGAACTTCGTATCATCAAGGAAATGTTCGAAGCATCTGTTGATGGTCGTGCATACGATCCTGAAAAGTTTGGTGCTTACTATCGTCCGTATGGACTTGAGGCACCTGCAGGAACAGCACCGGCTGAACAGTCGGAGACTGCTGAAACCAGCTCTACCCAGTCTGCTCCTGCACAGAATGATGTGCCTTGGGAAGACAACGCTACCCCTGCAACTGATCCAGTTGTCGTTCCGAAGTCAGATACCTCAGGCGACAAGGCTCAGGACATTCTTGCAATGATCCGCGCTCGTCAGTCCAAGTGATTGACACCGGGGGCAGGTAACACTGCCCCCGATCGTCTAGGAGAGTTCCATGACCAGACCAGAAGAAAGATTCAGAGCCTTGAAGCAAAGTAGAAAGCTTCTTGAGGAACTTTGTGATCCGGGCAAGACTCCCAGAGTACCTAGCATTATCCGCGACCGTGCGAGAACTATTTTAAGACATTATCCCACGGATTACGAAGTTGAAGGTATTGCTGATACTTGTCCCGAACTACTTGATAAATCGGTAAACACTGATAAGATCAAGCACATCATAAGATAATACAGGAGAACACATGGCGCGACCATTTGATATTTCAAAATTTCGTAAAGACATTACTAAGGCTATTGACGGCCTCAGCATCGGGTTCAATGATCCAACCGATTGGATCAGTACAGGAAACTATGCACTTAATTATAGAATCAGTAGCGATTTTAAAAAGGGCGTCCCGCTCGGTAAAGTTACTGTATTCGCAGGAGAATCGGGTGCAGGCAAGAGCTATATCTGCTCCGGCAACCTAGTAAAACATGCTCAAGAACAGGGCATTTATGTTGTACTAATCGATAGTGAAAACGCACTTGACGAAGCATGGCTTCATGCACTTGGTGTTGACACTAGTGAAGAAAAGCTACTCAAGCTTAACATGGCAATGATCGATGACGTTGCTAAGACCATTTCAGATTTCATGAAGGGCTACAAGGCCATGAATGAAGAGGACAAGCCTAAGGTACTGTTCATCATCGACTCGCTTGGTATGTTGCTCACTCCAACTGACGTTAATCAGTTTGAAGCAGGCGACATGAAGGGCGACATGGGTCGTAAGCCCAAGGCTCTTACTGCGCTTGTTCGTAACTGCGTGAATATGTTTGGTTCACATAATGTTGGACTTGTCGCAACAAACCACACTTACGCTTCACAGGACATGTTCGATCCTGATGATAAGATTTCAGGTGGTCAGGGCTTCATCTATGCTTCATCTATCGTTGTTGCTATGCGCAAGCTCAAGCTCAAGGAAGACGAAGATGGCAACAAGGTCAGCGAAGTGCGAGGAATTCGTGCTGCTTGTAAGGTCATGAAGACTCGCTACGCTAAGCCGTTCGAAAGTGTTCAGGTCAAGATTCCGTATGATACCGGCATGAGTCCATATTCAGGTCTACTTGATATGTTTGAATCCATGAAGCTAGTTTCAAGAGAAGGCAATTCACTTGTGTACAACAAGCTGGACGGAACGATCATTAAGAAGTTCCGTAAGGCATGGGAAGCAAACACTGACGGCTGTCTTGATACTATCATGGACGAGTTTGACACTAAAATGCGCAGCAAGCCCGCGGAGTTGATTGAAGAAGAGGATCCGGCTGAATGAGTTTGTCGCTAATCAATGAAATTTGGAAGCTGTTGAAGCCAAGCATTGAGACCGGCGACACTGATGAAGCCGCAGAAACCCTCATCAATTACTTGATTGATGAAGACTTTTCTCCGGCTGAAATCAAGCAGACTTTCAGAGGTGACCGAGAAATCAAGGAAGCAGTTGCTTTTTATCTCGAAAAGCCAGAAGATGGATTGTTTACTGAACACGTTGAAGACCCTTATGAAGAATCGTTTTATGATGAAAACGACCATTACGATGGTTATGACGACGACAGGTACTAATGACCTGGTATAGCAAAGTCACTCAAGATTTGAGTGTCCTTCCGGACTTCATATCCCATTACGAAAACGAGTTGATAACAGCTAAATCCGAAGTAAAGGTGTACGGCAATGTTGAAAAGAACATTGCCGCCCTTCCCGGCATAACGGAACATCGATTTTCTCAATTACAGGAAGTCGAAGCTGTTCTGAACTACCTCAACATTCAGCTACGTAAGACGCGCAGAAAGTATTTCCAGAAGTATCTTGAGAACTACAATCGCGCCCTTGCGTCTCGTGATGCAGAAAAATATGTTGACGGCGAACAAGACGTTATCGATTTTGAAGTATTAATTAACGAGGTTGCATTGCTTCGTAACAAGTACCTGAGCATCATGAAGGGGCTTGACGCAAAGCAGTGGCAGCTAGGACACATTGTACGCTTGAGAACAAGCGGCATGGAAGACATTTCAATTGGGTAACCATACGGTTGCTTTATCCCTACAACTTCTCTATTGTAAAAAGACAGGAGAATAACATACAATGTCAACACTGCAAATGACCGCAGTCAGAGTATTAGAGTTTGATGATTCTGATCTATCTATCCAAACGGCAGAAGAAACCAAGATCCTGCTTGAGGATGTATTAGTTCTTAGCGCGACTCTTTATCGACTAACCAAAGAAGATCCAAGCAATCGCTGTAGATCATTGTCATACGAACACGATCAAAAGTATCTTGTTGGAAAGATAACTGATCAGGATAGAAAGTTTGCGGAAGAAATCAAAACAGATTTCAGAAAGAAGCTCTCCTATTTTGCACTCACCGTAGGTGCTTTGTCAAAGTTCAAGACAGACTTGAATTATTTCTTGGATGCTAACTTCAAGACCTCCGATGGAACATACAAAGTGCTAGACAAGTACATTGCGATGGCATATAAGCTTCCGTACTTCTATGAATACAATCAGGCGCAACAAGCATTATTCGATCATACTAATTGCATGGTCAGTGATGTTAAGATTGAAGAACCGATTACATTGAAGTTCTTGACTAAGCTGGATCCTAGCACCAAGAAGAAGAAAAACACTCTTGAATATTGGTTTGAAGATTCTGACGGTAAGCGAGTAGTACTAGAAGTCAACAAGTACAACACGTTTCTACCGTTATTTGACAGGGTTCTAAACGAACCTGTCACTGTGTTGGGAAAGTTCTATAAGAGAACCAACTACTTGAATCAGTATTACATTTCTGAAAAGTGGCATTTGCATGACGCAGAAAATTGAGTTAGAAGACCTGCCTCAAACAATCACAGGATCGATGAGTCGCAGTAATAAAGTAGTACTATGTGACCTATGTCATGGTTATGGCTTCCAGTCTAAAGATGAATGTGTTGACTACCACAAGAGAGAGTATGAAACTTCTAGGTGGCCATGTAGACGATGTGAAGGCGACGGAAGAATGATTGAATCTACCGAGCATATGTCGTTCAATCTCGGAGGTGACAAGGTCAACCGCATGTCCTACGTCGGCTTCAAGGACTTTGTTGATCCCCACGGATACGAAGATCGTTGGTTTCGATATCGACTAGACATGACGGATCGTGAACTTGAACGCAAATACCCTGAACTAGCGGCTGTTAATTATGCCAATTACGACAAGCTAGTAGAATATTACCGAACTATTGAAATTTTAAAGAAGGAAGAAGAAAATGCACGTTGAAAAGATTAAGCACCACATTGACGCTCTGCGCACTAAGCATTCGAAGCTTGACCAGCAGATTGAATCGATGGAAGCAACCGGATCATATGAAGACACCGAGCTTCACAGTCTTAAGAAGCAACGTCTTGCTCTAAAGGACGAAATCACGCAATTTGAGCATCAAATTGAAGCCTCGTAATGAGGCTTCTTTTTTGGTTGACACTTTGGGCACAATTTGATATAAGAACAATATGAACACGAAGGAGCACAAAATGAAAAAGGGTGAACTTCTCGGAAAAGTCCTCGTTCTTGCTACTAACGCACATGCAGGTCAGTTTGATCGGGGTAAGAACCCGTACATCCTTCACCCTCTTAAGGTGATGCATTACCTCAAGACTGACGATGAGGAATTGCAGTGTATTGCGCTTCTGCATGATGTAATCGAAGACACCAAGACTACTTGGAAGGATCTTGAAGATATCGGGTGTACTCCTCGCATTCTCGCCGCTGTCAAGGCTCTCACGAAGATGCCCGGCCAGAGCTACGATGAATATAAGGAAGGCGTGTTCGCTAATATTGACGCAATGCGCGTTAAGCTGTGTGATCTTCGTCACAACACTGATATCCGTCGTCTTAAGGGCATCACTGAAAAGGACATCGAACGTATCGCAAAGTACAATCGGTTCTATCTTGAAATTCAGGCTAAGTTGCAGGAAGTGTAAATGAACAAATTGGCAATCGTTCTAGGTGTTATTGGACTCGGGTCAGTCTCGCTGGTAAGTGGCAAGATACTTTATGACAAGTACCTCGAGGAAAACAAGGTCCCTCACAAGCTTCCTGCAACTATTGAAAACTGTTCAGATGGCCCTACAATCGCAGTAGTTGAATCTTTGCGACGAGTTCCAAACGAATGGGAAACTGATAATTACCGGCTGTCACGTGGTGATGAAGTTAGTGTCTGGGTCGCAAACGAAGACTATGGAATATCTATTAGTCTTGGTGCAGATGCGAAACCTGATGCGTATGAATCAATGCCCGATGAATGTAAAACACTATTGTACCGCGAGACACAGAATTGGTACAAGGAGAAATTAAATGAGCGACTCCGTTAACTATAAAGAAGTCACCCTGCCGGGTGGAACTTTCCGAATGTACGATGATCGTCCCTTCGTCTGGGTGCAAGTCCTGCAGGAAGGCGAAAAGAGCGTAGTCGAAAAGATCAATGATGCCTTTAACGCAGGTCAGATCAGTAAGAAATGACACTAGATATTTGGATGAAGGGTGAATTTCACCGAATGACCCACATGAGTCATTGTAATCTGGGTGAATATGAAGGTTCATGTAAATATGGTGATGAGGATTGTCCCGCTATGAATAAACACCCTGCACCTGAACTGATGGAATTTCTTGAGAGTGGTGAAGCAGCCAAGCTTGCTAAAGAATACCATGATGGTGGTTATATCTGCATTAGCAACAAGTATCGAATGATCGGACGCCCGGATCGCGCAGACTGGAATGTTGCAATGGCTGAAAAAATGCGATGCGCCCCTGCGGACTTTATCAAGCGAGACGGGTCTGGTAAATTGTGTGAACGCTGGTACGAGCATTATGTTCGGGTTCACACAAAAGACACCTTGGAAGTTTCTGAAAAAGTGTACGGTTATTTGAAGAAAATGCAATATTAAGGCTTGACACGGTTGCCCATTTTTGATATAATCACGGTATCAAGAGCGCAGTCGGAGATTTCAAATGACCGTAGCACAGACCATTCTCTCGCAGATCAAGACTATCGATCCTCGTGCGACTTGGGCCTGGGGCGCTAAGGAGTTCGTCAACATGGGTGACGGTCTCAAGTTCAAGACTTCTGGTATGGTCAAGTGGAAAGGCTACGTGTACATCAAGTACAACGAAGGCACTGACCTCTATGACATTGAATTCTTCCGCATTCGCAACTGCGAAATCAAGTGCGACAAGGGCATGACCGATGTGTATGCCGAAGATTTGGTTAGTGTAATTGATAGCATGGTCGGCTAATTATTTGGTTGACACGGTCCTTGTTACCGTGTATAACGTCTCTATCAGAACAACACAAAGGAATGTCTATGTCTCGTATTCTCATCAAGCGCGGTGAATATCGTAACAATCCGGTTATCGATACCCAGTTTACCCTCGTTAAGGGTTTTCAGACTGGTAAGAAGGGCAGTTATGTGACTGTCAAGAATGAAGGCATCTTCCCCGTTGCAATTGATGAGGTTCGTATCAAGGTCGAGAATATCAGCGATATCGAATTCCTAAACGGTACTGTCCCGGAGCAGCACGAACCTGCTGTTGTTGAAACTGATGCAGAAGCAATGGATCGGATTGCTGAACGTTTTCAGATCCTCGATGAAATGGCTTCTGCTTGCATCAACAGCGACATTCGTGCAATGATCGTCTCGGGCCCTCCGGGTGTTGGTAAGAGCTTTGGTGTCGAGCAGCAGCTTGAAAAGGCTTCGATGTTCGACAAGATCGCCGGTAAGAAGCTCCGTTATGAAGTTGTCAAGGGTGCAATGACCGCACTTGGTCTGTATGCCCAGCTTTATCGTTACAGCGACAAGAAGAACGTCCTCGTATTTGACGACTGTGACAGCGTGTTTGCCGATGAGCTTGCCCTGAACATTCTCAAGGCTGCACTTGACAGTGGTAAGCGTCGCCGCATTTGCTGGAACTCGGATTCGCGCCTTTTGCGTGAAGAAGGCATCCCCAATTCGTTCGACTTCAAGGGTTCTGCGATTTTCATCACGAACCTCAAGTTCGCTAACGTTCGCTCTAAGAAGCTCCAGGATCACCTTGAGGCTCTGGAATCGCGCTGTCACTTCCTCGATCTTACGATTGACTCCGAGCGCGACAAGATGCTCCGCATTCGTCAGGTTGATCGTGATGCCCCGAATGGTCTGTTCGCAGATTACAATTTCACTAACGGCGAAGGTGAAGAAATTCTGGATTTCATGCAGACTAACCAGAGCAAGCTCCGTGAAATGTCTATCCGTATGGCACTCAAGCTTGCTGACCTGATCAAGATTTCGCCCAAAAGCTGGAAGTCTCTTGCTGCTAGCACTTGCATGAAGCGAGGCTAACATGACACTAACTCACATTCACCTCGACAAGGACAACCGAATGCTGCGAATAGGATTCGGAAAGCATGATGGTAGTTGGTTCGCCCGAGTTGATCTATGGTTTTTTGGAATAAGGATTAAGCGATGAACTTTAAGTCTTTTGGTATCGGCTTCGCACTCTGCTATGCAATCGCAGGTATTGTTATGGCAAAGAACGCTTCTGAAATCCCTGCAACTACTACTGCCGGCGCAGTCTATGCCGGCGTCATGTGGATGCCACTGACACTACTTCCGCAAGAAGCAGCATTTGCTATCGTGCCCAGTTGGGCATTCGATTTTGAAAACCCAAAGACATAATAATATTCCTCAAGCAACCTTCAGGGACTTCGGTCCCTGAATTTTTGCCAGAATACTTGAGAACGATACGTCAAGGTGATATACTATGGAAATGAACAATAAGGAACAGCTTTTGTATTTCTTCCTGCAAGGGAAGATCAGCTTGAGTCAGTACGACTACAAGTTCATGGCAAACCTACAGACTATGATCCGAGACAAGAACAGGGTCACTAGCAATCAAGCCGAGTTGTTTGATAAGCTGATTGGCAAGTACAAGAAGCAGCTTACTAAGAACGGCTACGATATTGATGTTTTGCTTTCTCTTGGTTGGAAGACTTACCTAGTCGAAAGCACTGATGAATTTACAGGTGCGTTCGTCTCTATCAAGGATGACGGTCTGGTAATTCGTGTCCCCTTCAACAAGACGTTTATCAATTCGTTTCGTGAAGTGAAGTACAATCCGTATGTATGGGACAAAGAATCGAAGCTGTACATAGCTCCATTCTCAACTACTGCATTCAAAATCGCATCGTCTAGACTACAAAAATATTTTCCTTCGGTGAATTTCTGTGACGAGTCTCAGGCAATTCTGAACGACATTGCTAAGCTTGACTCGGAAATCTGGAATCCTACGCTAGTGAGGGTGGGTGACAGCTTAATCGTAGCAGCAGCAAGTCCAGTGCTTGCAGAGTTGATCAGTGAAATTGACTTGAAGCTGGATTCAGCAACGTTGTTCAAGCTGACACAACTAGGTGTGACAATCTCACCTTCGTTGAACATAACTGAGCCCAAGCTGCTTTTTGCATCAACCCGTGTTTATGAGGTTGAGCTTACCCAGATTGAATCCGTGATTAGCTGGATGAAGAGTCTCGGTTGCAAGAACGTAGTGATGGGCAGAGGTCTCCGTAACATCATCAACCAGGATGGACTCACTCATATGATTGAGAAGTACGGAATGACTTCGGTTGGACCGATGAGTTTCGGTAAGTTGCCGGATGGGTTAACTATGATGATTCAGCATACAAGCAATATCGACACTCGTGCCTACTCTGGCACAATAAGTAAAACTGTCGTGCTAAAAGATAGCCGACCTATAGAGGTTAAATGAGCGAAGTCAAAATCATAATCAAAGATGAAGTTAACGTAAAAATCGAAGGTCTGGAAGTAGGCGACCGTCGAGCATTGATGAAGATGTTCGAATTCGAAAAGCCGGGGGCGAGATATCTCCCGGCTGTTCGTCTCGGTCGCTGGAACGGTAAGATTAGTTATTTCTCACTGGCAGGAAGCACTTACGTCAACCTGCTAGAAAACATCATTCCCTACATCTATGACAAGGGATATGATATCGAACTAGAAGATCAGCGTTCTCCGCGGGAAGAACTTAAGTTCGATCGGATTTCAGAGGATTCGTTCTCTGAAACACTCTGGCCAGACAAGCATCCTATGGCAGGACAACCTGTCATGCTGCGAGACTATCAGGTTGAAATCGTCAACAACTTCCTAGCGAATCCACAATGTCTACAGGAGATTGCGACCGGAGCTGGCAAGACGTTGATGACCGCCGCGCTTTCGAAGTCAGTAGAGCATCTAGGACGCTCTCTCGTTATCGTCCCCAACAAGTCGCTAGTCGTACAGACAGAAGCAGACTACATCAATCTAGGGCTGGACGTAGGGGTCTACTTCGGTGATCGTAAAGATTACGGTAAGACTCATACCATCTGCACTTGGCAAAGTTTGAACAACCTGTTCAAAGCAACACATGATCCAAATGAAGATCCTGAAATGGATGAATTCTTCTTTGATGGTGTTGTGTGCGTTATCGTTGACGAAGTTCATATGGCAAAGGCCGATGTTCTCAAGTCGATGTTAACTGGTGTTTTCGCTGATGTTCCTATTCGTTGGGGACTGACAGGTACGATTCCAAAGGACAAGCTTGATCAAATCTCGTTGTTAGTGTCGCTTGGTCCTGTTATCGGAAAGCTTTCAGCTAAAGAATTACAAGACAAAGGTGTGCTTGCACAATGCCATGTGAACATCGTGCAGTTGAAGGACAACAAGGAATTTACGAACTACCAATCTGAGCTTAAGCATCTGCTAGAAGACAGCAAGCGGTTAGACACGATTGCGGAGTTGATCGAAAAGGTAAACGAGACCGGGAATACATTGGTACTTGTTGACCGAGTCAATGCAGGCAAGGAATTAGTCAGTAGATTACCTAATGCGGTTTTCGTGAACGGTGAGACAAGCTTAACAGAGAGAAAGGAAGAATATGACGAAGTTGCTACAAGCAATGACAAGATTATTGTGGCTACATACGGAGTGGCTGCGGTTGGGATCAATATCCCTCGTATTTTTAATCTGGTACTTATTGAACCTGGAAAGAGTTTTGTTCGGGTAATTCAGTCAATCGGCCGAGGTATTCGTAAAGCAGAAGATAAGGACTTCGTCCAAATCTGGGATATTACTAGTACTTGTAAGTTCGCTAAGCGCCACTTAACGCAACGCAAGAACTATTACAGAGAGGCCCTCTACCCGTTTACTTTGGAGAAATTAGATTACTAATTTCTTGACTTTTGTATCAAGGTTAGCTATAGTTATATTATGAAAATTCTCACTCTTGACAACGAATCTTACAATCTAGAAACTCTTCCAGAAGAGATTGACGATTTACGATTTGCGATATTAGATAACAGTACCCCCGCAAACGTAGACTACTTCTTTATTCCCTTGATCTTTCTCGAATCATTCAACGCTCCTGCGTTAGTTCTGAAAGTCGGGAACAGAGTTATTCGAATGCCGATTGATTGGCAAGTACTGATTGGTGAGCAGGAACATGGTGATCTTGAAGCACTCCCATTGTCTAGTCTCAATGACAGAGGGTTTCATGCGTTTGAGTTCAACCCATTGAGTTCTTATTCCCCTTCGTTTCTTCCGATTGAAATCGTAGACATTTATTCTGAGGTCACTTGGTATGCGCCTAGATTAAAGAACGGACAGTTCTTGTGTGTGCCCATTGATGATGGTCCCAAGCCCAGATGTATCTATTTCGTAAAAGAAATTAGCAGAAATTGTGAAATCGTAGATTACGGTAAAGTTTACTAAGAAGGAGTGAAGAATGAGTACTATTATGGAATCCTATACTAAGGCGAAGAAGAACAAGATCGACGGTGACGTTATGGGAGTAGTGCGAACATTGTTCCCTGATATTACAGTTGAAACTTTCTTAGAGAAGAAGACTAAGAAGACTCGCAAGGCAAGGAAGAAGAATGTCAAACAGTAACGGTAGCATTATTGCATCTGCGCAGTACGCAAAAGTAAATCGCAAGATGCCGACAACTATTGCACCGAATACTTGGCCGGCTGGTCCTTGGGCACCGGCTGGTCTGCTTAAAATTTATCGTGATGAGTCGGTGTCGCCCCCAACAAAGAAGGAAAAGAAGATGGGTTGGTTCAGAAAGAAGTTCAACAAGTGGGTTCGTCAAGCTTGGGAAGAACACAGATCCGAAAACTACATTGACGCACCAGCTAAGGCATCACATGAAGGTGTTAATGGAAAGACGAGTATTCGATTTACGATTTATCCGGCATCAGGCGGATATGTAATTGAGCATTACAAGCAGGATCGTTATAAGGATAGTGAAGGACCATCGTTGACTATTGTTTCAAACGGCGAGAGCATCGGAACTGCAATCGAACACGCTATTACTATGGAAGCGTTGAAGGCCTAATGGCAAAGGAAAAACTATCAGCAGACGAAAAGCTTGAAAAGGTCGATTTCGATCTATTCAACGCATTGGATGCAATTGATAGGAAAGACTATTCATACTATGACAGACTGAACCCCGAGCAGCAAAAGAAGTTTGTTCCCTTTATGATGTTGCACTGGATCAGTGCAGTCAAGGCTAGCGGCGACATTCAGCGATATTACATGCAAAGTACTGAATATCATGCCAACATGCACATGTTCAATGAGACTGTGCAGAAGCATCCCAAATTGCAGTGGTTAATGCTATGCGCCGCTAGTCCGGGTATCGGAAAGCAATTCCATCAATGGATCCCTCATATTCGTGAGAAGGTCAGCAAACTGAAGGAAAAGCCAAAGGGCAAGGAAATCAAAGACTACTATAAGAAAGTCTATCCTAAAGCTAGCTCATCTGATTTAGATTTGGTCACCGAAGCTTATGTTGACAATCACACAAAGAAAATGTATATTGCTAAGATGTTTCCGGAAATGAAGTTCGAAGACATTGAAGTGTTAAGCGAGTTGATCACTGATGAAGATATCAAAGCATACGAAGAAGCCTGCGGTAACTAAGACTGAGTTTCAGTGCGAGTTCTGTTCAAGGTTCTTCCAGAAAGAAACCACATTGATGAGCCATCTGTGTGAGACAAAGCGCAGATGGCAAGACCGTGATCTTCCTGGAAATCGAATCGGTTATCAAGCTTGGCTTGAGTTCTACAAGCGTAATACTACTTCCAAGAAATTAAAGACCTATCTAGACTTTGCGAAGTCAGCGTATTATATAGCGTTCGTGAAGTTTGGTCGATATTGTGTGGACATTAAGTGCATCAATGTAAATCGTTATGCTAGTTGGTTGTTACAGAATCAAATCAAGATTGATAGTTGGTGCAGCGATACCAGCTATGACAAGTTTTTGATCGATCACCTAAGGACCGAAGATCCGTTAGATGCAATTGCTAGAAGCATCGAGACTACGATTGAACTTGCCAAGGCCTCCGAAGTTCAAAGCAAAGACTGTCTTCGCTACTGCAATACGAACAGACTGTTGCATTTGATAACGAGCGGGAAAATTAGTCCTTGGATGCTGTTTCAAAGTGAAAGCGGAATCGAGTTACTAGAACGTCTTGATCCTGGCCAGCAGCAAATGATCCTAGAGTACATTAATCCAGAACAGTGGGCAATCAAGTTCAGGCGAGACCCTGAAATAGCAAAGCAAGTCAAGGAGCTTCTCAAAGCAGGAGGATATTGATGTTTTGTGATGTTCTATTGAGTCAGAAGTTATTTGATAAGTGGACTGATTTATTAATCGATCAATCATATGATTGGAAACAGATCGGCATTTCGAATGATCATTGCAACGCGATTTCTATTCCTAACTTTGGGTTAGAACTTCTCAATTGGCAATACAGAGCATTCAACATCGTTGATGAAAAGAAGTATGCAGTGTTTTTGTTGAGGTACCAATGAGTCTCTTTAAGAAAGAAAGTCCGTTCACTGTTCTTGCTGGTGATAGCAGGATCAAAGACCCAGATGAAGTGTTAGAGTGGTGCAAGAATACCTCAGGTTTTATTGGGGTTACTGCAACTGATGTTTCAGACGTAAGCATGAACGAGGATATCATTTATGCTTACATGTTTGACACCGAAGAAGTTGCGAATTGGTTCAAGTTAAGATGGCTTTGAACGACACTGTTGTTATCGACGCGGGGAAGTGGCATCAAATTTGCCACGAACTAGAGTTCGATCAGGATAGGAAAGAGCAATTTCAAGAATGCTTTGATTGCACTGTTACATGGAAGTCCAGACTGGATGAATGGGTCAGTGATAATGAAGTTGATAGACCAGGTCCTATCATGCTACTAAGATTTATGAATCCGGTCAATGCTTCTTTGTTTGTATTGAATTGGCTATGAAGACTCATATCGAATCTGTAAGAGGTACACGATACATTATTACTTGGAAACAAGATGTATTCTGTAGCGAAGTTCTAAGGCGTATCTGCAACTATTATTGTAGGGCCAACAAGAACTACGAGGTAACGTTTGTTTTAGGACATGGAAGCAGGTTCCTAACAGTAAATGTTGACTGTTTACTTCTGTCACGAAATGGTAATGGATTCATAGAAGACATAATTGCTAAAGTGCATTCTCAGAACATTACTGGTATTCGCACTGAAACCAAAGAAGAAGCAGAAGAAGTCGAACAAGAGATTATGAAGGGTTATGAGTGGGCGGTCTTAAAGTCATAAAAATTAACTGGTATGACTATAAGAAAGGCTGGGACCAGACCAACCCAGGTTGGCATGAGAGGGTTATCTACGTATCTGATCCTCCTGAGACACTCACGAGATACGTTGAAATATTAGAATGGATGTACGAAAAGTTAGACAACTGTGAAAGACATTGCAGGTGGCAGTATAACGGAAACTATTTGTACTTCAAGTTTAGATACGAAAGACATTACACATGGTTCAATCTAAGATGGGGGTAGCCCCTTACCAACCTATAAACTACGAATATCTTGATGCTGTTCCTCAGCAGCAGAAGATTAGGAAAAAGATTCAGAAGGAGGGGGAATGGGTGGATAGGATATTCATTCGTATTCCTCTCTCTGTTAGCGAAACACGCTCTGGAACGCCGGGAAAACTAGAAGACTGGTGCAGAAAGCACTACAATGAACCTCGCTACCTTGGTCCATGGTTCAAGGTTTCTGGCTATCTTGTGCTAGATGAGCAAGTCTATACACACTGGAAACTATGCGAATAGAGGTTGACACTAGGCTTGAATCGTTGTATAATGCATTGATAGGAGATATTTAATTGGCTAGACATGTTATGATAGACATGGAAACCCTCGATACTGCACCATCGACGGTTATCCTCACGATTGGTGCAGTGATTTTCGACCCTCGTGGTATGGGCGTTCTCGAAAAGATTGAGATTCGTCCCACGATTGATGAGCAGACTGACACGTTCGGTCGCACAATTAGCGATTCTACAATGGAATGGTGGGCTAAGCAGAGCCCGGCGGCAATCGAAGAAGCGATGGGTGACCGTGATCGCGTTAGCTATCGTGAAGCGATGGAGAAGCTTTATAAGTTCTGTTGGAACACTGAAAAGGTTTGGGCTAACGGATCAGTCTTTGATATTATGGTAGCAGAGAATGCATTCCGTGAACTTGAAATGCAGTTCCCTTGGCAGTTCTGGAACATTCGAGATTGTAGGACCATCTATGATCTTACTGGTGTCAGTCTCAAAGACGGCGGACATGTAACGAGTCACAAAGCAGTAGAAGACGCTGAACGTCAGGCAATTGTGGTTCAAGACGGCTATCGCAAGCTAATCAAGGCAGGGTTCACACATATCAAATGAACGAAGAACTTAGAGCATTATTGCAATTGTTCGAAAACAAAGTTGCTTCATTGTGGCAGCTTGATGGACAAATCATGGAATGTGTTGACGACGACCGCGCGTACACACTAGAAACTAGACAACGCAGGGTTCAATCGGAAGTTGACACTCTCCGCACTCAGTTAGTAGAAAAGATTGTTGAAGTCGCTGCAAAGTGAAAATTGATTCTGACATTGACATTGACTTAGGTAACCGTGACCAACTGTTGAAGTTGATCAAGCACGTTCCTGCGGCAATGAGAAATGTAGAACCGATTAGAAAACACCCAAGCGGTGTTTACCCCGTCGCCATTCCATACGATCCTGTACTGGACATGGCGACGATGGACTACACTGTTGCAGAAGAACGCGGCTACTTCAAGCTAGACTTGCTAAACGTATTCGTGTATGAACAAGTTAAGGATGAATCACATTTAATCAGATTGATGCAAGAGCCAGATTGGTCTATGCTCACCAACAAACACATTGTTGAGCAGCTTATTCACCTAAACAACTCATTCAATCTAATACAGCGGATGCCAGAGCCAATCGACTCTATTCCTAGACTTGCAATGTTTCTTGCAGTGATGCGCCCCGCTAAAAAGCATTTACAGGGCTTGTCTTGGAAAGAAGTAGCAAAGACAGTATGGGACAAAGACCATGATGGTTATAGCTTTAAGAAAAGTCATGCTATTGCTTATGCGCAATTAGTGGTCGTTCATATGAATCTATTGAAAGAGAAAAATGTTAACACCTAATAAAGTGAAGCGTAAACGCATTACTATTCATGGTAAGATTGCTAAGTTACACGAGCAATTATCAGAGCTTCAAGTACTCTGCACCCACCCTGATGTGACAAAGAAATATGGCGGAAGCACTGGAAACTATGATCCTAGCTGTGATGCATATTGGATCGATTGGGCATGTCCAGACTGCGGCAAGAAATGGACTACAGATCAGTCCAGAGAGAACAATCTAAAGCCCGGAAGGGTTATCAAATGAACATTATCAAATGGCTGGGAACAGCAGGCATCATTGGATCAACTGTCCTTAGAGCGTTTGATTATCATATCGCTGACATGAGTGTTGGGTTTGTGGGCACTGCACTCTGGGCATACGTTGCTCTTAAGACAAAAGATTACCCACTGTTGACTGTCAACGCATTTGTGTTGATGGTTTTGGCATATGGACTTATTAGATGAAACCACTAGTTAAACACGCGAAATCGTTTCCTGTCTCAATTTATATTGCAGGTAGCTATAACAAAGCAATTAAGATCATGCAAGAATATTGCGATGAGGTTGGGTATTGCGTCACTGTTGAAACTAACTTCTATGTCTACAAGGACGGGAAAGAATCCGGTGTGCGAGTAGGCTTAATCAACTATCCTCGTTTCCCCTCGGATCCTGCCACTATCGTTGCTAAAGCAACTGAAATCGCAGAGAAGCTAAGAGTCGGGTTGAAGCAAGAATCATTTTCAATTGAAACCCCTCACGATACGATTTGGTATAGCTATAGAAAGGAAGATGTAAGTGAAGATTAACTTCAAAATGTTAGGTAAGGCAACTTGGGAAATCATGAAGTTGCCGTTATTGATTCTGTTAATCATAACATCGATTACTTCCAGTACAGTTGCATTGTTTTACTGTTTTGGTCCGATGGCGTTTCCTATTCTTCTAGCCCTAACGGTGATTGGGTTATTTGGCTTCCTCATTACTATGCGATACAAGGATATGATGGTTGCACATCGTAAAGAACAGCAGAATCTTGTGGACATTCTTAGCCGATGAGTAATAGTTATATAAACATTCGTTTCGGCTGCTATCATTTGCAGTTGAACCACAGCCCACTACAACTTCGATGGTCAAAGAATGACTATTGGGTTGAGAACAAGCCAAGTAAGTGGCTTGAAGTATATGAATTTTTCTGGTATAAAGGATTTTAATGTTAGAACTATTAGAAGAAGGCAACAGTGCATTAGCACAGCCTTGTGAACCCTGGGACTTTGATGCAGACGGTGATCCCACAGAACTTGTCCAAGAACTATTTGCCACGTTAGTTGAGTACGGAGGCGTTGGGCTTGCTGCCCCACAATGTGGAGTGTTGAAAAACATCTTTGTGATGGGAAATTTCAAGAAGATGACCGCTTGCATCAATCCCTCAGTCGTAGAGACCTCAAATGATATCGTAGTTGAAGTTGAAGGTTGTTTGAGCTTCCCTAGTCTTTGGCTTAAGGTAAAGCGCCCAACTTCAATCACTGTTCAGTATCAGAACATCGAAGGTGAAGTTGTTCAGGAAGAACTTGATGGTCTTGCTGCTAGAGTGTTCTTGCATGAATTCGACCATCTGTTTGGCATTACGTTCGACAATAGAGTCGGTGATTTGAGCTTGAAGATGGCTAAGGAAAAGCGAAAGAAGTCAGCAAAGAAGCTTGCTAGGGCAGTCGCTTCACAAGCGTAATTGATTTACGCTTGCTGCGCTTTTTGATTAGCTCGGCCATACTTACAACTGGACCGTGAATGATAGCTAGGCCTTTGTTGTTGAATGTCTTTAGATAAGGTCTGAATACATTCCATTCTTCCTTTAGAAAAATGTTGATGGGAATCATTCTATTTGATTCCCACCACCATATCTCACCTAGTTCTAAAAATTTCGTTCGCAACTCAGATTGAACGATTGCCCCGTAGTCGTAAATTGTTGTCACGTTGTCATCCCGATTCTGGATGATGCCCACGTAATCGCACCCAGAATACTGGCAGATCGATATGAACGGGTGCAAATCGCTGAGTTTTTTGAAGAAGTCGCTAGTATCCATAATTCTTGATAGTATTTACACGAAAACTCCCAAAGTTAATATTTTCATATTTTGGGGCTAAATACGTTATCAAGGAGAAACATTTGTGTACAGCACCAGCGTCTTTATATATACCCAGCGACAAATTGTTGTGCTCCTATCAGGAAACTCACCGAGGAAATATATGCCTGTATACGCAAAGCCATTGACACTCCACAAGGGCGTGGACAACAAGATTCAGTTTCAGTTCTTGAATCAAGAGCAGAAGCCAGTAGATATCACTGGCAAGGAAATCACCTGTCGTATCATTAGCTATGACGGAAAACAGATTCTTATCAATAAGGCATTGACTCTTGAATTGTCGCTTACCGGCATTGCGGCTCTTTATCTCAACGCAGCCGACATTGAAGACATTGTACCTCAGAAAGCATATTACTCACTAGAGATTCCCGTAGGAGAGTTTGACTTTCCGGTCTTTGTTGATCAGAATGCAGGCGCACGTGGCGACATGAATATAGTTAATTCGGTCCTCCCTTCCTTTGTTCCTTCTCAGTCAGTTTCAATCCCAACTGGACAGGCATTCCCCAACATTAGTAACAACAGCGGAAATACTAGCTTCGTGTACTCAACAAGCATAGTCAATACACAAGACAATCCAATCTTGACTATTCAAGCGAAGTATGACGATTATTATGGCAACGTGTCAATCTTAGGATCTACTATTGTAGATGGTGATTGGTATCCAATCGTAGAAGAAACTGATTTAGCAGCAATCACGGAAACTAGAGGCTACACTATTAAGGGCTTCCACCCATTTGTGAAGATGCAATTCACAAGTAATGCGGGCGCCGTGACGAACGTATTGTCCCGATAATTCTTGCAATTTAGAATCAATTCTGTTAGAATATCAACGTGTTTGATATATTGACTCTTATACCTGGTAAACGTAAGAAAACAGGAAAAGGCTGGTGGAGCTTTAACGCGGTTTGTTGCCAGCATAAAGGCCATCGTGCCGATACTAGAAGCCGCGGCGGCATCGCATTTGAGAATGAGAACAACTGGACTTATCATTGTTTCAATTGTCACTTCTCTTGTAAGTTTGTCCTTGGCAAATCAATCAGTTTCAAGACTAGGCAACTTCTTAAGTGGCTGGGACTTGACGACGAACAAATTGACAAGTATAGCTTCCAGAGCTTGCAACAGAAAGACCTCATTGAATACGTTAATATGCGTAGACAAAAGTTAAAGGTCAAGTTCAAAGAATTAGAACTACCTGATGGCGAGATTCTAGACGAAGCTAATCCAACACATAAGCCATTCGTAGACTACATTCATAGGCGAGGACTCACTGTGTCAGAGTATCCATTCATGGTTACTCCTAATGATGATGGACGGAATGCGAATAGAATCATCATCCCTTACACGTTTAAGAACAAGGTAGTCGGACATATCAGCCGATACATGGATGACAGAATTCCTAAGTACATCAAAGAGCAGCAAGTTGGATATGTATTTGGGTATGATTTTCAGAAGCCAAATTGGGAAGTTTGCATTGTCGTAGAGGGAGTGTTCGATGCCCTTTCAATTAACGGCTGCGCTCTTACTCATGATACAATTAGCGAAGAACAAGCAGAAATCTTACGAAGCCTAAATCGCAAGATCATAGTAGTTCCTGATTTAGATAAGTCTGGATTGGATATTTGTGACAGGGCACTTGAATTGGGTTTTCATGTTTCAATCCCAGATTGGGGAGCGGGAATAAAGGACACTAATGATGCTGTCGTTAAATATGGCAAACTCCCGACACTACTAAGTATTATGCAGAATGCAACTACTAGCAAGATTAAAGTTCAGATGAAGAGGGTAAGACTTGATAAAAGATTATAGCACAGACGTTCAGCGATTGTTTATTCAGATGATGATTACTAACGCAGAGTTATACACTCGCGTTATGAACATCATGAATCCCCAGAATTTTGATAAGACTTTACGGCCTGTCGCTGAATTCTTAGTAGAGCATACTACCAAGTATAGTGTAATGCCTGATCCCATGCAGATTAAGGCAACGACTGGAGAGGTCATTGAACCTATCCCTGAACTTGCTGAAGGGCACAATGATTGGTTCTTGGAAGAATTCGAACAGTTTACTAAGAGACAGGAACTTGAACGCGCTATTATGAAGGCAGCAGACTTGCTTGAGAAGGGCGAGTTTGATCCGGTTGAAAAGCTGATCAAGGACGCAGTCCAGATTTCGCTACAGCGAGATATGGGTACTGACTATTTTGCTGATCCTAAGGAACGTCTTAATAAATACTTCAATGCAGGCGGTCAGGTATCAACTGGCTGGCCACAACTTGATCGTGTCATGTATGGCGGGATGAGTCGCGGCGAGTTGAACATCTTTGCAGGCGGCTCTGGTTCTGGTAAATCACTGGTAATGATGAATATCGCGCTAAACTGGCTAAAGCAGGGATTAAGCGGAGTTTACATCACCCTCGAACTTTCAGAAGAATTGACTTCACTTCGTACTGACGCCATGCTTACTAGTATGAGTACGAAAGATATTCGTAAGAACATGGATGACGCTGAACTTAAGGTCAGAATGGCCGGTAAGAAGATGGGTCAGTACCGTGTTAAGGCACTACCCGCCCAATCAAACGTCAACGCTATCCGTTCTTACATCAAAGAAGTCCAGATTCAGACAGGAATCAAGATCGATTTTGTAATGATCGACTACCTTGATCTTGTCATGCCGGTCAGCGTAAAGGTTAATCCGAACGATCAGTTCATCAAGGACAAGTACGTTTCGGAAGAACTTCGTAACCTCGCTAAGGAACTTGGTGTTCTTCTCATCACTGCATCGCAGTTGAATCGTTCGGCGGTCGAAGAAATAGAATTCGATCACAGTCACATCGCAGGTGGTATTTCAAAGATCAATACTGCGGACTATGTATTTGGTATCTTTACTTCACGATCCATGCGGGAACGAGGCAAGTACCAAATTCAATGTATGAAATCACGTAGTTCTACTGGTGTTGGACAAAAGATTGACTTAGAATACAACATCGAAACTATGCGAATTACGGATGAAGATCCAGAAGAAGGTAGACAGCAGCCTACGCCTAACCAAATCATGAGTCAAATCAAAACAACAAGTAATGTTGGGATAACCAATGATATGTCGGGTGAAACTGTGACCGAGCATAGAATCAAAACTGATGCTAGACCTGCACAACTTAAATCTCTATTGAGTGCAATCAAGAAGAATTAATTTAAGGTTTCTTGAATAAATATAATTATAGGATCTTTACTACTATGCAAAAGAAAACAAGAAGCCTTCTTGAGGAGTTACAAGCATTTGGTGACTCTCGTGACATAAATCACATTGTTGAGTCGCGGGCATCAAATGTAATAACCAGTGCAATCAATCTAATTGAAATGATGAAGAAGCACTATTCTTCCGAAAAGGCCGAACTACTGGAAAAGAAGCTTTTGAGTGCAATCAAGAGTAAAGATCAAGCTAGATTCAGTAAGGCAATAAGGAAGAAGAATGAAGATCAACGAGATTAAAGAACCATCAAACGTTAATGAGGGTGTAGGTGATGCCGTCGGCGGTCTATCTCGTGCCTTAGTTGGGGACTATGCTACTTCTGCCATCAAGGGAATGTTCACTGGTAAAGGCACCAAAGAGCAGCTAAGGCAGGATGTGTTTTTCAAAGATTTCTATAATGATGCAGTTACCTCGTTGCAGAATGGTATCAAGAGTGGCATCGTTGATGCGAGTTTGAGCGGCTCACCTTCAGCGGCCCCAGGTGAAGAACCAGTGGATCCAAACTCAGTTCAGCCTGCTGCCGGCGAGCCCGGCGCCAACGCCGCACCTTCGGCTACTTCAAATGCCGTTACTGCTAAGAAAGCACAACAGCAGACAACCCAGACAATCAACAACTATATCAAGGGCGCAGCAAGCGCAATCAATAGCACAACTGACAAGAAACAAAAAATCGCACTGACTAAAGAGTTAGTGAATTCAATGGCAGATCGTCAGGGTTCTCCTGAGTGGGAGAACGCATTGGCTGGCGTCCAAGGGATTATTAAGCGCGCAGGAGTTGACCCTAACTTTGCGGCAACTGCAATCTCTAATCTTAAGGCAGGCAAGACCATGTCCGAAGCATGGCGAGTGTACGTTGCAAATCTTCTAATCGAATCAGTGGGCTTGACCTGGAAAGACTTAGGACTATGCGTTCTGAAAGAAGGCAAGACTTACTACATTGCTGAAACTCGTTTCGTTAAGATGAACAATATTTTCGAAAGCATCATGGAACAGACTGAAGGAGCCAAAAGCATTTCTGAGTACATGCTTGAGTGGTTTACTGCTTATATGTCAGGTACCAATTGGGAAAGCTATCGCCCAAAGATCACCGAACTATGCAAAAACATCGAAGCTGCATACAACAAGGGTAACTGGAAAGATGCTATCAAGACGTTAGCTAAAGCAGCGTTTGCTATTCCGGGTGTTGGTAAAGCAGCAGGTGCAAAGAACATCAACGGTCAGCAAGGTAGCGCAGCTAACAAGACTACCCAAGACTTTGGAGCAGGCGGCTCACAGCAAAATGACGTTCGTGACTTGTTAAGTCAAGCCGATATTGCCGCCGCAGTGAAGAAGAATCCTGCACTTGCATCAAAATATAGTGCATATCTTAAATAACTGCCGCTAAAACCAAGATTTTTTGCCATTTTGATAAATACTTTTATGAGCATGAAGCTCACTACTATAAAGGAAAATTAAAATGGCACAATTCACAAAAGCAAATGGTGACTTTCTACCAGTAATGAACATGGACACTGGGTCCTACACCAACAGTGGTCTTAACGCTGTTTCTTCAGGTGCAACTGTTCAGCCTCAGGGTCCAAAGCTACAGTACGCAACTGTAACTTTCACTGGTACTGGTACAACTGGCGCACAGATTCTTGCAGCAGTTAACGCAATCCAGCAGCTTGCAACCATCTACATCTATGAATTCACTACTGCATCTGATGACACTCTTGCAGTAGCATTCTATCCAGTAGGTGCATGGGGTGACGTAACTGCAACTGGCGAAGGCACTCTTGACCAGGCAATCACCGATGCAGTTGGTGAAGCAGTTGCAGTAACCGCAACTGCAACTTTCACAAACTAATAGATAGTTTAACCTAATCTACGAAGGCCCGGGGGTATTAATTTATCCCCGGGTTTTGTCGTTCTAAATATGTCTATGTCATATCGTATTCGTTGCTGGACACTCTTTGATATAACACACACCGGTGTAGTTAATAGGTCCAGACCGGCAGAGAACGATGTGGAGAATTGGGTTCATAGGCGCAATACTCAATGCAACTATGATACTTTGCTACAGGTAATTTCTTTGCGCTCGCAGCCTGAGGTAATCAAGCTTCCAGTGAAAGTTGAGATGACTGATGAGATGCGTACTAAATTTGGTTTTCTAATTGAGGCACTACGGGACCGGTCCTATTGCTGGATGTTTGATTTTGAAGTTCAGCATCCTAGTGTATTCAATGGTGACGACACAACATTCGGCGCATTGTATAATGATTGTGAAGGAGTTCCTATGATACTTTGTGAAACACAAACAGTAAATACTACGGCAATGCTAGACACAACAGGTGAATTGAAAAACATTCATTTTGAGGAATTATGAGTACAGTAGGCTCCCTAATCAAACTGTTTGACAGTGAACTTAATTCTTCACTGAAGGAAGTCTTGGTTACTCGTAACAAGCGAGGACAATACACCTTGTTCAACCGATATCTAGTTAGTCCTATAAACACTGGATTGTTCGGTGTGATTGATTCAGTCACTAAAGAGACATTGGAGTTCTCTGCATTGAAACATGCGATCACTTGGTGTACACTGCATAATTCAAAGCAATGGGTCGATGCAAGGAGGCTTCAATCACTTGACCTCAAACTGAGCAGTATCAATGTAGATATTGCAGTCCATCGCAGGATTCTAAAGCAATCGACTGAACACGGGGCTAAGATTATTTTCTTAACCAAGCTGCAAGAAGATTCATATAAAAGAAGACAGACTATTGCAGAAATCACCGCCCTAATAAATAGTTCTAAGCGAATTCAGGATATAAATTTCTCACGAATTAAAGAACGCAAATTTGTATTCAATTGATAAATACTACACAAACATGGAAGATTACTATGAGACTTACTGACCTAGACAAAACTAACACTCCTATTAAGGCATTGAAGGAAAACTTCGATGTAGATTTTAACGTGTCTGCTTTGGACAACTTGAAGACTCGCACTATGCTTAATAAGGTTCGCGGTCTCATCAATGAATCTAAGAAGACTCCTTCTGCACAAAAGACTGAAAATAGTCCAGCTTATCTTAAGATGGTGTTTATGGAACAGGCTCTTGTTCAACACCTCGGAACCTTCAGAAATTCACGTATCGTTCTCGAAAACGAAGAAGTAGAAAAGTCACAGGTTATTCTTGCTGCGCAGGACATGATTGACACTGTGCAGAAGATGTACGAAGACATTAACGATATGCTCGTTAAGGAATTGCCTGCTCTTGTAGATTCTATCCAGTCAGAAATCGGCGCGACCGAGAGCGATTCATTCAGTCAGGCAGCTACTGAGGCATTGACTGCACTTAACGCTTCGTTGCAGGAAACACAGACCTCACTCAAGGGTGCATTAGGCACTCTAACTGGTCAAGGTCCAGCAGATGCATTTGCAGCAGGTGAACCTGAAATGGATGCAGACCTTGGAGCAGAAGCCGGCGCCGACCTCGGCGGTGATATGGATGCAGAAGCAGCGTTGAACGCTCCTGAAATGGGTGGAGAAACTCCAGAACTTCCTCCTCTACCTGACATGGGCGACGAAGAAGAAATGCCAACCGCAGCAGCCGGCCGCGCAAAGAGATAATAATGTTACTATTCGAGTTTGATACGGATAGCGCACTAGTATCCAAGATCGTGGCGCTCACAAATCAACTTAAACAAGATTTGGAAGACGGTAAGATCGGTGAAGATTTTACCGTCGACCAGCTATTAGACTTTTTCCAAAAATATGACGTTATCCTAGACGTTAATGATCTGTACAACATGATCAAAGTTCCTCCTCTTAAAGGCGTGATTAAGAACATTCAAGGAGATCGTGTTGTATTCAAGGGTCAAGAAGAAAAACATGCTCCTAAGCCAGAACATTCTGACGGACAAAATACCGTCAAGCAAATGGCAAAACGCGCAATGAAGATTTGACCATAACTGTTGTAAATTTACAACAGTTTGCTATAATAACATATGGCTATAACTAACAAATTCCCCTATGAAGAAATGAGACGCGAAGCGACTAGTGAAGGTCGCAAGTATGTCTCCCCTGATGGTAATAAATTACCAAGTGTCACTACTATTCTTGACGCAACTAAACCGCTTGAAGCAAAGAAAGCATTGATCGAATGGCGCCGACGAGTCGGTGAACAGAAAGCCAAAGAGATTACCGCGGAGGCAGCGGGCAGAGGCACTCGAATGCACAAGTGGCTTGAGAACTATATTCTGAATGATGACCCTGGCGAACCGGGCGGTCATCCTGCAAGTCAACAATCACATAGGATGGCTCACACTGTCATACAGAACGGGTTGTCAAATTGCAATGAGTTCTGGGGAACAGAAGTTGCATTGTATTTTCCTCAAATCTATGCAGGAACAACTGACTTGGTAGGAATTCACGCCGGTGACGAAGCTATCATGGATCACAAACAGACCAACCGGCCCAAAAAGCGTGAATGGATCGAAGATTATTTTTTGCAATTGACCGCTTATGCTAATGCACATAATGAAGTGTATGGAACAAAGATTCGCAAGGGTGTAATCTTTATGTGTTCCGCTGCCAATGAATATCAAGAATTCATCGTGGAAGGTAATGAGTTCGATGAATGGTCTGATAAGTGGTGGAAGCGAGTAGAGGAATACTACACTAAGTTCCTTTGACAAAGCATAAATAAGAGTAACTATTCAATGGGTGAAGATTACTCTTATGGCAATTGTACAAATTTCAAAAATCCAGCAGCGTTCAGGTAACTTAGTAGACCTGCCACAACTTGACGAAGCAGAATTCGGCTGGGCATCTGATGCCAAGCTTCTGTATATCGGTAAGACTACTCCTAACGAGAATGTTGAGGTCCTTACATCTTACTCACATATCAGTTTTAGTCAGCTTGATGGTTCAGTAGGAAATCTCAATATAAGTGACGCTACGGTTGCGAACGGACAAGTCCTTGCGTTCGATGGTACTAACTGGGTTAACAAAGGCGGTGACGCCGGTGGGCTGATCACGTTAGGATCTGTGTCAAACGTAAAGATCACGGGTGGCGCCATCGGATATGTTCTCGAAACTGACGGTACAGGAAACCTAAGCTGGACGCCAAAGGGAACAATTAGTGCTAGCATCTTGTCAGTCACTAACGCAAATCCCGGGGTAGTCACGACTACAACAAACAACTTATTCACTGATGGATTAAAGGTCACTATCACCGACGCTCGTGGTATGACCCAGTTGAACGGCAACACTTATTACGCAGATGTTATTTCCTCTAACACCTTTGCACTTTATTCAGATGCTTCGTTATCGACGCCAGTAAATACTAGTGCATTCACTGCATATGCATATACTAATGTATCAAATACATATTCCTCAAACAATGCTCTTAAGGTCGGCAATTCTTCGTCCTTCACAGTAAACTATCCTGTTATGTTCGTCGGTGATATGACCGGAACCAATCTAGGAAACACAGCAACATATTATATTAAGACTATTCCTAGCTCAACTGCGATCACTGTTTCCGCTGAACTATTGCCGAATGGTGTAGCAGGAAATGTAGTTGTTCTTGCTAATGCAACTGTTACGGCAAACGTATATGGAACCGGAGGCCGCATTCTTAGCTCATTAGTTAGCTCAGGCGGAGGTGGAGGAAACGCGGCAGGTTCATCTACTTCGGTTCAATACAACGCAGGTGGTCTATTGGGCGGAAGTTCAGATTTCACGTTTGACAATAGCACGAAAATTGCGACTGTAAATGGAAATATCAACACTAGCAACGTTAATGCAAGTAACGCAGTTACCGCTAGTAGATTTGTTTCAAACGTTGCAACTGGTACAGCACCTCTTACTGTTACGTCAACTACATTGGTACCTAACCTATATGTAGCTAGAGCTAATATTAGTGATTATAGTTTGGTTTCTTCACTTGATACCGGAATTTATTATCCTACTTTTGTTACTGGAAATGCCGGATCGGTCTACAAATCTCTCGTTGCAA